>Ga0194126_10005779_pt1 | contig 18018 bp, 17 predicted proteins | sample TA2KigC150mmetaG_FD_148641 | JGI IMG/M metagenome (GOLD analysis project Ga0194126, IMG submission 148641) | Freshwater microbial communities from Lake Tanganyika, Tanzania - TA2015035 Kigoma Deep Cast 150m | ecosystem: Environmental > Aquatic > Freshwater > Lake | place: Tanzania: Lake... | reverse complement strand
ACCCCGGTGACCACCAGCAGCATGATCAGGGATAGGGGGTCGATCAGGAAGGCCACCGAGACCGTGAAAGGACCCGAGGCAATCCAGGTGTAGACCACCTTTTCCACCGACCGGGCGTCCACCGGGAGTTTCAGAAATTCCAGGAAGATCGCCACGGTGACCAGGAAACTCAGGCCCACGGCCGCGGACCCGATGGTCCCCACCACTGTCTTGGGTAGACTCTTGCCCACCAAGCCGTTGATCAAAAAGCCGATGAGGGGAAAGAGGGGTATCAGCCAGACATAATCCATCATGGAGTTCGCCTCACCACTTGAGGATATTTAGGTTGTCTACGTAAACGTCGCCCCGGTTGCGGAAGATGGCCACGATCAAGGCCAGTCCCACCGCCACTTCCGCCGCGGCCACGGTCAGGACAAAGAACACGAACATCTGGCCGTCCACGGCTTTGAAGTAGTCGGCAAAGCCGATGAAGGCCAGGTTGACGGCGTTGAGCATCATTTCGATGCACATGTAGATGACCAGGGCGTTGCGCCGAATCAGGACCCCGATCACCCCCAGGGCGAACAGGGCCACGCTCAAGGCCAGGTAATATTGGACCGGCACTACCATAAGGGTTTCCCCCAGCTGTTATTTGCCTTGTAGCCGCCTGCGAAAATCCCCCCTGACACCCCCTTTAATAAAGGGGGAAAAGCTTCCCACTCCCTGTGAGTGGTTGGGTTCTGGTAGCCGCAGGCTTTAGCCTGCGTAAGTCCCCCTTTGAAAAAGGGGGATTCAAGGGGATTTCCCAAATTAGACTTCATAACCCAAATCTCACTTAAGTTTGGACTTGGCCAGCACCACGGCCCCCACGATGGCCACCAGGAGCAGGACCGACGTGACTTCGAAGGGCAGCAGATAATCGGTGAACAGGGTCAGGGCGATGGTTTCGGTGTTGCCCAGGCCCGGGGCCATTTCCTTGCCGGTGGTCAGCGTGGCCTTGGTCACGCCGTAAATCAGGATCAGCCCGGTGAAACCGGCCAGGATGATGCCCGCCAGTTTCCGCCCGATAAAGGGGATCTTGGGATCCGCTTCCGGCTGCCTGATATTCATGAGCATGATGACAAACAGGAACAGCACCATGATGGCCCCGGCGTAGACGATCACCTGGATGGCGGCGATGAACTCGGCGTGGGCTAAAAGGTAGATGCCTGCCACCGCAAAGAAGTTGACGATGAGCCAGAGGGCGCTCCTCAGGGGGTGCTTCTGAAAAACCACCAGGCCGCCGGCAATCAGGGCCACGGCGCCCAGGATGAAAAACAGGATCTGCATCCCTCGGGCCTCCTATTCCTGCCGAATTGGCTGGGGATTGGGGCTGCATTGAATCATAGCCAATCCCCCAGGCGCAGTTGCGGCTTGCTCTGGGTTGCCCTCTCGATGTCGAGAACGAGCAACTTTTTGTCGTATTGGGCCAGTTCGTAAAGGTTGTTAAGCTTGATGGCCCCCTTGGGACAGGCCTCCTGGCAGAAGCCGCAGAAAATGCAGCGCTGCAGGTCAATGGTGAAGGCCACCGGATACTTCCCGTGATCATCAGCCTCGCCGGCCTCGATACCCGTGATGGCGTTGGACGGGCAGACCTCCAGGCACAGGGTGCAGGCCACACACCGCCGCGTGCCGTCCGCATCGATGGTGAGTTCCGGATGGCCCCGCCAGCGGGGGGATACTTCCCGTTTCTCTTCCGGATACTGCAGGGTGATGGGTTTGGAGAGCGCCATCTTGAGGGTGGTCGCCAACCCTTTGAGCAAAGGAATAATCATTGATTAACCCTTGATAAGTAAGATAACCGCCCCGGTGACCAGGATGTTCACCAGGCTCAGGGGCAAAAGCACTTTCCAGCCCAGTTGCATGAGCTGATCAAACCGGAAGCGGGGGAAGGTGCCTCTTACCCAGATAAAGAAGAAGACCAGAGCGAAGGTCTTGCCCATGAACCAGACAAAGGGGGGCAGCACCGGCCCGTGCCAGCCGCCCAGGAACAGGGTGGTGGCTATCGCCGAGGCCACGATGATGTGGGTGTATTCCCCCATCATGAACAGGGCCCACTTCATGGAGCTGTATTCCGTCTGGTACCCGGCCACCAGCTCGTTTTCGCACTCGATGAGGTCAAAGGGCGTCCGGCCGCATTCGGCCATGGCCGCGACCATGAACAGGACGAAGCCCAGGGGTTGGTAAACGATGAACGGGATGCTCTTCTGAGCTTCCACGATCTGGACGGTGCTCAGCGACCCGGCCAGCATGATCACCCCGATGACGCTCAATCCCAGGGCCAGCTCGTAGCTGACCATCTGGGCGCAGAGGCGGAGCCCCCCCAGCAGCGAGTACTTGTTGTTCGAGGCCCAGCCGCCCAGGATCGCCCCGTACACTCCCAGGGATCCCATGGCGAAGATGTACAGCAGGCCGATGTTGGTGTCCGCGACCACCCCCTGGTTCAGGGCGGCCACCGTCAGGTCGATCTTGTAGCCGTAAAAGGTGATCTCCGGGGGCAGGATATTGCCGGCGAAGGGGATGACCGCAAAGGGCAGGAACGCCGCCCCGGCGGTGATCACCGGCGCCATGAGAAAGAGGTACTTGTTGGCTCCCGGGGGCGTGAAGTCCTCTTTGAACATCAGCTTGATGAGGTCGGCCACGGGCTGGAGCAATCCCCAGGGGCCTACCCGGTTGGGGCCGTACCGCAGCTGGATGAAACCCAGGACCTTGCGTTCCAGGAGCACCGTATAGGCTACGCAGGTGAGCAAGACCCCCATCACCACGGCGATCTTTAAAACGCTGACAACTATTAGGAGGGGCAGATTCATGTTCTCAACCCTTTTGGATGGTCACGCGCATCAGGTTGGAGTTAAGGGTCAGATCGTTGGCCGCCGGCGCGGCGAAATGCTCCGGCAGAAACACGACACCCGCGGGCACCTCCGCGGACAGATCCACCGGCACCGTGATCTCCCCGTGCGAGGAAATGACCTTTACCACCTCTCCCGCGGCCAGCCCCAGGCTCCGGGCGTCCTCGGGATTCACCGTCAGGAGCGCTTTGCCGGTGACGCTCATGGGGCCGCCGGGATGATGGGTGGTGAACGACCCGGAGTGCTGCAGGGACTTGCCGATGATCAGGGTGTAGGGCCGGCGGCCGGGCAGGCTGATGTCCGCCTCAAAGGGGGCGAACTTCCCAGTCACCGCCGCCTTGATCGCCGGACACGGCGCGCTTAACTTGGGCGCCAACCCGGCCCACAGGGGCATCTTCCTCGCCAGTTCCCGGAAAATCTCCTTGGGGTTGACGTACTTCAGGGCGAACCCCAGCTTGACCCCCAACTGGCTGATAATCTGCCAGTCGGGCCGCACCCCGTTGGTGGGCAGGGCCTGGTTGAGCAACCCCAGTTGGCCGGTGCTGCTGATGAAGGTGCCTTCCTGCTCGGCGTGCACCGCCACCGGCAATATCACCTGGGCCAGTTGGGCGGTGTCCGTGAGAAAGGCGTCCTGGACGACGATAAATGGAACTTTCTTGAGCAGTTTTTTAACCCGGCTGCGATTCGGGAGCCACCGCAGCAAGTCCCCGCCCAGCAGATACAAGGCCTTGGGGGATGCGGGGTCGTCCTTTTCCAGGAGGTCCAGGACCTCTTCCAGGGTGGGGCCGGGATCCGAACCTTCCACCGGCACATACCCGGGGCCCATGTCCGGCAGGACGCCCACTTCGCTGACGCCCCGGGAGTTGTTCTTTTCGGCCACGGGATACATGGCGCTGCCGGGGGAGTCCGGTTTGCCCACCAGGAGGAAGAGGTCGGCCAGCGCCAGAGCGGTCTGTTGGCCCTTGTCCTGGCTCAGCAGTTCGGCGCCGAACACGATGGCCGGGGCCTGGGCCTGGGCCAGGAGCGCCGCCGCTTCCTTGAGCGCCGCGTCTTCCACCCCGGTCTTGGTGGTGATTTCCTTGGTGGTGAGTTTCTTGAGGCTTTCTTTCAACTCGTCTAATCCAGTGGCCTGAATCGCCGGGGTCCAGTCGGGGTTTTCAGCCAGGATAAACTTGATCAGCCCGGCGATGAGGACCCGCTCGCTCCCGGGCTTGTACCGGAGCGACAGGTCGGCGTAACGGTCGAATTTGGTCTTGCGAAGATTGGCCAACACCAGCCGAAAATTCGCGTTCTCCTTGGCTTCCATGAGCTTCCAGCCCAAAGGCGGCAGCTCCGGGGTGACGTCCGTGCCCACCACCAGGACCAGGTCGGCTTTAGAGAGGTCCGCCAGTTTCCCCAGGACAAAGGGGAAGCCGCTGCCCTGGCCTCCTTCCTTGACCACCAACGGCGAGTTGTAGGCGGGGACCAGGGCGCCGCCGGCCTCCACCCCCTCAACCTTGGGAGTCCCGAAAACCTCGGCCATGGCCTTGATGGCCCGGACATAATTATAACGGCCCGGGTTGTCCAACTGGTTGGTGGCCAGGCCCTCCCGGAAGAATTTCTGGAAGATATAGTTGGCTTCGTTGGTGGCCCGGGGCGACCCGACGCCGTAAACCGCCTTGGCGCCGCCGGCCTCCATGGTCTCCTTGAATTTGGCGGCCACCAGGTCCAGGGCTTCGTCCCAGGAAGCTTCCCGGAATTTGCCGTTGTCCCGGATCAGCGGGGTCTTGAGGCGGTCGTCCGCTTCCACCACCGGCCAGCCGAACCGGCCCCGGCCGCAGAGCAGCACGGAATCTTCGTTCACCACCCGGAGGATGCGGCCGTTTTTGGTGTGCGCCTGGTAGGTGCAGCCGCCGCCGCAGAAGGAGCAGGCCATCTCGGTCTTGGCCCCTTCCCAGGCCCGGGCCCGGTACTTGAACTGCTTGTTAATCAGGGCCCCCACCGGGCAGATGTCAATGCAGGAGCCGCAGAACTCGCAGTCCAGGGGCTGGGCGCCGCTGGCCAGTTCGGTGAAGTAGCCCCGCAGCGTGAAGTTGATGGCCATAGCCCCCACCCGGTCCCGGCAGATCTTGACGCAGCGGCCGCAGGTGACGCAGCGGTCCGGGTGGCGCTCCACCATCCGGGACACGTAGTCCGGATTGGGCGGCAGTTTGACCGCGTCCAGATCCACCGTGGAAACGGACAATGCATGGGTCAGGTCCTGGAGTTCGCATTCCCCGCCCTTGTCGCAGATGGGGCACTCCAGGGCGTGATTGATGAGCACCAGCTTCATCAACTCCTGGCGGAGGGCGGCAAGCTTGGGCGTATCGGTCACCACCTCCATGCCCTCGGTGATATAGGTGGCGCAGGCCGGGATGGGCCGGGGCGGCCCGGGCTTGACGTCCACCACGCAGATGCGGCAGGAGCCGATGGGTTTCAGCGCCGGATGGTAGCAAAGGTAAGGGATAAATATCCCGTTCTCTTTGGCCACTTCCAGGATGGTCGAGCCCGGTTTCGCCTGAATGGCCCGTCCGTCGATGGTCAGATTAACCATAAGTCAATCCTAAAAGGGTTTTTGGTTTTTCGTTTTTGGTTTTTCGTAAAAACAAAAAACTGAAAACAGTTGTGTGGGGTGGGCACGGCCCACCGTTATTGGTTTTTCGTTTATGGTTTTTGGTTTTTCGTAAAAACCGAAAAACGGTTTTTTAACGATCCACGTCCGCCAGCACGATGTCCATGGTGCCGATCATCGCGATCATGTCAGACAGCAATCTCCCCCGGCACAGCTTGTCCAGGGAGCCCAGCACCACGAAGGACGGGGTCCGGACCTTGACCCGGAGGGGCTGGGGCCCGCCGTCGCTGACAATATAAAACCCCATCTCGCCCTTGGGGGCCTCGATGGCCTGGTAAACTTCACCCGCCGGCGGGGTGATGCCCTCCTGGATCAGCTTGAAATGGTTGATCAGGCTGGCGATGTCGCTATAGACCATCTCTTTGGGAGGCAGGCTCACCCGGGGGTCGGCGCACTTGATGTCACCGGGCTCGGTCTTGGCGATCTTCTCCAGGGCCTGCTTGATGATGCGGTTGCTCTGGAGCATCTCGGCCATCCGCACCAGGTACCGGGAGTAGGTGTCGCCCTGGCTGTTCCCCAACGGCACCTCAAATTCAAACTCTTCATAGCTGGAGTACGGGTTGTCACGCCTGAGGTCCCAATCCACCCCGGAGCCCCGGGCCATGGGGCCGGACCAGCCCCAGTCCAGGGCGTCGGCGGCGCTCAGGGCGCCCACGCCCATGGTGCGCCCCTTCCAGATGATGTTCTGGGTCAGGAGGGTATCGTAATCCTTCCAGTTTTTATCGAAGGATTTGGCAAACTGCCAGGCCGCCGGGATAAAGCCCTCGGGCAGGTCCGCGGCCAGGCCGCCGATGCGGAAATAGAGCGGGAACATCCGGGCCCCGGAGGCCATTTCGCACAGGTCCATGATCGTTTCCCGCTCTCTGAAGGCGTAGAACAGCGGGGTCATGGCCCCCAGGTCGTGGCCGTGGGTCCCCAGCCAGAAGAGGTGGGAGGCGATCCGGGTCAACTCCACGATCAACACCCGGATGTACTGGGCCCGCTTGGGGACCTCGACGCCTAAGAGCTTTTCCACCGCCAGGCAAAAGCCGAAGTTGTTCACTTCCCCGGCCAGGTAGTCCACCCGGTTCATCAGGGGCAGGCACTTGTGATAGGTGCGGTACTCGCACATCTTCTCGATGCCGCGGTGGAGATAACCGATGTCCGGGTCGGCGCTGAGGATGAGCTCGCCGTCCAGCTCCACCAGGACCCGAAGGACCCCGTGGGTGCTGGGGTGGCTTGGCCCCACGTTCAGCAGCATGGTTTCGGTGCGTTGCATGGTTCCGGCTTGATTCATGGCAAAATTCTCGTTTCTCGTTTCTCGTTTCGCGTTTTCAGTGCGAGAGGTTAATTTTTTATGGTTTGGTTTTTGTCCCATCCACCAAAAACGAAAAACCCGAAACGGTGTTTATTGGCCCCTTAAGGGATAATCCTTCCGCTGGGGGTACCCCGCCCAGTCCGCCGGCATGAGGATGCGCCTGAGGTCCGGGTGCCCGTTGAACCGGATGCCCATCATATCGTATATTTCCCGCTCGTGCCAATTGGCCGTGGACCACACCTTTGCCACCGAGTCGATAACCGGGGCCAGGTCGTCCGCCAGCCGCGTCTTCAGGGTGATGCGGTCATGGTGCTTGTGGCTATAGAGGTTGTAGACCACGCCGAACCGGGGGCTGGCGGGGGAATAATCCATCCCGGCGATCATGGACAGGTACTTAAAGCCGGTGTCATGGCCGTCTTTGAGGGCCGCGCAGATCGACACAAGCCGGTCCGGCTTCACCTCGATGGCGGTGTCGCCCCGAAACTCCACCACCTCCACCACTTCTTCGGGGAACTTTTCCTGGAGCAAGGCCACCGCTTTGTTCATGCCGCCACCTCCCGCCGGGCCTGCAGGCCTTCCTTGTACCGCTGGGTCAGAAAGGGATCTCGTAAGATCTGCTCATGGAGCTTTAAAATCCCGTACAGCAAACCTTCGGGCCGGGGCGGGCAGCCGGGCACGTAAACGTCCACCGGCAGATACTTATCGATGCCCTGGACCACGGCGTAGGAGTCAAAAATGCCCCCGGAGGTGGCGCAGGCCCCCATGGCGATGACCCACTTGGGCTCGCTCATCTGGTCGTAGACCCGCTGGATGGCCGGCATCATCTTCTTGACCACGGTCCCGGCGATGATGATCACGTCCGCCTGGCGGGGAGACGCCCTAAAAGCCTCCATACCGAAGCGGGCAATGTCCCAGCGGTTGGCCGCGGTACAGATCATCTCGATGGCGCAGCAGGCCAGCCCGAAGGTGGCGGGCCAGAGGCTGTTTTTCCGCCCCCAGTCCACCAGCTTCTCCAGGGTGGTGGTTAAAACGTTATGGCCCAGATGTTCTTCGATTCCCATTCCAGTACTCCAAAAAGCGGTTTTTGGTTTTTGGTTTTTGGTTTTTCGTTATGGTTCTTATTGAGGCCGACTTGAATCGATTTGCCGAACTCCTTTTACCAAAAACTAAAAACCAAAAACTAAAAACTGTTTCATTCCCATTCCAGGGCGCCCTTGCCCCACACGTACACCAGGCCCACCGAGATGATGCCGATGAACACCAGCATCTCCCAGAACCCGAACCAGCCCAGGGACTTGAACACCACCGCCCAAGGGAAGAAGAAAATGGCTTCAATGTCGAACACGATGAAGAACATGGCGATGACGTAGAAGCGCACCGTGTAGCGGTGGCGGGCGTCGCCGATGGGGTCCATGCCGCACTCGTAGGGCATGTCCTTGCTGGGGAAGTGCTTCTTCTTGCCCAGCAACTCGGACAGGACCACGATCACGGCCACCAGCCCGATGGCGACCACCGTGAAAATCAAGATCGGCACATAGTTGATTAGCATAGGTTAATCCTTAAAATACACTGGCTTACAGTTCCAGCGAAATATACTCCGCCTGACTTTTCACCGCGCGGAATAATTGCCAGTTGCCTTCTCTATAACTATTAAAAATCGTTCCATGGCATTTACCCATATCAGGGTGGGTACTGCCCACCATTATTCGGCGGGCCATGCCCGCCCTACATTTTGGGGCGCCGGCCTCTTGCCGGTGTACTTGCACAGGCTGGAAAGCCTGTGCTACCAACATTTCCCTAATGCGAATGCTCTTCGGCCTGGCACACCCCCAGGGGGCAGCTTCCCGCCAGGTGGGCGTCGTATTCGCCCTTGAAGCGCTCCATGGTGGTCTTGAGGAAGGAATACGGGCTCCACCCCAAGGCGCAGTTGGCGCTCTCCACCATGGTCTTCCCGAGCGTCAGCATCCGGTCCAGGTCGGCCTGGGTGCCTTGGCCCGCCGCCACCTTGCAGATCATCTCGTAGAGCACCCGGGTGCCCCGGCGACAGGGGAGGCAGAAGCCGCAGGACTCGTGCTGGAAGAAATATAAGAGGCACTTGACCACGTCGATGACGCAGACGGTGTCGTCCATCACCAGCATGGTGCCGGAGCCCAGGCCGCCCTCGATCTTGGCCAGGGCCGCGTGTTCGATGGGGGTGTCCAGGTGCTCGTCCAGGATAAACCCCACCGAGGCGCCGCCGGGCTGGCAGGCCTTGAAGGTGCGGCCGTCTCTGACGCCGCCGCCGTACTTGTCGATGAGTTCCCGAAGCGGCATCCCCAGATTGGCCTCCACCACGCCGGGGCGCTTGACCTGGCCCACCACCTGCAAAATCTTGGTGCCCGCGGTGTCTTCCGTGCCCTTGGATTTATACCATTCGGAACCGTTGACCAGGATGCCCGGCACCGAGGACAGGGACTCCACGTTGTTGACGATGGTGGGCTTGTACCAGACGCCCACCTGGCCGGGGAAGGGCGGCTTCACCCGGGGGTTGCCCCGCTCGCCCTGGATGGACTCGATGAGCGCGGTTTCCTCGCCGCAGACGTAAGAGCCGCCGCCGGTCTGGACCTGAATTTTAAAAGAGAAGCCGGAGCCCAGGATGTTGTCCCCCAGAAGGCCCTGGGCGGTGGCGGCCTCGATAGCCTTATTGAGGCGGTACATGGACAGGTAATATTCACCCCGGCAGTAGATGTAGCCCACGCTGGCGCCGATGGCGTAGCCCGCGATGGCCATGCCTTCCAGCACCCGGTGGGGATCGCCTTCCATGATGTAGCGGTCCTTGATGGTGCCGGGCTCGCCTTCGTCGGCGTTGCAGACGATGTACTTGGGGGTGATGGGGCTGGGCCGGGTGAAAGACCACTTGAGCCCGGTGGGGAAGCCGGCGCCGCCCCGGCCCCTGAGGCCGGAGTCCTTCACCGTGTTCACCACCTCTTCCTGGCTCATGGACAGCGCCTTCTTCAGGCCCTCGTAGCCGCCCCGTTCCAGATAGGCGTCCAGGCTCAACGGATCAATCTGGTCCACGTTGGCCAGGAGCACCAGCTCATCGCCGCTGGCCTCATAATCGCTCAGAGGATTGGTGGTGCGGGGCAGCGTCCGGTAGTCCACGGTCTTGCCGGCCCGGTAATCGCTGAGGATGTTCTTGACGCGCTCCGGCGTCAGTCGCCCGAAGACCACCTCGTTGATCTGCATGACCGGGGAGACCTCGCAGACCCCCAGGCAGGCGGTGTGTTCCAGGGTGAAGAGGCCGTCGGCGGTGGTTTCCCCCACCTTGATCCCCAACTCGCCCTTGAGCACGGCAACGAGGTTCTCGGCCCCCATGATGTGGCAGGGGGGCGACTCGCACAGGCGGATGATGTACTTCCCCCGGGGCGTCGGCGAGAACATGGTGTAAAAGCTCATGACTCCGTAAAGGTAGGGGTAGGGAATATCCATGCCTTCGGACACCAGCTTGAGGGCTTCCAGGGGCAGCCAGTTGCCGCAAATGCCCTGAACGGCATGCAGGGCGGGCATCACCCCTCCCTTGATGGCGTTGTACCGGTTGACGGCATCCTGGATAGCGGATACTTGCTCGGGGCTCAACGTGGCGCTGACGGGGCTTTTAATCTCCATCGTTATCGATCCATTGTGTCGGGGCTTTGTGAAAACTTTCTTATTTGACGGAATTTTTATTACCAATTTCCCCTGGTGTCAAGCAAATTTTTCTTTTTTCTGGCCGGGGCCGACGGGCGGGAAAGGCAAGGCAGGAATAATCGCCGGGTTTTCTCTGGCTAACCCGTAAGTCAGGGGTTCCCGGTTTCACCCCCAGCCCCTTGCCTGGCCCGCAAGGTTGGGGCGGGCCCCAAGGACGATGAGGCCGTCCCGGGGTGGAAGAGCAAGGGATGGGGGAAAAGGGGAAAAGGCGAAAAGGGGAGGAATCAGGGAGATGACGATTATCTATAATTCTTCACTATTCTCTGCAAATGGCTTTTAATGTAGCCGCAAGCTCATGATGGTTTGCTCAGAATGGCAAGTCGGCGTTGGCCAGTTTTTCAACCGAAAACCGAAAACCGAAAACTGCCCTTACCAGAGGCGGTGGCGCACCAAATCCTGCCGCAACTCCTGAAGCGAGCGAAACTGCCAGGCCGTCAGACCCTGACGTAAGGCCCCTTCCACAAAGGACGCCTTATCATCCAGGAAGAGGATTTCCCGGGGCGGGCGCCCCGCCTGCCGGATGAGGGACTGGTAGATGGCCGGCTCCGGCTTGCGGCTGCCTACCTGGTAGGACAGGACGAAGGCCCGGAAAGGCTGCAGGATAAGCCCAAAGCGCTCCTTCAGATAATCGAAGTGCAAAGCATTGGTGTTGGACAGCAGAAACAGAGGGAAGCTGGACGCCAGGTGCTGTACCAGTTCCGCCATGCCCTCCATGGGGTCGAAGAGATCGCACCAGAGGTCGCAGAATCGGGAGTAGGGGAGGGCCACCCCGAAATGGGCCGTGACCCGCTGATAAAACTCCCGGGACGTGAGGTGGCCAGTATCGTAGCCCGGTTCCAGGCCGGATTCAAACACCTGGGCATAGACCTCCTGGGGGCTCAAAGCGGCCAGGGCGGCCAGACGCCGGCAGAAGCGCAGGTGATCCACCCTGACCAGGACGTTGCCCAGGTCAAAGGTGATCGCGGTGATTTTTGGGGGGGCAGAGTATTTCATGGTAAAATTTTAAAATTTACCATAATATTGACATAACCATTAATTTTTGAGGAGAGAAAAATTTTACGAACTTATTAATTCAGATAAATCTTGAGGTCTCTCATGGTTGAGCCAGGCTGGCAAAATACGCTCTATTTCGGTGATAATTTAGATATTCTCAGGAAGCATATTGCTGATGAGAGCGTAGATCTCATCTATCTTGACCCGCCTTTCAATTCAAATGCCACGTATAATGTTCTTTTCGAAGAAAAGAGCGGCGGAAAATCCGCGGCGCAGATTACTGCCTTTGATGATACCTGGCATTGGGGGATGGAATCGGAGAAGGCTTATCGCGAAGTAATCACTCAGGGGCCGGATAAGCTGGCGATGCTGCTGGATGCCTTGCGGTCGTTTCTTGGTTCTAACGATATGATGGCCTATATCACCATGATGGCGGTGCGGTTGGCGGAACTTCGGCGAGTGTTAAAGCCTTCAGGAAGTATTTATCTGCATTGCGACCCCACAGCTAGTCATTACCTTAAAATCTTGATGGACGCAACGTTTGGAGCTAAGAATTTCTTAAATGAGATAATATGGTGTTATAAGGAGCGGGAGCGGGTACTTCAACAATGGAACAAGAAACATGACGTTATTTTATTTTATTGTAAAGATATAAGCAGCCAAAGAATTTTTAACTGGCAAGCTGTTATGGAACAATATTCAGAGGTAACGTTGTCTAAATTTAAATATCAAGATGAGAAAGGACATTATCAAATTCGAGGAAGGAATGTAAAAGATTCTCCCATAAGAGCTGCTGATGGCTTAAGACTGGAACATGAACAAATATATCCGGGACTCACATATCGCGATTATTTGGAAGAACGAACCGGAGTGGCCCCGCGTGACTGGTGGGAAATTAATATCATTAATAAGGCTTCCAAAGAACGTTTAGGTTACCCAACCCAGAAACCGGAAGCCCTGTTGGCGCGCATAATTAAGGCCAGCACTAATGAAGGCGATGTGGTGCTGGACCCCTTTTGCGGCTGCGGCACCGCCATCGCGGTGGCGGAGCGCCTGAACCGCCGCTGGCTCGGTATTGATATAACCCATCTGGCCATCACCCTCATCAAAAATAGGCTGCGCACCGCCTTTGAGGGCGAATTATCGGATTATGCAGTGATCGGAATTCCCAAGGACCTTGCCGGCGCCAGGGCTTTGGCCCGGCAAAACCGATACCAGTTTGAATGGTGGGCTTTGGGATTGGTAGATGCCCGTCCGGCTCAAGAAAAGAAGAAAGGCGCAGACACCGGCATCGACGGTATCATCAATTTTATCGACGCCCCCAGCGGCAAGGCTAAAAAAATAATAATCCAGGTGAAAAGCGGGGGTCAGGTGACGGTCAGTCAGATTCGAGACTTAAAGGGGGTCTTGGAGCGTGAGAAGGCCGCCATCGGCGCATTTATTTCTCTGGCAGAGCCCACTGCGCCCATGTGGAAAGAAGCGGCCACTGCCGGCTTTTATGAGCCGGAGCATTTACCCGGCCGCCAATTTCCACGGATGCAGATTTTAACTATAGAGGAATTATTAATCGGGAAAAAATTGGTTTACCCTAGGATAGCGCCTGACGTCACCTTTAAAAAAGCTCCACGCCAACGAAAAGGACCATCTCTGGAGGATAAGCAGAACAACCTTTTATAGCCTAAAGCAGCCGGATGGAGGTGGCCAATGGTGCGTAGCAGGAGCCGGACGTGGACCGCGATCATCAGTTTGTTAGTGGGGGTGGTGGGCGCCAGCGTTTTTTGGCTGTACAGCCCGTATGGCCATGACCGGCTGGCCCAGCAGGCCGCAGAAGACTTGCAGACCCAACCGCTCCCCGGAGAGGGGAAAGGCGGGCCCGCGAGTCTCAAGAAATTGGCCTCCCAGGCCATGGGGTCCCGGTATCAGATGGTGGCCGACGGCAAGCAGGTGTTCCTGGTGGACCTCCAGAACGGACGGGTGTGGCGGTATTTCCACCACACCAAAGAGGCCGGGTTCAGCAAGGAAGACGAAGGTTTTCTGCCCATGGCCCTGTATTACGCCGGCCAGAAACATTACGCCGCCTCGGAGATCGAGCCGTCCCCCGGCGCCCCGGGGACGGCCCCCCAAGCCGCACCGGCGGGGAAGCAGCCGCAGTGAGCCGGGTGTGGCGGCAGGACCTGGCCTGGGCCGGGTTCATCCTGGGGGTGGCAGTGCTCTTCGGGCTGGTGCATCAATACCCCCTGGTGCGCGCCTCCTGGCGGGGCGAACTGGCCCCCCGCCTTTCCCAGGTGCGGGATCAGCGCCGGGCCGAACAGTTCCAGGGGGTGAAAACCATCAACCTGGCCCAGGCTTACGCCCTGTTTCAGCCGGGGCAAGCCCGGTTTATTGACGCCCGGCCCGCGGACGAATTTGCGGAGCTGCACGTCCCCAAGGCTCTCAATATCACCCCGGCTATGGTTCCGGCCGGCGTGGCCGAGAAAGTGGCGGGCCTCGCCAAAGACAAAGAGATCGTGGTGTACTGCGGGCAGGTCAACTGCGATCTGGCCTTGAAGGTGGCGGAAAAACTCCAGACCCTGGGATTTACCCGGGTGATGGCCTATATCGGGGGCTTCCGGGCCTGGGATGAAGCCGGCTACCCGGCGGACACGGGGAAATAAGGGGGAAATGGCGAAAAGGGGAAAAGGGATGGTTGCATTTGGTTTGACTAAACTTTTTACACCAGGTTGCCGGTGAGCCGCCCGAACCGGAAAATTGCGGTCTTTTCCTTTTCGCCCTTTCCCCTGTTCCCCAGTTTTTCCCCCCAGCTTTTTAGGAGTGAGACTTGCGGATAAGCAGGGGCGCACTTGGGCTCCGGACGCTGGAAGTGGTTTTAGGCGGGCTCTTTTTTTATGCCGGGCTGCAAAAAGTCCTGCACCCCTATGAGTTCGCCGAAGCGGTGCTGGCTTACCAACTGCTGCCGGAGAGCCTGGTGGGCGTGGTGGCGGCGGGGCTGCCGTGGCTGGAGGTCGCCGTGGGCCTCTGTCTGGCGGCGGGGATCAAACGGCGGAGCTGCCTGCTCCTCCTGGCCGGGCTGGTGGCGGGCTTCCTGGTCGTCATCCTCATTACCATGGCCCGGGGGCTGAAAATCGACTGCGGCTGCGGTCTGTTTTTTCAGCGACAGGTGGGTCTGGCCGTGGTGCTGGAAGACTTATTTCTGGTGGGATGGGCCGCGGGTCTTTACTGGTGGGAGCTGTTAAGGTCTGAAAAATGTGGGCCGGGGTCGATTGTCAAAGCCGCGCCTTGAGCCATAACAGGGTGCGCAGTGCGCACCCGACGAAAAACCCAAAAAAACGAAAAACCCAAAACCGTCTTTCACATGGCCAGATTCTTCAATTTTTACGATCCCCTGGAAAAACGTTACGTATTCAACAGCTTCCTGGTGGTGGTGGGGCTCATTGAGATCCTCATCCTGGTGTTCACCCTCATCTGGCAGATGGATGAGGGCATCTTTACGGAGCACCCGCAGGTTATCCCGTTCCCCTGGAGCCCGTACCTGCTGGCCGCCTTTGTCGCTCCCATCGCCCTGTTGTTCCTCTTCGGGGTCATTATCCAGGGGTTCGAATTTTTTTGTCAGGAGGCCCCGGAGGCCCGGGTCAGGGCCAAAGGCTGGGGCGCACGGCTGGGGCGGTTGCGCTACCTCCTGGGGCTCCTGGCCTTCATGGCGGTCCTGGGGTTTGCCATTCATGGAAAAAACGCCCTGCCGCTGGCGGCGGCGGCCATCAAGTTCATCGGGCTGGGGGGCGCGTATGGGCTTATCGCCTTGTTGGCCCTGGCGCTGCTCTATCTGCCGCTGCGGCTCTGGCTGCAATACCGCCTTAAGAAGCAGGCCATGGAGTATCAATATCTCTTGACTCTGGCGGAGCGGCACGGCGTGGTGGTGGTGGACCCGAAACTCCATCCGGAACTGGCGGCTGAGCTTCACGAGAAAATAAATATTTCCGCCGCGGCCGTCAATCTATTGCCTGGTCCGGATTTTTCGAAAGGCCCCGGCCCCAATAAATCGGACTTGTGAAATTTTTCCTTTACACCCGGTGCCATTCTGGGGTATGAATTGTCATTCAGCTATAAAATCGCTCACAGTTCCAGAAACAGGGCAGGGGAGGTGATATACTTTTAGCTTGGGAGTTTCGGTTAAAGACCTTAAACCTTAAGGAAATCATTACTTTATAGGAGGATAGCAGACGGTATGGATATTATGAGTTTTGCGTTGATCTGTGGCGCGGTGGGTGTGGTCTACGGCCTGTTCACCACCACCTGGGTCCTGAAACAGGACGCCGGCAACCCCAGGATGCAGGAAATCTCGGGTGCGATCCGGGAAGGCGCCAATGCCTTCTTGAACCGGCAGTACAAGACCGTAGCCGTGGTGGGCGCGGTCGTCTTTGTGCTCCTGTTCGGTCTGGGTAAATACACCGCCATCGGCTTCGTCATCGGCGCGGTGGGTTCGGCCGTGGCCGGTTATGTCGGCATGTACGTGTCGGTGCGGAGCAACGTGCGCACCGCCCAGGCGGCCTTTACCAGCATGGCCCATGCCCTGAAAGTGGCCTTCCGGGGCGGTTCGGTCACCGGCATGATGGTAGTAGGCCTGGCCCTGTTGAGCGTGGCCGGGTACTACAAGTTCCTCATGGCGGTTGATCCCAAGGAAGCTATGCACGCCCTGATCGGTCTGGGCTTCGGCTGCTCCCTGGTGTCGGTCTTCGCCCGGTTGGGCGGCGGCATCTACACCAAGGCCGCGGACGTGGGCGCCGACCTGGTGGGTAAAGTGGAAGCCGGCATCCCCGAAGACGACCCCCGGAACCCTGCGGTTATCGCGGACAACGTCGGCGACAACGTGGGCGACTGCGCCGGCATGGCCGCGGACCTTTACGAGACTTACGTCGTGACCGTGGTGGCCGCCATGCTGCTGGCCTTCACCGTGTACGGCGCCGGTTCTCCGGCCATCGTTTTCCCCATGGTCATCGGCGGCGTGTCCATCATCGCCTCGGTGGTCGGCACCTACTTTGTGCGTCTGGGGAAAGGCGACTACGTCATGGGCGCCCTGTATAAGGGTCTCATCGTTTCCGGGGTCCTGGCCATCGTCGCTTTCTGGCCCCTGGCCAACAGGTTCATGGGCGGCGTGGCCGCCAAGGCCGCCAAAGGCGCCGTGGGCTTTGCGATTCCGCCCTTCAACGTTTTCATGCTGGCGGTCATCGGCGTGGCCCTCACCGGTCTGATCGTGGCCATCACCGAATACTTCACCTCCAAGAGCTTTAACCCGGTGAAGTCCATTGCCAAGGCCTCCACCACCGGCCACGGCACCAACGTCATCCAGGGTCTGGCCATGTCCATGAAGTCCACTGCGGCGCCGGTTATCGTCATCGTGGTGGCCATCCTGGCGTCCTTCCACCTGGGCGGCGGTCTGGCCAACCCCGGCACCGGCCTCTACGCCATCGCGCTCACCGCGGTGGCCATGCTCTCCATGACCGGTATCGTGGTGGCCATTGACTCTTACGGTCCCATCACCGACAACGCCGGCGGCATTGCCGAAATGGCGGAACTGCCGGATGAGATCCGGAGCATCACCGATCCCCTGGATGCGGTGGGCAACACCACCAAGGCCGTCACCAAGGGTTACGCCATCGGCTCCGCCGGTCTGGCCGCCCTGGTGCTCTTCGCCGAGTACTCCCGCTCCTTCCCCGGGGTCATGACCTTTGACCTGTCCGACCCCCGGGTCATCGCCGGCCTGTTCATCGGCGGTCTGCTGCCCTACTTCTTCGCGGCTCTGTGCATGGAGGCCGTAGGTAAGGCCGCCGGCGGCGTGGTGGAGGAAGTGCGGCGCCAGTTCCGGGAAATCCCCGGCATCATGGAAGGCACCGCCAAACCCGAATACGGCACCTGCGTGGACATCGTCACCAAGAGCGCGCTGCGCCAGATGATGTTCCCGGCCCTGATCCCGGTTCTGTCCCCGGTCATCGTGGGCTTCATGCCGGGTCTCGGTCCCGTGGCCCTGGGCGGCATGCTGATCGGCTCCATCGTCACCGGGTTGTTCCTGGCGATTGCCATGACCTCCGGCGGCGGCGCCTGGGATAACGCCAAGAAGGCCATCGAAGACGGCCTCTACGGCGGCAAGGGCAGTGACGCCCACAAAGCCGCGGTCACCGGCGACACCGTCGGCGACCCCTACAAAGACACCGCCGGCCCGGCCATCAACCCGATGATCAAGGTCGTCAACATCGTGGCCCTGCTCATCGTGCCGCTGCTGGTGGGCAAATAAGCAGATAGTTACCGAGGGTGCGCCGGGCGCACCCTCATTGCACCGCGAAGCCGGTCCCGTCTGGGGCCGGCTTTTTTTAGTGTGCCGGGCATGCACAGCAGCTTGGAGGTGAAAGTCCTCTACCCAACCTGATGGAGGTGAAGGGTTAGCGAAGCGCAAGGGCGTCATCGTGAGGTGGGGTCTGAAGGAAGCGCGGAGC
>Ga0194126_10005774_pt1 | contig 18038 bp, 12 predicted proteins | sample TA2KigC150mmetaG_FD_148641 | JGI IMG/M metagenome (GOLD analysis project Ga0194126, IMG submission 148641) | Freshwater microbial communities from Lake Tanganyika, Tanzania - TA2015035 Kigoma Deep Cast 150m | ecosystem: Environmental > Aquatic > Freshwater > Lake | place: Tanzania: Lake... | reverse complement strand
CGCGGTGGCGCTCTTAGTGGCGGCGGTCGGTTTCCTCATCGGCCAGTCATGCCGGCTCGTCTTCACCGCGACCCACGAGCAGACGGACTTCAGCGTGTTCTTCCGCACCGCGAGGGAACTCGCAGCGGGCGCCGACGGCACGCTGTACTCGCGCCCCGATGCTCCCACCGGCTGGCCTCAGTGTGCTCCGCCCATCACGTCCGTCGCCTTCCTGCCGCTGCAGGGGCTGTCGATCGGCGCGGCGGCCGGTGTCTGGGCGGCGGTCAACCTTGGCCTGCTGGGTGTCGCAGCGTGGGCCATCTGGCGCCTGTATGCCCACCTGGACCGGCAGCACCGGCTGTTCAGGGCGACCCGACTCTGGGCCGCTGTCCTCCTGCTATCGCTGGCAAACGGCTGTCTGCAGACCGGCCAGGTCACGATCCTGCTGGTCACGTGTTGGCTGTCGTATCTGGCGGCAACAGCACGCCGCAGGCACTTCCTTGCGGCTCTGGGCTTGGCGCTGCCGGTAGCGATGAAGTTCTACCCAGGGCTGATGTGGGCGATCCCCGTCGGCATCCGCGCGCGCCGGCAACTGATCCTCCTGCCTGCCGCCCTCGCGCTCTTCAGCGTGGTGATCCCTCTGCTCGTGTATGGCCCGCGGGCGTGGGACCTGTCTCGGGGGTACGTGGAGGCCATGTTCATCGGGGACGTGCCGCGCCTGGAAACCTGCTTCGATGTGAACCGAGTCAGCACTGAGAGCCTCGACGTGCTGCTGCTCCGGTGGCTGACCCACGACCCCGTCTGGCACGAGCAGGTGACGTGGTTCCCGCATCTGCGCCTGCCGCGCCGCCCCGTGCTCGCGCTGGCCAATGTCCTGCGGGGCATCATCCTGCTCGTCGCGGGGCTGACGCTGTGGCGCTACCGGCCGGAGGCGGCCCGCCGGCCGGTCCACGGCGCGCTCATGCTGGCCGCGTTGTCGGCTGCGACGCTCTACCTGACGCAGCCCGACCCCAAGTCCCGGTATGCGCTCTACGCCTTCCCGGCCTTCCTACCTCTGCTCGCCTGGACAACGGCCGCCTGGCGGCTGGCTCGCCGACGACGGGCCGTCAGCCTCGCTCTGTTCACGATCCTGTGCGCCGTCTGCATCGCGCAACTCACGCCCACGATCTTGCGGTACTTCGAAGTCAGCCTCCTTGCCACGTTCGCCGTCTGGCTCGCGCTCGTTCGCCATCTGACGAGGATAACTCCCCGCCGGTCCTGCGAACCGGCCGTTCCTGCCGCACCCCCGCCCCCTGCAGGGCCCCCTCCGTCCGCCGACGAACCTGCCCCCCGCTAGTCCGCTATCGGAGAACACTCGGGCCGCGGCTGTTGTCTCTGTTCTCCCGGAGGACCCGCCCAGTGTCAGCGTTCACGGCCCTCTTCGCGACCTGCCTCTCGGCCTCGGCGGCTCCCGTCATCTTCTGGCACAGCGACCCGGTTCGTTCCGGCGAGGCAGTCATGGTCGTTGGCGACGGACTCGGCGAGGTCCCCACGGTCGAAGTCGCCCGCGCGCCGGATGCACCGAGACAGACGCCGACCGAGAGCCGGTGGCCGGGCAAGGGCGAGCGGGCCGAGGTCCTGCAGGCCAGTGACACCTGCGTGAAGTTCGCCCTGCCCTCTGCGCCGGAACCGGGGATCTACGCCTACCGAGTCGTGACCGGAGACGCGTTCGCCGTCGGCTGGCTGAACCGGCCGGCAGTCTGGTGGGCCCAGGGGGACCTTGGCCCCGGTGCCTCGCCGGGCGGCTGGGTGCGCCTCCTGGGGAAGAACCTCGGCTGGAAGGACGAGGCGCTACGAGGGCGGACGACGATCCTCCTGCGCGGACCGCAGACGGTGACCCTCGACGCCGAGGCCACGCCCTACTCCGCGCGAGCCTCGCTGCCTGACGACCTGCCCCCCGGCGAGTACGAGGTGTTCGCGCACAACGGCTGCGGGGGCGACGCCGCCTGGAGCGCCGCCGTCACGCTGACGGTCCGCCCGGCCGAGGCCTGGCCCGACACGATCCTCAACGTGGTGGACCTCGGCGCCGACCCTACGGGCGCCCGCGACTCGACCTTCGCAATCGCCGACGCCCTCACGCAGGCCGGGGCGGCCGGCGGCGGGGTGGTCTTCTTCCCGCGCGGGCGGTACCAGGTCACGGCGAGCCTCGCCGTGCCCCGTTTCACCGTCCTGCGGGGCGAATCGCGTGAGCTCACCGCCCTCTTCTGGCCCGACCTGGAGGCGCCCCCGAACGCGCTGATCCAGGGCACGAACTCCTTCGGTGTCGAGGACCTCTCCCTCTACGCCTCGCGCCACCAACACGTCATCGCCGGCGACCTGGGCGACCGCCCCGATGCCGGCAACGTGCGCCTCCGGCGCGTGCGCGTGCGCGCCAACGCGTACCGCGGGCACCTGAGGCCTGAGGAGGTCGATGAGCGCCTGCGCTCGGCCCTGAGCCTCTCCACCGGGGGCGGGGACACCATCCGCCTCGGCGGCGAGGGCATCGAGGTCAGCGACTGCGATCTGTATGGCAGCGGGCGCGTGCTCTTCCTCAGCCGCACGCGCGGCGGGGTCATCCGTGACAATGCCCTGTACAACGGTCGCTGGGGCTGGTACTGCATCTCGGGCTCCGATGGCGTGGTGATCGAGGACAACCGCATCATCGGCGGCGATCTGATGTCCACCGGAGGCGGGCTGAACTGCCTCGACGGCTCAACCTGCTCCCAGAACGTCTACTACGCGGGCAACTCGCTCAGTCTCATGCACGGCTGGGATCGGGAGGCCATGACCTCCGACGCCGGCGGCGGCGCGTATTTCGGCGGCATCGAGAGCGCCGCGGGCGCCTCCCTGACCTTGGCCGCCGATCCGGACACTGGCGGACGTAGCTGGGCCGGCGGTGGGGTCTTCATCCTGGACGGGCGCGGACGCGGGCAGTACCGGCGGGTCATCTCGGTCGACGGTCGGCAGGTCACGGTCGACAGCCCCTGGCAGGTTCGCCCGGATGCGACCTCCGTCCTGACCATCACCATGCTCCAGCGCCACTACCTGTTCGTCGACAACGACTTCACCGATGCAGGGGTTGCCCTCCAGCTCTACGGCATGGCGATCGAGGACATCGCCGACGGCAATGTCTCGACGCGAACCGCCGGCTTCCACAACTTCGGGATGCGCTACCAGGGCATTCAGCCGAGCTGGTACATCCAGTGGCTGGACAACGAGATCGCCGAGGGCAACTCCTACCGCAGCGGGCACGACAACTACATGCTCTCCGGCGAGGCGCACCTGGGCATCTTCGCTCTGCCCCCGTCCACCGACTTCCCTCACCCCTTGACCCTCGGGTGCGTGGCACGCCGGAACCGCCTGCGCAGCAACGCGCACCTCGCCGTCGGCGGCACGGACCCGCACAACCCGTCTTGCGCGCAACCGAACGTGCAAGACGTGATCGTCGAGGGCAACGAGATCGCCGACTCCGACGTGGGCGTCTCCCTGCGTCTTGCCTCCGCTGGAGTGCTGCTGCGGAACAACCGCTTCGACCGCGTGAAGCAGGAGGTCTGGGACGAGGCCGAAGCCAAGCGCGCGGCCGAAGAGCGTCGCGCGAAGCTCCTGGCCGAGCCCGGCCCCCTTGCGGTCTGGCGGCCGGGTGAAGCGCAGGGCGGGACGGTTCCCGATGCGTCGGGCCACGGTCTGGACGCCCAGGTGGCCGGCACGCTGACCCCCGCTGAGGGTCGCGCAGGCCCGGCGGGGAAGTTCGACGGCGAGAGCTACCTGCGGGTCGAGGAGCTCGAGCTCTTCAACCTCGCCAACGTCACCCTCGCCGCCTGGATCAACCCCGACACCGTCGAGGGGCGTCAAGGTCTGATCGGGAAGCGCTTCGCCGGGACCTCGGCGCCCTACGTCTTCTCCTTGTGGGATGGGGGGCTGGAGTTCGAGGCCACCGCCGCGGACGGGCAGTGGAGCTTCAACTTCCGCTCACCCGCCGCCGTTCCCGCCGGCCAATGGAGCCACGTCGCGGCGGTTGTCGAGCGCGGAACGGGTGTCGTGATCTACGTGGACGGCCAGGAGATCGCGCGCAAGGAGAATGCCGCGGAGCGCGTCATGAACTCCGAGCCCCTCATCATCGGCCGCGAGGCCTGGGCAGGCATCAACATGGTCCACGAGCCCTGTTTCTACCAGGGCCTCATCGAGGAAGTGAAGGTCTGGGGGCGGGCACTCACGCCGGAGGAGATCGGCGCCGAGGCGAGGTAGGGGGAACCCATGGACCGGCTCGCGCCGGGAGTGGAACTGCGGCCATACGACCCGGAGGCGCCCCGGATCTTCGCGCAGCTGGAGCGCGCGATCCGCGAAGCAGTGCCCCGCCCCCTCGCGGTGGAGCACGTCGGCAGCACGGCCGTCCCGGGGTTGGGGGGCAAGGGGATCGTCGACTGCCTCGTGATTGCCGACAGCCCTCCGGAAGCGAGCGAGGTCTGCGCGATCCTGCGGCGACAGGGCTTCAGCCACAGCGCGCACGAGCAACCCGAGGAGGACCGGTGGTTCGCCTCGGGCTCTCTGGACACTGAGGGCCACGGGGCGCTCCATGTACACGTCCACATCACCTACGCCGGCAGTCGGTGCGCCCGGGAGACGTTGGCCTTCAGGGACTACCTCCGGGAACACCCCGCGGACGCTGCCCGGTACTTCAGCCTCAAGCATGAGTGGCGAGCACGGGCGGGCACCAGCACGTCGCGCTACACCGAGCTGAAGACAGGATTCGTGGACGAGATCCTGCGACGAGCGCAGCCGCGAGGGCCCGCGCCCACCCCGGGGGCAGGTGGAGAGCCACCGGGGGAGCACAACAGCAAAGCTGGACGGGAGGGCCTGTCGATGTCACGCCTTCGCATCGCCCTGGTCGGTGCCGGGACGGGTCGCGGACAGAGCTGGATGTCGACGCTGAAGAAGCTCTCCGACCGCAGCGTGCTCTACGACTTCTGCGCGTTGTGTGATGTGATTCCGGGGAAGGCCCGGGAGAGCGCGGATCGGTGGGGCGTAGCGGGCTACGGCAACCTGCTGGAGATGCTCGACGGGTCGGGCCCTGACGTCGTCCTCAACGGCGCGCCGGGCGATGCGAACGTGATGGTGGTCGGGGTCTGCGCGCTGCGGGGCAAGCACGTGGTGACCGAGATCCCCCTCGCGCCTACATGCGGGCACGGGGACCTGCTGATCGAATCGTGCGCTACGCACGGTGTGGTGCTGGAGGTCGCGGAGCAGGTGTGGCTGTGGGCGCAGGAGCAGCTGAAGCGCAGGATCATCGCCGCCGGGTTGATCGGCGAGCCGCAGCACGCCCGCATGGTCTACTGCAACAAGGCCGACTACCACGGGATCAACGGCGTGCGGATGCTCTTCGGCGGCCGGCCGACGCGCGTGCTCGGCTACACGAAGGCCGTCACCGTTCCGGCCTTCGGCCATTACATCGACGACGGCCGGACCTTCGACCGCTGGGACCACGCCATCATTGAGTTCGACAACGGCATGACGTGCCTGTTCGAGAGCCCGCCGCGCGGCCGCATGGGCCCGCGCTGGGACCTCGAGGGCACGCTCGGGCAGCTCGTCGGCAGCGACCTGTACGTCGGCTCGCCCGACCGTTTCCGGCACTACCCGTTCATCACCGAGACGTCCACCGTCGACGGCGAGACCGTCTTCGACCACATGCGCGTGGACACCGACCCGCCCGTCGTCTTCGAGAGCCCGCACAAGGCCCTCGGCGCCGCCGACTACGACGAGGTCGCGCGCATGGACATCCTGCTTGGCTTCCATCGCGCGGTCACCACGGGCGACCCTCCGGTCTATGGCCCTCAGCAAGCGCGCACAGACATCGAGATACTCTCGGCGATGCGGGAGAGCCACGACCGAGGGAACGTGTGGGTCGATCTGCCGCTCACGGGGCCGACGCAGACGGAGCGCGCGATCGAGGCGAAGTTCGTGGAGGCGTACGGCGACCCGCGCGATCCCGAGAGCCTGGCCGACGCCAACTTCCGCCAGGGCGGCACGCGGTACTGGGTCGCGAACTGGGAGTAGGCGCTGCGCGGCATCTACCACGCCCCAAACCGGCCCTGGAACTCGTACCAACTGATCGTCGCCCAGTCGGGGCCGGTGTTGTCCACCGTGAGCCGATGGCGCCCGGCCGGAATGTCGAAGGTCAGCGTGCGATCGTACTCGCCCGCTGAGCCGTCATTCTCCCCGTCCAGGTCGGGCAAGTCCGCCGCTTGCCGCGTCTCCCCGTCGACGCCGAACCCGATCAGCGCGCCGCCGGAAGCAACCGCCTGCACGCGCACAAGTAGCCGCCCGGGGCCCTGGGCGTTGACCAGGAAGGTCGGCGGGTTGCGCAGGTGCGTGTGCAGACGCCCCTGCAGGAAGCCGTTGAGGTCGCCCGCGTTCTCCACCGCGCCGTCCGGACGCACAACGAACTCGCTGCGCACGGGGCGGGCCCAAGCGCGGGGCGGGACGATGCGCGCCGGGTCCCGCAGCTCCGTCAGGTCCACCGGCCCGGGGTACACCAGCTTCACGACCGTGTAGGCCTCGACGTGCGGGATCGTGACCCGCACCGCCGCGCCGCGTTGCTCGACCGCGACCTGCTGCGCGCCCGGCCGATCCGGTGAGACGGCCGTTGCCGAGGTCGGCGTCCCGCCCACGGGGACTTCGACCGTCACGTTCTCGCGCGCGGTCAGCTGCCCAGCCTGGAGTCGGCGGTTGATGGCGTGCAGCAGCAGCGTGTTCTCTCCGTCCACCCACGAGGCCGCGAGGGTCAGGTCGGCTTCCGGCGTGAGGAGCCGCTCGCTCCCGACGTATCGGGCCCGCAGGTACAGGTCGCGATTCGCCTGGTAGAAGGTCGTCTGGCGCGCGATCTCGCGCAGGGCCCCATCGCGGCCTGCGTCGCAGCCGAACGGCCCGAGGACCGGAAACGCGAAGAGGGCCCCGGCCGCGTAGATCTCGGCGCCCCGCACGCGCATCCACAGCTCCCGCTCCGAGGGCGGCAGCGCGAGCCACGGGAAGGGCGGGTCGCCGAAGCCCCAATCGTGGAAGAAGACAACCGGCACGCGCTTGCCCGCCAGCTCCTGCCCCCGAACCACCGTTGCGCGCCAGATGGGAAGCTGACTGTCGCTCAGATCGAGGCGCCCCTCCCGCGTGCTGAAGTTGCCCCACACGCCGAGGACCTGAAGGTCCACGTACTTCGCGAGGCCGTTGCCGCTGAGGTACACCGTGCGCCCCTGTTCGGTGGCGTAGGCGCGGATCCGCTCCGTGAGGCGCTTCCAGGCCCGGTCGTCGCGGAAGGCGCGGAACTGCCACCAGAGCGAGGCGAGGGGGTTCTTGTCCCCGGTCGGGTCGTCCTGCCATCCCTTCTGCCTCAGGAAAGCGCGGTAGTCGAAGGTGCGCATCGAGCCGTCGGGGTGTACCTCCCCGTCGGTCAGGTCGAGGCCCAGGCCGGCCCAACGCCCGTCGCCCGCCGCCCAGCCCTCGGTCTGCGGCGCATCCGCCAGGAGGTACGCGCGGAAGTCGGCCAACGAGTAGTCGTCGAAGCCCTCGTCTTGGCTGAGCGCCGCGGTGATCTCGTCCATGAAGAGGTAGTCGGCCCCGGCGTCGATCTGCTCCTTGCACCACCGGAAGAGGTAGTCGAGGTATGCCGGGTTGGAGAGCGTTCCGTGACGGATGCCCGGCGTATCCCACGCGTCGATGAGCCCCCCGTCAGCGCCGCGCGTCGCCATGTCCCTCCACTCCGCCTCGCTCAGCCCGTTCTCACCGTCGTAGAGCGCGCTGCACGTGATCCCGCCGCCGAAGAGGGCGCCCTGTTCGTGGATGCGAAGGGGGATGTCGCGCTGCCGGTCAAACGGCGGGGCCTGCGCCCACTTGAACCAGCCGCGAATCAGCACGTCCGAGCCTACCTTCCGCGCCAGCTCGACGCCATGGTCGCCGGACGTGTACTCGTTGATGGTGTAGACGGCCGCGTCGTTGATGTCGCGCACCGGCTCGGCGCGGCGGAGCTCGGCCGGGAAGTCCGGGAGAGCCTGCTTCCACTCGTCGGGCACGGCCTGCGCGAAGGGCACGAACCCCGCCGCCAGGGCCTTCCCGGCTTCCGCCAGGCGCTCCACCTGCGCCTCCTCGCCGCCATTCGCAATGGGCGCGAGCCACGCCCAGCGCACACCGTCGTTCACCGGCGCATACCCCGCGTAGAGGTAGGACGCGGCGGGCGTGTGACGCTGGAGAAAGGCGTGGCTGCCTGCCCAAGCTCCGGCGTAGTCCACGTATACGGCGCCCAGGGCTGTGCCCAGGCTCTCCGAGCGCACGATAAGGGCCGGATGCGCGGCGTTCAGCGCGGGTACGGTGTCGCCCGTCGGCCCCCAGGCCGAGACCCCCGCGTACGTTGGCTCCGGGCCAAGCCCGCCCATCAGGCCCTCGTGTCGACGGCCGGCCGTGTCCCAGAAGAGGTACCCATCCCACACATCGGGCGACAGACTCAGACGCGGCGGGCACCAGAGCGTCCCGGCGACCGGAAGCAGGACCCGCGCACCGATGAGCAAGCCCTCATCCGTGCACGCGTAGTTCAGCTCCATCACGCGGCCCTTCAGGGGGTCGATGACGGCTTGCTGGCCGATCCAGACGACTACGCCCTCGGTCCGCGCGGCCCACGTCGCCCGGGCAGCGCGCGGGCCAAACTCCTGCCCGTCCGCGACGAGGGCGAACGTCGGTGGGACCAGCTTCGCGCCGAGGGGGCGCCATTGCCCGTCGGCGCCCTTCAGCTCCAACCCAAACTCGGTGGTCTCCGGCCGCAACGTCACGCGGTAGGCATTGCCGGTGACCGTGTACCGCCCGCCTTCGGTCGAGACGGTCGGCGCGGCGACGGCCGGCAGCGCAGCGAGGCAGGGCCAGAGCAGGGCAACCATGGGACTCACTCCTGAGGGCAACGGTGCGTCAGGGTCTCCAGGTGAGGGCGGCGAGGTCCTTGGGGTCAACGCAGGGGTGGGCGATGGAGCTGGGCGACCACGGCCGACCAAGATCCCCGTGGACCCCGAAGCGGGTGCCACGTCAGCGTCGCTGGTGGGCGGCGGGGACGGCGGAGCTCGTCTCAGTAGGCGAGAGCCTCGTCCGCAATCGAGCCGATGACCCGTCCCGCCTCCTCCCGGCGGACCCTCTCCCGCGTAACGCAGCCGGCCAGGAAGTCGACGGCTCCTCGGCAGGCGCCAATCACTCGCCTCCGTTCCGACACACGGGCGTAGGGGACATCCCGCATGGCTGAGGCGACGGCGCTCAGAACTTCACTCCACCAGTCCGCCTTGCCATCGCGGGTCGGATCGGACAACGCGTGGGCAAGGAGGGCCGTTGTCTGGCGGGCCTCATCCCAACGCAGCGCCGTGCGGGCGGCAAGCCCTTCGTGGACGAGCCGCAACGCTGTCTGCTCGGTGCCGTCCGAGGCTGCCGCGAGACAGTCTCGAACGACATCCGCGAGGCCGCCGTGTGGGTGGGTCACGTAGACGTCCGCTCCCGCCACCCAGCCTCCCATGTCGGGCCTGGGCGCGAACGCCGAGAGGTCGACGGTGTGAACCCACCGGGGGAGAGCCCACTCATGCTCACCAAGTCCCAGGGTGCGGGATGCGATGGTGTCGCGCCCCCCGGCTGGCTCGCGTGCAACACGTCCGGCGCGAGCGACGTATCGTCGGAGGTCGCGGGGCACCGTCGGGTCGCTGAGGCACAGCCCCGAAATGGGCGGAGTCAGCGGGAGGACGGGACCCAGGTTGCGGCTGAAGTACCGCAGGAGAGGTTGACCGAGGGGCTGCGCGATGTAGGCCGCATCGACGCCCGTCACGCCGGGCAGCGACCGGAGACCCGCGATCATGCGGAACACCCTCATGTCCAGGTCGTAGAAGCTCCGGCCGTCGTATGCAGGCGTGTCATAGGCGGCCCCCAACCTCCGTACGTCGTCCGCGTACCGCTCCGCCATCGCGCCCGACCCGACAGGCCTGAGCCCGTCCCGCCCTTCGGCCTGCTCCGCCACAGCCGCAGCGAATTCCGCGGAGAACACGGGAAGGGCCGACCATCGCTGGACCAGGTCCTGGTAGGCGACACCGGTGAATGCCGCGAGCCACTTCAGGTGGAAGGTGTCCTCTCGCGGGCTTCGGGCGGGGTAGATGGCGGCATCCACGATCCGACCGCTGCGGTCCGCCAGCGGTGTCGCCAACTCCTTGCCCCCCGCGGCGCAGCAAGCCAACATCGGTTGGCGCCAGCGATGCAGGATGGTCCACAGGTACCCGTGCATCTGTTCGCACATGGTGGGGAAGGCGTCGCCGCACTCGGCCATCGGGCAACATGCGCAACGCTTCCCCCGCTCCCGCACGTCGGAGAGACGGAACGCCTTCGGCCCACCCCCGCGTTTCATTGCCGTTCTCAATCCCATGCGGTCCTCATGGCCCTCCCTCCATGCGGCGACCATTCCGCAACCGCGTAGTCGTCAGCCCCTGGGGCGCCTACTGGTCGCCCGGTCCAGGGCGCGCGGCTTGTCCGCCAAGGCCCAGAGTTTGCGTTCGTGGAACGGCGGCGTCGACATGGCAAAGGGAAGCTGTACCGCGGCAAACTCCCGTTCGATCGTCCGCTTCATCCGCTCGTCACCCATGACGCTCATGTCCGCCAGAACCACACTCCGGGAATCGCGCAAGTGCCCCCATTGTCGGAGGTAGTCCTTCACAGCCTCCTCGCCGAGGCTTCGAGACAAGTCAAGCCCTGGGCGCCCAACCAACGCGTCGGTGGCTCGTTCAGACAGCTCCGTGAGCTTCTCGATCCGAGCGTGTTCGCAGACCCGTTGCGCCAGCGACGGCGCCTCACCGATGCAGGCGTACTGGAGTGGCAGGAGTCGCCCGTTCCGGTCGTGCAGTGGCCCGAAGCAGCCGAGTACGCAGGACTCACAGACGATGGACGCCCCCAAGGCAATCGCAGGCGCCGGCCGCCGAGTCCCGTGTTCGCCCTCGAACCAGCCGCCAGGGGCGATCAGACGTTCGAACTCACGGATCGTCTCGGCGACTGCCCTCGAGGCTCGAACGGCCGGGCCTCCACGGCCCGGTGACTCATCGTCACCAGGCACCGTGCTCCTCGGAACGAACAGCGCCAACCCCCCGTCACCGAGGAACTTCTCGACGACGCCGCCTTGGCTCAGTACACAGTCGCGGAAAACCCGGAAGAGCTTCTCGACCAGAGCCCGGAACAGGAGCGGGCGCAGTTCCTTGATGAGCTGCGTGCTGTTCCGAAGGTCGGCAAAGACGATCACTGCACGCTGAAGGTGCCTCGCGTACGAGGGGTCGAGGCGGATCCGCTCGTACACTCTCTCGTGTCGGCGGGCATCGTAACCGAACTGCAGTGGAAGCATGCCCTCCGGGGGGGCGGTTCGTCTCCCCGCCATCGTGCGGACCACTCCTATGGGCGCCGGCCAGTCGCGGCCGGGACGAGAGGCCTCCGGCGAATACGTGCGCCTGCAGGTGCGCTTCGCCGTGGCGAAGGCCTGCACCTTCCCCCGGCGAGTGACGGCCACGTGCGGGTCGCGGACCCTCCGATGCCCTGGAAGGGGGGCCAGTACGCATGACGGAAGTCGGTCGATGAGCAGACGGTTGCGCGGCTTGTGGCCCCCGGAGTCCCGCAGGTATGGCGGGATAGTACGCAAGAGGGCACGCTTTGTCAAGCGGGCGGTCCGCCCGATCAACGGGGACCCAGCCGGCGGGCCGGCAATCAGTGGCACCCGGTGAACGGGCCACGACTGGGCGTCGAAGAGGTCGGACCATGCGGAGAGGAACTTCGAGCAGTCGGCGTGACTGAAGGGCCCCGTCGGGGACGCGGAGCGCCCGCCTCTGCCAACCACGGATGCAGCGCACCCGCGTACCACCTTGAATCACCCTGCTCTCCGGATACGGAGCCACACCTCCCTTCACTACACTCAACGCACACCGCTGCGGTCGTGCTCCGGGTCCGGGGTGCCCGACGCGTGCGCCATGTCACGGACGGCTCACGTTCGCACGGGACGCTGGCGGGTCTTGGCGTGTACGCCTCGAGGTCCCGGTCGCTGCGGCATGGGGGGCGCCGAGCAGCGTGAGCAGTCGGCAGGCAACCAGCGCTAGAGCGCTGGAGCACCGCGTGCCGTGGCCGTCGTCCACCACGCGGGTGTGGGCAGGAGGCTCCCCGACAGCAGACGAACCTACGACTGCCCCTTCACGGAGGTACGAACGCGGAGCATGTCCAGGATCAACGTCCTCGACGACAACACAGCGAACCGCATTGCGGCCGGGGAGGTGGTGGAGCGTCCGGCGAGCGCGGTGAAGGAGCTGGTCGAGAACGCCATCGATGCGGGCGCGAAGCGCATTACCGTGGAGCTGGGCGAGGGCGGGAAGCAGCTTGTCTGCGTGACCGACGACGGCTGCGGGATGGACGCGGATGATGCGCTGCTGTGCCTGCAGCGCTTCGCAACGAGCAAGATCGCCTCGGCGGCGGACCTGGCGGAGATCGGCACCCTCGGCTTCCGCGGCGAGGCGATGCCGAGCATCGCGGCGGTCAGCCGGCTGCGGCTGACGACGCGCGAGCACGACGCCGAGGCCGGGACGGAGGTGACCGTCAACGGCGGCGTGGTGGCCGATGTGCGCGCGGTCGGGTGCCCGCCGGGGACGATGGTGGAGGTGCGCGACCTCTTCTTCAATACGCCTGCGCGGCTGAAGTTCCTGAAGGTCACCAACACCGAGCGCGGGCACTGCATCGACTGGGTCCAGCGCCTGGCGCTCGCGCATCCGGACATCGCCTTCCGGGTCATCCACGACGCGTCCACGTGCTTCGTCGCTCCCGCGACCGGCGACATGCTGCCGATCCTGGCGATCATGTACGGCAGTTCGGCCAGCCGTGACTTCCTGCCCGTGCGCTATGAATCGCCCGACATCCGGATCGCGGGGTATCTCTCCAGTCCGCGCCTCACCCGCGCCAACCGGACCCACCAGCACTTCTTCATCAACGGCCGCCTCGTCCGCAGCCGGATGATGAGCCACGGACTGACCCGCGCTTACGGCGGGCTGCTGCCGACCGGCCGCCAGCCGATCTGCGCCATCACGATCGACATCGTCCCTCGCCTGGTCGATCCGAACGCGCACCCCACCAAGATCGAGGTGCGGTTCAGCCGTCCGTGGGAGGTGCACCATCTCCTGGAACAGGCGGTCGTTGAGACCCTCCGCGCCGCGAGCTTGATCGGCGAGGCGAGCTTCCGGCGCGCGACCCTCACGGCGGACGACGACTGGGACCTCCGGGTGGGCCAGGAGCGCGCCGTGCCTGCCGGCGAGCGCGAGGCGGGCGCGACCCGCCCGCCCCTGCCGAAAGTCGGGGAAGACGGCGCGCGGACGAACTGGCGGCCCAGCCCCTTCGCCGACGTCGTCGACGAGCACGAGGAGGGCCTGGAGGTGCACGGCAGTGAGCCGGTCTCCGCGCCGCCCGCGGCACCTCGCCCTCTGCCCGTGCAGGAGGGCCCCCGGTACCGGTTCGAGGGGGCGCGTGTGCTGGGGCAGCTCTGGAGCACGTATATCCTCGCCGAGGCCCCTGAGGCTCTGCTCCTCATCAGCCAGCACCGAGCCTCGGAGATCGCGCTGGCCGAACGGTTGCGCAACCGCGACGGCGGGCGACTGGGGCGCTCGCAGCAGCTGATCGTGCCCGTCTCGGTGGAGCTGCCGCCGAAGGAGTCGGGCGCGGTCGGGGAGAGCCTGGAGGTGTTCCTGAACCTCGGCTTCGAGCTGGAGCCGTTCGGCAAGTTGGCGTGGCTGATCCGCGCGATCCCGGCCTTCCTGGAGGGGCGCAACTACGAGGAGGTCTTCCGCGGCCTCGCCGAGCAGTTGGCCGACGATGATGTTCCGCCCGGCCTGGAGCAGCGCCTCGATCTCGCCGTGGCAACCGCCGCCTGCCGGGCGGCCGTGAGAGCCGGCGAGCGGCTCAGCCTGCAGGAGATGGAGGGCCTCCTGGCGGCGCTCGCCGCCGCGGGCTCGCCCGGGCTCTGTCCCCACGGCGATCCGGTCGTCATCGCCCTGCGCCGCGAGGAACTCGACCGCCGATTCGAGAGATAGCCGATGGCGGACCGCAAGCCGTGGCGAACCGTTACTCAATCGGCTTCCGACAGGGGCAATCGGGGAGGTCCTCGGCTCGAGCGATGGCGGCGAGGAGGACCCGCTCCAGGGCCGGCAGGCGCCGCTCCATGAGCTCGCCGACCTCGCGATGGCTCGGCGGCTCATCCGCCAGGCCTGCGCCAAGGTTCGTGACGAGACAGAGCGTGGCGTAGCAGAGGCCGACTTCCCGCGCCAGGACCACCTCGGGCACGCCCGTCATCCCCACCACGTCCGCGCCCCACCGCCCGAAGAGCCGCACCTCGGCAGCCGTCTCGAAGCGCGGGCCCTCGGCGCACAGGTACGTGCCGCCCTCGACGCAGCTCTCCCCCGCCTCCGCGGCGCCGTCCCTCAGCCACCGGCGCACGTTGGCGCAGTACGGCTCGGTCACGTTGACGTGCTTCACCCCGTGGGCGTCGTCGCCGTCGTAGAAGGTCGCGGGACGCGCCTTGGTGAGGTCGAGGAACTGATCGGCCGTCATCAGGGCGCCCGGCGGCAGATCGACTCGCAGCGAGCCGACCGCGTTGGTGGCGATGACGGCCGAACAGCCCAGCTGCTTGAGCGCGGCGACGTTGGCCCGGTAGTTGATCCGGTGGGGGGGGATGGCGTGACCGGAGCCGTGGCGCGCGAGGAAACAGACCTCCTGCCCGGCCAGCTCCGCGCGCCGCACCTCCGCAACGCCCCAACGCGTGGGCACGGTCTCCCCCGGCCCCTCCGGCGCGCCGGCGAGCCGATAGACCCCGGTTCCCCCCATGACGGCGAGACGCATGGGCGTGGTGAGGGGACGTTGCCTCGGGCTCGCCGCGCAGTTGATCCGCCGCGGGCGAGACCCGGCAGCGCCCACGATCCCCCGATCGTCAAGCTCTTACCCCAGGTCGATCGAGACCTCGCCGGCGGCCTTGCGGACGGTCACGAGCAGCAGGCCCAGGGACGCCTCCGCCTTGGCGGAGACCACCAGGCAGGAGCCCTCGCCGACGCTCGAGGCGACGACATACCCGCCCTCCGCCTGAACGAGAAGCTGTTGGGCGGCGCCCTGCCCCACGTCGGCGGCCATGCGGACCGCGCGGCCGACGATGTCGGTGGCCATGGCGGCCAGCGCTTCGGCGTCGACACCCGCAGCGGTGTCCTCGTGGACGGGCAGGCCGTCAGAGGACGCGATGACGGCGGCAGTGATGTCGGGGTTGCGCTGTCTCAGTTGCTGTAGGACCGACTGGGCGTCTGCCAATCTCCTCACCTCGTGGGGGCGGGCCCCGAGCCCGCCGGTGATTCGCCCGAACGACTCACGTCACGGCCCGGCGCTCGTCATGGCGCTTCAGGGCGCGCATGAGCACGGAGACGGCGCTCTCGGCGAGGGGCGGCTTGGCCTCGACCGCCTCCGCCCGGAAGGCGTACGTGCCGGTCTCCCACCCCACCAACTCCGCGATGGCCTCCTCGCCGGTTGCGTTGCCGGCGACCGCCCCCACGATCTTCCCCTCGTGGAAGGCCAGTTGTCCCCATCGGATGCCCGAGACGATCCGGAGCACGCCCGTCTGGCGCTCGGCCTCGAGGGCCTGGATCACTCCGGCAATGCTGATCGCGCCCAAGGAGCCCATCAGTCCCAGGCCCGCCGAGACCGACGACGCCGCTTCGGCGCCGGTGATGCGCTCCAGGATGCCGCTAACCGTGGCGAACAGCTCCGGGAAGGCAAAGGGTTTGCCGAGATAGGCGTGCGCGCCGAGCCGCAGGCCCTCGACGCGCTCCTTCAGCCCGGTCTTCGCAGTCAGGAAGAGGAACGGCGTGTGTCGCAGCTCCGGATCGGCGAGCAACCGGCGCACCGTCTCGAAGCCGTCGATACCGGGCAGCGCGACCTCCAGGCAGACGAGGTCCGGCTTGCGCTCCCGGGCGAGGGCGAGTGCCTCCTCGCCGCTGGCGGCCGGTAGCACGTCATAGCCCTCGCCCGCCAGGCCGCTCACGATGAGGTCCCGCACTTCGTCATCGCCATCTACGGCCAGTATCTTCCGCGCCATGAAGGGGGCCTGTCAACCCTGGCAATCCCGGCCCGTCGGCTACCCCGGCCGGCGGCCCGTCTGCGAGGCGACGATCCACCCGGCTGCCAGCCCGGCGCCGGCCGCCACGCCCGTCCGCAGCAGCGCCCGGCGATCCGCGCGCAGCGTCCGTCCGAGCAGGAACCCCATTGCGAACAGCCCCATCCCGCCCGCAATCGCCACGCGTCCACCGCGCGACTGCAGCCATTCCCCGAGCGCTCCCTCGCCCCCCAGACCCTCGACCACGTTGCGAGCCGTCTCTCTTACCACCGAGCGGGCGGCCCCCGGCGCCTCCGCGCAGAAGCGCTCCAACAGCACGCGCACCTCGTCACTCCGCGGGCTCACTGCTCTCCTCCGTTCGACCCTTCGACTTCCGCCGGAACCCCAACCAGCCCGTCACTGCCGCCGCCACGAAGAAGCCCGCCGCCACCAGCAAGCAGACCCACCACTGAGATTCGGCCGGCGCCCTGCCCACCAGCAGGCCGACCGCGACCCCGAGAAACACCAGTCCTACGCCCGCCGCGGCCAGGAGCAGCCCGGCAACGATCAGCATCCGCACCGCAGTCGAGCTCGCCGAGCGGATGGGCGCACTGAGCCGCTCGCCGGCCAGCGCGGCCGCCTGCTCGATCAGCTCGACCGTCAGATCCGAGAACGACCGCTCGCCCGCCCGTGCCGGGCCCTCGTCGGTCATCGGCCGCGCCCTCGGCTCCGAAACAGCAGCTCCGTCAAGGCGAACCCGGCCCCGATCGCCGCGCCTCCCAGCGCCGCAATCCACCACTTGTCCAAAAGGCACGTCACGTTGCCCTCGACGCGCTCCGCCTGGAGAACCCCGCAGCGGATCTCGCTTCCGGTCACCGTCTCGGCCACAATCGTGCCGGCGGCGGAGTCCTCCAGCGCCACGGTCACCGCCCGCAGGGCAACGGTCGCCGAATCGGTCACCTCCACTGAATCAGCCTGCACCGTTAGGGCCGCTGACTGCCGGAGGCCCGTGTGCTCGGCCACGATCGACCCCACGCAGGACTGCTCCAGCGCAGCCGAAGTGGCGATCACCTTGCCCACAACCGACTGGGCCACGTTCGCGTCCTGGCAGCGAACCTCCTCGAGGTGCGCCGGAGCGTCGGTCTGTGCCGGGTTCTCGCCCATCGCCATGTCCCCCTTTTGGCCCCGTCCTGTAGGCCCCAGTCTGCCCAGTCTGAGTCTACCACACCGCGCCGAGGCCTGTCGATGGTCTTGGGGCGCCGGCTGCCCACAAGGGCAACGGCAACCGATCGCCGAATGAGTGGCTGTCCGGGCCGCTTCCACGCGCGCTCGGAGCACGCCCGAGGCCTCCGCGCGGCCTCGTGGCGAACGAGGTGCGCTGATGAGAGCTGCCGTCGCCGAGGAGCCGGACCGGCTCGTAGTGCGCGAGGTGCTCGAGCCGGTCACGGGGGAGTACGATTGCCTCTGTGTCGGGCTCTACGGCGCCACCTGCAGCGGCACCGATCTCCACCTGCTGAGCGGCCATCCGCTGTTCGGCATCAGGTTCCCGACGATCCTGGGCCACGAGAGCATCGGCCGCGTAGTCGCCTGCGGCCCCAAGGTGCGTCACTTCCGTCCGGGAGACCTCGTGACGCGCATGGTGAACCGCTCCACGCCCGATCTGCGTGTGCACTGGGGCGGCTACGCCGAACGCGGTCTCGTGCAGGATTGGCGCGCCATGCAGGAGGACGGCGCCACGCCGGAGTTCACGGGCATTCACTGGGTTCTGCCCCCCGACTTCGACCCCGCCGCGAGCACGATGATCATCACCTGGCGCGAGACCTTCAGCTTCCTCACCCGCATCGGCGTGGGGCCTGGAGACAAGGTGCTGGTCATCGGCACCGGCGGCAATGGACTGGCCTTCACG
>Ga0194126_10005770_pt1 | contig 18043 bp, 17 predicted proteins | sample TA2KigC150mmetaG_FD_148641 | JGI IMG/M metagenome (GOLD analysis project Ga0194126, IMG submission 148641) | Freshwater microbial communities from Lake Tanganyika, Tanzania - TA2015035 Kigoma Deep Cast 150m | ecosystem: Environmental > Aquatic > Freshwater > Lake | place: Tanzania: Lake... | reverse complement strand
CGGCAGGTCGACGCTCTTGATCAGGTGATGAATGGCATCCAAAAGGGTCTCGACAATCTCCCGGGGCGCCAGCGAGTCGACCTGCTCTCCCATCGACTTCGCCAGTCGGGCCATCTTTTCCGTTTTGACCACGGCGATATATTCGAAACAGGCGACGAGCAGGGCGCTCAAAGTCACCCCGTGCGGGGTATGGTATTCCCCGCCCACCGGATAGGCCATGGCATGGACCAGGCTGGTGCCGGAATTGTTGAGAACCATCCCCGCCATCAGGCTGCCCAGGGACATCTGATAGCGGGCCTCCATATCCTGCCCATCGGCAAACGCCGGCCCCAGCCACCGCGTGATGATCGAGATCGACTCCAGCGCCAGGGTGTCGGTAATCGCGTTGGCATTCTTGGAGAGAAACGCCTCCGCCGCGTGAATGTAGGCATCGATGCCGGCACTGGCGGTCACCGAAGGCGAACAGGTAAGGGTCATCACCGGATCGACGATGGCGACGTTCGGAAGAAGACTGCTCGAAGCCACCACCTTTTTCACGTTGTTCGTCCGGTCCAGGAAGACCGCGTGCTTGGTCACTTCGGCCCCCGTTCCGGAAGTCGTCGGAACGATGATCGTCGGCTTGCCCCGCTTGGGGACTTTCTCTCTGCCGAAGTAGTCTTCCGTCCTGCCGGGATTGGTCATCAGCGCCGAAACCATCTTGGCCACGTCCAGGATGCTCCCGCCCCCGAGGCCGATGATCACATCGAAATTCCCCTTCTTGGCAATCGCCGCTGCCTCTTCAACGCGATCGGTGGCCGGTTCGGGGGTGTCGCGTTCCTGAATATGCGCCTCGACCTCGATCGATTCGGTTTGCAGATAGGACATCGCTTTTTCCAGGACTCCCGCCTTTTTAACCTGCGGGCCCGTGATCAGAAACACCCTGCCCGCTCCTAATTTTTTCGCCTCCTGCCCGAGCTGCTTGACCGTGTCGATGCCGAAATAGATGGTAGGCGATTGAAATACGATATTTTTGAACATTTTCCTCCCCTGTCGACGATATGTAACCTTTTCACAACTTGGTATTGAAGATCCCAGCCCGCCGCTACCTACTCGACTTTCCCGATGGCGCGGATCGCCTTGACCAGCCGTGCAGCGTCGTTATCCCAGAATTTCTTAAAGTCCGGGGCATCCAGATAGGCGATCGGCGTCGCCATTTTCTCCATCGCCCCCTTGAACTCGGGCGTCTGGACGGCCTTGGCCGCGGCCTCGCGCAGCACTTTTAAAACCGGCGGCGGCGTGGCCGCCGGGGCGAAGAAACCCGACCAGATGTAAAATTCCGTATTTTTATAACCGAGTTCCTTGAACGTCGGTACATCGGGAAGAGCGGCCAGGCGCTTCTCCCCCCAGCTCGCCAGGGGCCTTATGGCGCCGGCTTTGATCTGGGGGATGCAGACGTTCGGGCCTCCCGATGAAGCATCCACGTGGCCGCCCAGGAGGGCGACCATGGCCGGTCCGCCGCCTCCCGTGGCAATATGCCGCAGTTTGATCCCCGCATCGTGGGCAAACATCTCCGTGGCCACGTGCAGGGTTCCGTATACACCGGAAGAGCTGTACTTGATCTCACCGGGCCGTTTCTTGGCATCCGCCACAAAATCCGCCAGCGTCTTCCAGGGCGAGCTGGTTTTGACCACAAGGACGGTGGGATCGGAGGACAAGAGCGCAATCGGCGCGAAATCGGTCAACTTGTAGGCAAGGGGCCGTCCAAAGAGGGCGTCGACCTCCGGGTTGAAGGAAATGCTGGAAAGGGCCACCATCAGCGTATACCCGTCGGGTTTTGCCACGGCCTGCGCCTGATGACCCACGGCCCCGCCGGCGCCGGTTTTGTTGACGATGACCACCGGCTGATTGAGAAGTTTCTCCAGCGCCGCCGCAAAGGGACGGCCCACCAGGTCGGCCACGCCGCCCGGCGGGAAGGGAACGATCACCTGGATGGGTCGATTGGGATAGGAATCGGCGGCTGCGGCCGCACCCGCAAACAGACCGATGGTTCCGATGCACACCACCGCCATCACCGTTAGAAGAACCCGTCTTGATCTCATGATTTCTTCCTCCTTTGCCTATGAGTCATTTCGTTAAAGGGTATCCGGCGCCCCTCTGCGCTTCCATCACCCGTTCCCGCCAATCCTTCGCCCGCTCTCTGCTATGTTTCCCGGAGGATCATGGCAGGGGGAGTATATCCGTTAGGTATTTTTTGTCAAGGTCATATTGGCCAAACGTGAAGACCCCCGTTCGCAGGGCGGGGCTTGCGAAATGCGCTCCCGGTCAGGCTCAATTGTCTTGACACCCCAGCACCGTTTTCATATACTCACGCCGCCCCAAAGGTCGTCCCTCATCACATCAAAGCGGTCTCATTCTTCCACCCTCGGAACGGGGCTGTTTGGCGGTCGATATGAAGTTTCCCACCCACAGGGCGGGACTTCCCGGTAAGGCAGCGGCCGGTTCTTATTGCGACCCTTTTCCCCGCCCGCAAGGCCGGGCTTGGAAGGTTGCGTTCCCGGCCTCATCATTCGAAGGAGGCAACATGGAGAGAATCGGATTCGTCGGCCTGGGAACCATGGGCCAGGTCATGGCGCGCAGACTCATGGCTGCGGGGTACCCTCTTACGGTATGGAACAGGACGCGGGAGAAAGGGGCTTCCCTGATCGAGGCGGGGGCGAAGCGGGCTGATTCCCCGAAGGAAGCGGCAGGCGCTTCGGATGTGGTCATCACCATGGTCACCGATTCCATCGCCTCTGAGGCCGTTATCTGCGGTCCAAACGGGATTTTGGAAGGCGCCCATCCGGGCCTGATCGTCATCGATTCCGGCAGTATCGAGCCGGAGGCATCCGCTTCCATCGCCGAGCGCGCCAAGGCCAGAGGCGTGGCCATGCTCGACGCCCCCGTATCGGGCGGCCCAAAGGTGGCCGCCGAAGGGCGTTTGGGAATCATGGTCGGAGGACCCAAAGAGGCATTTCAAGCGTGCGAACCGATCCTGAAGCAGCTCGGCAGCATGGTGTTGCACGTCGGCGAGAACGGAAAGGGAACAACCCTGAAGTTGATCGCCAACATCGTTATGGGTGTCGCGATTCAAGCGGCGGCCGAGTCGCTCGTGTTGGCCGCAAAGGCAGGCATCGATCCGCAAACGGTTATTGACATCACATCGCTGCCCGGCACGGGACCCCAGACCGGGGCGATGGCAACCCGCGGGCCCCGGATGATACAGCACAATTTCTACCCGCCTCACTTTTCTGCCAACAACATGCACAAGGATTTAAGCGGCGCCCTGAGGCTGGCTGAAAAATACGGGGTGTCCCTGCCGACGGTGAGCGCCGCCCGCGAACTCCTGAGGGCAGTGAAGTCCCAGGGAAATGGGCACATCGACTCGAGCGCGGTGGTGACCGTGTTGGAGACAATGGCCAACACCACCGTCTGCCCGCAAACCAAGGGCGCCTAATCATCCAGGAAAGGAGAATGGCAATGCCGAAGAAAGCTCTACAGCCCAAGCAGTGGATTCCGCGCGGCCCTTATTCACTGGGCACCCAGGTCGGGAATCTCGCCTTTGTCGCGGGGCAGATTTCCCAGGACAACGATGGAAAGGTCATCGGACCGGGGGACGTCAAGGCCCAGACCCGGGTCGTCATAGAAAAGATCCAGCAGATCCTGGCGGAGGCCGGGATGACGCTGGAGGATGTCGTATCTACCACCGTGTATCTTCAGGACCTCTCCGACTACAAGGCGATGAACGAGGTGTATGCATCGCTCTTCAAAGGGGTCTTCCCCGCGCGGGCTACCGTGCGGGCAGACCTGGCGGGCGACGGGCTCCTCGTCGAGATCGCGGCGATCGCCGCTCGAGGATGAGGATAATGACACCTACGATGAAGGCCATTCTGATGGAACGTCCCGGACCGCCGGAGGTGCTTCGCTATGCCGATGTGCCCCTCCCTGTGCCCGCTCCGGGCCAGGTGCTCGTTCGTTCCCACTCCATCGGCGTCGGCATGCCGGAGGTCCTTGTCCGGCGCGGCGAGTACGCCTGGATGCCGCCGCTGCCTGCCATCCCGGGCATCGAGATGAGCGGCTTGGTCGAAAAACTGGGCGAAGGGGTGTCCTCGCTGAAGGTCGGCCAGGCGGTCTTCGTCTCGGCAAGGGAGCTCAGTGTCCGCGGCGGCTGTTATGCCGAGTATATCGCCGCGGATGCCGAGGCCCTCTATCCGCTGCCCGACGGGGTCGATCTGGAGGCCGCCGCGGCCCTGTCCAACTACCAGGTCGCCTGGCATCTGCTGCACAGCGCGACCAACGGGATGCGTTACGGATCCCTGCTCGTCACCGCCGCAGCGGGAGGGGTGGGCTCCGCCCTGGTGCAACTCGGCAAACATAGCGGAAAGCGCGTGATCGGGGTCGTCGACACCGACGAGCGGGCCGCCTTTGCGCTGTCGCTGGGCGCCGAGGGGGCGGTCAACCGCCGAAGCCACAACGTGACCGAATCCGTCCTTGCGATGACCGAAGGACGGGGGGTTGACACGATCCTCGACTCCTTCGGAGGCACAGGCTTTACCGATCAATTCGAGCGTCTTGCCCCCTTCGGCCTGCTCGTCTCCTACGGGTTCCTCGACGGACCGCCCAGCGGCGATGTCCTGGGTGTCATGGGCAAACGGATTTCCGACTGTCTCGGCATGCGGATCTTTTCAATGCACGCCTTTGATAAGGATCGTCCCAGACGCCGGCAGGCAACGGAGGAGATTCTTCGCCTGTTTGCCGCCGGCGCAATCCGACCGCCGATCTGGGCGCGCCTGCCCCTGGCAGAAGCCGGCAGAGCCCAGGCATTGATCGAGGAGGGCCGGGTGCTCGGCAAAGTGATTCTTAAACCTTAGGGTGCTCGTTCCCACCAAGGAGGATCTGTGAAACTGTACGATCTGTTCAAACTCAGCGGCAAGGTCGCCCTCGTCACGGGCGGGGGCAGGGGGATCGGGCGGTTCATCGCCACCGGCTTTGCCGAGGCGGGGGCGGATCTGATCCTTACCTCCCGCAAGATAAAGAACCTCGAGGCCACCGCCCATGCTTTGGCGCAGGAGCACGGTGTGAAAGTCCTTCCCATCGCCTGCGACATGGCCAAGGAGGATGAGATCGTATCCATGCTGAGCGCGGCGCTCGAAACATTTCCCCGGATCGACATCCTGGTCAACAACGCCGGGGCCACCTGGGGGGCGCCCACACTCGATTTCCCGCTGGAGAAATGGGATCAGCTCTTCAATGTGAACGTTCGCGGCGTCTGGATCCTCACCCAGAAGGTGGCCAATCTCATGAAGAACCAGGGGGGCGGTAACATTATCAACATCTCTTCGATTATGGGATCCCGAGGCTCGGATGAGGCGCTCCATCCGGCCGTCCCCTATAACTCGACGAAAGCGGCGATCAACCTTCTTACGATGAACCTGGCGGTAAAGCTCGCCCCGCACAAGATCCGGGTCAACGCGATCGCCCCGGGCTTCTTCCTGACCGACATGATGGGGTATATCGAAAAGCCGGAATTCAAGGCAGCCTCCGACTTGCTCAAGGGTGCGATCCCCCTGGGACGCATCGGGGGGATCGACGACATGAAGGGGGTGGCGGTGTTCCTTGCATCGGACGCCTCGGCTTACATGACGGGGCACGTCCTCGTCAATGACGGCGGCCAGACCGCCAAATAGATCCCGGAAAAAGACGATGTCTGATGAGCAGGTTATTCCGGCCGATACAGGAGAGATCCCTTGTGCCTGAGGTAGCGCCCGTCATGCCGCCGTCCGGTGGTCACACCCTCGCACGCAACGTCGCATGGAACCTTTTTGGCCATGGGGCCCCATTGCTCGTTGCCCTTTTGACCATTCCGCCGCTTATCGAAGGTTTGGGTACGGAGCGGTTTGGCGTCCTTGTTCTGGCCTGGATGGTTGTCGGTTATTTCACCCTCTTTGATCTGGGGATCGGGAGGGCGACGACGAAATACACGTCGGAGTATCTGGCCAAAAAGGCCTTTCCCGAACTGAACAGGCTGATCTGGACTTCGCTCTCGACGCTCTTTGCGATAGGGATATTGGGAACGGTCGTGATTTATCGCCTTGCGCCCTATCTGGTCACCCGGGTTTTGGCGATCCCTTCGACCATCCAGCAGGAGGCAATCGATGCCTTCGGCCTGCTGGCTTTTTCTCTTCCCATCGTCGTGGGAACCTCGGCGGCGCGAGGGATTCTCGAGGCGCAAAACCGGTTTGGCGCCGTGAACGCAATTGCCATCCCCGCCGGGGCAGCCAACTATCTGCTGCCGCTTGCCGCCATTCATATCGCCGACGATCTGTCGCTGGTGGTTCTGTTGCTTGTGGCGGGCAGGACCATCACCTGGCTCCTGTTCTTATATCTATCCCTGAACTCGCTCGCGGGACTCAGGGTTCCGAGGCTGCCGAGGCTTTCCTGCGCTTCGCAGTTGTTTCGTTTCGGAGGCTGGGTGACGGTCTCGTCCATCATCGGTCCTCTGATGACCTATGCCGACCGGTTTATTGTCGGCGCCGTTTTGACAATGAGCGCCGTCACATACTACGCAACGCCATACGATCTGGTGACGAAACTGGGCATCATTGCCCCGGGGATCATGGGCGTTCTCTTCCCTCTGCTCATTACCTCGATCACCCTCCGGCAGGATGATTTTTGGGCGCTTCACGACCGTGCGGCGAAGTTCATCCTGCTTTTACTTGCACCCGCTGTCGTTTGTACATTGATGTTTGCTCAGCTGTTTCTCGATTTCTGGCTGGGGGCGGAGTTTGCGCTGAACAGCCGAGGGGTGTTTCAGATTCTCTCGGCGGGTGTCCTGTTCAACTCTCTGGCCGTAGTTCCGTTCACGGCGATCCATGCGGCCGGCCGGGCAGATCTGTCGGCCAAGGCCCATCTGGTCGAACTCCCTTTATATCTGTTGACCCTCTGGTTTCTGGTTCGCCATTTCGGAATCGAGGGTGTGGCGGTTGCGTGGCTGCTCCGGGTGGTCCTCGATTATCTGCTGATGTTTTCGATTGCAGGTCGACTGTTCGGCGCACAAAGGCGCGCCGGTCCTGGTCTGACCGCCGGAATCCTGATCTATTCCGCTCTCTTTTTGGGCGCGGCGCGTTTGTTGAGCGCCGTCCCATATCCGGAAGCAAGGATCCCGCTGGGGATTTTTATGGCGGTGTTGGCGCCATATCTGGTCTGGAGGCTTGTCCTCGGCGACGAGGATCGGGCCTCGCTGAAAAAAATGTTTGCGGTCATTACGCCATGACAAGCCATGAGGGTATCGGCAGCGAGGCGAAACCGCGCTGCGCCATTTGCCATAGCGCGGGAGTCACACGGTATGGCGGTCTGCGCGATCGATTGTTCGATGCCCCCGGCAGGTGGAATGTCCTGAATTGTCGAAATTGCGGCCTTATCTGGCTGGATCCTCAACCCGCGGCCAATGACATCTGTAAGTTCTACGGGAATTATTTCACTCATCAAACGCCGCCTTCCGGAAGCCTCTCCCGGCTGGCCGAACTTCGGGCCGCTCTCGGCAGGGTTGTTTTATCGGAGTATTACGGGTACCGGCAAAACAGCGGAGAGATCAGGGCAGGCGCGCTGCAGAGGAGCCTGTGCAGGTTATCCGGCCTGAGGGATATCTTTTGCTTCCAGATCATGGGGCTCAAGGCCGCCTGGCGGGGGCGCCTCCTCGATGTCGGTTGCGGCGACGGCGCTTTTTTGGCGAGGATGAAAAATCTCGGATGGGATGTGGTCGGCGTGGAGCCGGACGCGAAGGCGGCAAACGCGGCAAAGACGAATTTCGGCCTGGAGGTCTTCACCGGAACCCTCGAAACCGCGGGGTTCGCCGATGACAGTTTCGACGCGATCACCCTGAGCCACGTCATAGAACACGTGGGTGATCCGATAGGACTGCTTCGTCGGTGCAGGGATCTGCTTCGCAGGGGCGGTCGGCTCGTAGTGACGACGCCCAACGGAGAAAGTCTGGGACACCGGATCTTTCGAGAGCATTGGCGAGGCCTGGAAGTGCCCCGCCACCTGATGGTGTTTTCGCTTGGCGCCTTGAGGCGAGTGGCCTCTGCAGCGGGCCTGTCGATCGGAGAAATGAGGACCAGCGCGCGAGGCGCCCATGCGCTCTATCTGGAGAGCCGCCTGCTCAAAGCGGGCCGATGGACGGCCGATCCCTGGCCGCGTGCGGGTAAAAGGCTCAAAATGGAGAGCGTCCTCTTTCAGATCGCCGAAGAAGCAGCCGGGATGACGGGTAAACCCGTGGGGGAAGAGCTTTTTTTTCAGGGGACAAAAGGGTGATGGTCTGTATCGTTATTCTCAACTGGAACCGCTGGCGCGACACGGTCGAATGCCTCGAGAGCCTCTTTCGGCTGGACTACGCCGACTTTCAGGTCGTTCTGTGCGACAACGGCTCGACCGACGGCTCTGTGGAGCAGATCCGGGCGTGGGCCGATGGAAAGCTGCCCGATATCCAGGCCGATCATCGCTTGCAGGATCTCACATCCCCGCCCGTGCCGAAGCCGATCCGTTATTCGGAATATGGATACGATGAGATCGGGCGCATGACCGACGCGACGAACGAAGACGATCCGCTGATATTGATTCGGACCGGAGCGAACCGGGGCTTTGCGGGAGGGAACAATGCGGGGCTTCGCTACGCCATGAAACGGCGGGACGCGGAGTTCGTCTGGCTGCTGAACAACGACACGGTCGTTTGCAAGGATGCCTTGACAAGGATGGTGGAGACGATGCGGCTGAACCCGTCGGCGGGCATTTGCGGCTCGAAGATCCTCTCGTACACCGAGCCGGACAAGGTCCAGTCGCTCGGAGGGTGCAGATTCAACAAGTGGCTCGGAGTCCCCCGTCACATCGGAGCGCACACAGCGGCATCGTCCCCGGTGGATAGGTCCGATGTCCTTCGGCAGATGGCCTACGTGACCGGCACGTCGATGCTCGTGTCACTGCCCTTTCTCCGCGACGTCGGGCTCATGGACGAACGATATTTCCTGTACTACGAGGAGATCGATTGGGTTGCCCGCGCACGCCGTCGGTATTCGCTCGAATTTGCGCCGGACAGCATCGTGTACCATAAAGAGGGCGCATCGACCGGCACCACCAGGAGCGACTTCGCGGACTTCCACATCGTACAAAGCCGCGTTGCCTTCACTCGGCGCCATTTTCCTTATGCGCTCCCCACGGTCTATCTGGGGCTGGTATGCATGATCTTTAACCGGATCAGAAGGAATCAATGGGATCGGATCGCAATGATACTCGGCATAGCCGCCGGGTCTTCCAGGCGTCGGCCCACGAACCCGGGTCGGTGACCGCTGCCGCGATTGAGGAGGGATTCAGAGACGGGAGATGAAAAGACCGGAACTGCTGGGCTATTAAGATGAAGATCGGGATCAACCTGCTCTATCTGCTCCCCGGCGTGGTGGGGGGAACCGAGACCTATGCCGCCGGCCTGCTGCGGGGTCTGGTCGAAATAGACCGGAAAAATGAGTACTGCGTTTTTGTCAACCGTGAGAGTGAAAGCTGGCCGCTCCCGCGGGCGGCGAACTTTACCCGGATCGTCTGCCCCGTCCGGGCTGCCGGCAGGGTGGCGCGGTATCTTTTCGAGCAGACGCGTTTGCCCCGGTTGCTTGCCCGAGTGCGGATCGATGTGGTCCACTCGCTGGGATATGTCGGCCCGCTGCTTGCCCCCTGTCCCTCCGTGGTAACGATACCCGATCTGAACTATATCGCGCTGAAACATGTCATGCCCGGCGCGCGAAGAACCGCCCTGCGTTTTTTCTCCATTCAGTCGTCACGGCGGGCAACTCGCGTCATCACCATTTCCCATTTCTCCAAAGGCGAAATCTGCAGGACCATCAAACTGGACCCCGGTAAAGTCACCGTCACGCATTTGGCCGCCATGAGGCGCGGCGTCTTAAATGGTTCGGACCCTTGGGGTGAGATAACTCGTCGCTACCGAATCCAGGCACCCTATGTGGCTGCCTTCGGAGGGCGAACCCTGAACAAGAACATCCCCCATCTGATCCGCTCCTTCGCTCGAGTGATGGAGGCATTCCCCTATTCGCTTGTCCTGATCGGTCACCTTCCGATGGATGTGGATCTGTCCGCCGAAACCCCGGAGATGCGCGATCGCATAACCACCACGGGGCACGTTCCGGAGGAGCATATCATGCCGCTTCTCAGCCATGCGGAGCTGTTTGTCCTGCCTTCGCTGTACGAGGGGTTCGGATTGCCCTTGCTCGAGGCGCAGCAGGCGGAGGTGGCGGTGGCGTGCTCTTCCGCCGGATCGCTCCCCGAAGTGGGCGGTGACGGGGCGGTCTATTTTGATCCGACCTCGGTCGAAGCGACAGCCGACGCGATCCGGCGCTGTCTGGGAGATCCCGCGCTGAGGTCGCAGCTTATTCTGAGAGGGCGAGAGAACCTGGCGCGTTTCTCCTGGGAAAAGACGGCGCGGGAAACGTTGGCCCTGTATCGGGACGTGGTCACAAGGTCTTTATAAAGCACTGCCATCGATGGCGGAAAGAATATGGGGTTGTCTTTGCCTGTGACATATATCCCTTGACAGACAAAGGCATCCCTCGTACAGTTCCACCCATAGAAGGCAATATCTTATCAAACAAAAGAAACGAGCGCAGGCCTGCATGGCGCCGGGGAGGTAAAAAAATGATTCGATGCTGTCGTGTTGGGTTTTTGGTATTGGGCATCGTGTTGATGCTGACCGCGACGACCTGGGCCAAACCCCGGGTGGCCGTTATGGATTTTGACAATAAAACCGGATATCGGGGTTGGCGTCTGGGACAAGGCGCTTCCGACATGTTGAGTACGGAAATGGTAAAGATCGGCAAATTCAGGATGATGGAGCGGGAGCGTATTGCAGCCATATTAAAAGAACAAAAGTTAGGCGCCTCCGGCCTGGTAAATCCTTCAACTGCCGCCCAGGTCGGAAAAATGATCGGCGTGGAGTATATCATTACCGGCGCGGTCACCGAATACGGCGAGAGCCGAGGCGGTGGCGGGGGGCGGGGAGTCAGTGTTGGAACGAGAGGCTACAGCGCGGCGGTGGATATCCGCCTGGTCGATACGACCACAGGCGAAATCGTTTTTGCCGATACCGCCAGTCATTCACTGGGCAGCGTGAGCGTCAGGGTTTTTGGCATTGGCGGCGGAGAGAGCTTCGATGAGAAAAAGGCGACCGAAGCGTTGCGGGAGGCGATTAAGGAACTGGCAACCAAGATTGCGTCCGTTTCTCTAAGCTCTTCCGAGAAAACGGGCAAACCCGCATCGACCGATATGGAGAAAACCTTGATCGCGGATGTAGACGGAAAGACATTGACCCTCAACAAAGGGAAAGAAGCCGGATACACGGTCGGACAGGAGATGGGGGTCTATCGGCAGAGCAAGCTGATTAAGGATCCGGCGACCGGGAAGGTGCTCAACATAAGGTATGATAAACTCGGCGTGATTAAAATCACCAAAGTGGATTCCGGTTTTTCCGAAGCCACCGTTATCAGCGGATCAGGCTTTCAGGTAAATGACGAAATACGAGAACCTTGATTGATTTAAGGAAACGGCGAAGCGACTATTTCTTTCCGCCGGTTTCAAGATACCGCCACAGGGATTTAACGGTGAGGTTATCGATACCGAGCGCCCGGAGATCACGGCGTTCGGCCTCGAAATCCCGGCCGAGCAGCGCCGATCCGAGCGTAATGAGCGAGCGTGCGATGGGCATCTCAACGTCGACCTGCTCCGCGAGCGCGGTCCATGCCGCCAACCCGTAGGGAAGATCTTCGGTCAGCCAGCGCGTATCGAGCTGACCCGGCGCCCGCAACGCGGTCAGCATGCGCGAACCGTTGATGACCGACCATAGATCGCCCCGCGGGCCGAAGCCGGCCTTCGCAAAGCCTTCCGCAACCGGGGTAAGCGCGATGCCGTACGCGGCGCCGAGCGCAAGGCGCTCCCGATCGAGCCCCTCGATCACCTTGACCACACCCGGGGTCACCCCCTCTTCGTAGAAGTAAAAATCCCCCTTGGATCGCTCCACGCGTCCGGCGTTCAGAAGCACCCCCGGCGGATGCACGATCGGATTGAGCGCCGACAACCCTGCCGCCAGGACATTGCCATAGGCCGACGCTCCGGGAAAAAGCGGTTGTAACGCCTTCATCGCGATCGATGTCCGGCAGGCGGGAAAAACGCCGATACCGAGAGCCGGCACCACCCCCCAGATGACTGCCCGATCGGGCGCGGTTTTTCTACAGACATAGGGCGCGGTATCCGTCTCGGCCAGAACGCAGCCCGGTCCGCCCGCTTTGCGCACGAGCGCGGCGAATTCAAGCGATCCAAGATTTCCGGGCAGCAAGGCGAGCGTTTGTCGGGGCTTCAGCACCGGTGCAAACGCCTCGGCAAAGGCCTCGTGGGCATATGACGGGACCGAAGCGACGAGGCGGTCCGACCATGCGGCCGCCTCTCCCGGATCGGTAGTGACCCCGGCGAGTCGCGCCGCTCCTGTCACCGCGGTTCCTTCGAGATGGATGGTCAGCGTCTCGGATATGGGTTCTAGGGCTCGGGCAAAGGCAGGGTGCTCCCAGAGCAGAACCTCGAAGCCGTCGAGGCTCAGCTTTGCAGCGATAGCGAAGGCGGTGTTGCCGCCGCCGAGAACCGTCACACGATTGTTCTTCTTCATTCCGCTACCTTTTATCCTTCACGAACTCGTCGAGCCAGTACAGGTTGAGCTCCGCGAGCTTGCCTCTGGTCGGCACGCCGTTTTTGGGGTCCCAGCCCATCGCTTCGTAATAGAGGGTCAGGAGATCCTCAAACTCCGAGCGATCGATCCCCTTGCCTTCGAGAGCGCCGCTCTCCAGGGGCTCGAAGAGCCGCTCCGGAAGGGTATCGTCCCTACGCCCGAACCCTTCGCGCAGATTGAATACCCGCGCCATGTTCACGGTCCTCTCGCCGACCTTCAGAAGCTCCCAGAGGCTCGTCTCCCAGCCCGTCACCGCCTGGACCACCTCCACCAGTTTGGGGAGTGTCAATGCCAGGACCGGGCCGGCCACAAAGTTGCACACCCCCAGCGATTCATAAAGCGACCAGATGAAGTGGAGATAGGTGAAGTTGCGCGCCTTACGCGGTCCCAGCTCGCGGGCCGGGACCGGCTCGAGGATGCCGAGCGGAGCGATCCGGTCCAGATGGGGTCCGGGCGCCTGAAAGGGGGTGTCGTGGGGGGCCCGGACGTGATCAGCCCCCGTCGGCGAAACCGCGAAGCTCATCCCCTGGCCGATCTTACCGCGCGGATCGTGCATGGGGAGCTCCTGCCCCTTGATGTGCAGGGCAAACTTCTCCGAACCCTTGCCGATCCTCGCTGCCGCAATCTTGACGCCGTCGGCCAGAAGATCACCCAACCCCGGTTTGCGCAAAGCGATCCACTCGATGCCCTTGATCATCGCATCGGGGTTCCCGAAAGCAAACTCGATTCCCTCCGTATCGGCCTTGGTGAGGATGCCCTTCTCGAAGCATTCCATGGCAAAACCGATCGCCACACCGGTGGAGATGGTATCCAGCGCATAACGGTTGCACAGTTCGTGCCCCTTGGCGATGGCGGCCAGGTCGTCGATGCACAGCAGAGACCCGAAGGAGCTCAGCGTTTCGTATTCCGGTCCGCCGTAGGTGCCCGATGTCGCATAGGGGCCGGAGGGAATCTCCACCACCCGCTTGCAGCGGACAGCGCAGGCATAACAACTTTCTTCACGCGTCAGTATCGTCTCGGTCATCCGCTCGCCGCTGATCTTTTCCGCCTTCTCAAAGAAGCCGGTGCGGAAATTGTGGGTCGGCAGGATCCCCTGGTTGTTCAACGCCATGACAAATTGCGGCGTGCCCAACCTGCGATACACCTTGCTCGGACCATGCTCTCCGATCAGCGCCACAAGGTCCTTGGACATCTCACGGAGCTTTTCCGGATCATGAATCTCCATTTTTTTCGTTCCCCGGACGGCAACGGCCTTGAGGTTTTTGGAACCCATCACCGCCCCCATGCCGGTCCTGCCGTTGATATGCTTCAGCTCATTGACCACGCAGGAATAGCGCACCAGGTTTTCTCCGGCAGGTCCGATCAGGGCCACGCGCGCCCGCTTTTCTCCGAGCTCCTCCCGGATCATCTCCTGGGCCGGGCCCGTTTCCAGTCCCCAGATCTTCTCCGCCGACCGGATCTCCGCCTTGCCGTCGTTGATCCACAGGTAACAGGGTTTTTCCGCCTTGCCCGTGACAATTACGGCGTCGAAGCCTGCGAATTTCAACTCAGGACCCCAGAAACCGCCGGCCTCCGCCTCGCCGTAACCCCCGGTCAAGGGCGACTTGGCCGCCACGGTAAAGCGGACCATCCCGGAAATCGGAACCCCGGAAATCACGGAGGAGGCAAAGATCAGGATATTGTCGGGCGACAGGGGATCGATTCCCGGCTTGAGCTCTCGAAGCAGATAATAAGAAGCCAGCCCCCCGCCCCCCAGGTAGGTCCGGTAAACGACATCGCCCGGCTCCTCGGTATTCACCGTCCCGGAGGTCAAGTCCACTCTTAGAATTTTTCCGTTATAGCCGTAAGCCATTCGCCATCCTCCTTTTCTTCTATTGTTTGCCCTTCAAGGGCGGTCAGTTTACCAGCATTGTTGCAATTCTTCAACCACCTATTCGTTATCCGAGATCGGCTCGTTTGGGAACCATCAACCAGCCGACTTAGACAGGACCTTGATCGGGAACGCTTTATCGCTTGGAGGGATAGGGGGCTCTGTGATACACTTTACCGATATCGATGACCGATCAGGAGAGGAAATGGGTTTGTTTTCAGAAAGCGAAGGGATGCATTATGAAGGGTATTGTATCAGACCGCCCAGCGAAGCGGACAGTATCCTCCTGCAGGTGACGCTCGGATGCTCCCATAACAAATGCGCCTTCTGCGGTTCCTACCAGGACAAGCGGTTCCGGATAAAGGATGATGCGATCATTTTGAGCGACATCCGCTATGCCTCCCGTCATATGCAGAACGAGGATCGCCTCTTTTTGATGGACGGCGACGCCTTGATCATTCCGCAGCGAAGACTGATGTGGATCCTGGACCAGATCAAGGCCCATCTCCCGCGGGTGAAAAGGGTCGGGGCCTATGCAAATGCAAAGGGGATCAAAATGAAATCGCCGGAAGAACTGAGGCAATTGCGGGAAAACAACCTCGGCATCCTTTATTACGGAATGGAAACCGGCGACGACGAGATCAGAAGAGAGATCCGGAAGGGCTCCACGACCGGGACGTGCGTTGAAATGGGCCGGCGGGTCAGGGAAGCCGGAATCCAGTTGTCGGTCACGGTCCTTCTGGGTATCGGCGGCCGCGAGCGATCGCTCCGGCATGCCCGGGAGACCGGCAAGGCCCTGAGCGCCATGGATCCCGAATTTGTCGGGGCCCTGACGGTGATGCTCATTCCCGGAACCCCGCTGCATCGGGATTTTATCGAGGGCCGATTTGAGCTGCCCGATGAGCGCGGGTTGCTTCGGGAGTTGCGGGAGATGATCGCTCACACCGATCTGACGAGGGGATATTTTTTCTCGAACCACGCCTCCAATTACCTGCCGATCAAGGCTAAACTGCCCAGTGGCAAGCAAAAAGCCCTGGATTTGATCGATGCGGCCCTGCGGGGGGAGATCGGTCTCAAGCCCGAGTGGATGCGGGCGCTGTAGAAAGATCCGAAACCAGTTTCCGGCCGGCGGCATAGGCCTGCGCGAGTGCATCGGGGTTTTTCTGGATATCGCCGCAGGCATCCACGCCCCTGAAGAGCAGTTCCCCCGAATAGTTCGTGTTGAAGGCGTCGAAAAAATATTTTACCGTGAGCACGGAGCCCTCGAACATCCGCTGACCTTTTGTCCCCCCCACGGAAATAAAGAAGCCCGCCCTCCGTTTGGCTTCGGCTTTCATAGAAGGATCGTGGAGCACATATTTCCTGGCCCAGAGCGCCTGGCAACGATCCACCATCGCCTTGGCCCAGCCCGTAATCCCGTAAAAGAATATGGGTGAGGCGAGAATGACGATATCCGCTTCCAAAAGGCGCGTGTAGATGCCCTGCATCTCATCGTCGATCACACAGGCCCCGTTATTGAAACAGGCGAGGCACTCCCTGCAGGGGGTGATCGAGAAATCGCAGAGATGGATCCCTTCAACCCGTCCACCCTCTTCCTCCGCTCCTTTCAATGCCGCTTCGAGAAGAAGGTCCGTATTCCCGCCGCGTCGCGGGCTGCCAAAAAGTCCCAGTACGTTCAACGCATTTCCCATCTTTCCTCCTGCCAGGTGCAACCCTGGCGAGCCACTGGACCGGTTAAGCCTTCTTCCTCTCAATAAGATATCCGGAAACATACTTATGAATGATGCTGGATACCAGGGTCTGGTAGGGAATGCCCTCTTGCACTGCGATAACCTGTACTTGATCCAAGTCTTTTGAAGACATGCGAATGTTTATTCTCTTATCTTTTTGCAGTGTGTTTTTTGCATACCGCTGAAGCTTCTTGATTTCCTTCTTCGCATTCTTAACCGGCACCCATTCTCCATGTTCATATGATTCGAGGATATCTTTTTCCTCATCATCCAGAATTATCTTTTTCATTTCTTTTCCCTCACATACTTATTTGTGGCTTTTCTGCTGGGTATAATGGTTTTGAGACATATTTCTTCATTATTCTCAATATACGGAACAAGATATACGTAGGTATCAATCATTAACACAGCAATCTTTTGCCCTGGATACTTTTCTTGATTTGGATTTTCAATTGTGTCAAGGATTTCTCCTTTTTCCATCAGGAGGACAACTTGTTCGAAACAAACGCCTCTTGTAGTTCTCAGCAAGTCATTTTTTTCATTGTCCCAGCGGAAAATATTCATATACTAAAATAACGGCAATGTGTGCCTTATGTCAATATATTTTTGGGGCTATATTTTGGAGGCTTAACGTGTAGCTGAGTGGCGCGGCCACTAAGTTTGCCGCGTTCGTGCCGCCGACGTTCTCCGCGTCCACTCAAGCGACTGGTTGGGCCTACATAAACCTGCGTTTCTTTAATGCCTTTATATCCGCCGCTGAAAGCTCAAACCACTCCCCTTCCAGCTTCTTGCCCTTGAATCTGTTGTGCCAGTACTCTTCGATACCTACGGGATCGTCTGTTTCGATTACATGAATCTCTTCGGTCCTGTATGGCATTTGAGTTCTGATCTCCTTGTAGCGCCGGGAGACCTCTGTACTTCTTCCGATTTTGTATGCGTTGCCGTGTTTCAGGAGATAGACGTGCCCGACCTTGTGAGGGCTGTCGTCCGTGGTGCTGGCTGATTGGGTGTGGGCTGGGAGCGAGACCTGAAGTGCAGTGCAGATGTCTATTACATCATACCACGCTTCGTTTGCGCGACAGTATTCCAAGACTTTATCGACGATTTCGGCCTTGGTGCCAAGGCGGCGTCGAATCGTCACGATGTTCGGAAACTCCCTATCATGCAGTTTGCGCATTTTAAGCTCAGCCTTCACAGGGAAATGTCCAAGCACTCTGACATATGATGCAATCCTTCCAACTACCCACTCGTCATCAAAGGCTGGCGCCCCAAACTGGTTGCGGTCGAAACCAGCCTCAACTTGGGCATCGGACCACCTGACCCAGAAGACCCCGTACCAATCCTCTTTGCGAATGCCAGTGGCTTCCCTAAAAAGATCGATCCCCAGGGGAACGCCACCACTCGCAGCTGCCGTTCTCTTGATCTCTGAAAGTATATGCTCTTTAGTCATCGCGTTATCTGGCCTAACCATTTATTATCTTAAACTTTTGCCATGATAATGTGATATTGAAAGGGTGTTCGGGCACTTTTGCCCGATGCCCGTTATCAGCCATATCCGGGCGACCGCTTGGGTTACGGGATTGTCCCCAGGCTGGACTTGAGCGAACGCGGCTCCCCGCCCATCACGGCGGCATAATAGACGGTATTGGCCATCACCTT
>Ga0194126_10005769_pt1 | contig 18044 bp, 16 predicted proteins | sample TA2KigC150mmetaG_FD_148641 | JGI IMG/M metagenome (GOLD analysis project Ga0194126, IMG submission 148641) | Freshwater microbial communities from Lake Tanganyika, Tanzania - TA2015035 Kigoma Deep Cast 150m | ecosystem: Environmental > Aquatic > Freshwater > Lake | place: Tanzania: Lake... | reverse complement strand
AGGTAGAGGAGACCGCGACCCCGGAGGCGCAGGTTGTCCTTGGCGTCCGGCCCTGCGATGCCGCGGGCATTGCCGTGCTCGACAAGTTCTTCTCCGGCCAGGGGGAGACCGACACCTACTACCGGCGACGCCGCGAGAAGACGACGCTGGTTGGCCTGCCATGTTCGACTCCCGACGAGACCTGTTTCTGCACTGCGGTCGGCGGTGCGCCGGCCGGAACGCGCGGGCTCGACCTTCTGCTTACCGACCTGGGCGGGAGTTACGTTGCCGAGCCGCTGACCGAAAGAGGCGAGGCGGTCGTAAAGGAACTGCCGGAGGCCACAGCTGCCGAGCTGACGAAGAAGAAGGAAACCAGTGACAAGGCTACGGCCGCCATAACGCAGCGCATCGACACGGCCCGGCTCAAGGAGTTGCTGGATTCGGGCAACAGCCACCCGGTGTGGGGAGACCTGAGCCTCGCCTGCGTCAATTGCGGTGCCTGCACTTTTGTCTGTCCTACATGTCACTGCTTCGACATTGTGGATGAAACGCGCAAAGGCAGGGGAGCGCGACTCCGGGTCTGGGATACATGCCAGTTCTGTCTCTATTCGCAGCATGCTTCCGGCCACAACCCGCGTCAGACCGCTGTTTCCCGGTTCCGGAACCGGGCAATGGACAAGTTCAAGTACACCGTGGACATGATTGGCGAAGTGTCGTGCGTCGGCTGCGGCCGTTGTATACGCGAATGTCCGGCAGGGATTGATATACGAGAGACGGTCGATGTGCTCCTGAAGCAACTCTCAAAGTCTGACGCAATGCAGACTGCAGAGTGCAAAATGCAAAAGGCAAAATGAGGGACATCGGAGAGCGTCTACTGGACTTCGCCACCAACTGCCTGAGACTGAGCACCAAGCTGGGCCGCACTGCCGCTGGACGATACATCGGCGGTCAACTCATGCGCTCAAGCGCGTCATCTGGAGCCAACTATTTTGAGGCATGCGGTGCAGAGAGCCGCGCAGACTTCGCCCACAAGCTGCAAATCGTTCTGAAGGAAGTCAGGGAAACCGAGTACTGGTTGAGGCTGGCTGGTCGTGCCGGCCTGTTGTCCGCGGAAGACGCGAAACCGTCCGTTACCGAGGTTGACGAACTCGCGCGTATCATAGCCAAGTCCGTCCTGACGGTGAAGTCGAGGTCCAAGTGAACCGCCGTTTTGCCTTGCCTATCTTGCCTTTTGCCTTTTGCATTGCCTCCTCACGCGGTTTCCGGACTGTCGGTTTTGCCTTGCCTGTTTTTGCTTTTGCCTTTTACATTGCATCCTCATGAACCCATATCTCCCTGTTCCCGTCAAGGTCGAGCGCATCACCATTGAGAACGACGCTCGTGACCTCAAGACCTTCGACCTCTCATTCTCTGATCCCGAGGCGCGCAAGGCATTCACCTTCACTCCCGGTCAGTTCGGGTTCCTGTCTATCATGGGTGTGGGAGAAGCGCCCTTCGGCATCGCCTCCGCCCCGTCTGAGGAGCTTGTCAAGTATACGGTCAAGGGCGTCGGTACTTTCACGACGGCGCTGCATGAACTCGAGCCGGGCGCGGTTATCGGCATGCGCGGGCCCTGGGGCAACTCCTACCCGTTTGACCTGATGAAGGGGAAGGACGTCGTCATCGTCTCCGGCGGCTTCTCCTTCACGACTCTACGTTCGTCAATCGTTCACCTGCTCGACCCTGCCCGCCGGTCTCAGTTCGGCAAGATCACCGTGGTCTACGGTGCCCGCTCTGCCGGCGAGCTGCTCTACAAGGACGAAATCAAGGCATGGGAGGCAAGCCCGGACCTGAGTCTGCATCTCTGTGTGGACCGGCTTGCAGGCGCATCCTGGCCCAAGACCGAAGGCCTGGTGCCGAACGTGCTCGAACAGGTCGCGCCGTCAGCAACCAATGCCGTGGCGCTAGTCTGCGGTCCGCCGGTCATGATTCGCTTCACGCACCCGGTGCTGGAGAAGCTCGGGTTCAAACCGGACGACGTCTTCCTCTCGCTTGAGAACCGGATGAAGTGCGGCATCGGCAAGTGCGGCCACTGCAACATCGGTCCCAAGTACGTCTGCAAAGACGGTCCGGTGTTCTCCTACGCGGACCTCAAGAAGCTACCGGCCGAGTACTAGCCTCCTCGCCGGGACAAGGTCCCGGCGGAATGGTGAAGAGTGAATTGTGAATAGTGAAAAGGGCCAATTGAGAACAGGTCATCCGAGAGATATCTCCGAGCGGACGTTTGAGTTCGCGAAGAGAGTGGTTGCTCTGTGCCGTACTGAGAAAGGGATGGACGTCGCGGCGCGGGTGATCTTCGGCCAACTGGTCCGTGCGGGTACGTCAGTCGGAGCCAATGTCGAAGAGGCCCAGGCAAGCCACAGCCGGGCGGATTTCGCCAACAAATGTTCGATCGCGTGCAAGGAAGCTCGCGAGACGCGCTACTGGATGCGCCTGCTGGCAGCTTCCGGAATTGTCTCAGCTTCGTCTTTGGCGGACTTGTTGTCCGAATGCGATGAACTTGTCGCCATCCTGACTACTATCGTGAAGAAGGCGAAGCAGCCGGTTCCCTAGTCTCGGTCATGTCCCCTTTCACTCTTCTTCATTCACTATTCACCATTCTCTCAACGGGTCTTCACCCTTCACCATTCTCAGTTCACTATTCCCGACCCGGGCTAGCCTGCTGCCAGAAACGCTCCCCGCTCAGCATTCCCAAGATGATGTAGGTCGGCCCGTCCGCGACCGCGCGCTACGGGTCAACGCCCTGGCGTCACCGGTCTTCCTGTCTGGGGGGGGAAGAGGCGGGGGCCGATTGACAGGTGGCAAATTGCCACTATACTCTAGGCTAATGTGACAGGATACGTCCCCCGCGAAATAGCGCCAAGGCTGGCGCGTGCCCGGCGCCAATTGCCGGTGGTGGTGCTCTCCGGGCTGCGGCAGTCAGGCAAGAGTACGTTGCTTCAGAACGAGGCGGTCCTGATTCGCGGCTACGCCTACCGCACGCTGGACGACTTCGCCACGCTGGCCGCGGCCCGCTCGAATCCTGAGTCGCTCCTGGCCGAGCCGGCCATCTTGGATGAGGTGCAGCGTTGCCCGGAACTCCTTGTGGCGCTCAAGAAGAACGTTGACGAGCACCGGCGGCCCGGCCGGTTCATTCTGTCCGGGTCGGCCAACCTGGCGTTGCTTGGACACGTTTCCGAGACCCTGGCCGGCCGCGCTGCGTACTTCACCCTGCACCCGATGACCCAGCGGGAGATCCGCGGGGAGACTGGCGACCGGCCGTTTCTTGCGGACTTCCTGGCTTCACCGGAAGCGCCCCACGGCCGGGCCCGGTCCGTCACCGATGGTGAAGTCCTGACCGGCGGCCTGCCACCCGCAGCCTTGAGCCCGGCCGGAGAGGTTGCCGAGTGGTTCCGCGGCTACGTGCAGACCTACGTCGAGCGCGACGTGCGGCAATTGTCGCAGGTTGGGGACCTGGTGGCCTTCCGCAATCTGGCGCAACTGGCTGCTCTGCGGACCGGACAGATGCTGGTGATGAGTTCTCTCGGCCGCGACGCCCGGCTCAATGCCGCTACCGTATCACGGTACCTGGGTCTGCTGGAGGCGTCGTTCCTTGTCCGGCGCTTGCCGGCCTTCCGCCGGAACCGCAGTTCCCGTCTTGTGAAGTCACCGAAGCTGCATTTCACCGACAGCGGACTGGCCGCGCACCTGGCCGGCGCAACGGCGTTGGACCCGGGCCGTGATGACCTGTTGCGTGGAGCGCTGTTTGAGGCCTATGTGGCCCAGAATGTGGCCGCGCTGCTTGAGGTCCACCTGCCCGACGCTCAACTGAGCTACTGGCACGAACACGGCCGGCACGAGGTTGACCTCGTTGTCGAACACAACCGCGAAGTCGTCGCGATTGAGGTCAAGGCGGCTACGAGGTGGAACGAGAAAGATCTGTCAGGCCTGAGGGCGTTCCTCGACCGGACTCCGGACTGCCGTGCAGCAGTACTGGCCTACAACGGCAACGAGGCCGTCAAACTGGACGAACGGCTTTGGGCGATTCCGATGGGGCATCTGCTTGCCTGAAGAGAATACCGCCAGATAGCCTCTCTTCGCCGCCGTCGTCCTCTTGACTTGGGTTGAATTCGGAGGCACAATGCGACGTGGCAGAACATACCGACCCAGTGTCCGGCGGCAGCCTCATGCGCCAGAATCTTAGGCGTGTAAATGGGAAGTGTCCCTCATTTCCCTTCATTTCCCTCATTTCCCCTCGACGACCTCGGATGGTGCTTCGCGGCACCAGTAACGGGGAAGGTGAAATCCGTGCTTGACATGCCGGCAGGGGGCTGCTATATTGACCCATAGATGTGGAGTCGGCGCCAGCGAAAACCCCTGACAATCAGCTACTTAGCTTGCGTCCGCAAGATGACCGCGTGTGTAGTTACAGGGAGGTAAACTGATGAAGCTCGTGGAGAGAAGTGAGTTGAGGGCCCGTCGGCATCAGCCCTGGGGGTTGCTGGATCATCCCCGTCGCGACCACCGTGACCCCGCTGGTCTTGAAGGACATGACCGCGTCGCGCAGGACGATCGGGAAGACCAGCTAGCACTGAAGAGATTTCGCGTACATCTGCGGCGAGCGCTAGCCTAGCACAAGCTGCTGGCGGCGAGCGCGAGCCTTGCCCGAACTGACAACTGAGTTCTTCGCGTCACAGACGGCGGAGATATTCGACCACGCCTGCTCCGAGGTCGGAGTGCGTATCACATTCGTTGTCGGCAATGAACTTCAGCCGATGCGTTCGATACGGCGATTCTCCACCGTAGTTCGTTTGATGAAGGAGGGGCTGGCTGCTAAGAAGGACGCCGCAGGTTTGGCGAGGTTGGAGGCCGAACAGGAGAGCCCATCGGGGCAGGATCGCATTCGCTGGAAGTTCCACGAACACGCAAGGTTCGTTTCCGCCAACGGTCAACCCGTTAAGACGTATTTCTACATTGTCGAACTGGCGCGCAATGATGCCATCGATGCCGTTATCACCACAAACTATGACCTCTGGCTCGATTCGCTCATGATGGATGGTCGGTTTCCAGCTCGTGGAGTGCTAAACCCACAAGCCGATTTGGGGCTCGCGGACCGCTCGGATGGATACTACGCCATAGAGAGTCGCGCTCGGGTGCCGAAGATCTGGAAGGTACATGGCTCGCTGAGCCATGTCAGCTTCAGGAAGTGCCACTGCTTGTTCCGGTTGCCACGTTTCATCGTAGGTAGAGCTGACGAGGGTTTCGTGACATTCGGGAGATTCAGTCACCGACACTATATCGAGCGTCGGGGAGGACAATCACCTCGAGCCGAATGCATTGCGGGAGACTGTGGCGAGTATGTTCACCACCTGGATACGAACTACGAAGGCAGTGTGAGAGATACATTCGGGCCGGAGATCACGGCTGCGTGTTCGCACATCGCCAATTGCTCTGACAGGACCTGCATCATCTTGGTTGGTTTTAGAGGCAGCGAGGTGGAGGAGTTGAACAAACCGCTGATAGATCGAGTCCGCAGGCGGCTACCTGTCTTGGCGATTTTTTCCTCCGATCAGGCCCGGGACAGCAAGCTTCTTGCCGCGCTGCGTGGAGAGGAGTCTTTTGTGTGGAGTGTTGGTTCTGTGACAAGCATCTTCAACGCAGCTGCGTCTCGATCCTCATTCGTCGAACGGTGGCGGGAGCGGATCGAGGCAGACTACTTCGACAGAGGTCTCATTGCCTACGATGGTTCTGACGTTCTTGACTGGGGCGTGGGTTCATGACGGGCCCAGTGATTGACCGACGCTGCTTCCGGCTGGTGCTGCTCGAAACCATTCACGGTATGGAGTGGCAGGTGGGGCAAGCTGTGCGCAATGCTCTGCACCGTGAACTAGGCAAGAGGCCGTGGGTCTACTTCGTGCTAGGTCAGTATGACCTGGCGGTGCTCTTTGAATCTGCGGATCTGACCACACCGACGCTTGCTCGTATGGGAGCAATCAGAGGAATCACAAGTAGCCTCGAGATACCTTGCTTTAGGTGGATTGCCGATGGCAGCAGTCGAACACGGAAACCGCTCAAGATGGGTGCCACCCTTGCGTTGGTGTTCCTGAAGTTGAGACCTCAACTGCTTATGCGGTCTGGCCACGCACTCGAATCAGCTCTTGCTGGCGTTCTCCCGGGCACGAGGAAGATGGACGTCCTTGGCACATGTGGTTGGCCGGAGTGTGCGGTGATAATCTCGCCACCAAGCGCGGAATTCGCTGCTCTGGGCCAAGACATAATGTGGCTCAATTCCTTGCCTGTGCAACTCCCCGGAGGTACGTCTCAGCTGCTCCACCACAAGTCTCTCTCCATTTTCGGCGTCCACCTCGGAGAGGCGCCGGAGAGTTTCCCCGCAGTCTGTTCTCGCTCCAGAATCGGCACCGACAGGGCGTTTCCAATGGTGGACGTCTACTGCAAACCTGAACGAGCTCCCGAAGTCCGCGAGCGCGCAAATGCCATGTTCGCTACCGTCGTGCGCAGTGTCGCAGGAAGAAACGACCTGCACTTTGAGGTCACCGCGGGTACCTGGGGAGCGTTCCTGCGGTCTCTGGTTCGGTTCCGTCGCCAGTCTTCTGACGCCATATTCGACACGACGGTGACAGTCACATGGCCCAATACTGATCACCATGCTGCCCCACGTCGAGAGAAGCATAAGCAGTCTCCCGCACGGGCCTTCACGACCGTTTCGCAGCAGGCAGCGCGCAGAATGGTGACCACGCTGGAGCCGTATGGCCACAGAGTGCTGCGCGCGATCTATGACTACAACAGCCTCATCCAGGATGAGCTCACAAGGGACTCTTTTGCCGACATGCGGGCGTTTGTGCCACTGCTAAAGAGCGTCGCGAATGCGCGCTCGGAGGACGACGCCCTCGTGCTTCCGGACATGTTGGAGGCATTCCTATGGGGTGGAGGGCAGCGAGCGTACGGTGCCCATGTCGGCATTGAGGAGGCGAGACGAGGCCTGTCGTCATATCGCAGCGGTGTCCAGCGACTCCTTCAGGCGATAGAGTACCTACCTGCCCGGCTGCTCCGCAACATGGGGATGACTTGGCGTGGCTTCGTGACTGTGGGAAAGGTTGAGTACTTTCAGCACACGAGTGAGATTCTAAACATCGCCTACGAGGACATGGCCGATCCGGTCAGGTGGTGGGGGCTCTTTCACGAGATTGGGCACGTGGTCAACAACACTAGGCCCAGCTTTCTGTCGGATGAATCCATCATGCGTACGTTGCGCCAACTCGGAGTGCAACCGGACGCTGAGACATTCGCTGAGCTTGTGTCAAATGTCGCCGCAGACATCTTTGACCTGAGGTACGGTTTTGCGCAAGACTGGGCTCTCTATTCGCATACCGTTTGGAGGTATCTGTCAGAATGTCGACGACGTTCTTGGAACAAGCCTGACATAGAGAAGCATGCATTGCGTACCGCGTTCGTCGCGCTGTACAGAGCCATGTACCTGACGGGTTCCAAGCCCGGGACTAACAGGCTGTTCAGTGGGCAGGCCGGGGCTGTAGTAGATCAGGTCATCGGTTTGGTGCGCGACAACCTCAGTCTCTCATCATCAGAATGTCGCCGTCTGTCTGCGTACATACTTCGAGCGTATCAGCAGTTGTTCCCGCTGCTGCCTTACCTGCACGTAGAGTTCACTGGCTTGGACCGTGCGCTTGGAGAGAGGAGTCCCCTCATCCAGGCCAACAAAGAGAAGGCAGCCCAAGTCGTGGCATCACTTCGAAGCGGCCAGCCGTGGGCTGGGGTCATAGATAATCCAGAGCTTGTGGTCTACTCTCTTCTGAAGCTCGATGCACCGCTGCGCTTCGATGTGAAGATCGCCACGGTGCTTTCGTTCTGGCACAGCTTGGTCATGGAATTCCCCTCGATGACTTCGTTTCACACCGTCAAGTAGTCTGCGGACATAGGCTCGCGCACCGGCTGCTCGCTGTCGTTATCTAGTTCCCCAAGCTGCCTGCTTGGTGCCGACGCCACGGACAGCAATCTGCCTTCGGTTCGGCGCGAATGACGTGCGGGCGCTGGCGCCGGGGGTGTACTTCATCAGAGAGGGGCTAGGGACTAGGGGCGAGGGGCTAGGGAAGACGCGGAAGGTTGTCATAGCGCGTTAGGCTGGAATCGGCGCCGGCAGTAGGAGAAAACGTGGGCAGCCCCACCGAGCGCCAGGTGCGCGGTACAGGTCCCATTTTCCGCGCAGGATCCCGCAGGATGGCCCACGGGCGTTTTTCTGCGCAGTTGGGACCAGGTCGAATCCTCTAAGTAACTGACAATTAGTTCGTTAGACGTGAGATTTGTCGCCTAAGTGGTCGGGGCGGGTGTCGCCTTGGGAACCGTTCCGGGAACGGTTCGGGAGGTGGTTCGGAAGGCGACATTCAGGGCCAACTGCGCTGCGGTTTTGGGGCTGGTTTTCGGGGCGACAGCTGCTGCGGTTCTGCCCGTGATTCCGGCGGAGACTCGAAAGCCGATTCCGAAAGCCTCTCGCCTCGTGATTGGCGAGGCGATTCTCGCTGCGGCATGGAAAGTGACCCGCGAGGGGACTCGCAGCGCGGCTTCGACCGCGGTCTGGAACGTGGTTCCGAGCGCGATTTGGACCGCGGCTTGCGTCGCGGTCCGTGAGGCTAGAACTGGTCTACCGGAGACTGGAAGAGGCGGGGGCCGAAGACCGACGGGAATGAGGCGCGGGTCAGCGGTTTGACCATCAGGCTCGCGTACGTCTCGTACCGGAAGCGCGCGCCACGCTCCTTGTAGATTGCCCCGAGAATCGGGTCACGGACGTAGTAGTGGACCAAGCCACCACGCGTCGCGGCGATGATGCGGTTGAGCAGGCGGACGTATGCGGTTCGGTTACGGCAGATGAATTCCTCGATGTATCGCCCGAACCGGTCCGGATTGGTGAAGGCGTAGCCGTCGCGGTCGATGAATACGTAGTCGGTCTTCATCTTCCACTGCTTGAGGCGGGAGAGAACCCAGCCGTGCGGCCTTACCACGAAGCCGTACTCGCCGGCCGTGGCTTCGGCAAAGAGCCTCTCGGCGACTGCCAGGTCGGCGATGCGGGTGCGATTGCGCTCGGGGCGCTTGCGCGTCGGCGGGAGGATGAGCAGGGCACGGGGAGCACGCGTGCCGGACATGAGTATCTCTTTGTATCCGAGTTCGCAGTAGAGAGAACGGGCCACGAGAGAGCGGCTGGTGTAGAGGAAGGAGAACCGGCGCCCTTCTTTGCAGTAGCGGTCGTGGACGAAGTCGAAGAGGCGGCGGCAGAGGCCCTGGCGGGCAAAGGCCGGGTGGGTCGCGACGTGGTGGATGCCGAGCGCAGACTCGGTCTTGCCGGAGCGGGTGCGGACCTTGAGTTCAGCGACGCCGATGAACGACGCGAGTGTCTTACCGCGGTACACACCGAAGCCGAACTCGTGCTTGCGGCGTTCGTCGTGGCGCTGGAGCAGGTCGGGATGCTCGGGCACCGAGATCTCGCCGAAGCAGGCTTCCATCAACTCTAAGAAGTCGCGCGGGTCTCGGAGCTCATCGTAACTCACGATTCTCATCCACACAGACTACCGCGATGGCCGGGCGATTGTCAAATGGGGCAGACCTACCCCAAACCCGATATTGAAAGCCACGAAGACACGAAACAGGATGAAACGGAGCATCGTTCCTTCGCACTCACCAGTTTCGTGACCTTCGTGCTTTCGTGGCTCAATGTCGGCTCTGGAACCTACTGTTCGGTTGACTGGCGCAGACTCGGTGGTATGATTCTACCCCAATGCAGAGGCGCTGTTCCGCCGCAAGCCCCGATGGTCAAGCTTAGCCAGTTCGTACGCTCCGACCTGGCCTGCGACGTACCCAGAGCGTCTAGCCAAGCCGAGGTGTTTGGGCTGGTTGCGGCCCGACTGGCGGAGAAGGGCGTCATTCAGGACCGGGCTGAGCTGGTCCGTGAACTGGTGCGGCGCGAGACACAGGGCTCGACCGGGGTGGGGCATGGCGTTGCCCTGCCGCACGCCATGCTGGCCGACGCCACCCAGGTTTCGGTGGCGGTTGTCCGGCTCGGAACCGCCCTCGACTGGGAGGCGATCGACCACGAGCCGGTGAAGCTGCTCGTAGTCATCGTTGCGCCGTCCGGCCAGCGGGACGAGTACCTGCCGGTGCTGGCCGAAATCGCCCGCTCGCTCAATCAGCCGGAGGTCCGCGAGGCCGCTCTCAAGGCGAAGGATGCGCGGCACGCGACACAGGCTATCGTCCATCCTCCGCACGAGAGCCTGTTCATGCGCAACCGGCGGCTGGTGTTCTTCATCTGTGCCGTGGCCCTGATCTACACAACCGCGCATCTGCTGCTGCCGCGCATCCGGCTGCCCGCTGACGGCATCTACGCCGCTCCCGAATACGCCAAGTTCAATGAACCACACTGGCTGTTCAATCAGGAACTGACGATTACGCTCTTTCTGGCGATGGTGATTGGCTCGCTGCTCTTCTGGCGCTACCACGTAGCCATCGCCGCCGTGAGCCTCGGAACGCTGCTGATTGCCGGGGTAATGGACCTGGAGACGACCGTCAGGTTCATGTCCATGCCGACGATTCTCTTCATCATGTCGATGATGGTGGTCGTGCGCTGGCTGCAGAACATCGGGGTGTTTCGTTTCGTCGTGGCCAAGGCGATTGAGCGCGTGCGCGGGGTGCCCTGGCTGCTGCTGCTGACGTTGATGGCGTTCTCGGTTCTGCTGGGCGGACTTGCCGACGAGGTGTCGGCGATTCTGGTTACGTTTGGGCTGGCACAAGAGGTGGCGAAGCGCACGAAGACGCCGCTGATTCCGTACCTGCTGAGCCTGGTTTTTGCCACCAATGTCGGCAGCGCCATCACCCTCGTCGGTAACCCCATCGGCGTGTACATTGCGTTTGCCGGCGGCCTGAGCTTCGAGGATTTCCTGCGCTGGGCCACGCCGGTGTCGGCGATAGCAGCGGTCATCACGGCCGGCATCTGCCTGCTCCTGTACCGCAAGCAGTTCTTCGGCAAGCGCTACGACCTCGACCTGCGCGTCCTCGAGCGGTCGACCGAGAACATGGACTTCGCGCGCCTGCGCACCGGCATCATCACCTTCTTCATCACCGTCGTGCTCATCGCGCTCCACCGCCGGCTCGAGATCATGCTGCACCTTCACGAAGGAACCGTACTGGTGGCGATTGCCCTGATGGTTGTCGGCTTCATCGTCTTCTCCGAGCAAGACAAGGGCAGGCTCCTGATCGAGCGGGGGATTGACTGGTGGACGCTGGTCTTCCTGATGTGCCTTTTTGCCAACGCCGCCTGCCTGGAGTACACTGGTGTGGCTGCCAAGACGGGACACGTCATCCTGGGTCTTGCACAGCAACTGGCCGGGGCAGGGGCCGCGCCCTCGGCTGTGACCGGCGCGGCGGCGGTACTCGTGCTCTGGCTCAGCGGGCTGTCGTCGGGATTCGCCGACAACCTGCCGGTGGTGGCGGCGCTGGTCCCGGTGGTCAAAGACCTGGTTCGCAGCGGTTTGCCGCACGCCTCGGTACTCTGGTGGGCGCTCCTGTTCGGCGGTTGTTTCGGCGGGAACCTGACGGCAATCGGCTCGACCGCCAACCTGGTTGCGGTCGGCGTCTATGAGAAGGCGGCAGGCAAGTCGGTCGGCTTCTGGCAGTGGCTCAAGTACGGCGCGATTATCATGGGGGCGTCGCTGGCAGTAGCCACGGCGGCGCTGCTTCTGCAGGTGAAGTTGGCCCCCTAGACGGAGTCTTGAGGAATGTTCAAGAAGATACTGTACATCGTCAGCGAATCACAGGAAGAGAAACACCTGGTGATGGACATCGCCCGCAGCGGCGAAAGCATGGTTCTCCTGAGCGCGCTGTTTGCCATTGGCTGCGACCCGACCGTCCGCACCGAAGGCCGGACCCGCGGGCGGGTGGTGCGTGAGGACCGCGAGCGCAAATGCTGGCACGACCTGTATCGGCTGGAAGAAGAGTTCAAAACCGCCGGCATCAAGTCATCGGTGATGGCCCGCGAGGGCGGGGTTGACGACATCCATGCGTTTGCCCACAACACCGGCAGCGACCTCATCGTGCTGAGCGCCGCGAGTCTGGCCGCCTCAAACTTCCGGCTGCCCGAAGAATTCCTCGCCGGCTTGCCCTGTCCTATCCTCATCCTGCCCTCCGCGTAGGAAAATAGAGAAGAGAGAAGGTAGATTGGAGAAGGGTGGAACGGACGCGAGGCGGGACCTGAGGGAGAGGACGTTTGAGTTTGCGGTGCGCGTGACGAAGCTCTGCCGCGCCCTGAAGCCTGTGGACCTCGCATCCCGCGTGATTGCCCGGCAATTCCTGCGGGCTGGTACGTCGATCGGCGCCAACTACGAGGAGGCCCAGGCCAGTCACAGCCGGGCCGATTCCGCCTGCAAGTGCGGCATCGCGCTGAAGGAAGCACGCGAGGCACACTACTGGCTGCGTTTGCTCGCAGCGACCGACACCGTTGCGGGGTCCCGGCTGACGGACATCCTGGCCGAGTGCAATGAACTCATCGCCGTCCTGACGACAATCGTGAGAAAGGTCAAACAGCCGGCGGCTTGAGGAAAGAGAGAAGGGAGAATGGTTAAGAGTGAAAGAGGGTCACGGAGGCACATGGACAAGCTGCCTCGGTCTTCTCTCTTCACTCTTCACCCTTCTCTCTTCACGACGCGGCCATGAGTCCCCGCGTCGTGATTGATGGGTACAATCTGATTCACGCGATGCCGGAACTGGCCCGGCTGGTCGGAACCGACCTCGAACGGGCGAGAGACGCACTGGTCGCGAAGCTCGCGGTCTACCGTTCAGGGCGAGGCGTGCGGGTCACGGTCGTCTTCGACGGCCGCGGCGCCGGTGTGCAGCAGACGCGGCCGCCGGGCGGCATCGAAGTCGTCTTCTCCCGCGCGCCGCAGACCGCGGACGCGAAGATAAAGACGATGCTGTCGCTGGAGAAGAGCCCGAAGTCGTGGACCGTGGTCACGTCCGACAATTCCATCGTCCTCTTTGCCCGCGACTTTGGAGCGAAGAACATCCCTTCCGCCGAGTTCGCGGCCAGGCTCGGGCCCACAATTCCCAAACTCGGCCCCAATCGGCCCGCACAGAAGGACACACCGATGTCCGCGGCCGAGGTCGCGGAGTGGGAAGAGTTCTTCCGCAGGGGCCGGCAGGACAAGCGCAGCTAGCCGCAAGCCACAAGTCTCAAGCCGCACGCAGGGCAGGGCGCAAGCTCAAGCGCAACCCGGCCGCCGTCCGTCCGTGCAGCTTCAGCATCGTTTCGACCAGACAGATCATCTTGTCATGCCGCGCCTTGGGCCGGCATCGAATCGGGTGACTGGCAGTCCGCCCTCGGCTTACGGCTCACGGCTTACCGCTCCAAACGGCTTCGCGAACGTTGGCTCGGCCGACTCGTACAACGTCTATCGTTCTCCCGGCGACGCACTGTCCGACAGGGGCCACTGCGGCCAACAAACGATGTACGAACCAACGATGAACGACCCTCGCCGTGTCAATGATCACTTACTGTCCCTCGAATTCCCCCGACCCGCAAAGAAGCACCTGCCACTACTCGGACGTTAGCAGCTCGTCGGAGATGATTTCCAGAAGTTCGTCTCGGGTGATCATCTGACCGTAGCGGGCGGCCAGGAAACCGATTGTCGGGAGCCAGTCCTCGCTGGCGACCAACTCGCGGTCCTCGGCCGAGCCGTACCGGACGGCGAAGAGGATCCGGGCCGCCAGGCAGACGTCGACGGGCTTCCTGACCCGGCTGGCCAGGGCAAGGTAATGTCGGCGGTCGCGGAGCACCGGCAGGGGCTCGGCGGCGCCGGCGGAGCGCTCAGCGAGACCGTTATCGGCTGACTTGGTCAACGGATGAGATTCTAGTTCTAGAGCGGGCGCGATCAATCATCGGTGACCCGGTGACTGGTATCCGCGAGCGGTAGTCCGTCAGCAGTCGCGGACGTTTGCCCGGTGCCCTTGACACGCTTCAGAACAAGAAAATGGGAAGTGTCCCTGTTTTCTCCATTTGCGCAACTGGCCGCGACCGACGTAGGATGGGCCGCCGGGATGAGGCAAGAATGGCTGGCGTCGCACCCGCCTGAGTCCGCAGGAGTGCGCGTGCGAGAGACTCACTGGCAGCGTCTGCTCAAGAGCGCAGCCATCGACACCGGACTTGGTGGCAGGTCGTCGCCGACGATGTTTGGCGGGCACTTTGTCCGTCTTGATGCTCCTGCCGCAGGCCGCGTGCCGCGCCACCCGAACCACAAGTCTGAGCGGCAATCAGACAAACCGAAGCTCTGAGAGCGAGAGATAGGATGAAGAAAAAGGGCAGCACCTGCAATCCCGGCCAGGAAGAACAGGCTCAGAGTTGGACTCTGTGCTGCCCAGAAGATTGTAGCCGGGATGCAGTAGCAATCAAGCACGGGATGGCAAGACGAGGAGGAGTTAGTAGGCAGCAGAGAGCAGTTAGAAAGGGAGATTGACATGCACCAAGTGAGATGGAATGGTAGCCAGCAGCCCGGCACTCACCGGCTGGGCTGGAATCAGGACCGCGGAGGTCGAAAGCTCGCCGCCGGGGCCTACTTCGTGCTGCTTGAAATAGGCGCGGAGCAGGCTAGGCTCAAGGCAGTGGTTAGATAGACCCGATATTCGGAGGGGCGGGAGTCCCGCCCCTCCGAGATAGGAATGCTGTGAAGAAAACACTACTCCTGCTCGTTCCTCTGGCGCTCTTCGCGCAAGTGCGAGTGGATACCGTCATTAGGCTTCCTCATTATCCCGATCCTGCTCCCTACGGCTCAATCTTGAGAACGGCAGTTTACCTTCCGGAACTCAACAAGCTCTACGTCGCCAGCGACCCCGACCGCTACTATGTCGTTGATTGTTCAACGTATCAAGTGATGGACTCACTTTCAGCCAATATGTACAGCGGAGCCGACTACGCCTGGAACTGGCGCCGGCAGAAGCTCTATGTCCTCAATCGGGGCGTGATGAGTAGCACTTTGGTCATCGACGCCGCAGCCGACACGATCATTCGCTGGCTGCACGTCTGCTTCAACATGCCCTCGCAGGTCTACTTGAGCGACGTGGACTGTCTGTACAAGGCGGCGGTGGAGACCCTTTATGCGTTTGACGGCGCCACCGACTCGGTCGTGAGCCGGGTGACGCTCGGCGGACTAAGCACGAACGCGTCCTGGGACTCGGCCGGCCAAAAGCTCTACGTTGGGCAGGGGGGCGACAAGAAGCTCTATGTCTACGACTACATCGCCGACTCGGTCCTGAAGGTGATTGACGTAAGGGGCGTGAGCGCGATGCAGCCCGACGCTCTTCTGTTCGAGAACACCTGCCACAAGGCCTACTTGGCGCCTTTCCAGGGGGAGCCTGGACCTGCGAATGTGGGTATTGTTGATACGGAGCGCGACACAATGGTCGGTGTGCTGCCCGTGCGAATCTGGCGAGGGCTACGTTCCTCGGTAGCCGTCGACGAGCGGGACCACAAGGTTTATCTCGCCGACATCGACCCCGATTACGGACCGGACACGCTATGGGTGGTAGACTGCGCCACTGACTCGGTTCTGAGGAAGATCGAGTACGATCAACACGGAGGGGGTACGTGGCTCATGCGCTGGGTGCCATGGAGCAACCGCCTCTATTTCGTCCTGGGGACGGGAGAGGATTCCAGCTACATCAGAGTTCTCGACTGCAAGGCCGACTCGTTCATAGGGACTCGGGTGTTGCCTAGCAGTTGGCCCATTCAGGATATTCAACTCGACCCGATCCGCCAGCGCATATTCGTCGTCGGCGTGGATACCAATAACATCTACGTCCTGCGCGATACCGGCTACGGGGTCGCAGAATCCAAGCCGTCGGGACCGCTTCCTTCGGGGCTACAGGTTCAGATGAAGCCGGGTCGTTTCGACATCCGGTATTCACTTGTCTCGCCCTGTCGAGTCGACCTCTCATCCTACGACCTGATGGGCCGGGAGGTCAGGCGGCTTGTCGCCGAGCAGCAGCCAGCCGGCGAGCATCGCGTGCTCTGGAATTGCCGAGACAAGAACGGAATCTCGGTCCCCCGCGGCGTCTACTTCATCCGTCTCGACACGCCGGGATTCCGGTCGGTGAAGAAGGCGGTGGTGGCGAGATAGGTGAGGTCGAGGTTGAGGTAGAGACCCGAACCAGAACGAAGTCGGAAGGTGCGGGCGCAAGCCCGCCCCTTTGCATCCGTCAGACGTTGCGGGCTGTGCGGGGAGCTCCGGCTAGGTCCGGGTTGTTCTTTCGTCTGCCAGCGCCGTGACGCGCTCGCGCACTGCGGCCCGCAAGGGAGACGAACCGATTCCTGCTTCTGTCGCCCAGCTTTCGAGTTCCTCCAGCTTGGGTTTGAGCTTGTGCTCGTCCTTGTTGCGACTCAGCAGCCGATACAGCTTCCTCGCGTAGACCCGCAGGTAGGCGGCCTCAGGCGATAGGGACCGCAAATGCGCGGCGGAGATCTCAGCTTCAACCAGCCGATTGAGTTGCCGCTGCGCTTCCTGCGCCCGAGCGTAGGCTCTGGCGTGAGCGACGCGCGAGCGTACCGACTCAGGTCTTCGCCTTGCCTTCGTGACGGCGTGGTCGTAGTTCTCGACCGCCTTTGCCGTGCGCCACGACAGCTTCCTGGTCAGGCTCCGTACCCGCTTGTATCCGCGCTGTTCTATCACCGTAGGCTGCAGGGTGTAGGCATTCAGCAGGTCTGCGAGGTCGGAGAACGAGGCCCGGCATGCCCGCAGATAGTCAGCCACAAAGCCGAACGACGGGTAGGGAACGTGGCCGTTCTCGAAGCGGCTGATGAGAAAGGCATTGCCCTTGCCTTGTCTCCCCATCAGCACGGCCAGTTCCTGTTGGGTCATGCCTTCGCGCAGCCGTAACTCACGCAACCTCGCACCCATCTTGCTCGTGACTTTGAACGTCTCTTTTGACCGTTTCATACGTGTGCTGCCTTTGTCCGCATTATACAGGTCTGTATAGTGCGGGTCAATGGCGCGAATGGGGGATAAGAGGCGGAGCTGGAAGAGGTTCAGGTTGCTCTGAGGGTCGCATAGGGGGTCGCTCCGGGGACGGCTCGGGAGGCGGTCTGCGCTGTGGTTCCCAAGGGCGTTCTCGGGGAGATTGGCTGAGTGACAATCCGGGTGATTTGGACTGCCGTCTGCAGGGCGATTATGAGGGCTATTCAGAACGCCACGTCCGGTGCTACCCTGGCTGCGATTTCCGACGCTACCTGCGGCGGCACTCTCAGGGCGACTCTCGGCGCAACTCGCAGGATAACCTGCAGGGTAATCTGGACAGCGATTTGCGGTGTCGCCTGCAGGGCGACTTGCGGAGGTGCGGGGCGAGTAGCGATTACCTACCGGCCATTAGTGAGTCGGGAGTAGAGGACTGCGCAGTCTGGTCGGGATTATCCGTGTTCATCTGCGCTGGCCTCAGCGGCCCCTGTCCGACAGTGCATCCGTGGTTACTCGGCTGCCATTCCGCATTCTGGTCTCTGATCTCTGGTTTGCACTAATCCGGGATACGCGCCGTCTGTCTGATCTGCGGACTCTGTGGATGGCCTGCGGATGGGCTTGAGGAAAAACTGAGACAGCTTCAAGGAGCGAGGCTTGGGACAGGATTCGATTTCAGCAGTGCGAAAACGGGGACAGTCCCCCGGAGCAGCTCATCGAATTCGCTGCGGTACAGTTCCCGTCTTCCGGCCATGTCCCGCGCCGGGAATCTGCGTTCATCGGCGTGCATCTGCGGTTTGTGGTTCCTCCGGCGGCGTTCACTGGCCACCGATTGTGCTTCCCTAGCGCGGGAATCTGTCTATAATACGGCCTGTGGAATTCGCCTGCAGCGTCAAAGACCTGACCCGCAACTACGGGGGTCTGAGGGCGCTCGCGGGCATCTCGTTCGACATCAAGCCGGGTGAGGTGTTCGGCCTTATCGGGCCGAACGGATCAGGCAAGACCACGACACTCCGTATCGTCTCGACCCTGCTC
>Ga0194126_10005765_pt1 | contig 18050 bp, 15 predicted proteins | sample TA2KigC150mmetaG_FD_148641 | JGI IMG/M metagenome (GOLD analysis project Ga0194126, IMG submission 148641) | Freshwater microbial communities from Lake Tanganyika, Tanzania - TA2015035 Kigoma Deep Cast 150m | ecosystem: Environmental > Aquatic > Freshwater > Lake | place: Tanzania: Lake... | reverse complement strand
CCGGCTTGACCGTGGTAGTACCTTCCAATCCTGCCGATGCCGGTGGGCTGCTGCTATCAGCTATCGAAGACGAAGGGCCGGTGGTCTATATGGAGCATAAGCTGCTGGCAGATTACTGGCTGGACTATCTGGGCGGCAGCAGCCGTAAGACAGTGCAATTCGACGTGCCGAAGGACGGAGCCAGCGGCCCGGTGCCAGATAAGTGGAAGCCGCTGCCGTTGGGAAAGGCTGCTGTATGCCGAGAAGGCAGCGACATCACCCTGGTGAGCCTGGCTATTGGAGTCCACAGGTGCCTGGAGGCAGCCAAAGAACTCGAAGGAAAGGGAATCTCTGCTGGCGTGCTGGACCTGAGGACAGTGACACCTCTAGACAAGGATGCAGTATGCCAAATGGTAGCCAAGAGCGGTCGGTTGCTGGTGGCAGATGAAGATTATGAGGCATTCGGCCTTTCTGGTGAGCTGGCAGCCATAGTGGCCGAGGCGGAAATCAAGATGAAGTATGGACGGGTGTGCACCAAGGAGACTATTCCGTATGCCCGCGAGCTTGAGGACGAAATGTTGCCCAATACCAGGCGCATTGTGGATGCAGCGCTTAAGTTGGTGTAGGCGCTGAGATTATCAGAGTGACAGTGCGGGGGACGGCTTGTGCTAACAAATAATGAAAGCTTCTTCTGAATGTCGTGGCTGTCTGCAGCGGCTGGTGTATCAGGCGGCCGAGCTGGCCACTAGCCATGAGTCGGTGAGAGCTAAGGCCAAAGAGAAGGGCTTGGAAGTCGTCAGTACTCATTTCTCGCTTGACGCAATTACCATTGTCATCGCTACCAAAATTCACGATGTGGTCAAGAGGGTTACGGGCAATCCCGACCCCTATCGGGAGATGAAGGATAGGGAGATTGCCATGGCACGGGAGCTGTTTCGCGAAGCTGTGCAGAACCATGGTGATGGTTTCAAAGGCCTGCTTAAGCTGGCGGCGCTGGGCAATGCCATAGATTTCTTCAAGCCACTCGAGTCGGTGAGGGCCGATATGAAGAGGCAGATAGAGTTTGTCATCGATGACTCTGAGGAGTTCGAGGTTAAACGCAGGGATGCCAAGAGGATACTTTACCTGGCGGACAATGCGGGCGAGGTGTTCTTCGACTTGCCGTTGCTGAAGTACCTGAGACGGTTTACTCGTGTAATTTACGTGGTTAAGGCAGAGCCGGTGCAAAACGATATCACGCTGTACGATGTAAAACGGGCTGGTGTTGAAATGGAGGTTGGGGAGGTAATGACCACGGGCACGGCTACGCCAGGGATAGATTTTGCTGTGGCCTCGGAGGAGTTCAAGCGTGAGTTTGCGGCTGCTGACCTGGTGTTTGCCAAGGGTATGGGCTACTGGGAGACTTTGTCTGAGCTGCCGGCTGAAGGGAGAGTGTTTTACTGTCTCAGGGCTAAGTGCCGTCCGGTAGCTGCTTCGCTGGGTGTGCCTCTGGATAGCTATGTGGCGGTGCTGAGGTAGCTCTCCCCGCACAACCTACCACCAGAAGCAAGAAGCAAGAGGACTGTTGCCTGTTGCCTAACGGATGTTGCCATTAGACTGCTGATTATTGACTGGAGACTGGCCTCAGATGTAGTTGCTGATTTCGGCCAGGCTTTGGATACGGGGGCAGTCGCTGATTTCGGTGAAGTGGTTGTTGCGATCGATGAGCAGTGCTTTTATGCCTACGCCCTGGGCACCGGCGATGTCCAGTTCGTACTGGTCTCCCACGTGTATGGCTTCTTCTGGCTTGGCTTTGGCTTTCTTCAGTGCAGCCTGGAATATCTCCGGTCCGGGCTTGTCGCAGCCCACTTCGGCAGATGTCACCTTAAAGGCCAGGTAAGGCTTTAGTCCCAGTTCCTGGTAGACAGATTCCATATCCTGTACCACGTTGGAAATGAGCCCTAGCGTCAACCCGTGGTTCTTCAACTTTTTCAGGGCGGGCAGGGTGTCATCGAACGCCTTGTAAGTCCAGTTGAACTTCTGGAGCTTGGCCAGCACTTGAAGCGCCACATCTCGGGTGACATTGGCCCCGGCGCCGGTCAGGATTTTGTGGGCGTATTCGGTGTAGAACTCCAGTTTTTGCTCAGGTGACCGCTGGTCAAGAGCTTTGCGGGTGTTTTCGTCGCGCCAGTACATGTCGGCTGCTGGCAGTGATTTGAACAGGGCTTTGGCCTCTACCTTGATGCCCAATTCGGCGCAGACGTTGACGTAAGTCTGTTCACGGGGTGGGTCGTGTGTGGCCAAGGTGTTATAGAAGTCGAAGAAGATGGCTTTGATCATGCAGGCTAAAATTATGAGTGAAAGTGGGTGTGGGTGTCAAACGCTAGAGTTAAAAGTGAGCAGGCAACAGGCGAGAGGCAAGAAATAAGTTAAAAGTCAAAAGTTAAAAATCAGAATGACAAACGAAATGTCAAAATGCCTCTGTCCTCTAGAAGTGAAGACCCCTGGAGATATGTCCTCATTTTTGATTTTTGACTTGCCATTTTCACCTTTGATATTTGATTTTTACATTTGTGCTGGGAACTGTTGCCTCCTGGCTGTTGCCTACAGGTCTATCAGGCCGGTCTGGTTCCAGGTGAGGCCGTTGTCTCGGCTGAGGGAGAAGGCCCTCTGGTCGTGGCCACCTGGTGCAGTGGAGCTTGTGCCGCAGTAGGCTATGTTGCCATCGGGCGACCAGGCGACACGTGCCCGGCCTGGACCAGTTGGTGGTTTCCGGCTTTCCTGCCAGGTGGGGTATGCGGATTGCGGATTGAAGCTGCAGTAGACCTGTGGGCCCTGGGCGAAGGTGCCTGCCCTGGCGTTTAGGGCGCCGGCTAGTAGTTTGCCGCGGTTGAACCTGCCGTAGTGTGCCAGGCTACAGGTGATGTCGTTACGCACCAGCAATCTGTAGACGACGGTGTCATCGAGGCGATAGACGTCGTCATTGGGATTGCCTGCTGATGCTGAGCCTGCTGGATTGTCTGTCCAACAAGCGTAGACGTGGCGGTGTGTTGTGTTGGCACCGTTGTAGTCGGCAGGCAAAGCCAGGTCGGCGTAGGTGAGCGGTGTGCCCGGCGTATCGCTTCCCTGCTGGCATATTTCTACAGGATAGCCGGGCGAGGAGTTCCAGACGATGTTACCGGTGCCCAGGTCTCTGAGGCCAATGTAGAGATAGGTGTCGTCGGTATCCGGTGGTGGTTTGCTGGCGACTATGGCCAGGAGCGTGCCATCGGCTGAGAAGGAGGGGGAGTATTCGATGGCGAAGACATCGGTGCCGGCGATGGGAGGGCTGCCTGGCAGCCAGCCGCTGACGCTGGTGCTGATATCTGTCCAGGCAATGCCTGCGCCAGAGCTTATGTTGAGCAGTACCCTACCACCTCCGTTGCCTGTGGAGGTGCCCACGACCAGTTCACGTCGGCCCTGGCCATAAACTGGTGAGAGGGCAAGACATTTAACTCGTTCGCTGGCCTTGAGTGCGCCGGTCAGTCCCGTTCGGTAGAAATTGGTGCCGCCATTGGTGGACAGGTAGACTTCGGTGCCGCTGTCGGTAACTATGGCGAGCACTCGAGCGTCATCAGGTGCCACGGCTAACCCGTCCCAGGTGGAGGCTCCGCCAATGCTTCTGGATGAGTCGGCCCAGCCGAAGCCTCCTTGCTCCGACTTGTACAGCTTGGCGTTGAAAGAATCGATGGCGTAGATGGTCTTGCCATCGCAGCCAGCGGCGATGTGGCTGACATTGCTGTTGGGGACTATGAGCAGGCTGCTGTCTGCTGGGGCTATCGGTGTGACAGGAGATGGCTTGATTGTGTGTATGGTAAACTCCACACTGGCTGGTGTTTTATCTTCGTTGCCGGCATCGTCTCTGGACTTGACATAAAATGTATAGGTGCCGTCTGGCAGGCTGGAATAGGTCTTAGTGGTATCGCTGGTGAAAGGAGAGTAATCGGTGTCATGGCCGGCGAGGTAACAGGAGTAGGTCAGGTTGGCGGTGGGCGTTTTATCATCCGTGCCTGTCCACTGGAAGGTGATGGTGTTCTGGTTGACGGTTCCATCAGGGCTGCTGGTGATTATGGTTTCCGGGGCTATGGTGTCTGGGGGTGGTTCGGGTAGTGGATATGGTATGGGTGGTTGGATAGGCTGTGGAGGGGTGGCGGGTGGCAAGCCAGGCCTGCAGGATATGGTTGCCAGAATAACAAGAGAGGTAATGGCTAGTAGTTTTAAGGTTTTTTTGAGCTGCCCCGGCTTATCCATTCTATTTGTATCTCTTGCTCTAGTTTCTGAAAGTCGAGGTCGCCAGTCAAGAGGCGAGTTCGCGCTGCTTGTGCGGTAGCAGCGGCGAAGGCATCTGCCAGAGGAATGGCATATTGTGCTTTTAGCTGCCCTGCTCTCTTAGCCAGTTCTTCATCTGCCGTTGTTATCTGCAGCCCCCAGTCTTTCAGGCTTGCTGCTAGAACCTCCGCATCCTCATAGCCGTTTTCTCTCATTGTAATGTAGTAGAGCTCGGAGAGATTCACTGCTGAGAGGTAGCCGGCAAGCTGCTTGTCCTGTATCTTGTGGAGGTATCCACCCACCTTTGTTGAGTCGTCTTCGCCTTTTAGGAATGTGAGCAGGGCGAAGGTGTCAAATACGATGGAATCTTGCTTCATGTTCTTGGTCTAGACTGCGGATCTCCTGCAATAATTCTGAAGCGCCTCTTTTCGTCTTCAACCATCCGCTGGCTTGCTTTATGGAAATGGTTTGTATGGGTATTAGGCGTATCTCGTCTTCCATGTCCTCGACCAGAAATTTTTGCCCAGCGCGTATATTATGTCGCTTTCTTATGTCGGCCGGAATGACCACTTGCCCCTTTTTGGTTATCGTTGTCTTGTTTAGCACGGTTCTCACTTCGGTTTACCGTCCAGATAATGTATTACATCAATTATATAGTAAGTCATCTTAGGAATCAACGTCAGCGAGAGCCACTTTGATAGTTCGTTCAGCATTTGAGCACAATTTAATGCCTTTGACACTAATAGGTAAAGTTGATAAGCTTTCAGAAATTCCGAGGAGATACGAATTGTCTGAAGAGAAGAGTAAAGTTGACATGGAGAAAATCGTCTCGCTGTGTAAGCGGCGGGGTTTTATTTTTCCCAGCAGTGAGATATATGGAGGGTTGAGTAGTTGCTGGGATTATGGGCCTTTGGGGGTGGAACTGAAGCGAAATGTGAGAAATGCCTGGTGGCGGGCTGTGGTGCAGGAGCGTGATGACGTGGTGGGTATAGATGCCAGCATTCTGATGCATCCCCAGGCATGGGTGGCTAGCGGACACGTGGAGGGTTTTTCTGACCCGTTGGTGGAATGTAAGAACTGTCACCTGAGGTGGCGGGCTGACCAACTGAGCGGGGACAAGTGTGCAGAGTGCGGCGGAGAGCTTACAGAACCCAAGATGTTCAACTTGATGTTCAAGACTTTTATGGGGCCTGTGGAGGATGATGCCAATATAGTGTATCTGCGGCCAGAGACAGCGCAGGGCATTTTCGTCAATTTTGAAAATGTGCGCTCTGCCATGCGCAAGAAGCTGCCTTTTGGTATTGCTCAGATAGGCAAATCCTTTCGCAACGAGATTACCACCGGCAACTTTATCTTTCGTACCAGGGAGTTTGAGCAGATGGAGATAGAGTACTTTGTCAAGCCGGGGACGGACGATGAGTGGTTTGATTACTGGGTGAAGGAGCGTTTCAACTGGTATTTGAACCTGGGCATTAAAAAGGAGGTTCTGCGTCTGCGTCAGCATGGTAAGGAAGAGTTGGCTCACTATGCCAAAGACTGCTACGACATCGAGTATCTGTTTCCCATGGGTTGGTCTGAGCTGGAGGGCGTGGCTAACCGTGGGGACTTTGACCTGACTCAACATGCCAAGCACAGCGGGAAAGGACTGGATTATTTTGACGAGGAGACGAATGAACGGTACGTCCCCTATGTTATTGAGCCCTCGGCCGGTGTTGACCGTTCGGTGCTGGCCTTTCTGGTGGATGCTTATGATGAGGATGTTGCTGAAGGCGAGACCAGGGTGGTGTTGCGTTTGCATCGTGACCTGGCTCCTATCAAGGTGGCTGTCTTGCCATTGAGCCGCAACGAGAAGCTGGTGCCACTGGCCAGGGAGGTATATACGGAGGTACGTCGTCATTTCATGGCGCAATATGATGATGCCCAGAGCATAGGCAGGCGGTACCGTCGCCAGGATGAGGCAGGCACACCGTTCTGCGTCACTATCGATTTTCAGTCTTTGGAAGATAAGCAAGTCACCATCCGTGAGCGTGATGGTATGGCACAGATAAGGTTGCCATTGAAGGACATGGTGGCCACTTTGCAGGCGAAGTTGAGAGGCGAGACCTTTGCCACTCAGCCCACGTGGTCAGCCAAGGCGGTCGGCGCTTGAGAGGATTGATAGCAGGCTTATGAACAATGAGAGATGGGGGCTACAGATGCCCAAGCGTGAAATAGCAATTGGGCTGAGGGGCAAGATTCTCATTCCCTTCTTAGCGCTGATGCTTGTTTCCCTGGGGGTTATCAGTGCTATAGCTACGCGTAGCATTTATGAAGTGGGCTATCGTGCTAGGGATAACACTGCTCGCATGGGCGAAAGCGTGGTGCGTACCAGTTTTTCGGCGCTGGAGGGAATGGCAAGGACATTGATACAGCGCAAGGCTTTGTATATTGCTGCTGAGATGGATATCTATCTGCAATTCCATCCAAGTCTGGACATGTCTCGACTAGAGCAGGATAAGGAGTTGAGGGATATTGCTGTGCAGAGTGTGGGGCAAACAGGCCATACCATGGTCTATGACGACATGTTGACGGTGGTCTTCCATGTAGACCCTAAGATGGTTGGCGTGAAATTGAACAAAATAGCTGGTGAACCAGCCCAGTTCTTAAGCATTGTGGAGCGGAGTGTCCATGGCGAAGCTTCAGGCTACTACACCTGGGGTGAGGATGAGCAGAAAAACCCACGGCGGAAGTACATGCACTGCATCCCCGTTCCAGGTACCAAGCTTGTAGTAGCTGCGGCTGCCTATACTGACGAGTTCATAGCGCCAGCTGAGGAGGCAGAGCGCGAGATAGCCGCTACAGTGGCGGCTACTACCGAGTATATCGAGAAGCAGATGGAAAAGGCGCAATTGATATTCTTTGCGGTTGGCATTGGCGTGATTCTCCTGGCTGCTGTGGTCATTTTCTTGCTTTCCAGGGCAATCACACGGCCGCTTTCGGCACTCACCAGAGGCGCAGAAGTCATAGGGAAAGGACAACTGGGCTACAGCATCAAGGTGGCGACTGGCGATGAGCTACAGCAACTAGCCGAACAGTTCAATGCTATGGCCAGGGCATTGAAGGAGTCTTATAGCAACCTGGAACAGAAGGTGGAGGAGCGAACTAAGCAGGAGCGGCAGCGCGCTGAGCAACTTCGCACCATAAACGAGGTCAGCCGCAGAATCAGCTCCATCGTGGAGCTGGACGAGCTGATACCCTACGTGGGAAACATGCTTCGTGAGACTTTCCATTACCATAATGTGAATATCTTTCTGTTCGAGCCGGGGTCTGGGAAACTGGCGCTTAAGGCGTTGAGTGTGAGTGGACAGGGGGGGGTGATTCCAGTGAGCGTGCCGTTGGAGGTCGATGAGGAAGGGGTTGTGGGTTGGGTGGCCAAAACTGGGAAGGTGCTGTTGGCCAATGATGTTGGAGAAGAGCCAAGGTATCGGCCGGTCAAAGAATTAAGCGATATCAGGGCTGAGCTGGCGGTGGCGGTGAAGATAGGCAATGAGATTCTGGGTGTGCTGGATATCGAGAGCACGGAGATAAATGCCTTTGATGAGGCTGATGTGTTTACTGCCCAGACTATTGCTGACCAGCTTGCAGTGGCCATAGAGAATGCTCGTCTTTATGCTGAAACGCGGCAGATTGCAGTGATGGAAGAGCGTAACCGCATGGCGAGAGAAATCCATGATACCCTGGCTCAGGGTTTTACTGGCATCATTCTCCAGCTAGAGGCAGCGGAACAGTCGTTAAGCCATGATAGCAAGGATGTGGAGCGGCATATTACGCAGGCAGCGGGTCTGGCACGTAAGAGCCTTGCTGAAGCGCGGCGTTCAGTTTGGAATTTGCGCCCGCAGGCTCTGGAGAAAGTCAGGCTTGCCGATGCGTTGAAACAGGAGGTGGTCAGGTTTTCCCACGAGACTGGTATTGATGCTCGTTTTGCGGTAACAGGAGAAAGGCGCGACCTTTCGCCAGATTTGGAGGCTGGTCTCTTGCGTATCTGCCAGGAGGCGTTGACCAATGTGAGGAAACATGCCAGGGCTACCGCAGTGGAGATCAGTTTAGGTTTCGATGACCAGTCAGTGGCGTTGACTGTGCGCGATAATGGGGTTGGCTTTAAGGCAGAGACCATCGGCGAAACCACCAGGAAAGAGCGCAGGTTCGGCCTGACCAGTATGCAAGAGCGTGCCAGGGGTTTGGGTGGCATTTTCGAATTGCAGAGCACGAAGAGAAAAGGAACGCTGGTCAGGGTAGCGGTGCCTACTGGACAGGAGGTGCAATCGTGGAGCCTATAAAGATACTTATTGCCGATGATCATCCGTATGTGAGGGAAGGGCTTCTGTCTATGCTGAAGCGTGAACGAGACTTTGTGGTGGTGGGGGAAGCAGGGAATGGGGTAGAGGCAGTCAGCAAAGCCAAAGAACTTAGCCCGGATGTGGTTCTGATGGATTTGCGTATGCCAGAGATGGATGGTGTGGAGGCTATGAACCAGATAAGAGAAGCCAAACCTGATACGAAATTTGTGATATTGACTACTTATAGCGATGATGACTATATCTTTCGGGGAATTGCGGCTGGTGCCAGGGCGTATCTACTGAAGGATGCCCCCAGGGAAGATTTGTTCAAAGCGATAAGAGCTGTTCACCTTGGCGAATCGCTGATCCAGCCGGTAGTAGCATCCAAGGTGCTGGATCGTTTGACGGAGTTGTCCCGTAGGGCACCATCGAGCGATGAGCTTTCTGAGCGTGAGATGGAGGTGTTGCGGCTTATGGCCAAAGGCGCTGCCAACAAGGAGATCGGCGCTATGCTCCATATCTCTCAGAGCACGGTGAAAACGCATATCAGCAACATATTCCAGAAGCTGGGCGTGAATGACCGCACAGGTGCGGTGACTGAGGCGCTGAAGAGGGGCATCATCAGCCTTTAATCATACTGAAGTATGACTTATGCATCGGCAGAAAGTACGACCCCAAAGTCATCCCTTTTCTATGATAAAACCACCCGTTGTTCTGATTGTGAATTGAATTGGGGAAGGTAAACTGATAAACGAATAGTTGGCTTTGATGCCAGCAGGATGGATTTATGGCGTTTGAGCGCAGGCGAGTCCGCGTATTATGGGAGGCATAATGGAAAAGATAAAGGTACTGTTGGTCGACGATAATGAAGTGGTCAGGGAAGGGCTTAAGAGCATTCTTGAGCCACAGCCTGATATCGAGGTAATAGGGCAGGCGACCGACGGGCTGGATGCTGTGGCCAAGGCAGAGGAACTGCGTCCTGATGTGATACTTATGGATGCTCAGATGCCGGTGATGGATGGCACTGAGGCAACCAAGCGCATAAAACAGAGCCTCCCGGGGGTGAAGGTCTTATTCTTGACGGTTTATGGTGATTATGTAGGTGGCGCATTGGCTGCTGGCGCTAGCTGGTATCTTACAAAAGACTGCAGGCGCCAGGATTTACTCGAAGGGATAAGGGTACTGGCGCAAAGTAGCCGAACCAAAGCCAAAAGAGCCTGCTAGCCTGGGCGCTGGTGCTCTTTGCTATTTCAGGCTTCTAACCACCGCATCGTAGTTTTGGATGATGCCTTGCATCACATCGCTGACGCTCTGAATCTCTTTTATCATTCCAGCAATAGCGCCGCAGTGTCCCTGGCCGTTTATCAGGTCGCCTTCTACCTGGCCCAGTCGGGAGCGGCTCTCTAGGCCGATAAAGGCGACCATCTCCTCTGCCGAGGCTCCAGCGGACTCCATTTCCAGTAGCTTTTCGGCTACCGGGTTCTTTAGTATCCTGGTAGGCCCTATTCTTCTGCCGGTGATGACGGTATCTGTATCGCTGGCTTTTACTATGGCCTCTTTGAAGTTCTGGTGGGCGATGCATTCGGTGGTAGCTACGAAGCGGGTGCCCATTTGAACTCCGTCAGCGCCCAGTGCCAGCGCTGCCACTACTCCCCTGGCATCGGCAATACCGCCGGCAGCTACTACAGGAACCTTGACGGCATCTGCTACCTGCGGGACAAGAACGAAGGTGGTAAGCTCGTCCAGGCCGTTGTGTCCTCCGGCTTCGTATCCTTCGGCGATAACTGCGTCAACCCCCTTCTTCTCTGCGCTCTGGGCATGTTTTACGGAAGCTACAACGTGGAGAACTTTTATGCCTGCTTCTTTGAGTTGGGCAGTAAAAGTGGCGGGGTTTCCGGCAGCTGTAACTACTATGCCTACCTTTTCGCTGATGACCGCATCTATCAGGTCTTCGATGCCTGGCATTTGTAGTGGCAGGTTTATACCGAAGGGCTTAGAAGTTAGACTCCTTGCTTTTTTGATTTGCTGCTTTAAGCTGGCTATCTGGTCACTGCTCTTGTCCAGTCCTGCAGTGTGGCTGATGAGGCCCAAGCCGCCGGCATTGGAGACCGCTGCGGCTAGCTCGACGTTGGCGATCCAGACCATTCCTCCCTGGATTATGGGAAATTGGATGCCCAGCAGGTCACAAAGTCTGGTTCTGTTCATTATACGAAACCTCCGTTGTTTAGATGAGTTTGAATTCCAGCACGTCGACTATGCCCATGTCTGTCAATCTTAGCTCTGGGATGACAGGGAGCGCAATGAAGGAAAGCAGGGCAAAAGGTGCTGGTGGCAGACAGCCTAATCCGGCGGCTGTCTTCTCCACCTTTTCGAACTTTTTAGCCACTGTTTCTAGTGGCTCTGGCGAGAGCAGGCCAGCAACTGGGAGGGGAAGCGATGCCAGGATTTTGCCATCGCTGCAGACTACCAGGCCGCCGTGCATCTTCTCTACTTCTTTGATTGCACTATAGATGTCCTGGTCATTAGTGCCCACTGCAACTATATTATGGGAATCGTGGGCGATGGATGATGCCAATGCGCCGCGTTTGAGGCCGAAGCCTTTGACCAAGCCGCGGCCGATGTTGCCGGTGGCCTTGTGTCTCTCCACCACGATTAGTTTGAGGATGTCCTCGTCTATGTCTGGGGCAATGGCGCCGTCTTTAATTTTGACCCTCTCCACCCTTTTCTTGGTGATTATCTGGCCTGGGACGATTTCAATGACGGGGAATGTTCCTTCTTTTGCAGGAATGCTAAGGGCATCGATATTGAAGGGTTTAACGTGGATGGTGTCAGACATCTCTGTTGCTGATATCCTGGGCGGTTTGAACAGTGGGTTGCCTTCTCTGGCAACCAGACGTCCCTTGTAGAAGACCATGTTAATTTCCAGTCTGGGTAGGTTTGTGATGGTGATGAGGTTGGCGATGTAGCCTGGGCAAATAGCGCCCCGGTCGTAGAGCCTGAAGTGCTCGGCGGCGTTGATGGTGGCTAGTTGGATTGCCCGTACGGGGTCGAGGCCTTTCTGGATTGCTTTCCTGACTACAGCATCGATGTCCCCATCATTAAGCAAATCGGAGCAACTGCTATCATCTACTACCAGGAGGCATCGCTTATAGGTTTTATCGTTGACCAATGGAAGTAGAGCGTCCAGGTTCTTTGCCGAGGAGCCCTCACGTATCATCAGGTACATGCCTTTTCTTAGCTTTTCCCTCCCCTCTTCTGTTGCGGTGCATTCGTGGTCGGAGGAAATCCCCGCCGCTATGTAGGAAGTGAGATGCTTATTGGTTACTCCTGGAGCATGGCCGTCGATGACCTTGCCCTTGGCGGCGTTTATGATGCTCAGGACGTGCTTGTCGCCGTTTATGACTCCGGGGAAATTCATCATTTCGCCCAGACCTAGGAAATCAGGCAGCTTGAGCGCTTTCTTGATGTCGCTGGCATCCATCTTGGCACCGGCAGTCTCCATGTGGGTGGCTGGAACGCAGGACGGTGCCATGAAGAACATGTCCAATGGCAGCTTCTGTGCCCAGTTCACCACGAAGTTGATGCCTTCGAAGCCTGCTACATTGGTTATTTCGTGGAGGTCTGTGACCAGGGCTGAAGTGCCTCTGGGTACCACCGCCAGTGCGTACTGGGCGGGATGCAGCATGGAGCTTTCGATATGAGTATGGCCGTCTATCAGGCCGGGTGCTACGTAAGCGCCTTTGAGGTCGATTATCTCTTTGGCCTGGTTATAGTTATTGCCGGTGCCGGCGATTCTATCGCCGCAAATGGCTATACTGCCTTCTTCGATAATGCCTACGAAGGTATTTATTATTTTGGCGTTTTTCAGCACCAGGTCAGCCGGCGCATCTCCTCGGGCCACGGAGATTAGCTTGGCTAGACTGATTGGTTTCTTTCTCATTTTGTTATTAATCTATGCAGCATATATCGGGCAAATGGCGGTATTGTTCGTTCCAATCTATTCCGTAGCCCACGATGAATTTGTTAGGCACGGTGAATCCAAGGTAATCGATGGTTACTGGCATCTCTCTCCTGGAGGGCTTGTCTGCCAGGGCACAGAGCTTCAAGGATGCTGGTTTTTTCTTGCGTAAATAATCCATGACGACGGATACCGTCAGCCCGGTATCTATTATGTCTTCGACCAGTATGACGTCTTTGCCTTTTATCGGCGTTTTCAATCCCTGTACCACATGTACTTTGCCAGAGCTCTCCTTGCCTGTGCCATAGCTAGACGCTTTGACGAAGTCCATCTCCACCGGCATGTCCAGTTGCCGAACCATGTCAGCCATGAAAACAAATGAGCCTTTCAGAATGCCGATGAGCAGCGGCTGTTTCCCCTGGTAGTCTTTTCTGATTTCAGCGGCGAGTCTGTCAACGGCCTTCTTGATTTGGTTCTTGGTGAGCAGTATCCGCAGCCCCGAAACCACCGCAATATTATAGACTTAAGCCTATCGGCTGTCCACTTTTTGGGGCGTTAGTGGTGGGTATTACTCGTGGCGCAGGGATTCGATGGGGTCGAGCCTGGCGGCACGGGAGGCTGGGTAAGTTCCTGATATTAGCCCTGTTCCAATCGATACGGCGAGCGCGATAATTACGATGGTTGGCGAAATAATGGCACTGATGGTCATGTTGCCCATGGGGATGTTGCGCATTAGCGATGAGCCGGCCAGTCCCAGGAGCAGGCCTATCAAGCCGCCGGTGAAGCTGAGGGCGGCAGCTTCGATAAGGAATTGCAGCAAGATGTCACGGCGCCTGGCGCCGATGGCCTTACGTATGCCTATCTCACGGGTGCGTTCGGTTACTGAGACCAGCATGATGTTCATAATGCCGATGCCGCCGACGAGGAGAGAGATAGCGCCAACGCTGCCCAAGAAGATGGAAAAACCCGCCAATGTCTGCTGCATGCTGTTCAGCGTCTCGCGCATGTCCCTGATGGTGAAATCGTCCGGGGCCCCGGGTCTGATGTAATGCCTTGCTCTTATGATGCTGGTCATCTCGGCGATTGCGGAGTCTACTTGGTCCGGAGTGACGGCCTTTACGGCAATCTGGCCGATGCTATTGCCGCCCACCAGTTTGGATTGCATGGTGGTGAGGGGCATTAGTGCATAGCCATCGCCTCCGAAACCACCGAGTCTCTGAATCGTGCCGATAACCTGGAATTTGATGCCATCAACACGCAGGCTCTTGCCTATCGGGGACTCGCTGCCGAACAGGTCCAGGGCGGTCTGGTAGCCCAGTACCACTACGTTTTGCCTGGTTGCGTTATCTTGCTCGGTGATGAACCGCCCCTTATCGATGGTATAGTTCCTTATCTGCGTTATGACAGGCGTGACGCCGGTTGCCTGCGTGGTTACGTTGTTGTTGCCGTACTGGATACCGACGCTCTTGCTTAGCGTGGGAGAGACCACGGCTATGGATGGTGCCATCTTTGGGTCTGCCAAAGCCTGGGCGTCTTCAAGTGTTAGCTCCCGAACGCTTTTTACTGTCCTATCTGTCGAGCTTGATATGTAGAGGGCGCTGGCGCCCATGTTCTCGAAAGTCGTTTTCATGTTGACCTGGAATCCCTGGCCAATTGCTACCAGCAGGACTACTGCGCTGACGCCGATAACGATGCCGAGCATGGTAAGCGATGAGCGCATTTTATTTGCGAATATCGACTGCCAGGCTGTCCTGATGCTCTCCCAGATGTTCATCTTCTCTTCTCGTCGATGATTTTCCCATCCCTCAGATAGATAGTCCTGTGCGTAAATGCTGCTATATCTTCTTCGTGGGTTACGATGACTATGGTAATGTCTTTTTTGTTAAGCTCACACAGCAGGGACATTATGCTGTGACTTGTTGTGGAATCAAGGTTTCCGGTGGGTTCGTCAGCGAGGATGATAGATGGGTTGTTGACTAGGGCACGGGCAATGGCCACGCGTTGCTGTTCGCCGCCTGACATTTCAGATGGGCGGTGGTGTGCTCTTTTGCTTATGCCCACAGCTTTCAGGGCTTCTATGGTGCGTTGTTTTCTGTGGTCTGTGCCTGCGTAAATTAGCGGTAATTGCACGTTAGCTAGTGCTGTGATCTTAGGTAAAAGATTATAAGACTGGAAGATGAAGCCTATTTTGCTATTCCTTATCCTGGCTAGCTGGTCGTCATTAAGCTTGCTGACATCTTGGTCATCCAGGTGGTAGCTACCGGATGTTGGACTGTCAAGGCAGCCGAGTATGTTCATCACAGTGGATTTCCCGGAGCCGGAGGCTCCCATAATGGAGACAAACTCGCCCTTGTGGCAGCGGAGGGATACATTGTCGATGGCAGTAACCTGCACAGAGCCTAAGTCGTATACCTTGCTTATGTTTTCAAGTTCAATCATTTCAGTAGGTCTGCAAAAGCGCGATGATAGTGTGAGGGGCTGTCCGAGAATTGATTGTTACTGGGAGGAGTCCCGATGTAATTGGGTGGCGTGGTGTTCTAAGCAGGGGGAGATACCTGTGCACTAAGGAGATTGCTTCGCTTCGCTCGCAATGACAAGGGGGCTGGCAATGGCAAGGAGGCTGGCAAAGACAGGGGACTCGCAAAGACGGTGGGGGCGCAGAGGTGGGGGAGGATTTTGTCGGTGCTCTTTTTGGTTCCATTTTGTCGTTATCCTGGTATTGTGTTACTCTGCTATCTGATAAGGCGCATGGGGACTGGCGCACCCGGGCGCTGCGGTGCAGTGGAGAGGCTCCTGATAGCTTCCTGACTTATCACCTGTACTTTTTCGCCCTCTTTAAGGCCGGAGAGCACTTCAGCGAACTCGAAGGTCTGCATGCCGACGGTAATCTGCCTTCTCTCAATCTGGCCTGTAGCCTCGTTGACTACTGCTACTATGTGTCCTGCTGGTGTGGTGGCAATTACTGATACGGGAACCAGCAGCACGTCTTTGGCGTTGTATATACTGATTTCAGCGGTAGCACTTAAGCCACCTCTCAGCTCGACGTCGGTGGGGTCCAGCTCTATGGTGACGGCGAATTTAATGACCCTGCCAACTTGTGTACCAAAGGGGGAAATAAATTTCACCGTCCCGGTGAATATCTTGTCGGGCACAGCGTCTATGGTTATTCGTGTCTTTTGCCCCGGTTTGACTTTAGCAATATCTATTTCGTCCACTGTCCCCTGGAACTTGATGGTGCTGGTATCAACGAGTTTGATGGCCGTCCGCGCTGAGTAGTCCTGTGCGGAGAGGACGTAAGATTTTTTGAGGTCAACGCTGACTACGTCACCGTCAGAAGGGGCTATGATGACTGTCTTCATGATTTCCTGCTTGTTCTTATATAAACCTACCTCAGCGCTTTGCAGGTCGATGTTGTATTGTTCCAATGTCTTCCAGTTGATGCTGCCTCCACTTTCGAAGATACGTGTCTGGTTTTCCAGGACATCTCGTCCTACCAGCAGGCTAAGCTTGGCAGTATATAGCTTCTTGGCAGCTTCTACCGGATTGGCATTGTCCTGAGCGATGTATTTCTCCAATTCCTGCAGTTGGCGTATAGCGGCTTGCAGGAAGTCAGCGCTGGTGGCTGTATCAGGATACTCGAACATGCTCCTGCCCTTTTTATACACCGTGCTTACAGCCAGTTGTGATACTGTGCGCATATCCAGGTGCACTTGTTCAAGTTTGGGTTTGATTTCTGCGTAGGAGCCAGCCTTTAGCAACTGGGAGATATCTAGCAGCCTGGCGCGGTAACTCTGCAGGTAATCGATGACCATATCGATATAGTCTGGTGGAGGCGCGGAGCTGCCGGCATTGATATCAGGATAGTAAGTTGAGTTTGACTGGACGCCGGCCAGCACAGCAGCGTCAGGCTTGTATCTGATTAAATCTTCGCATACCTCGACGTCGAAGTAGGTCATGACCAGCCAGTAGCCGGCGTCTTTGTAGTTCCCCTGCTCAAAATAACCAATAGCTGCATCTATGTCTCTTTGTGCCTCTTTCATCAAGCGGGGTACGCTTCGGTCGGCGTAGGTGTAAGGAAGACGGTCGGGGCCACATCCCAGCGTTATGTTGTTTTTCGCCGTCTGTATATCAAACAGCGCTGTTTTGATTGCGTTTTTCTGCGACGTGTTGTCGAGCATGGCCAGCAGAGCGCCCTGCTTTACTTGCTCTCCTTCTTCTACCAGTATTTCGGCAACTTGTCCTGTGGTTCCGAACTTGAGGTCAAACTGGTTAGGCATCGTAAGGTAGCCATCGGTGGATATGGTGATGTTCAGGTCTCCTCTCTTTACTTCGAAGGTTTTGCCAGCAGGCGCAGCGTCTTTGCCACAGCCGCTGAGCAGCAGGGAAATCAGGCTTACTGTTATGGCGACTATGAGGGTAATTCTTTTTGTCATTATGCTATCTATCTTCCTGACGAAGGCGGCCTGCCGGGAAGGCCTCTCACTATCGGTGCTCCAGTGATGGTTATTTCCAGCACTACTTTTTCCCCCTCGTCAAGGCCCGACAACACTTCGGCGAACTGGAGGTTCTGCCTGCCGAGGGTAACCTTGCGCTTTTCGGTCTGACCTGTCGTCTCGTCCATGACGGTTACAAAGACACCCTGAGCAGTGCTGCTTATAGCTCGGAGTGGTACCAATACAACGTTATCAACAGTTTCTATGGCGATATCGGCTGTGGCGGTGAGACCGCCCTTTAGCTCTACATCGGTGGGGTCAAGGTGGATGGTGACAGCAAATTTAACCACGTTTGACGTGCCTGCCTCACCGTAGGGAGAAATGAATGATACCCTGCCAGTAAATACTTTGTTGGGTATGGCATCTACGGTAATGGTGGCCTTTTGCCCGGTTTTTACTTTCAGGATGTCGATTTCGTCAACCAGCCCCTCGAATTTGACAGCCGTTGTATCAACAACCTGGATGGTGCCCTTAGAGGAATAGTCCTGGGCGGACAGGACGTCGTTCTTTTTTACTCCCACGCTGACTACCGTGCCGTCAAAAGGCGCGAGTATGATTGTTTTCAGGAAGTCGTCCTGCTTGTTGCCCAGGTTTACCAGTGATTTCTCCAAGTCCACTTTGTACTGGTGCTCAGCTTTCAGGGAGAGGCCGTGCTGCAACACATAGTCGTTGCTTCCCAAAATGGCGTTGCACAGCGCCATTTGGTGCTGCGCAACACGTAGATTGCTTCTAAATTCCGGCGAATCGCTACCACCTTTTTCAATTGCGGCAAATGCTTTGTTAAGGCTATCGTCGGCGGCTTTGTACAGATGCAGGCATATATTCTTGCCATAGACGACACCTACGTGGCGCTTTTCAATCAAGTTGACGCTGTTTAGAACTGCTTTGCCTATGTCTTTCATCTGGCCCGGGATGGTGGCAAATAAGGATTTGGCCTCGTCGTTTCTCCCTTTCGTGGTCAATGAGCGAACCTTCTCTATGTCTGTCTGGCATTGCTTGATTAGCTCAACCAGGTTT
>Ga0194126_10005763_pt1 | contig 18055 bp, 20 predicted proteins | sample TA2KigC150mmetaG_FD_148641 | JGI IMG/M metagenome (GOLD analysis project Ga0194126, IMG submission 148641) | Freshwater microbial communities from Lake Tanganyika, Tanzania - TA2015035 Kigoma Deep Cast 150m | ecosystem: Environmental > Aquatic > Freshwater > Lake | place: Tanzania: Lake... | reverse complement strand
CATAGCCCCCACCGGGATGCTGGCCTCGTCGAGTTCGGCCAGCACACCCGCTTGCGCGGCGCATTTCGCTCCCCCGCCAGAGAGAGCGAGAGTGATCGAATCGGTTTTGGGATGTGCCATCTCTGCGCCCCCCATTATATTGCGGATCGTTTCACCGTTTCCATGTTATCCTCGTCCCGCTCCAACTCGCGCAAAAGTGATTGTATCAACTTCTTCAACAGCAGAGCAGGCGCTCAACAATGACCAACCCCTATTTTCCATTCCACACTCTCGGCCTGCGGTGCAACCCCTTCCGCGCCCTCACCGACGACGAGTGGGCGCAAGTTGCCGTCCTGCCCGATGCCGTGCGCGGCGCGGCGGCAACCGGCTTCGATCATCTGCAAATTCTCGGCCCGCTCGGTCACGGCAAAACCACCGCCCTGCTCGCGCTCACCGCGCGCTTCCGAAACGAAGGCGCGCGCGCGGCCTACGAATATCTTGCCGAAGGCGAAACTCGTTTCACTGCCGATCTTCGTGAACTGGATTTGTTTGCGCTCGACGAAGCCTGGCGGCTCGACGAAAGTGAACGCGCCCGCCTCTTCTCGCTGATCTCGAAGGGACTCCGACTCGTGGTGAGCAGCCACGATGACCTTTCGCCGACATTTGCCCGGCGCGGCCTATCGCTCACCACCGTCCGGCTCGGCCCGCCCGGCCTTGATCATCTTTCCACAGTGCTCAACCGCCGGCTCGCCTTTTTCGCGCTCGACCCAAACGCTCCCGGCCTCGCCTTCACGCCCGATGCCGCGCGCCATTTGCGCGAGCGCTTCGGCGGCAACCTGCGCGCCGCCGAATACTTTCTATACGAAGTGTTTCAGGGATTGATGGAAAGAGAAGAAATTACGGAAGAAGTGTTGCGTCGATTCGTTGGGTAGGGGCAACCACCTGCCCCGCCTTTGGCGGGGTTGCGGTCGCCCCTACGGAAGGGTTCACCGCCTCGGCGCGAGCACGAACAGCTGAGCCGCGTTGATGTCCGGCGCGAGCGGAATGTCGATCGTCACTTTCACTTCCCAAATAATGTTGATGTAATGCCCGGCGTAGCTCCACGGCTCGCGCGGCAGAATGACGCTGAATTGATGATAGATGGGCGTGTTCGCCGAAAGGTTGCCCTGCGCAATCGGAATCTCGACGGCGTTGCCCGAAGCGCGGTCGCCGCGCCCTTCGGTGTGCCAGCCCAGCCGCACGGTGACTGCTTTGCAGTTGATGTTGTCGCGCGGCGTCACCTGCACCGCGCCCTGCAATGTGCCGCCCGGATCGAATCGCATCATTCCCCCCACCGAGTCGCCGCCGCTCACCGAAATCTGAATATCTGCTGTCGCCATAATTTCCTCGTCACACCATCTCGGGCAAAACTCTGATCGAATACTCTTCGTCGAAGTCCGGCCAACCTTTGATCTCCACTTTCACTTTCACCAGCCAGGCCAGTTTGTTGCGGTATGCTTCGAACGTGTGCATCGCCCCGCGCGGAATGATCATGCGCCGCCGGTCGTTGAACGTTTCGCCGCCCTCGAAATGCCGGGCCGGTGTCTCGAACGATTGGACGATGTGATCGTGAGTCACGGTCACGGTGTCGGTGCCCCGCCGGTACGTGGCCGATTCGCGAAGTATCAGTTGAATCGTGATCCGCTCGACATCAGTGCCGGCCTTGAACATCTGCTGATAATCGAGCGTGAACTCCTCGCCCGACCGGAGCGTGCTGTTGGACACCGCCACTTCGGGCTTTGACACCCGCGCTCCGGCGATGATCGGGCGCAGGCCGCCGATGATGAAGGCCAGCCCAACGGCCACAAAACATCCGCCGAAGGCAAGCGGAAAAGCAAGGCTCATCAACATTGAAGCCGGATCATCGCTTGATGAACTTGCGGCCAACATGCCGCCCGCTATCGGAAGCATGGTAACGCAGCTAATGCCCGTCCACAACAAACCAAACAACAGAATTGCATATTTGCCACAACCGCCGCTCGACGATAGTTTCTGCATGTCTCAGTCTCCGCGCCTATGATACATGATTTGTTACTCCGATGAAATGAGACGCACGGCCCGGTCGTAGAAGAGATAATCCCACGCCCAGTTGATGAGCACGACGAGCCGGTTGCGGAAGCCGATGATTTGATAGATGTGCACGGCCAGCCACATCACCCAAGCGATGAATCCGTGAAATTGCAGTTTGCCAAACTGCGCCACCGCCGCGTTGCGGCCAATGGTCGCCAGCGAGCCGGGGTCTTTATACACAAACTCGATCAGCGGTTGCCCGACAATGAGCCGCTTGATATTCTCGGCGGCGGTTTCGGCTTGCTGAATGGCGACGGGGGCGACTAACGGAAGAGGCTGGCCGCCGGATTCCAAATAGGCGGCGTCGCCGATGACGAAGGCTTCGGGATGATCGGGAAGTTGCAGCGAGGGGGAGACGATGACGCGGCCGAGCCGGGCCTGCTTCACGCCGAGCGTGTCCACGAGGGGAGCGGCCTTGATCCCCGCCGCCCAAATGAGCGTGCGCGATGGAATCACTTCGCCGCCTTTGAGCGCCACGCGCGATCCGTCGAAATCGGTGACGGCGGCCATGAAGCGCACTTCGATTTTTTTGCTCCACAATGTTTCGGCGGCGGCCTCGCGCAAAGGCTCGGGGTATGCGGCCAGAAGTTTGTCGGTGGCTTCGAGGAGAATGACGCGCGCTTCTTTGAAGTTGAGACTGCGGTAATCTTTGGTGAGCACGAGGCGGATGAGTTCCGAGATTGCGCCCGCGCTTTCGACTCCGGTGGGGCCGCCGCCCACGACGACGAAGGTAAGCAGGGCGCGGCGCGTGTCGGGGTCGGGCTCTTGCGCGGCCAGCTCAAACATCCGAAGCAGATGGTTGCGAATGGCAACGGCGTCATCAACATCTTTGAGGGCCAGCGCAGTTTTAGAAACCGAGTCGAGGCCGAAGTAGTTTGTCGCGCCGCCGACGGCGAGGATGAGATAGTCGTAGTCGAGCGAGCCGGTGGAGAGGGTGAGCTGCCTCGCGGCCAGATCGACGCGCGTCACTTCGGCGAGGCGGAACTCGAGATTGTGTTGATTGCGGAGGATGGCGCGAACGGGGTGAGCGATTTCGTCGGGCGAAAGCCCGGCAGTGGCCACTTGATAGAGGAGCGGTTGAAAGAGGTGATAGTTATTGCGGTCGATGAGGATGACGCGCGCGGGCGCATGGCTCAGCGCCCGGGCGGCGCGCAAACCGCCGAACCCGGCGCCGACGATGGCAATGATGGGCATGGACTCAGCGAAAGTTGGGGTAGCGGGCAAGGATGTCGTTGACGAGGGTTTGATTGGGGGCGAGTATCCACAACGTTTGGGCGCCGCGAGCAAAGAGGCAGCTGGCCTGCGCGTTGGCTTCCCAACAGTCGCCGTCGGAGCGCGAGGCTTTCGATCCTCGAAACCGCTGATCCTGATAAGCGAGCATCGCCTCGCGGAACTCATCGGCGTCGGCCTGCGAGTCCCACGCCCATTGAAGGGCCATGATGATCTCGCCGGCGCCGTCGTTGTAATACACTTGATATTGATCGCCGCCCCAGCCCGCCGCCGCCTGCGAGGCGGTGAAGTCATCCAACTGCGCGGCGATGTCCGCTCCGTAAGCCAACAGCAGAAAGGTCGTCCATTCGCCGAGCGAGTTCGTTTTGAGATGCCGCCACTCCGCGCCGATCGCGCCTTCGAGCGAAGGCGCTTCCACGCTGACAACCGCCTCTCTGGCGATGTACTTCTCCGGGTGCAGAATGTGCTCGGTGCTCTGCGGCAGGTTTTGGTAAGCGCGATTCACGTCGGCCCAGTTGCCGCGCTGGTAGAGGTATTCCACAAACGCGAGTCCTTCGCGATAGGGGAAGACGTTGTCGCGAATAACATATGGTGGCGGAAACTGTTCGGGCAGAGTCGTGTCGTTGGTCCGAAACGCAAGCCGAGTAATATCTTGATAATCTTGCGGCGTGGCGTACTGCTCGAACCATTTGTCCATCAACAGCGTGGCGTCGCCTTCCACCAATGCGCGGATGGCGTCGCATCGCTGTTCATCGCCCGCGCACACCGGGTACACGCCCATCGAGGCGATGTCGAAGTGCGCGTCGGCGAGCGCGTGATCGTATTCGTGCGAAAACACATACCGCTCCACGCCCGTCCACTCTTCGCCGATCACGTACAACTGCCGTGTCCACGGCGTATAAAACCCGCCGATGCCGTCGCTGAGTCCGTTGAGGGTGTTGGTGAACAGATCGTAAGTGGGCTTGATGAGGCCGAGCGCGCTCAACACGCGAGCCTGATCGGCCACCTCGTCGCGCGAGCTGCCGTGATTGAGATACAACTCTTCGAGCGTGCCGCGCACGTCCTTTTTGTCGATCACGTATCTCTGCACCTCCCCCGTCACTGCCAGCCCGCGCACATCGGCCACTTGCTGTTGAAGAATATCCATATCGGCCACCAGCGTGGGATCGGGCGGCGCGGGCGTAGGCACCGCCGTTCGCGTGGGCGTGGGTGTGATGGTCGGCGTGGGTGTGATCGTCGGCGTGGGCGTGATCGTCCATGTTGGCGGCAGGGTGGGGAAGCCCACTGTCGCCAACGCAACGACGATTCGCTGTGTGGCCGCCGCGTCCGTCGCCTGAGCGCGCGCGGTGGAATAACTGTATGCAGTGAACGACACTCCAACAATCACGACCATTGCAAATAGAACGACGGCAATGATGAGCATGCGATTCACCCACACCGGTTCGGGAGGACGCTGTTTGCGCGCGGCGGGCGGCTTGCCGACTCGCGGTGGAAGTGGGGGGGCCGACGCCGTTTGGGAACTTTTGTCGGACTCCCACGCCGTGCTCGGTGGGGGCGCGGGCGCAATCAATCCAGACGGAACATCTCGATCTGGCCGCCACTCTTTCTCCAGCACCGATGGAGTTGGCGGAGGAGGAGGCAGGGGCGCCTTCGTTTCATCCAGCGTGCCGGTTGCGAACGGCTTGACCTTCGGCGCAAGAGAAGGCTTCGGCGCGGGAGGAGGTTTTGGCGCAGGCAGTGACTCGCCCAGTTTTTTCAAGCGGTCGCGGGCTTCGGCGTTGTTCGGGTTGAGGCGCAGAACTCGCGTGAGGCAATCGGCTTGCTGTTTGGGATCGCTCAGAGTGAGGCTGAGCATCATCCAGCCATCTTCCGAGGCCGGGTTCTGCCTCACGAACTCGACGAGCGCCGCGCGCGCCTGATCCTTGCGCCCGGCGCGCAGATGAACGGCGGCCTGTTGAAGCAAATTGGTGTGCGGTTGAGTCATTGCCAATCCACAATCCGCTATCTGCTATCCGCAATCTGCAATCTCATTGGTTTGCTTCTCGCTGTATTGGCGGTCCGGCTCGAATTCTTTGGCGATGCGCCTGAGTATAGCCTGAACTTTCTTTTTGCGTATATCTGTGTACCAATTCATTGCCCCATCTGGCATTGCATCATGATTACAAGAAAACGCGGCGCAGAATCGCTCTGGTATAATCGCCCCGCATGGCAAAACAACAACCGGCTCCTTCCACTCCGCCGCCGCGCCTGTGCCCCACTTGCGGCACCCGCGTGGGCGAATTGGCGACGAAGTGCATTGTGTGTGGAGCAGAACTCGGCGGCCCGGGGGCGGCGGCCAAACCTCAGCGGCAATGGCGCTCGCTTCTGCCGCAGAGGCCGCTCCGAACTCCGATCCCCCCGCCGAGCCCGGCTTCCCCCGCCGGTTCTGGGACGGCGTCACCGGCCTCGTCCGCTCCCGCCGCGCCGAGCGTTTCCCCCACAGGCGCGGCCTCCGCGCCAGCGCGTCGGGGCGGCATCACGCTTTCGCTCCCTGTGGCTCTGGTGATCATTCTTCTTTTTGTTTTGATGGGCGCTGTGCTGGTGATGGGCGCGATGGGCCTGATCAAATTCGGCGAGGCGCCGACTCCGACGATCACCTTCACGCCGACTCCGCCTCCCACCTTTACGCCTGCGCCCACTCCCACCGACACGCCCGCGCCCACCCCCACGCCTCTGCCGCCGTTGGAATACACGGTGGTGGCCGGAGATACGTGCATCAGCATTGCGGTGAAAAGCAACATTGGCTTGCGCGCTCTGCTCGACGCGAACGGTTTGCCCGAAGCGTGCCCGCTAGTGGTGGGGCAGAAACTGCAAGTGCCGCAACCCACTTACACGCCGACTCCTCTGCCCACCAACACACTGGAGCCCGGCCAACTCACCGAGACGGCGCGGCCGCGCACAACGTACACCGTCGCCGCAGGCGATACGCTCTTCAGCATCGCGGCAAACTTCAATGTGGATTATCAAGCGCTGGCCGATGAGAACGGCATCCCCGGCCCCGATTACCCGGTTCCGGTGGGACAAGTGCTCACTATTCCACTCGATCGCGTGCCGCCCACGGCCGGCCCCTCGCCCACCGCCACGCCACTGCCGCCGTATCCCGCGCCCAATCTGCTCAGCCCGCCCAACGGCGCGGCGGTGTCGCCGGTGGAGCAAACGGTGGTGTTGCAGTGGGCGGCGGTGGATGTGCTGAAAGAGGGCGAGGCTTATCTCGTCACCATCGAAGACCTGACTTGCAACTGCGCCAAGCGCGTGCTCAAGACCACCACCGAAACTCGTTTCATTGTGACCGTGGAAATGAAACCCCCCGAAGCCGCGCCGCACATTTTCAAATGGACAGTGGTGACCGTGCGGCAAACCGGCGTCACCGACAAAGGCGACCCGATCTTCGAGCCGGCCGGGGCTACCAGCGCCGAGCGCACCTTCACCTGGACAGGCATCGGCCTGCCGACAACGGCGACAGTCAGTCCGTAGACAAATTACGCCAGCCCGGATAAAAGCGTCATTGCGAGGGCGTCCTGAGCGAAGTCGAAGGATGCCGAAGCAATCCCAGAGCAGAAACCGGGATTACTCCTCAACCAGCACAAGACCGCCACCGTCAGATCCCCGGCGGCCTTCTCAAGCCACTGACTCGACAGGCTCTCGCTCATACAATACTTTCCCTTTGCTCACTGTGCCGCTCGCCATCGAGCCAAACAGAATCACCTTGCGCGGCTGATACTGCATGGTGACGGTCTGCAAGATTTGCTCGAGGGCTTGCGCGAGTTGGGTTTGCCGCCCGGCGTGCATGGCAGTATTATAGAGCAAACGAAAAGATGGCTGGGGAGCAACTAGGCCCCGATGCGCCACCTGACACTCATTGGCTGGAATCCGAACATCTGGGTTTGATTACTCCCGTAACTGTGGAAGGCTCGTTGCCTATGTCACAAGTCAGAAAAAGAGTGGAGCGTTGCACTGTCGTAGACTTGTTCGCCGGGGCGGGCGGCTTGACGCATGGATTCGTTCTCGAGGGATTCCGTGTCGGCGCAGGCGTGGAAGCGGACGAAGCCTTTCGTTACGCATACGAAAAGAACAACCCCGGTGTCAGGTTCATCCATGCCAAAATCGAGACGATGACACCAGATGATTTGCTTCACCTGTATCCAAAAGGCGACTTGAAAATTCTGGCTGGATGTGCGCCCTGTCAACCCTTTTCGTCCTACACACGCTTACAAGGAAAACACCAGAACTGGCAACTGCTCTATGAATTTGCCGATTTGATCGAAGCCATTCAGCCAGAAATTGTCACTATGGAGAACGTTCCCCGACTCGAAACGTACGACAATGGGGCGGTCTTCCACGACTTCTTGAAAACGCTGGAGAAGCATGGTTACTTCGTTACTTACGCTCCTCGCGTCTACGCCCCAAATTATGGTGTTCCGCAACATCGTTACCGCTTGATTTTGATTGCCTCGAAACTTGGCTACGTGGAGTTCTTGCGCCCTAGCCGTCAAGATGGCAATTACCTAACGGTTCGTGATGCTATCGGAAACTTGGAACCACTTCGCGCCGGAGAGACGAGCAAGCATGACCCTTTGCACAGAACGATGGGGCTTTCGCCCCTGAACCTGAAGCGAATCAAGGCTTCAAAGCCTGGGGGAACGTGGTTCGATTGGCCCGATGAATTACGAGCAACTTGCCATACGAAAGAGACTGGGAGAACTTACAAGAACGTATATGGCCGCATGTCTTGGAACGAACCGTCTCCGACCATCACCACGCAATGCTACGGGTTTGGCAATGGACGGTTTGGTCATCCCAAACAGAACCGAGCGATTTCAATGAGAGAAGCGGCGCTGTTGCAAACGTTCCCGTCCTACTACGAATTCTTCGACCCAGCCGTTGAAAATTCATCCATCACCAAATTTGCTCAAATGATTGGCAACGCTGTGCCAGTTGCCTTAGCGCGCATGATAGCCAAGAGTATTCGCTTACACATCTTGCATCATCGGGGATGGCTGTGGAAATTCTAAGGGGCGAATTATGCAACAGCAAACCCTGAATTTCTCGGTAGATGCCAGACTGATACAAGAACTTGGCGAACGTCTCGTTGGCAAGCCTGCTATCGCGTTGGCGGAATTGGTCAAGAACGCCTACGACGCTGACGCAACGTTTGCCGAAATCGTCTTCGCTCCAGGTAAGGACCTCGGTGGCAAACTGAAAGGAAAAGGTGAAATCACTGTCAGAGACGATGGTCACGGAATGACATTCGACGAATTCCGCAACTTTTGGATGCGAATTGGTACTACTCACAAATCCGAAAAGAAAAAATCTCCGCACTTCCAAAGACAGATGACCGGCTCGAAGGGTGTGGGACGTCTCTCTGTCCAATTCCTGGCTCATCGTTTGGAGTTGAAGACTGTTCCCAAACGACAGGGCAAAACCCCATCTTGGATATGGGCATACGTGGATTGGGATGATGCTGTGAAAGCAGGAGACTTGACATCGGCAACCGTCGTTTATGAAATTCGCAATGATGCGCCGCCTTTCGAGCAAGGTACGGAGTTGCGTCTGGAAGGCCTCAAACAAACGTGGAGCAACAATGACCTAAAAGAACTAGCGGGAGAAATTTGGTGGTTACAACCACCGTTCCGCCAGGGAATTCATTCCTTACCGCCCGCAGAGAGATTCGAAATCCGTTTCGTAGGCAACGAAGATGCCATCAGGGAGTTTGAGGAGCAGCTCAACGCGGTGCTGAAAATCCAAATGGCGCGCATCGTGGGAACTTACGAGGCAGATCGAGCCAAGATTGCAATCGAATTTTGGCGACGAGGCTCGAAGCACGATGTATTTCCTCACGAATTCACGTTATCTGATATTCAGAGAGCCGAATACCACAATCATACTTATGACCCAAGTCGGAATCTCCACCATGCTGAATTCGAGATTCGCATTTACAAAGCCGAGGGGAAGCAACCGCTTGAAATCGACGTGAAAGAATTGCGAGAATACCTTGACAACGTTGCGGGCGTACCTGTGTACGATGGCCCATTTCGTTTGCCCTATTATGGGCAACCCGAAAACGATTGGTTGCGCATCGAATACGACCATGCTCATCGGAAGTTCGTTTCCGAACTGCTCCCTAAAACAATAGATGATGCGTTTAAGGATACAGAACGTTTGCGTTACTTGCCTACGCTGCGCCGCATGATCGGTGTTGTTCGAATCAACACCTCTCGGGAGAAAAACCTGCAAATTGCGATTACTCGTGACCGCTTGATAGATAGTCAAGCACATGAAGATCTTAGGCTGGTTGTTCGTTATGCCCTCGATTTGTACGCCTATCATGCGGCACGCAAGGCCGCCCAAGCCAATTTAAAAACTGGCAGGACCGAAAAAGCTACCGAGACTATTCGAAAACTAGAAGATGTTTTGGATGATTACAGGACCGGCATCCCAAGAGACGTTTATCGTTCCATCGAACGCGGTTTGAGAGAAGCATCAAGAGATATTAAAACCGAAAAGGATGCGACCCTAGAGAGATTATCCCTGTTGGCTCCGTTGGCTACTGCCGGGATTTCGGCGCTTGCCATCCAACACGAACTACGCAAGCAGTTCGGACGCTTGGACGACATTGTTGAAGACTTGAAAAGAATCCGTACTGGCAAGGAACGCTTGGACAGTCGAATCGAGCGTCTGGTGGAAGATTTGCAGGAATGGTTGGTGCGGGCCAGGACGACAAACCTTCTCTTCGATTACATGACGGGAGAAACCATCAAGGAACGCCGACGCTATCGTGCAAATTCGGTCACGGAAAGTATCTTGAAGCAGATGGCTTTCATGTCTCATGGTGTTTCGGTAGACATCAGTCGATTGAACTCTGAACTATACTTGCCAGAAGCTTCGTTCGCCGAATGGGGGGCAATTCTTCAAAATGTTTTTTCCAATGCCTTCAACGCCATGCTTGGAATGGAAAAAAGGGTACTGTCCATCTCTTCTCGCTCTGAGCGAAAGCATCACGTTTTACTGATTCAAGATACGGGCCAAGGAGTGAACTTGGAAAAGGCCGAGAAGTTGTTCGAACCCTTCGAGCGAGACATGGAAATCGAGCCTGCTCGGATACGCATGGGATATGGCGGCACAGGTCTGGGTCTGACCATCGTCAGGTTGTTGAGCGATAGAATAGGGTGTACTGCTCGTTTCGTACAGCCCGAGCATGAATTTTCGACCGCATTCGCTTTGGAATGGCAAGAAAGGATAGCGCAAAGATGAAAATATGTGTGTTCGACGACGAACGAAAGCAAAGAAATATTTTCGTTAAGCAGCTTCAAGGCGTCGGATTATCCAAACAGAATTACGATATAGACTTGCTCGAACCAGAAGCGATAAAAGAAGCCTTTGGAACTATGTTGGAACGACAAACTCAGTTTCGAAAAGATGGTTTCTGGGAGGCCGAAACGAAGAACCCCCTCGACGACGTCGACATCCTCGTGATTGACAACGAACTTCGTGATTTGTTCAATGAAAAAGGTATCTTCACGAGTGCCGATGAAGTGGCCTATATGGCGCGTTGTTTTTCGACCTGTGGTCCCATCATCATAATGAATCGCATTGCTCACCACCCATTCGATTTGACCTTGAATCAATCCTTTGAAGGACAGTTCGAATCGTTTTCCGACCTAGAAATTGGGCAGAGACAGTTGTCCTCGCGCACGTTATGGGGTGTGGGAGGCAAAGCACAAGAAAAGTTTCATCCTTGGTATTGGCCCATTCTTCCCGAATGGCGTGGCGAATTCAAGAAGCGAGTCGACGATGTAAAAAACGCTTTATCAAAAGTAACATCTATTCCAGATTTCTTTGGGTTTAGAGAGTCCTGGGAGTGGATTCCGAGAGGTATCCTGCAAAGATTGGGAAGCGGACGGGAATATACTTTTCTTGAATTTCTGCGAACCAGTTCCTTCGTCTTGCCCCCAAAGGATCGCGCTGTCCTCCATGATAAAGTTGAGTTGGATGAACGCACCATCGAGAGTGTTTCGCGTATCATTGCGGCCCGTCTCTCGAAGTGGCTGGAATGGCAAGTCCTACCCGAAATGGACATCCTCGTGGATGCTCCCCATCTAGCCTCGCGCTTTCCGAGCCTCCTGGAAGGCAACCACACGTCTATCGGGGTTTGGAACGCAACCGCCGTGCGGCACACTATGGAGGCTCCGAAACTGAAGGCCAGCGTTTTGCAGAAGTCTCGGTTCTTGAAGATGCACTGGCTTTCACGCCCAACGTGGTATTGGCGCAAGGTGATGAACGACGAAAAGATTCCAGACGTGCGTGAACCGTGGAACATTGAATTCGTTCCTTTCGTATTCTGCGAGGACACATCGTCCTTCGTCCCCGAAGAACAAGCGAAGCCTTTCCGCGCCGCTGTCGAATCGCCTTTTGCGACCAGATATATCAAAGGATTGAAAGGCGTGGACTATTTACCGCCACAAAGGCTAGCGTTGTAAAGCAAACAGGGGATTGTATGTCATCAAAATATTGGCCCGGCGTGAAACTGGTATTGCAAACCTTGTTCTCTCAACAAAGAGCTGAATGGCAATCTTGGGAAACGAAAGAGTTTTCTAAACCACTAAGGATCGACAGAAGTATTACTTTTCTGATTTATGATAGGCTCTCGCGTGGCAGGCGCGCTCGAACGTCTATCCATTGGGCGTTGCCTCCAGGGAGAGCAAGTGAAAGCCAAGAAGCGAAAGGTTCATGGTTGCACCTGTGCCGATTGTCGGCGTCATCCACGCGGTACAACAGCGAAGGAACACCGAGCGATTAATCGTCTGTTGGCCACGTTGAACGAAAAGAACCGGCGGCGTATGGTGGGTGTCTTTGCTTTGCAGTGGGGGTGGGGCAGCGTCGAACGCCTCCACCAGATCACGGGATTGAGTTGCCCCACGATTCGCCGGGGTCGGGATGAGGTGCTGCAAAATGAATCAGACCAAGCACCCGAGCGAGTGCGTCGTCCGGGTGCCGGGCAACCCGCAGTTGAAAAAAACATCCTGACCTCTTGAGCGTGCTGGAAGAGGTGGTCGCCGACGCGACCGCTGGCGATCCCATGACCGGGATCAAATGGACGCGCAAGACCGCGCAGGAAATCAGCGCCGCCTTGGCGAAGCGCGGCTATGGGGTCGGGCCAGACACCGTGCGACGGTTGCTGCGGCAACTCAAGTATGCGCTGCGGTCGAACCGCAAGCGCTTGAACAAGAAACAGGACAAGGATCGAGACCGCCAGATGCGGTATCTGATCCGCAAGCGTCGGGAGTACCTGAAGGCAGGATTTGCCGTGCTGTCGGTGGATGCCAAGCAGCGGGAGTTGATCGGGCTGTTCAAGAACCCAGGCCAAACGTGGCGGAAGACCGCCCTGGAGGTGTTGGAGAGCGATTATCCCAGCGAGGCGGATGGGGTGGCCATTCCCTACGGCATCTACGAGGTGAACCGGAATCAAGGATTTGTGGTGGTCGGCACATCGCACCAGACGCCTGAGTTCGCAGTGGCGGCGATTCGCCTGTGGTGGCTCAAGGTCGGCCAGCCCGTCTACGGTCACACGCGCCGCGTGTTGATCGAGGCCGACTGCGGGGGTGGCAATGGCTATCGCTGCTGGCGCTGGAAGTGGGGGCTGCAACAACTGGCCGACGAGTTCGGCTTGACGATTCTCGTCACGCACTTGCCAACCAGCGCCTCGAAGTGGAATCCGGTGGAGCATAAGCTGTTCTGCCATATCGAATCGAACTGGGCGGGACAACCGCTGGTGAACTATGAAACCGTTCTGAAATTCATCCGGATGACGCGCACCGAAACCGGGTTGCGTTGCCGCGCGTATTTGGACAAGACCGACTATCAGACCGGCCTCAAGATCACCGAGGCGCAGAAGGCCCAGATCAATTTGCAACGCGGGCGGGTCTTGCCGCGCTGGAACTACACGATTCGGCCGCACAATGCGGTTCGGAAATTAGAAAAGTAATACTTCTGTCATGCCTTAGCGACAGTGACGCGGAAAGTCAAGCAGGAAACGGTAGACTATTCGTGAAACTGCGAAGCGGACTCATTGATCGGAAGCATGTCAGAGGGATCGGGGCCTCCCCGCTGTTCCTTTTGATCCATCTCATGCACGTAGCAGATTGGGAGTCGGGCACAGTCAACGGATACACTGACGCGGGCGCGGCTGATAGTCTCGGACTCTCCCCCATGACGATCCGCAAGTATCGGCGGCACTTAGAGGGCGCGGGCTACGCGAGCAAGCCCGCTATCTGATCGTCAAGGGATTGGCCGCTGAAGTTGTGGCCGCCAACCCACAACCCGCGCAATCCGTTGAGGCGCGAAATGATGAACAGCCTCAAGCCGCCTAGCCCTGTGGCCGCCGACGCGCTGGCCGCCGATGATGCGCTGGCCGATTGTTTCGCGTTTCTGCTTCGCCAAAGGGCGGCGCGATTGGCGGCGGTCATCGTGAATGAGTTGCCGAAAGAGGCCGGGCAAGACGGCGCGGCTGAGGAGGCTTCCGACGATGAGCAATGCGAGTGATGCGCGGCGGGCGGCGCTGAGTCATGCCTACCGCGTCATTGAAGACCACTTGTACCCCCTCATGGTACAGGCCGGGCGACTGGCCGAAACCGACATTGCCCGGCGCAGGCGGCATCGCAAGTTAGAACGCTACTTGATTCGCCGCATCGCTCGCCGGATGCGGAAAGTCCGGGCGGCGTGGTGGTGGGAGAGAGGGGGGCGACCGTGAGCGCGAAACACTTTGACCCTGAGGGCGTGCTTGCGCGGCTGACCCGCGAGCGACCCGGCACGGCGCAAGCATTGGCCGACCTGATTCGAGATGACCCCGAGGGCGCTCGATTGACCGAGCGCATCCTTGCCCACGACCCCAGCACGCCGAAGCCCCAGCGGTTTATCGTCCATTCAGCCGCCGATGCGCTCAAACCTCAGCCGCCCATTGATTGGATTGTTGAACGTCTTTTCTCTGCCGGAAGCGTGGCGGTCGTGTTCGGTGACGGCGGCTCGAAGAAGACCTACTCCATGCTGGATATGTCCGTCTGCGTGGCAGGCGGTCTGCACTGGCTTGACTTCCCCACCACGCAGAGCGCGGCGCTATTCGTTGACGAAGAGTCGGGCAACCGCCGACTCTCGCGGCGCATCGCCGAAACACTGCGCGGCCATTGCGTGAACGAAGACTCTCCCCCGCCACTGCACTACATCACCCTATCTCGATTGAACATTTGCGACCCGGCAGACGTGGCCGAACTGCACAACCTGATTGCCGAAACGGGAGCGCGGCTTGTGGTCATCGACTCTTGGATTGCGACGGCACAGGGAGTCGAGAACGAAAACGACTCGGTGAAGGTGCAAGCCGTGTTCAATTTGCTGAGGCTAGTAGCGGAAGACACACAGACGGCCATTGTCTTGATTGACCACGCGAATAAAGCAAACGGCTATCGCGGAAGCACAGCGAAGAAGGGCGCGGTTGATATGATGCTCCTTGTCGAGAGCAAAAAGGATTCCCCCAACGTGGATTTCAGCACCGAGAAGACGCGCGACACCGAGCCGTTCAACTTTTCAGCAGTGGCGCATTTTGCCGATGGGCGTTTTTTTCTCGCGGCGAGCGAGCCGAGCGGGTCAAGCCGATGGGCAAGGCACAGGAATACGTTTTGCGCTACCTCACCGAACACGAGCGGGCGACTATCGAGTCCATCATGGCAGGGGCAGATGTTTGCAGTGATGCACAGGCGCGGCGGGCGGTGTACTCGCTGGCAGAGTTGGGCAGGGTGAAGCGGACAGATGACGGCGGAAGAGGCTCGAAGGCCATGTATGAACTCTGCAAGTAGCCGGGACAACTTCGGTTGTCCGAGAGGTTGTACGTTGTCCCCTGTTAAGCGTAACAGGGGGGACAACACAACTTTACTTGTACGGGTACAACTTGGGACAACTTGGGACAACTTGCCATGATAGACACTCAGACCGTGAAACGCGAGCATGACATCCTTACCCTTGCCGGGCGGGACACCGAGTTAAAGCGCGTGGCAGGCACAGCGGGCGGGGAGTATCAGGGCGCGTGCCCGTTCTGCGGGGGGCGTGACCGCTTCCGGGCGCAACCGGGCGGGGGGCGAGATGGTCTTGGCTTTTGGGCTTGCCGGGTGTGCGAACCCAAAGGCGGCGATGTCATCGCCTACGTGATGAAGCGGGACAACTGCAACTTCACAGAGGCCATTGATAGGCTGACCCATCACACACCGACGAACCACGCCCCACGCCGAACGCCTGCCCCACCATCCCGCCCCAACGCTCCCGAACTGAATCAGGCGGCGGCTCTGCGGGTCATCGAAGAGTGTGAGGCTGACTTGTGGAGCGAGAGATGCGCTCCCGTTCGGGACTATCTTCGGACTGAGCGCGGGCTGTGGGATGAAGTGATTCGACTGTGGCGCATCGGCTATTGCTCCACTGGCAGACGGGATGAATACGGGCGAACCATTGCCGGGCTGTACGTGCCGAGAGGCATCATCATCCCGAACATCATCGGCGGCGCGGTGTGGGCGCTGAAAGTTCGCCTCATGCCGGGCGTGCCGTTTCAATGCGCGAAGTGCAAAGCGGTATTGACCACGCCGGGCAGGTGTCCCCACTGTGGCGAGAATAACAAAATGCGCGGCGTTAAGGGCAACCGGGCGGCGCTGTTCGGGGCTGAGACGTTGCCCGGAATGAGGGCGGCGGTCTTGTGCGAAGGCGAGTTTGACATGCTCCTGTTGAATCAATGCGCGGGCGATTTGGTGGGCGTGGCGACGTTCGGGAGCGCACGGCCAAACTTGGACGTGGCAACGTGGGCGAGTTATCTTCTGCCCATTGCCCCGCTGTTCATCGCCTACGACTCCGACGATACAGGCGAGCGCGGCGCGGATGGACTCATGGGGTTGACACAGCGGGCGCGGCGGTTGGTTGTGCCGATGAAGGCGAAGGACATCACCGACTCTTGGAAGGCAGGGGCGGATTTGAGGCAGTGGGTGGTAGAGGCGTTGAACAGAGGGCATTTACCACAAAGGCCGGCCTTTGCCACAACGCCTGCCGATCCGATTACCGCAATGCCCCCGCAAACCCTGTAAGCAAGGCTATAGGCAGGATATGGCAACAAGTGGCAAGTTGACGGCGCGAAAGGCGCGGGCCATCGCATCGCTTCTGAAAGAGACAGACGTTTCATCGGCGGCGAAGGCGGCGGGAATCGGGGAGCGAACCCTTCACCGCTGGCTTCGAGATGCGGACTTTCAGCGCGAGTTGAAGGCGGCGGAAGGCCGGGCGATTGATACGGCAGTCAGGCGTTTGGCCGATCTTACCGGAACCGCTGTAGAAAAACTGCGCGATGCGATGACGGCGAAGGATGCTCCGCTATCCGCGCAAGTGAGGGCGGCTGATATTGTCCTCTCGCGGTTGCTCGAATTGCGCCAACTGTCCGACTTCGAGTCGCGGCTTGCGGCGATAGAAGATGCGTTGAAAGTAGCGACGAAAGGAAACAAGCAATGACAATCACCCGACGAAATCAAAAGCGGATCGAGCGCGCCGAGGCGATGACCCCGACTCTGCCCGCCGGTGTTGGCGGGCGGGTGTTCCTCTACAACCCGAACAAGTACAGCCCCGACGATCCCGAACTCCTTGCCCTGCTACCCACTGACGGCGGCAAGGTGATTCTTATCCCCGACAATGGGCGGGATGAAAACCCCGACGTGATCGGCGGCCAGTAGTTCGCTCTGTGTCGTGGGCTATGGAATTGTCGACTCAATTTCAGAGCGGCGACGTTACGCTGAAAGATATTCCCTTTGATCGCTTCGTCGCCCTGGCGAGGCGCGTTCTCAAGCAGGCGATAAAGGATGCGGTCAAGGGCGATCCCCTCGCGGCGCAATGGATTGAGTCGCGGGACGCGCTTCTGTGGGCTGAGGTGTGCGAGGTTGATCAACTGTGGCCGCCTGATTTGAGACGGTTGCCAGTGGCGGCAAGCGGATCCTAAAAGCGCAATAAGGCGGCTTGCAGGGCTTCGCAGAGGCCGTAGCGGGCATTTTGCGTGGGGCTTGCGCGAAACACGCCGTTGACTTTGGCGGAACTGGGCTTACACTTGCGGTAATGAACGAGTGGCGCAAGTGTTGACACACTCACGCCACTCTGACCCCGAAGCCGCGTAGACGGCTGAGAGGCTAGGCCGGATTTTACTTCACCGGGCGACTCTCTGCCAACACACGGCGCATGAGTCGCCCGTTGTGATTCGCGGGCAGGAAGGAAGGGCAAATGAAGGGATGAACGATGAATCGGACTCGCGTATCGGATTGTCAACACAACTTCACAACGAAAGGAATCTGAAACATGGCTACTCGCAAACCCCAGCCCACAAAGCCCGATTTGAGTATATACGTTTCGGAGATCTGCAAAGGCAAGCACGCGGGCGAACCCGTTGCTTGCCTTTGGGACAAGACAACCGACCGCACCAAGTTCTTTCGCCTTGTGCCCGAACTGAAAGCAGACGGGAGTCTAACTGTCAGGGCGATCCCGCTCAATTGGAGATGATCGAAAGGAGTCTTGCATGACCACCACCATATCAACCGCAATGAAAGAGAACCAGCATCGGGCGTTCAGAATGCTGGCAGTATCACTGAGTTTCGTCGTGTACGTCGCCGGGCTTGTGTATGCGGGCGTGCGAAGTTACACC
>Ga0194126_10005751_pt1 | contig 18073 bp, 13 predicted proteins | sample TA2KigC150mmetaG_FD_148641 | JGI IMG/M metagenome (GOLD analysis project Ga0194126, IMG submission 148641) | Freshwater microbial communities from Lake Tanganyika, Tanzania - TA2015035 Kigoma Deep Cast 150m | ecosystem: Environmental > Aquatic > Freshwater > Lake | place: Tanzania: Lake... | reverse complement strand
CCGCGCCGCGAACGCGGAAACAGGGGACGCAGGGAACCGTCGGGGTGCCAGGAACTGGAGATGCCGCGCGGGCGCACCCCGAGCGCCTGGCCGGCCCGCGCTCCGTCCGTCAGACCGGCGTGATCCTCTCCCGCAGCCAGCCCCGCAAGTCGCGGATCGCGATCCTCTCCTGCTCGAGCGAGTCGCGATGGCGCACGGTCACCGACTCGTTCTTGAGCGTCTCGCTGTCCACGGTGACGCAGAAGGGGGTCCCCGCCTCGTCCATGCGCCGGTAGCGCTTTCCGATCGATCCCGCCTCGTCGTAGAAGACATGCAGGTCGCGACGGAGGTCCTCGACGATCCGGCGCGCGACATCCGGCATGCCGTCCCTCTTGACGAGGGGGAAGATCCCCGCGTGGATCGGGGCGAGATTGGGATGCAGCGCGAGGACGACCCGCGTTTCCCCCTCGACTACCTCCTCCCGGTAGGCATCGACCAGAACCGTGAGAAGCGTCCGATCGCATCCTGCCGAGGTCTCGATGATGAAGGGGACGTAGCGCTCCTTGGTCTCGTCGTCGTAGTACTCCAGCTTCTTGCCCGAGTACTCCTGGTGCCGCTTCAGGTCGAAGTCGGTCCGGTTGTGGATTCCCTCGAGCTCCTTCCAGCCAAAGGGGAACTCGTACTCGATGTCGAACGCGGCGCGCGCGTAGTGGGCAAGCTCATTCTCGCCATGGGAGTGGAAGCGGAGTTTCTCGGGGCGGAGCCCCAGATCCTCGACGTACCACCGCATCCGCTCCTTCCGCCAATGCTCGAACCACTCCTCGTCGGTGCCAGGCTTCACGAAGTACTGCATCTCCATCTGCTCGAACTCCCGCGTCCGGAAGATGAAGTTGCCGGGGGTGATCTCGTTGCGGAAGGCCTTCCCGATCTGGGCGATCCCGAAGGGGATCTTGTTCCTGCTGGTGACGCGCACGTTCTCGAAGTTGACGTAGATCCCCTGGGCCGTTTCGGGGCGGAGATAGACGACGGACGAATCCTCCTCCACGGGACCCATGAAGGTCTTGAACATCAGGTTGAAGAGGCGCGGGGCGGTGAGCGTCCCGCGGTTGCCGCAGCGCGGGCACGGAGTCTTAGGATCGGTCGGATCGGCGCTCAGCTCATCGGCCCGGAAGCGGGCCTTGCACTCCTTGCAGTCCACCATCGGGTCGGTGAAGTTCTCGACGTGGCCCGACGCCTCCCAAACCCTGGGCGCCATGAGGATCGCCGCGTCGAGCCCCTCGATGTCGTCCCTGAGCTGGGTCATCGAACGGAACCAGAGGCGCTTGACGTTGTTCTTCAGCCGCACGCCCAGGGGCCCGTAGTCCCAGCAGGCGTTGATCCCGCCATAGATCTCGCTGGAGGGAAACACGAAGCCGCGCCTCTTGCAGAGGGCGACCACCTTCTCCATCACCTTCTCCATGCGTCCTCCCTGCTGGTAGATCGACAAGAATACGATAGACTCTAGCCTCTTCGAGAGCTTTCGTTCAACGCCGGTGGTGGGCGCCCGTTCTGGGGGGCCTTGGATGCGGCTGCTGCGCCTCATCGAGGGCCCCGGAGGAGAGGCATGCTCGAGTTCGCGATCGCGATCGCCCGGGAAGCGGGCGAGATCCTCATGAAGAGCTACGGTCAGATCGAGCGGGGGGCGGTCGGCTACAAGGGATGGCGGAATCTGGTCACCGAGACCGATCTCGCTGTCGAGGCGCACCTCGCCCGGCGCATCGCCGAGGCCTTCCCCGCGCACGGCATCCATGCCGAGGAGCGGGTCCGGCGCGAGCCCGCGCCGGGAGAAGAGCACCGTTGGGTGATCGACCCTCTCGATGGGACCACCAACTTCGTCCACGCCCATCCCTTCTTTTGCGTCTCCATCGCCCTGGAGAGATCGGGCAGAGGGGTCGTGGGGGTCATCTACGCTCCTTACCTCGAGGAGCTGTTCATAGGGGAGGCGGGGAAGGGAGTCACCCTCAATGGCAACCGCTGCCGCGTCTCGGAGGAGGGGGACCTATCTCACGCCCTCCTGGCAACCGGCTTCGCCTACCGTCAGGATGAGCTGTCGAACAGCAACCTCGAGAACTGGGCCCGTCTCTCTCTGCGCGCCCGCGGCCTGCGGCGCTGCGGCGCAGCAGCTCTCGATCTGGCTCATGTCGCCTGCGGGCGCTACGACGGCTTCTGGGAGATCTACCTCTCTCCTTGGGATGTGGCGGCCGGCGCCCTCATGGTGGAGGAGGCCGGGGGCCGCGTGACCGATCTCGCCGGAGGGGATCGATGGCGCGACGGATGGGAGATCGTGGCTTCGAACGGGCCGCTCCACGAGGAGATCAGGAGCCTGCTGACCGGACCCGGGCCCAGGATCGACGAGACCTAGCCTCTCCTTGACCTCCTGCCCCAGGATGTAGGATCCTTTATAGACTCTGGAAGTGGAGGGCCTATGTCTCAAGCCTCAGGGCGCGTGGCCGCGTCGTGACGCGCATCGGGACCTGGCTGATCGCCTGCTGTCTTGCGATCGTCTCCGCGGGACATGCGTCCAGCATCCATCCCGCCCTCGGCGCTCTCATGGAGCGCTCCTCCGCCAAGGCGCCTCTTCCGGTCTGGGTCTTCTTCGCCGATCGAGGCTATCGATCCGAGGCGGAGCGCGCCGAGGCTCTGCGTGCCGCGCAGGATGAAATCGGCGAGAGGGCGCTGGCCCGGCGCGCGCGCGCGGGCTGCCCTCTTGCGGACGATGCGGACCTGCCCCTCCGGAGGGAGTATCGGGAGGCTGTCGAGCGTCTCGGGACAATCAGGCACGAGAGCCGCTGGCTCAACGCGGTCAGCGCGTGGCTCACCAGCGACGCGATCGAGCGCGCCGCGCTCCTTCCATTCGTCCTCGAGATCAGGCCGGTCGCTCGGGGGATCACATCCGGCCTCGGCCCCGAGCGGGCCCCCGACGGCAGGATCCTGGAGCGACCCGATCCCGCGCGAGAGCCCCTGCGGATGCGCGCGCGCCCGGACGATCCCTACGGATCCTCGCGCGCCCAGCTCGGCGAGATCGGCGTGATCGACGCCCACGACGCCGGCTACGCCGGAGCCCGCGTGCTTGTCATGATGCTCGACACCGGGTTCCGCAAAGACCACGACGCCTTCGCCGAGACCGATCTCCTCGCCGAGCGCGACTTCGTCTTCTCCGATGACGAGACGCAGAACGAGCCGGAGGACAGCCCGTACCAGCACTGGCACGGCACGGCCACCTGGTCGGCCTGCGGCGGCCGCGCCCCCGGGACGCTCACCGGTCCCGCCTACCGGTCGACCTTCCTTTTGGCCAAGACCGAGGATGTTCGATCCGAGACTCCGGTCGAGGAGGACAACTACATCGCCGCTCTCGAGTGGGGCGACTCGCTGGGCGTCATGGTGACCTCCGCATCGCTGATCTACCTCACCTTCGATGGCGGAGGCGGATGGGGCTACCCCGATCTGGATGGCGACACGGTCCCCTTGACCCGCGCTCTCGATCGCGCCGCGCAGAGGGGGATCCTTTGCGTGAACGCGATGGGAAACTACGGTGCGGGGGTCGGCACCCTCGGCGTCCCGGCGGATGCCGATTCGATTCTCGCCTGCGGAGCGGTCGACGCGTCCAATCAGATCGCCTCCTTCAGCTCGCGCGGCCCCACTCACGACGGCCGGATCAAGCCGGAGGTCGTCGCGCGCGGCGTCGACACCTTCGCCGCCGACGCCGACGGCCCGGATCTCTACCGCTACGTCTCCGGGACATCCCTATCGACCCCGCTCGTCGGGGGGGCGTGCGCGCTGGTGCTGGAAGCCCATCCCGAGTGGTCCGCAGAGCAGGCCCGGGACGTCCTCATGCAGACGGCCGACCGGTCGTCCGCCCCGGACAACAACTACGGGCATGGGAGGATCGATGTCTGGGCCGCCATCGAATCGTCCCCGCGGGTCGTGCCGGTCCCGTTCGACCTCCTCGAGCCGGCCGATGAAGAGACGCTCGCCGACCACAGGCCGACCTTCCGCTGGCGGGCCTCGACGGATCCGGGCGGAGGCGGGATCGATTATGAGCTCTGGATCGACGATCAGGGGGATTTCTCCTCTCCCCTGGTGTACCCTGATCTGCAGGACACCCTTCTTGCGATTCCGGACCCTCTCGCGCCGCAGCAGAAGCACTACTGGCGGGTGATCGCGGAGGAGCCTGACGGATACCGGCGTCTGTCCAGATCGGACGGCTCCTTCACGACACCCGAAGGATCGGACGCGCAGGATCCCGCATTGGGGGCGGATCGATGGATCCTCGAGGCGAGGCCGAATCCGTGGAGCGCCGAGACCCTGCTTCGCTGGTTCGCCCCGGCCGCGGGCATGGGACAGGTCGTCCGCTTGACTCTATTGGACCCTGCGGGTAGGCGTCTCATGCGGGAGCGTCTGCCGGTCACTCATGTAGGATGGAACGAGTTCCCGTTGCAATCGAGGTCTCTCGGTGGCACAAGCCTGACGTCCGGCGTATACATCGTGCTGTTGGAGGCGCCCGGTACCACGGTGAAGATGAAGGTCGTCCTCGCCCGCTAGAGGACGACCGGGGGTAGTGGCTAGCGATGGCATGGACTCAGGAGAAACTGGTCCGGCTGCTTCTGGATGCCGCTCTCGCGCACCGGAGTCGTGGCGACAAGGCCCGTGCGCGGACCCTGCTCGATGAAGCGCTGGATGTCTCGCTGAAGGGGAATCAGAAGTCCTGGATCGCCGCGGTGCGGGCGAGCCAGGGCGCGTTGGCCCGCTCCGATGGAGATCTCGATCAGGCCAAGAGCCTACTGACGGAGGCGATGCGTCTGCGCAGGCAGATGGAGGACCGGCTCGGCCTCGCCCGCGCCCTCGGCGATCTCGCGGGCGTTCACCTGGATGCAGGCCGCGTCGGCGAGGCATCCTTGTGCATCGAGGAGGCGCTGGAGAGCAGCGCCGGCTCGGATGCCGGTCGCACCCGCGCGGAGGTCCTCGATCGGGCCGGGGACACATATCTTCACAGCGGGGATACCGATCGCGCAGAGGAGTACTACGACGAGGCCGCCCGGATCTACACCGGCATCGGAGATGAGGGCGCCGCACAGGCGGTGCGCTCGAAGGTCGCGGGCGAGCCGGTCCCTTCTCGTGAGCGAAACCTGGACGAAGCCCTCGCGGCCGTCGAGCGTGATCTGCTGATCGCGGCCCTCGAGCAGGAGGGATGGAACCAATCGCGGGCGGCCCGGCGCCTCCGAGTCACGGAGACGAGGGTCCGCAATCTCATGCGCCGCCACGGAGTCAATCCTCGAAATCGCCGAGGGCGTCCCCGCAAGACTCGAGGGGGCGGGCCCTCTTCCGATCGGTAGGGAGCGGAGGCGGCTTGCCATCGATTCACGACAGCGTCCGCGAAATGCAGGAGCGCAATCCGAGGATCCAGTACAGGGCGCTCGATCCCGGCCAGGTTCAGCGGTTCCTCGTCAAGCTCGGCTACAGCGGTCCCTATGACCGATGCAAGTACGACGTCATCTACTTCCACGAGGAAGGGAATGAAAAGGCGATGGTCGTATGGGGGATCGTGGAGGACTGACGCTCCTCGGGGCGCCGGGATCGCCGGCATAGACAAGGCCGCGCCTCTCCTAGGCTGGGCTCGGGTGTGAGGAGAGAGGCGCGGCCGTTCTTGTCAGGGGGTTGCGACCCCATCCCCCGATCCATGTTTCCCTACCGCCGCCACACCAGGGGGACGGGAGCCTCTCTTGCAGCGCCCGTGCCAGGCGGGATGCCCGGGGCTCCTCTTCTGCTGCAGCGGGTTACGTGATCTGCCCCCGGCGCGGAGGGTGCGGAATGCATGGCCGCCCCTGCGGAACGCGGGGCGCAGCGCGAGAGATGACAGTGATCGTCGCGCCGCGCCCGCCCGCATCCCCGATCCGGACGAATGCGTTTAGCGGAGGTTCTCGCCCCTGTCCCCTTCCCTGAGGAGCTTCTCGATGACCCAGGAGACCTCCTCGTCCATGTAGGGCGTGTAGCCCACGTGGCGAAAGCGGATCTGCCCCTGCTGGTCGAGAACGAAGAGCGTCGGGATCCCCTGCACGGCGTATCCCGTCGCGTCCTCCATGCTTGCGAGGCCTACGGTCATCGGGTAGCCGTTTTCCTTCCAGTACGGGGCGACGCGCGATCTGCCCGGGTCCTTTTCCCAGACGTTCATGCAGAGGACCTGGACAGGACGGTCCTTCATCTGGTCGTGGATCTGCCTGACCATCGGCAACGTCTCCCTGCATGGCCCGCACCAGGTGGCCCAGAAGTCGAGCACGACGACCTTGCCCTTGAGGTCGGCCAGCCTCACGGTGGCGCTGTCGAGCGTCAGCACCTGGAAGGCGGGCGCGGGCATGGAGATCATGTGGGAGAGCGTCGCTTCCCTCCGCTCCGGAAGCCTCTTTCCATGCTCCTTCGTGACCTTCTCGAGGATTGGGGCGAACTCGGGATTCTCTCGAAGCGGGGCGATCTCCGGATCCTTCATGAGGAGGCGGTGATCGTCGAACCCGCGTTGCGCCGCCTTCTTGAGCCAGTCCAGACCCTGCTGCACGTCGCTCGAGGCGAGGGCCTTCGCCGCGTTGAGCGCCTCGCCGGGGTCATCCGAAGCCATCTCGGCCAGCTCGAGCTGCGCCCGAAGCGCCACCTCCGGGCGGCCCTGCTGCTTGTGGATCTCGATCAGCGTCTTGCGGGCCCGCCTGTTCTCGGGGTGTTCCTTCGCGAAGGCCTCGATGCGCGCGAGCGCCTCCTCCGGGCGGCCCGCCATCTCGAGGTCGCGGGCCTCGAACTGCACAGGCTGAAACGCGCCCGGCTCCGTGAGCTGGGAGAGCCTGCGCACTTTGATGGCCGACTCATAGTCCTTCATCATCTCGTAGGCGGCCGCCAGCGTCTGGTATCCATAGGGATGATCGGGGCGGGCCCGCACCGCGTCGAAGAGGAGGCCGAACCCCTCGTCCACGCGCGGGGCGGGTCCGGACAGCAGGAAGATGCCGAGCACGCACCGGGCGTGGAAGTGCTGGGGCTCCTTGCTCAGGATCCCGCGCAGGACAGTCTCTGCGGAGGGGGTTCGCTCGAACAGGTTGGCGAGAAAGAGGAGATCGACGTTCGAGGGGTCCGCGGCCGACTTCGCTCTGTAGGTCGGCTCGATCTTCGCCCACTCGTTGGTCATTCGGGACAGACTGATGTAGTGCCTGTGAAGATCGAGCCAGTCGGGGTGCTTCTCGAGGAGCTTCTCGACGTCGGCGACATGCGCGCGGACCGCCTGCTCGTTCTGGAGCTGCTCGAAGGCCCTGAGGATCTCGGCGAGAGCGGGATCGGCCTTCCAGACCCCCGGCTTCAGATCTGCCGGGACGGGGGGCGCCCCCTGGGGGGCCTGTCCCATCACGGCGATGGGGGAGAGCGGGGTCATGGCCCCCGCGAGAAGAAGAGCGATGATGAAGCCGCGCATTCAGTCCTCCTTCGTGCCTATGCGCTGTCGCGATCGGGAAATGGGCATAACCTTATAAGTCTACGCGACTCGCCGCCCACCGGGCAATGCGCGCCTCCGGTCCATGCCAGGACTCCACCTGCTAACCGGCGCTGCGCATCCGAGTTCCGTAGCTGGGCCTGTCTCTAGAAACTGCAGGCCTGAAGCCTTCCGCCGTGGAGGGCGCGCAGAAGTCGCGGCGGATCCCAGGGCATGGCCAGCGGGAGGGCTGTGGAGATCCTCCAGGACCAGTGTCCGTGCGGATGACCCCGGCTCATCCGCCTGCCGTAGGCGATCGCTGGAACGATCCTGAGGGGACCGGCGCGGGCGAGCACGCGGGCCTCGGCTCCGAAAGCGACGCGCGTCTTCTCGTCGGCGAATCGCGCCGACCCGCCTCCCCAGGGATGGCCCGCCTCGACGAAGGGAGCCAGGATTCCTCCCTGCAAGGCAAGGCCGGGGGCCCTGACGCCGAGATCGGGGATGGCCTGCAGCCGCGTCTCGATATTGGCGTGAAGGACGAAGCGCGCCTGCCGCTGGAGCGGCCAGCCCCGCAGGAAGACCGCGCCGTCGATTCCCGGGAGCGTGGGGCTGATGGCGTGGCTCGGGTCGGCGTCGAGTCCCTCGAACTCCTGCGGCGGCAGGCGCGAGGAGGTTCCCCGGAAGCCCCCCTCGATCCAGAGGGATGACCGCGCGGGAAGAGGCAGGGGCAAGGCCGCGAAGGCTTGCGCCGAGAGGCGCGTGAAGTCGCTTCCCCCCCTCCAGGCGCGGATCGACCGGCGGGCTGTGGCCTCCATCCCATAACCTCTGCGCATCGTCACGGCGCCCCGCCCGTCGGGCGGAAGATGCATGAAGGCCGCCTCGCCGCCCAGGAGCAGGCCAGACCAGGAGCGGGGAACTCCGAGCGGGGTCGCGAGCGAGCGGCCTCCGAAGCGCGGGAGCCTGCTCTCCGTCCCCACGAAACCGGTGGCCCATGCCTGGGTGTTCGGATCGGACTCGACGTGCAGCGGGGCGAGGAGCGCGACTCCCGTCGCTTCCCGCCGCTCCACCAGGAGACGGTCGTTCAGGACGCGGCGCGGCAGGAGCGCGGAGAGGTGGTAGGCCGCGACCCATGGCCCCCATCTCGAGGTGATGTAGAGGAGGCCGCGATCGGGATTCGACGCCTGCCGTCGCGCGCTGAACAGGTAGCCTCCCCAGGCATGGCGTATGAGAGGCTCGGCCCATGCGCCGATCCATCCCAGTCCGACCCGGCGCGATTGCGGACCGACGAGGGGTAGCTGAAACCAGGATCGCACCTCGGAAAGCGGGCGGTAGGGGAAGGGTCCCGCCGCGAATGCTCGCGATGTCGTGTCCGGTTCGATCGCGGGAGCGGTCGGGAAGATGTGGGCGCGCTCATCGAGGAGACGAGATGGGCTTCTCCGTGGATCGACGACGCGCGTCGGCGTCGCCTCTCGGGACGCGCGGTCGCGCACGAGCAGACTGTCGTTCCACACCCCGACCAACTCGATCTGGCTTCCGGCCGACGTGATCGCTCTCTCTCCCGCGAGGCTGCCTCCGGACGGCCACTCCGCGGCGCGCACGTTCGCGACCCCCTCCTCATGCGCCGTCCAGGCGAGACGTTCCTCGTCGAGCCAGCGCGGGTTCTGGATCACGCCGGAGTCGCGAATCAGACAGAGCGAGTCTGCGGCGACGCGGCCGAGAGATAGGCCCCACAGATCGCGGCGTCCGCCGGGACGCGTCGTCGAGACGACGGCGCGCGTCCCGGCGCCTGCGGCGTCAAGGCCATGCGGCATCCAGCCCCTCGGCCAAGCAAGGAGGGGCTCGAGGAAGATGGCTCCACCTCTCTCGGGGATCGCGGCCGCGGCCAGCGCGGAGCCTCGCGACGATTCCGAGATCGCGATCACCCGCCGAGAGGCGATCGTGTCGACCTCCACGACTCTCGCCCCCGACGTGAGGAAGCGAAACCCGGACCCGGGTTCCCAGATGCCGAGATCCTGGACGATCGATCCATGGGACGCGCGGTGCCAGCGCGGAACGAGGACCCGGCCGTCGGGGAGGGGGCAGGGGCGCTCGGTGAAGCCTCCCGAAACGATGCGTCTCATCCGGCCGTCCGCATCCCGTCGCAGGAGCGATCCCTCCGCCTGACGGGCGGTCGGCTGCCCGGTCCACCACGAGACTCCGTCGAGGGCCCGCGACGCGTGCTGCGGGAAGGCGGGGGCGGGACGGAGAGGCTTGCCGATCGAGTCCGGGCTCTCGCCCCGGCGGTACCTCTCGCCATAGAAGGCGATCATCTCGCGGCGAAAGCGTTCGTAGAGCCGCTCTCTCCCGGGCCCGTAGGCCGCCTTCTCCGCCGCCGCGTAGCTGTAGAGGCCGAGCCTCCCCGCGGGTCGGATCAGGCGCGGCACGAGCGAATCCCCGTACGTCGCGGCCAACCACCGGACGCGCGCGTTGCCTGTCGCGTAGAGAAGCCGGCCGTCTCGGGGCCATCGACCAAGCCCCTCTTCCAGCAGCGCCGCGCCGACGGTCTGATCGCCGCGCGGCACATTCCACGACTCCGCGGTCCACTGCGCGATCCCCTCGTGAAGCCAGCGCGGCGGATAGAGGCCGAGCGGGAAGGCCAGGGTTCCCACCCAGGTCCTCGAGCCCCAAGAAACGAGGATGTGCGCATACTCGTGGACGAGGACTTCCTCGAACCAGGATCTCGATCCTGCGAAGGAGCGCTGCGAGGTTTGGGACGGGATCCAGGCAAAGAAGTAGTCGTGTCCGACGGCCGCTCCATTGGCGATCTGGTCCTGATCGGAGAGGTAGACGCGGGTGCGACGCTCCGGGAAGACGTCGAGACGCCGACACAAGGGCCCATGGAAACGTTCCAGGATCGACGCGGCGTCGTAGGCCCACTCCCGCAAGGGCTCGTGGTAGAAGATCCGGAAGTGGGCGGTCCGGATCTCCTGCCATCGCAACTCCGGATGGTTGCGGCCGTTCATCATCACGAAGGTCCCCTGCGCCTGCAGGAGGGAGGCGGCTGGCAGGCAGATTGCGAGGAGGACTCCGCGGCGCAGCATCCTGTCGAGACGCATCGCTCCCACTCCCGTGACCCTTGTGTCAGGGTTCGGCCGGCCCGGGGGACCGGCCTTCATCCAGAGGCCGAACCTATCCGTCGCCGCCGGTATGGTCAACCGCCGCGCGTTCCCCGGCGCGCGGCTCCCGGGAAACCCTTGACGCGTCGACGGAGCGATGTGGTAGATTGCCCGTGCTCGGCCGCAGCCCCCAAGGCGAGCCGACAGTCGCGACCCGCGCGGCGGATCGCGGCCCGATACTTCCTCGGCGGACGGAATCGCCGTGCCGCCTGCCTCCCGAGGACCGGTTCCAGGCTCGCAAGCTGATACCAAGCGCTGTGAGATCCCTTGGGAGGGATGATTGATGAGTCCTCACGCAGTCTTCGATCGTCGCGTCCGTCAGCTCAGTCTATTCACGGTGCCTCTGAGGGAAGCGGAGTCGGCATGGCTGTCCGGCATCGAGCGGGAAGCCCGGGAGCTTCTCGAGTCCTCAACTGCGAACCGCGAGTCGAGGGAAGAGAGCCGCGGCCGCCTCGATGGGGCGAGGGCGATCGCTCATCTCATCGCCGACGCGGCGGGGGAGCGCGCCATCTGCTGCGCCATCGGCATGCTCGCCCTCGAGGGCGGGCGCTGGCCCTCTGCCGTCGAGGCCTTCGAGACCGTGTTTCGCTTGTCGACCGATCGCCGGGACCAGGCCCTGGCCCTCCTCGGAAAGGCGCGCGCCCTGCGGGAGACCGATCCGCCCGCCGCCTCCCTCTCTTGCTGCGCCGCCGCGCTGCGGCGCGCGCGATGGGGCGCTCGAGGGCTCCTCATCTCCCGGATCCGACTCCTCGTCGCGGAAGGATACCTGCTGACGGGAGATCTCCGCAGAGCGCGGCGTTGCCTGGATCGGCTCGGGGAGATCGCGGGCCCGCAGGGGCAGCGATGGCTCCGCGCGTCGTTTCTGCGGGCGGAAGCGGAGCTCCTGCGCGCCCAGTGCCGCCACGGCGCGGCCGAGGCCCTCTTCAAGGAGGCGATAGAGGTCGTGAGGACCGCCGAAGGCCCCTGCGTCCCCGGGGGAGCGACGCGGACATCGCTCCTGCGCCTCCTGGCCCGATGTCTGCTCGATCAGGGCCGGCGGGAGGAAGCGGGGCAGCGGATCGAGGAAGCTCTTGCCGCGGCGGACGGGACCGATCCCCTCGAAAGGCGTCGCGTCGAGTTTCAGGGGGCGATGCTCCGCTACGCCGACGGCGATGAGGAGAACGGGGACGCGATCCTACGGGACGTGGAGCGGGGGCTGCGCGAGCTACGCTCCCATGGCGATCTCGCCGAGCTCCTGCTCTCGCAGGGGGAGATCTGCGTTCTGAGAGCCCAGGCCCCCGAGGTCCGATCGAGGGCGCGGGAAGGGATCCTCGAGGCACGCGGCCTCTTTCGCCGTCTGGACCGCCGCCGCCAGATCCACCGATGCGACATTCTCCTCGAGTCGCTGAGACCTCCTTCGTGCGATGTCCAGCGGGGTCTTGAGAGCTTCGCCAACAAGCCGCCGCGCGTCCCGCGCGTGAGGCGCCTGTCGCAGCTGGGCTTCCTCACGGCGGACCCGCGGATCCTCAGGGCGCTCGAGCCTCTCGAGTCGCTCGCGCATACCTCGATTCCGATTCTCGTCCTCGGCGAGAGCGGGACGGGGAAGGAGGTCCTGGCGAGGGCGCTCCATCGCGCATCGGGCGGGAAGGGGCCGTTCGTGGCGGTCAACTGCGGGGCCCTGCCGAGCGAGCTTCAGGAGAGCGAGCTCTTCGGGCATGTCCGAGGCGCTTTCACCGGCGCGGTCGCCGACAAGATCGGCCTCTTCGAGGCCGCGGACACGGGATCGCTCCTGCTCGACGAGGTGGGGGAGATGACCCCGCGCGCCCAGGTGAAGCTCCTTCGCGTGCTCGAGCTCGGGGAGATCCGTCGAGTGGGGGAGACGCGCATCAGGAGAGTGCGTGCCCGCGTCATCGCCGCAACCAACGCCGATCTGGACGCGCAGGTTCGCACGGGGGCCTTTCGCCGCGACCTCTACTACCGTCTCTGCGGGCTCAAGATCGAGCTTCCTCCTCTCCGGGAGCGCCTCGGGGATGTGCCCCTTCTCGCCTCGCACTTCGTCGATCTCTTCGGCAACCACGACGGCCCCCCGCCTACGCTCTCATCGGGAGCCCTCGACAGGCTCCTGCAGCACACCTGGCCGGGGAACGTCCGCGAGCTCCGTTTCACGGTGGAGAAGGCCGTGGCGCTCACGAAGGCTCTCTCCAGGTCGAGCGTCGAAGCCGATTGCATCGACATCGAGGCGCCGGTCGACCCCGCGCCGATTCCGGCCCCAATGCCCGCGCGGGAGCGGGCCGAGGGCGCGGAGGGTCTGGGATGCTACATGGAGAACATGGAGCGGCGGCTGATTCTCAAGGCGCTGGAGGAGAACAAGTGGAATCGAACGCGGGCCGCCCGGTCCCTCGGCGGGATGAGCCGCACGACGCTGATCGGGAAGATGAAGCGGCTCGGTCTCTTTCCCGGCCCGGGGCGCGGCGATCCCGATTGTGGGGAGGCGGAATCGCCCGGCGAACGGGCGCAGGCGTGCGCCGAGACAGGGGCCGCCTAGTCTCTCCAGCGGGCCAGGTGCGGGGAGAGGACGCTGCCGGCGGCGGTGAACCAGCCTCCCACGTAGAGATCCGTTTCCCCGCCGGCCAGGGCTTTCACCCTGTCGCTCAACCCGGTTCCGAGCGGCGACCAGTAAGCGCCGCTCCAGACAGCGATGTGGTTGCAGAGGAAGCCGTCCGCCACGTAGAAGTCGCCTCCCGCGACGATTCGCCCCGCATGCAGGGCGAGGGCGGCCAGCGGTCCGTCCATTCCCGAGCCGAGGGGCATCCAGGTCGATCCGTCCCATCGCGCGACGTTTCGCGCGGGGACCGAGCCGGCGCGGTCGAAGAGGCCTCCGGCCACAAGATCCCCCTCGATCGCGAGCAGAGCCCGCACCGCGCCGTCGATGCCGGCTCCTAGCGCGACCCACTCCACTCCCGTCCACCGCGCGATCCTCGAGAGCGTGATCTCCCCGGAGGCCGTGAAGTCTCCCGCCGCGACGAGATCGCCTTCGAAGACGGCAAGAGCGTAGACGCCCCCGTCCAGGCCTCGGCCGAGCGCCCTCCATCGGGAGCCATCCCATCGGGCGATGTGATTGACCGTGTCGGATCCGGCGGTCGTGAACTCCCCTCCGGCGAAGATCCCTCCCTCGTGCGCGAGCAGGACATGGACGGTTCCGTCCAGACCCCCTCCCAGAGGCGCCCAGGCGGCGCCGTCCCATTGCGCGATCCGGCGGCAGTCGGCGCCTCCCGCGGATGTGAAGGAGCCGCCGGCGAAGATCCTGCCGTCCGAGAAGGCCAGCGCATAGACCGCATCGTTCATCCCGGAGCCCAGCGCCTCCCAGGAGGAGCCGTCCCAGAGCGCGATCCGGTCGGCCGGGACATCGCCCGCTTCATGAAACCATCCTCCGGCAGCGAGCAGGCCTCCCTCGCGCGCGAGGGCGAAGACGTAGCCGTCGGTTCCGTGGGCGGCGAAGCCTGCCCACCAGCTGGAGTCGCTGGTCAGGAGGCCCGGGATGCCGAGGACGACATTGGAGAGGGAGGAGGAGTTCTCCGCCTCATCGAACGATCGAAGCGCGAAGTAGTGGGGTTTCCCCCTGGCGAGATGGTCCACGAGGACCGTCTCGGGCGAGCCGCCGGGCAAGGGTGTCGCTCCCCCGGTCGCGCGGGTGGCCGACTCCCAGTTGGCGTCGCTCAGGGGGGCCTGGCCGTACCTGATGTCGTATCGTGCCGCTGTTCCATCGAGGCCGTCGTCTCCCGGTGCGGTCCAGTAGAGGCGAACCGTGGAGTCGCCCGTGGCCGAAGCGGAGAGGTCTCGGACAGCGGAGGGAGGGAACCGATCCCCCGGAGGAGGGAGGGGCGCATCCTCCGAACTGCATGAGAGCAAGGCGATTAGGCCAAGAATGGACATGCCGGCTGCGGAGCGACTGCGGAAAAGTGGCACCTGGCGACTCCTTCTACCCCGAAGCGCGGCGCCGCGGCCGCCGATCTGGTTAGCCGGGCTCGGTCGGGTCGGAGCCCGCGCCGCGCCTGATCTGGGGAGAGCGTCCGGCCGGCAAGGCGCGGCGTCAAGCCGATCCGCTAGGAGCTTGACGACAAAGCAGTAATCGGCTATATTTACACCCTACATTCCGCATGTCGCATGTGCCATTCTGGCGATTTTCCGATTCCGCCAACACCTGCGATGGCAATGAGTTCTGTCACTCGTAGTGGATAGCCCTTTCCTCCGCCAACGCCATGAGAATCCGCTTCTCCTCCCGATCGATGGCGCGTAGTCGCTGCAGGTCCGCCCGGAACTCCCGATAGCGCTCACCGGCCTGCTGCAGCTGGGACTCATCGGCCCGGCGCACCAGCTTGCACCGGCGCCGACTCTGCCGGGGGTCCTTGAAGAGGAAGAGGGTCTGGGGGTGGCCGGGGCCCGCCAGGCAGTGACAGCGCGGGTTGCCGCACTTGCGGTGCACCAGCGCGACCGTCCCGATCGCCAGCGCGTGTTCCCGGGTGAGGCGTCGCAGCCGGCGCCGCCGTTCCTGGTGCAGCTGGTGGAGCGCGGCCAACAACTTTGTCCTTGACATTCCCATGGGATCTAGTATGCATAGTTCCTGATATGCATACAAGACAAATCGGCACCGCCCATGGGGCGGCCATCCACCGGGTGCACCTCATCGGCCCGCACCCGATCCTGCTGCACTTCCTGGGTCGGATGGACTTCCACCGCATCGTGCGTTCGTGTCTGGCAACGCCGGGAAACAGGGTCTTAGATCATGCTCAGACCCTGGCCATCTTCATCCAGAACATCCTGCTCTCGCCGGCCCCGCTCTACCGGATCGCCGAGTGGGTGCGGCCCATTGATGCGGCGGCCCTGGAACTGTCGGTCTCGGAGAAGCCCGCGCTCAACGACGATCGGGTGGCCCGCAGTCTGGATGCCCTGGTCTCCCCGCGGGCGCGGACGCTCTTCTTCCAACTGGCCCTGCACATCATCGAGCAGTTCGAGCTGGACACGCGGCGCATCCACCAGGACACCACGACCGTGACGTTCTATGGGCAGTACCAGGGGTCGGTCCGCACGCCCCGCATCACCCGGGGCCTCAACAAGGACCACAAACCCCACCTGAAGCAACTGGTCTTCGGACTCAACGTGACCGCCGATGGGGCCGTGCCGATCGCGCACGAGATCTACAGCGGCAATCGCACCGACGACACGATCCACCGGAGCAACGTGGATCAGCTCCGGCAGATCCTGGGGCGCGCGGACTTCATCTACGTGGCGGACAGCAAGTTGTGCACGCGCAAGAATCTGGTCCACATCGCCCAGTACGGCGGGCAGTTCGTCACGGTGCTCCCGCGCACCCGCGTCGAGGACCGACGGTTCCGCCAGGCGTTGCGCCAAGGGGTGCCCGTCCGGTGGCGGCGGCTGTGTCAGCAGGAGAATCAGCGGCACCCGAGCGATCCCCCGAACGTCTACTATGCGACGCCCGACGGCCCGGCGCGCACCGGCGAGGGCTACCGGATCGTCTGGATCCGCAGCTCTCAGAAGATGGCGCTCGATGCGCAGACCCGCGAGACGATGGTGCAGAAGGCCGAAGCGCAGTTCGTCGACCTCCAGGCCCGGTTGAACCGGGGCAAGCTGCGCCAGCGCAGGGCCATCCATCAGGCCATCGGGGAGATCCGGCACCGCTACCCCGTCGAGCGCTTCTTGGCGGTGCGCATCGCCTCGCGGATCCAGATCCAGACCAAGCACTTGCGTCGCGGCCGGCCCCGCCCGGGCGACCCGGTGAAGCAAGTCCGCACACGGCTCTATCACCTCGAGATGCACAGGGACGGCGAGGCGCTGCGCGGCGAGGCCCGGACCGATGGCGTCTTCCCCCTGGCCACCAACCTGCCCCCGGGGGCGTGGTCGAAGAAGGAGGTGTTGCAGATCTACAAGTACCAGCCCTATGTGGAGAAGCGCCATGCCCTGCTGAAGACCGAGCTGGAGGTGGCACCCGTCTACCTGAAGAAGCCGCGTCGGGTGGCTGGGCTGGTGCATGCCATGTTCCTGGCCATGACGCTCGATGCCCTGATCGAACGCACCTTGCGGCAGAACATGGAGCGTGAAGGGATCAAGGCCTTGCCGATCCTGCCCGAAGGGCGGATGACCAGGACGCCGACCACGGCCAGGCTGCTGGAGATCTTCAGCGACGTCTGTTGGTATGAGTTCGAACGCGGTGCAGAGACGGTCACGTTCCCGATCGAGCTCTCACCCCTGCAGAAGCAGCTCCTCCGCCTCCTGGACATGGATCTGTCGGCCTACGCCTGACGAGCTCGTCAGCAGGGCAGAAATTCCCGGAACACCTCGCGCGCACATGCGGAATGTAGGGTGTGATGTTCTCAGATGCAAAATAAACGATCTAACCCTGATGCGTCAGAACTTTCTTGGGTCATGGCCTCCACGAGTCCGTCGCCGTTCAGATCGACGAAGTTGTCGTAGCTTGCCACATAGTCTCCCCAGCCGATATCCGCTCCGGCCACCTCGGGGTCGTAGATCATCCGCGCCACCGGGTAGGCGACGAAGGACGGATCGACCGCGTAGATGGCGAAGAGGTCTCCGCCGCCCTGCTGCTGCAGTGCCGACCAGGTCGTGTTGAGGTAGCTCTTCACCGACGAGGAGTCGGAGCGAGTCACCACTTCAACCCGCCAGGGCCGGCTGCCCTCGTAGTCGTAATCCCCGTTCTCGAGCCAGCTCTCAAGCGGGCTGAAGGTCGGGACCCACGACGACTGAGAGCAGATGATGACCACGTTCGGCGCCGGATCGGCCGGCGAAACGATGAGCAGTGTCAGGAGGACACCGATCCATCGCATGAAAGTACCCTGCCTTTCTTGTGAGTCGGAGAGCGCGGAGCTGAGAAAAACTCCCGCACATCATACCCCCGCCAACTTCACCCCCTGCGCCGCCATCTCCTCCTCCGTCAGGACCCCCAGCGCCGAGTCCGCCGCCAGAGCGGGATACGCCGTCTCCGGCTCCACCACCAGCTCGTTGAAGAAGACGAGATCCCCGGCCTCCAGCGGCAGCGAATTCAGCAGGGAGACCGTGTCCCGCTCATGGAGGGGGGCATAACGCCGCCCCCCCAGCCCGATCAGCACGATGACGGCCACGCTCAGGCCCGCGGCCTTCATCTGCTCCACCGCGTCGCACACTGCGCAACCCGCAACGGCTTTTTCATCCCCTCAATCTGACTGCAGGCAGGACCTACGCGGTGGGACAGAGTGGCGGGTTACAGCGGGGAGAGGGAGTCGCCGAACCAGTCGCGGACCGCCTGGATGTGCCGGGCGAACTCCGCCCGGGTCTTCACCCGAAGGGTCTTCCGGCTTTCGTGTGGGTGAGATCATTGGACAGGCTTTGCGGTAGCCGGGTAGAGGTTGAGACCTCCGCAGTGGAAGTAGATCGCATTGCGGAAGCGCGCCCTGTTCCGGAAGCCGCGCGA
>Ga0194126_10005750_pt1 | contig 18075 bp, 18 predicted proteins | sample TA2KigC150mmetaG_FD_148641 | JGI IMG/M metagenome (GOLD analysis project Ga0194126, IMG submission 148641) | Freshwater microbial communities from Lake Tanganyika, Tanzania - TA2015035 Kigoma Deep Cast 150m | ecosystem: Environmental > Aquatic > Freshwater > Lake | place: Tanzania: Lake... | reverse complement strand
TGGTCTTGCCGCAACCACGGTGGCCGGAAAAATAGAACTTGGGCGGGCGGTAGAATGGCGCCAGCAGGGAATCGGTCAGTTCGGCGATCGGGTTGCCCGGCCGGTTGATATAGAACGGGTTCGCCTTCCCATTACGGCCGGGGGTCAGGGGCAGGTCGAGTTCGAAGTTGAGCCATGCCCGGTTGAAATCGGTTGCCTGGATGTATTCGTAGTGGTTCATAAGACCTCAGGGATGGATGCCGCCCGGCCAATCGCGCCAGCCAGGATCGATGATGGGATCATGAGAATGTCAGGTACATTTCGGCCGACCAGCCGGCCGGGCTTTCCAACTGCGCCCAGCCGCCCTCGCGCCCCAGCACCTTCACCCGCTGGCCGTAATCCAGCCCGGCTACGATCGGGTATCCCAGGCCGGGACCTTTGCGCACGTTCAGGCCGCGCACATTGCAGATGGCATAGGTCCCGTTGGAGGCCGGTGCGCCTCCCTGCGCCGGGGCGGACTGGGCGGCAGGTATCTGCTGTTCGAGGACTGCCAGGCGCTGTTCGATGGTCGCCAGCGAGGCGGGGACGGCCTGGGGGAGGGCCGTGATGAACTGCTTGATGGCGGTCAACTGCTGGTTGATGGCGGCGACCTGTTCCGCCAGCGCCGCACCCTGGACGCTGGCAGAATTGACCTTCTGGTCGAGGGCCGAGATGCGCAGTTCGTAGGCCGGCAGAGACCCGCCGCCTTCACCCGTCACACCGCCGCTTTCGAGCGCCAGGACGCGTTCCTCCAGCCCGGTGAAAGCCTCGGTGATGACCGGTTCCAGGTTGGAGAGCAGGTGTTCCAGGGCGCCGATGCGGTCCTCCTCGGTCTGGGCGGGGACGGGCGCCTGGCTGGCGATGACCGGTCGATAGGTCGCCGCGAAACTCTTCAGTTCATCCAGGCTCCCGGCAAAGCGGTTCATGTCCACCCGGGCGCTTTCGGTCCCGACCGATTGGCCGTCGCCGTCGGAGGTGTACTGCCAGAAGGCCCACTTCGTCCAGGGGCTGGGCAGGGCCGGGGACTCGGTGTTCAGCCAGTTTGCCAGCCAGAGCGGGTATTGCAGCCAGGATTCGGAGGTGTCGCCGTACTTCGTCCAGAAGCCGCGCGAGGTATAGATCATCGGTTTGACCCCGCGGGATTGGAGTTGTTTCAGGAAATCCCTTAAATAGGAGCGACAGAGGTTGTAATCGCCGTCGGTGCGTTTCTCTTCGTAGTCGACCACCGAGGGGAGTTCACCGGGGTCTGCGGCAATCGCATCGATGAAGTAATCCGCCTGGGTGGCGGCCGGTTCGGTATAATCCAGGTAATGGTAGGCGCCGCGCAGCAGGCCGGCGTCCTTGGCTTTCTTCCAGTGCTCCTCGAAACGCGGGTCCATGTGGACGGCCTGGGAGGCCTTGATGAAGACATAGACCACCCCGGCCTCCTTCGCTTTCGAGGCATTCCAGGCGCCGTTCCATTTCGATAAGTCCAAACCCAGCAGAGTCATGGTATCTCCTTGATGGTGGGTCGCGCCCGGCGGGATTTCCGCTAGGCGAAAGTGATGCTGAAACTGGCGTAGCGTTCCGGGTCCGCTTCCACGTCCTGGTAGGACATTTCCTGGCGGCTCCACTGTTCCGGGTCCCAGATCTCGATGAAACTCCCCTGGCCTATGATGGCGGCCTGGTCTCCGAGCCGGGCGAAATCTTTCAAGACGGCCGGCAGGTCGAGTTCGCCGGTCGGTCCGAGGGTGGCCGCCACGGCGGTCCCCAGGATCATCCGCAGCAGGAGGCGCGCCCTGGGGTCGGCCAGGTTCATGCTGAGCATCTGGTCATAGAGGAACTTGAAGGCGCCCTCCGGGAAGAGCAGCAGGTTGCGATCGAATCCCTGGGTCAGGTACACCTGGCGGGAAAGGGAAACCGCCAGGTTGCCTGGGAGCGCCACCTGGTTGTCTGGGTCGATTGGGACGATACTCTGACCGAAGAACATTTCGTACACCTTTCCTGCCGGACCGGTAATAGGGCTTGTTGCTACACACATTATAGGGACGCCGGCTCGTGCCGGGAACCTGAAAAACATGTGAATCGGATATGGGCATTTTCGGAATGATTCCGACCGCCGCGTATGGGCATAAATGCGTATCCTGATTCCATGGCGGATAATCCCTTCCACTGTCTTGCCGGCAAGCATCATCTCACGCATCCAGGCTGGCGGCCGGCGGAGAATTGCCGGGAATCGAACGGAGACTGCCTTGTTTGGCAGTCTCCGGGGTGGATGGCGGGTGTGGGAGCAGTTCAGGTTACCGGGTCATCCGAGAGGTTGGAGATCCCCTCCCGCAGCGCATAGAGCGCCACCTGGGTACGGTTGGCGAGGTGCAATTTGCTCAGGATGCTGCTGACATACTTGGCAATGGTGCGCTCGTTGACATACATCTTCTGGGCGATCTCCTGGTTGCTGAGACCGCGGGCGATCAACTTGAGGGTCGACATTTCGCGCGGCGTGAGCGGTTCGGGTGTGTAGAGGGTCTCGGTCGGATTGTCGATCTCCTGTATGACCTTCATGGCAATCGATGGGTGCATGAATGACTCGCCGCGCGCTACTTCATTGATGGCGTACAGCAACTGCTCATAGGTGGCGTCCTTGAGCAGGTAACCCAGCGCGCCGGCCTTGATGGAACTGTAGACCAGGTCGGTCTCGCCATAACTGGTCAGGACCAGGATGCGGGTATCAGGCAGGAGTTTCTTGATGATCGGGATGGTCGCCCGCCCGTCCTGCACCGGCATCATCAGGTCGAGCAGGATCACGTCCGGTTTCACCTGCTGAGCCATTTCCACAGCCTGGCTCCCGTCGCGCGCCTGCCCAACCACTTCGATATTGGGCTGGAAGGACAGGATGGCAACGATGCCTTCCCGGATCACATGCTGGTCGTCCACGACGAGGACACGGATCTTGTTCATGCTGCGGCAATTATACAATACGGGCAGTCAGTTTGTCCCCCCGGATGGAGACCTCCACCCGGGTGCCCGAACCGGGCGCCGATTCGAGGCTGAACCTGGCCCCGATCTGGGCGGCGCGTTCCCGCATGCTGCGCAAGCCGATCGAACCGGGATAGACGTGCGCCGGATCGAACCCGACCCCGTCGTCCGCGATGACAAGGCTGACGATCGAGCCCTCCTGGCTGAGCGAGGCGTCGATGTTGCGCGCCTTCGAGTGTTTCAGGATGTTGTTGAGCGCTTCCTGGGCGATGAAATAGAGCGCCACCTGCTTTTCCTGCGCCAGGGTGATGCCATCCCCGGTGACGAATTTGACCGCCACGTCCGTCCGGCCTTCGACCGCCGCCAGGCGACGGTTCAGCACGGCCACCAACCCCTCCCGCTTGAGGTCGACCGGCGACAACTCGAACATGAACAACCGCATCTCTTTCAAAGCGTGACGGGCATTCTCGCTGACCTTGTCCAGGATCGGGGCGAGGTCTGTGACGGCATTGTTCCGGAGCCCCAACCGGGCGGCCTCGATCAGGTTGATCAGGCCGAGGAGACTGTTGTTGATCGAGTCGTGCAGGTCCTTGACGATCCGCTGGCGCTCAGCCTGGGCAACCGCCAGTTCCCTCTGCTGGTCGCTGTGCAGGTAGGCAGCGGTCTCATCCGCGGTCAACCGCACCAGGGCTGCGTCGTCCGCCCCAAACGGGATTCCCTCGCGCCGTCCAAGCCCGATCACGCCGATGACGTTCCTGTCCACCAGCAGGGGCGCGACCAGCAGCGAGACATAGCCGCGGTCTGCCATGGCTTTCAGCAGCGCCCCACCGCTGCCCGTTCCCGGGGCATGGACGATCTCCCGGGTCTGGAGCGCCCGTTGCGCCAGGTCCCTTGATTCCCAGAAGGCGATCTCCTGTTCCTGGTCCGAGCCTGCCAGTCCATGCTGCGTCACCAGGGAGAGCCTCGCCGCAGCCGCGACCGGGTCCTGTTCCACCAGGAAGATGACGCCGGCCTGACAATGGAATGAGTAGACCGCCTGGTACATGACCTGGGTCAGGAACTCCTTCCAGTCCATCGAACGCCCGGCCGCCCCGGAGATGGATTGCTGGAGGGCGAAGATGCCGTCCCGGGTGCGCTGCCAGGCGTCCGCCTGTTTCTTCTGCTCGGTGACATTCTTCCAGGTGATGATCTTGCCGTGCGGCTGCCCCAAACCATCCAGCATGGGTAAGACATAGACCTCGTAATGCCTCAACCCGTCGCTGTGCCAGACGCTCCCCTGCAGGACAGCCTGCCCAGCGCCGTTCACCTGGGGCAAATCGGCCCAGTTCTCGAGCACGGTCTCGACCGGCTGGCCGAAGGCGCGGTGGCGGGTGATGCCGATGAATTCCTCCGCCGTCCGGTTCATATCCACGATACGCTCCCTGCCATCCAGGACGACAATCCCATCGGGATGGTTTTCGATCACCGCCTGGCGCGGGATGGGTACGGTCTCGAACGAAGCCCGGCTCCGCATGCAGTAGGCAACAGCCAGGCCATTGACGGCCAGGCCGAGAAGCGCAAGCGGCGATTGATGGAGGAACGGATCGAGGAAGACTGCCAGGACCGATAGCAACCCCGAGACCAGGCTGCCCGCCATCAACAATCCACCCTGCCGGCGGAACGGACGAGGACTGGCGCTGAACGGCAGGAGCAACAGACCGGCGGCGCCGGCGGAAATGCAAATTATGTAGAAGGCAGCGACCTCGCGCCAGATGACCCCCGGGTGGACAGCCAGGCCATTCGGGTCAGCCCCCGACTCCAAAAAAAAGCCCTGCCAGCCATCCGTCAGGAGCAGGACTTGCAGGGCGACCGGGACGGCCAGGACCAGCGCCGCCACCGGCAGGGACAGGAAGCGCGGATTCCGGGTGTAACGGGCGGTAAAAATGAATATACCGATCGGGGCCAGCGTCAGCCCCAGGTAACCCAGGCCGGTCACCAGGCGGAGCGCCCCGGCAACCAGTCCCCCATCCAGCAGGTATAGCAGTCGCACCCCGGCCAGGAGCAGCAGCGAGAGGCCGAACAGGATCAACCCGCCTAATCGTTCCAAAGCCTGCCGCCGGATGGCGATCCCCAACAGGACGACCGTGGCAGCCGCCAGCAGGATGGGCAGGTAGTTAATGACGTTCATGGCCTCCATGGCTCCTTCCGGGTGGGTTCCAAGGCCATTTATACCACCAGTTTCACCGTCCCACCGTCATCCGCGATGGTTCCCCGGCGTCACCCGGAACGCGGCGCAGCAGGCGCCTCCAACGGCCAGCCGGGAGGGATGCGGCAGGCGCTGACGGTCTGGCGGGGGTAAGCCATGATCCAGACCCCGTCGTTCTGGTTGCCGCCCAGGGCGAAGACCTTGTCCCCGCTGGCGCCGGTATAAAAGGCGACATGCGAGCCGCCATCCTCCCACTTGAACGTGACGATGCAGCCGCGGCGCGGCGCCTGGAGCGCCTGTCCCCATTTGGCCCAGGACTGCACCATCGGGGAATTGTTGCTGGCGATGCCGGCCTTTTCCACGCACCAGTTGACAAATGCCGCGCACCAGTGGGTCTCGTCCGGCAGGGCCGGGCCCGAACCCAGGACGGTGCTGGCCAGGTATTCCTGGACACGCGGGTTGTGTTTGCTCCCGGGATACTCCCGCACGCCGAGTTCGCCAAAGGCGATTGGCATCCAGGGGAACTCCTCGCTGGCGGCTGGTTGCCCGGCCTCCCCCACCGCCGAGAGGAACTCGGACAGGCACCAGCCGGTGGCCCCCAGGTGGGTGGCGACCTTCTTCCAGAGGCCGTCATCGGTGTTGTTACTGACATCCACCAGGCAATCCCCCGGGACCTGGCCGATGACCGGGTATTCCGGACCTGGGTTCTGGTGGAGCGGGACATTGGAACGGGTCAGGCGGTGCATCCCGGTCTCGGGCGGGAGAGGGACGGGTAACGATTCCTCGGCAAGGTGACGGCGCAGGCACCAACCTTCGACCACGTTCCCGGTCCGCACCCGCACCCAGACCCCATCCAGCGCCGATTCCAACAGGTCCACCCCAGCGCCGCGTTTCAGGAAGGCGACGATCCGCCGGTTGGATGCCGGACCCTGGCGCAGGAACATGCCAATTGGCTTGACTGCACCGCGACCCAGCAGCGGTGGGCCCCCGGCGCCCTGCCCGCCGACTGGCGACAGGTATTTGGCTGAGCACCAGCCTGTCAGACCGGAAGGCGCCAGCACTTTTTCCCAGGCGCGGTCTTCAGTCGAAGCCAGAGACTCGACCAGGTCGTTCTCTTTGAGGTAGCCAGCGGCTTTGTATGTAGTAGCCGGTCCGGAGCGGACCGTCAGGACAGATGCGGTAACGATATATTTCGACATAGGCTCCCGGTATGTTGGTTGGATAGGATAGCTCTATTTTGATTATAGAGGGGATGGACCGGGCGCGGTAGGTAAAAAAGATGGCGATTCGCGCACCGCAGAATCATCCCGCCCGGCGCCGGTAACGGGCAGCCAGCCGGGGCTGACCCCAGTGGGCGTAGAGGCGGGCCAGGCCGGACCAGGCGGCTTTCCCGCCCGGGTCGAGACGGGCGGCGCGGCGGAAGGAGTCCCGCGCCTCTTCGTAGCAGCCCAGGCGAGACTGGATTTCCGCCAGCGCCAGCCAGGTGGAGGACGAGGCCGGGTCGCCCCGCACGGCTCCATATGCCGCATCCATCGTCCTGGAAGGGTCCCCCTCCAGCGGCTGGACTCCCGTCGGGAGGAAATCATCCGGCAGCGGAAGTTCCAGGAACTCCGAGACGTGGTGGCGGAAAGCCCAAAAATCGGGCGCATAGCGCGGCAGGGAGGCGCCTTCGGATTGGGTCAGCCAGAGGATAACACGCAGGCGATTTTCCACCAGGGTCTCGCGGTGCAGGTTGAGCGCCCGGTAGGCGTTGCGGCGGCCCCTCCCCCCGCCCCATTGCATGCCGGAAGCAAAAAAGACCGTCCCTGCGCGCAGCGGCTCCGCTGAAAGGAGCAGCGGCAGGTCGTAGCGGACGGGATCGACCGTAATGGTGGCCGTTCGTTGTCCCTGCTGCATCAACGCCGCCTCCAGGCGGGACTGGAGGCGGAGGCGGACGAACTCGGAGCGGTAGACGGCCAGTACGATGCACGGGCGCTGCCAGCGGATCGCCTGGATTAGTTCATCCAGCGCCAGGGCGGCGCGTCCATCGAGGAATTGGGTGGGTGTTGGCGGCTGGCCGGCGTCCATCTCGAGGTCAGGGCTGGGGAATAATGGGGTTCCCGTTTGAGGCAGGTTCCCTGAAATCGTAGATACCGTCGCGGAATGCCCACCTCCGGTCGCAGGACGGACAGTCCAGGGTGGCGGGCCGGCTGTCCAATGGAGCATGCCCGCAAGCCGGGCACTTGAAGCGCGGCAACCCGTCCGCTGGCGCGCTGGGAGCGGGAAGACCGCCCACGGCCACCGCCCGGACGAAGACGCTGGGCGTCAACTGCCAGAGGTTGCCTGTCGGTTGGAAGAGCCGGTCGGCGGCTGCCAGCAGGCGGGGAGGAACGAGGCGTTTGAGCAGACCGAGGCGGAAGTGGGAGACAGTGCGCTGGCGTTCCGCCCTGAAGCCGGCTGCCGCCAGCCAGTTGGCGACGGCTTTTGGGTGGAAGTCGAAGTTCAGTTCGGCGAATTCGACCGGTTCCAACGAGAACGGGTCCCAGGCCTGGCGGCGCAGCAGGCGGCGCAGGATGGCTTTCAGGTTCTGCTTGTTGGCATATTCCAGGATGAAGACCGCCCCCAGCCGGAGGGTCCCCCGCACCTGCGCCAGGGCGGCCGGGGCGTCGGCCATGTGGTGCAGGGTGCGGATCATGGTGGCGGCGTCGAACTGCCCGTCCGCAAAGGGCAGGCGGTAGATGTCGGCGGCCACGTAGGTGAATCGTTTGGAATCTCCCAGGCGCGCACGCGCCTGGGAGAGTTGGGTGGTCGAGTAATCCACCAGCGTGATGTGTTCGAAACCCGTGTAGCGCGGTGTGTTCCTTCCCGCCCCGGCACCGAGTTCCAACATCTGGCTCCCGCCAGCGGGGAGCAGGCGGGAGAGGGCGATGGCTTCGCAGGCATCCTCGTATGCCCTCCCGCCGCGTCCCCAAAAGGAGTCCTGGTAATCGGAGCCCTCGTAGTTACAGACAGGGGGCGTGGCAGACAGGTTACCCGCCATCGGAGCCGCGCCCGAAGCAGCGGTATTCGTAACCGAGCAGTTCCATGTAGGCGGGGTCGTAGATGTTGCGCCCATCGAAGACTACCGGGCGCTTGAGCGAGCCGTGGATGCGTTCCAGGTCGAGTTGTTTGAACTCGTTCCACTCGGTGACCACCACCAGGGCATCGCAGCCTTCGGCCATCCGGTAAGGGTCGGTGAACATGGTCGCCTCCGGGAGCAGGGCGCGCGCTCCCTCGAGGGCGATCGGGTCGTAGGCTCGTACAGCTGCGCCCCTGGCTGCCAGGTCCTGGGCAATATCCACGGACGGGGCATCGCGCATATCGTCGGTATTGGGTTTGAAGGCCAGCCCCAGCAGGCCGACCACCTTGCCGTCCAGGCTGCCAAGCATCTCCTCCAGGCGGGTGACCGCCATCTTGCGCCGGTCGTAGTTGATGTCCATCACGGCGTTGAGCAGTTGCGGGTGGCGTCCTTTCTCGGCCGCCATGAAGGCCAGCGCCTTGACATCCTTCGGGAAGCATGAACCGCCCCAGCCGAGACCGGCGTTCAGGAAGAGCGACCCGATCCGCTTGTCGTAACCCATCCCAACCGCCACTTCCTTCACATCCGCTCCCAGCGCCTCGCAGATGTTGGCAATCTCGTTGATGAACGAGATCTTGGTCGCCAGGAAGGCATTGGAGGCATATTTGATCATCTCGGCTGTGCGCAGGTCGGTGATGATGATCGGGGCGCGCAGCGGCAGGTGCAATTGGGCCACCTGTTCGGCCGCCTCGCGGTCGAGCGAACCGAGCACTGTGCGATGAGGCTGCATGAAATCGCCGATCGCCACCCCTTCGCTCAGGAATTCGGGGCAGGAGACGACCGAGAACGGGATCGGCTCCGGCTGGGCAGACTTCACGATGTCCGCCACCCAGTCCCCGGTCCCGACCGGGACGGTGGACTTGTTGATGATGATCAGGGACGCGGTCATCGTCCGGGCGATGGTGCGGGCAGCGTCGGCAACATATTGCAGGTCCGCTTCCCCGTTGACGCTGGAGGGTGTCCCGACTGCGATGAAGGCGAACTGCGCCCCTTTCAAAGCCTCGGCGTAGGAAGTGGTGAAGGACAGGCGGCCGGCTTTCACGTTGCGCTCCACGAGTTCCTCCAGCCCCGGTTCGTAGATCGGCATGACGCCTTTCTTGAGGTTCGCAATCCGCTGTTCGTTGACGTCCAGCGCCACAACCCGGTTGCCCAGGTCGGCAAAACAGGCGCTGGTGACCAGGCCAACATAGCCAACGCCGATGACACAGATTTGTTTCATGGTCTACCTCTCGGTTGGTTTTGGTATTTCCGGGCTAAATATACCAGAAAAAAAAAGGCGGCTGTGCAGGCCGCCTGCCCCGGAGCCCTCTGGCCGCCCCGTTCAACCTTCGGGGGTCGGCGTGGGAGTGGGGATGGGGGGAGATTCCAGTTCCGGCAACTGGTCGAAATCGGGGGGGCGCACCAGGTCCGAACGCACCCAGTTGCCGCCCAGATCCATGTAGAGCGGCTGGCCGCTCTCGATCCGCAGCCAACCGTTATCGGCGGTGCGGCCATCGAAGTAGAGGCAGTCCTCGAAGGTCAGCCAGCCGACCACCTCGAAGGCAACATCCGGGCCGGAGCGCACATTGACATTGCGCGGGTTGATGCAGAATTTCAGGCCGTTGAAGGTCGGCGTTGGGGTCAGGGTCGGGGTGGCGGTCGGTGGGACGGGGGTAAGTGTGGGCGGATGGGTGGGGACGACCGCCGTGGGTGTGACCGGGGTGGGCGAGGGCGTGCGGGTCGGCGTCACCGATTGGGTGGCGGCGGCTGCCAGGGTCTGGCGCATCTCGGCGGTCTGGGTCGAGCGGAGGGCGATCTGGGCCGGCGCCACGGTCTGGAAGTAGATGGTGATGGCCGTCCCAGCCAGGCCGATGACTGCGGTGATGATCGTGCCGATCAGGGCATAGCGGGCAGTGGAGGTTTCTTTTTCTTCTTTCGGGCTCATAGTCTTCCCTTTTTCGGAGCAGGATTCATTTTCCTTCGAGGGCTTTCTTTACAGTCTCGTTCAGGCTGGTGACATTGATCGGTTTCGATATGTACCCGTCGAATCCCGATTCCAGCGCACGTTTACGGTCGCCGGGCAGGGTATGGGCCGTGATGGCAACCAGCGGGATCCCGGCCGTCTGCGGGTCGGCCTTCAGTTGGGTGGCTGCCGACCAGCCATCAACCTGCGGCAGGGAGAGATCCATCAGGACCAGGTCGGGGCGCTCGCTGCGCGCCATCCGGAGTCCCTGGCTGCCATCGCGGGCTTCCAACACCTGGTAACCCTCCCGTTCGAGCAGGAAACGGATAAGTTCGAAGTTGTCCGGATTATCTTCCACCAGCAGGATGCGGCAGGCTTTCATGGTTTTCTCCGTCTCTGGATTCTGGTTATACCTGTTCCGGCCTGATTCGTCAATTCGATAGCGCATTCCGCCCAGGGTTCCGGCTGTGGTATATTTCCGCCGGAGACCGAGATGCGAATCCTTTTCTACGCCGATGGGCGTTCCCCGATCACTGCCGGGTGGCTGCGCTACTGGATCGAGCGCGGCGACGAAGTCCACCTGGCCTCATCCTTCCCCTGCCCGCCGCTGCCGGGACTGGCTTCCTTCCGCCTCATCCCGGTCGCCTTCTCCGGGGCGCGGCCGCAAGGGATGGGGGGGCCGGGACGGAGAAACCCGTTGTGGGGCGCCGGGGCGCTGCGCCTGCGCCTGGCGCTGCGACAGTGGCTCGGCCCGCTGACCCTCTGGCGGGCTGCGCCCGGATTGAGGGAAGCAGCAGCGGAGATCGCACCAGACCTGGTGCATGCCCTGCGCATCCCCTACGAGGGGATGGCGGCGGCCGGGGCCGGGTTGGGAGTCCCACTAGTGGTCTCGGCCTGGGGCAACGATTTCAGCCTGCACGCCCGTTCCACCCCCCTGATGGCGACCTGGACGCGCCGGACCATGCGGACCGCCGCGGCCCTGCACAGCGACTGCCGCCGCGATGTGCGCCTGGCGCAGGAATGGGGCTTCGAGCGGCGAAAACCAACCCTGGTCGTCCCGGGGAACGGGGGGATCGACACCCGCCTGTTCCACCCCCCCGAACGGCTTGTGACCGCTCCGGTGATCGTCAACCCGCGCGGCTTCCGCGGCTACGTTCGCAACGACACCTTCTTCCGCGCCATCCCGCTGGTGTTGCAGGAATACCCGCAGGCGCGCTTCCTCTGCCCTTCAATGGCCGGGGAACCGCAAGCCGCAGCCTGGATCGAGAAACTGGGCATTGGGAATTCGGTCGAACTGTTGCTTTCCCTTCCACACAACGGCATGGGCGAACTGTTCCGCTCGGCAGCAATCATGGTATCGCCCAGCACGCACGATGGGACGCCCAACACCCTGCTGGAAGCGATGGCCTGCGGCTGCTTCCCGATCGTCGGTGAAGTAGAGTCCTTGCATGAGTGGATCGCGCCCGGCATCAACGGCTTGATCATCGACCCGGCCTCCCCGGCCAGCCTGGCGCAGGCCATCCTCCAGGCCCTGGGGGATACCGGCCTGCGGCATCGGGCGGCGCTCGAGAACAAAAAAATAACCGGCGCGCGCGCCGGTTATGCGGCCTGCATGGCGCAGGCTGCTGCCTTCTATTCGGGGATCAACAATCGGTAGGTTACGGGCGCGGGGTGCGCAGGGTATCCAACCGCTGCTGGAGTTCGATGCGCTTGCTGCTGGCCGCCTGGCGGATCTCGCCTGCAAAACTCCGGGCGCGTTCGCCGATCTGGCCGCGCAGTTCCTGACCCGACTCGGGGGCGAATAACAACGCCATCGTGGCGCCAACCAGGCCACCCACCACAATCCCGATGAAAAAACTGAATGTCCGACGCATGGCATGCTCCTGTAGATGGATGAATTGATTACACAGAGCGATTATAGGGCAAAAGGCGCAAGCAGGGAAGAGTTCCATAAAAACAGAGAGCGCCTAACACGGTGGGTTATCCTATATTTTTTACCGCAGAGTATGCAAAGTGCACAGAGATATTCCTTTGAATTTCTCCGCGAACTCCGCGCGCTCTGCGGTTCAATGTTTTTCCCCACTTTATTCGCCACTTCCCAAAAACAAAGATTGCCACAAGCCGGATTCTGTGGAATAATGACCTTGCCACGCGTATCCGCGTGAACGCGATGGCAGGATGTACAACCAGAACCTGTTCCCAAGCGGCTGGGCGGGCTGCCGAAAAGCCCGAAGGCCCCTACCTTGCACGGAGGGTACCATGTCCACAGTCTCCCCTGTTCCCATTTCCACTCCCGAACGGAAGAAAGTGACCGTCCCGGCGCTGCGCAAGAAGAAGGCGCGTCGCGAGCCGATCACCATGCTGACCGCCTACGATTACCCGACCGCCCTGGCCCTGGATGCAGCCGGCCTGGACATCATCCTGGTCGGCGATTCACTCGGCATGGTGGTTCTGGGCTACCCCACCACCCTGCCCGTCACCATGGAAGAGATGCTCCACCACTGCCGGGCGGTCGCCCGCGGCGCCAGCAACAGCCTGCTGGTTGGAGACATGCCGTTCATGTCATACCAGGTCAGCGTGCCGGAGGCGGTGCGCAACGCCGGGCGTTTCCTCCAGGAAGGCGGGATGGATGCCGTCAAACTGGAGGGCGGGCGGGACCGTCTGGAAGCAGTGCGCGCCATCGTCGGCGCCGGCATCCCGGTCATGGGTCACATCGGCCTGACACCCCAATCGGTGAACCAGTTTGGCGGATTCCGTCCCCAGGGCCGGACGGCAGCCGCCGCCACCCGGCTGCTGGAGGATGCCCGCCTGCTGGAGGAAGCCGGTTGTACCAGCCTGGTGCTCGAATCCGTCCCGGCGCGGCTGGCCAGCCTCATAACCAACCGGTTGGAGATCCCGACCATCGGCATCGGCGCCGGGGGTGGGTGTGATGGGCAGGTGCTCGTCACCCATGACCTGCTCGGCTTGTTCGAACGCTTCACGCCGCATTTCGTCAAGAAATATGCAGACTTCCATGGCGAAATGCTGCGCGCCGTCCGGGAATACAAGGACGAGGTCGAGGGCGGCGTTTTCCCGGCCGCCGAACATGAAGTCGAGATGCCAGACGAAGAATGGGAACTGCTCCTGAAGGCCGCCGGGTGAGGCGCCGGATGGACGAGATCCTGGTCGTCGGCAGCGGCGCCCTGGGGACTCTCTTTGCCGCCCGGCTGGCCGAGGCCGGGGCAGGTGTTGCCCTGCTCGGCTCCTGGCCGGAGGGACTCGACGCCCTGCGGGACGGGGCACGCTGGGTCGACTCAGCCGGGACCCCGCACACCGCCCAAGTGCGGGTGGCGCGGAATGCGGGGGAATGCGGCCGGCCGCGCCATGCCCTGGTGCTGGTCAAATCCTGGCAGACCGAATCCAGCGCCCGGGCGCTGGCGCGCTGCCTGGCTGGAGACGGGCTGGCGGTCACCCTCCAGAACGGGCTGGGAAACCGGGAAATCCTGGCACAGGGGTGCGGCGCGGAGCGAGTCGCCCAGGGCGTCACCACCACCGGGGCGGCGCTGATCGAACCAGGCATCGCCCGCCTGGGAGGCGAAGGGACGCTTGCCATCGAGCAACACCCGCGCCTGGCCCCACTCGCCGGGTGGTTGCGGCGCGCCGGTTTCGACCTGCAAGTCATGGCGGATGTGCGGTCGCTCGCCTGGGGGAAACTGGTCGTCAACTGTGCCATCAATCCCCTCACGGCCCTGCTGGACCTGCCCAACGGCGGCCTGCTGGATTGCCCTCCGGCGCGGCGCCTGATGGCCGAATTGGCGCAGGAGACGGCCGGCGTGGCCACCGGGCTGGGGATCGGCCTGCCGTTCGGCGACCCGGTCGAGGCGGCGGAGGCGGTCGCCAGGCGCACAGCCCGGAATGTCTCCTCCATGTTGCAGGATGTGCGGCGCGGCGCCCCGACCGAAATCGAATCCATCTGCGGGGCGGTGGTGCGCGCCGCGCAGGAGGCGGGCCTGGCAGCCCCCGCCAACCGCCTGGTACTGGAACTGGTGCGGGCGCGGGCGGCATCCGTCCGCCCTGCTTCCCCGTCCCTACCCGGCATGGTAAGATAGGGCAACTATACGAGTTGGAGGAACAGAATGCGCAAGGCGATCCTGCTGGTTTTCCTGTTGGCAATCCTGCTGCCGGTCGCGCCTGTCCGGGCGCAGGAGTCAATCCGGTTTTCATTGGTGGAAGTCGAACTGTGGCCTGAATATGACCGGCCCGAGATGCTGGTCATCTACCGCCTGTACCTTCCACCCACCCAGTCCCTGCCGCTGGAACTGGCCCTCAGCCTCCCGGCCGGCGTGCAGGTCAACGCGGTGGCTGTCATGGATGGCAGCGGCACGCTGCTCACCGCCCCCCACCAGTACGAGGAGCAACCCACCGGCCGGGCGACGCTTACCTTCACCGCCACCAGCGGCCAGGCGCAGGTGGAGTACTACGCCCCCCTCCCCCGCCAGGACTCCGCCCGGCATTATGATTTCCAGTGGCCCAGTGATTATGCCGTGGACGCCATGACCATCTTCTTCAAGTTGCCGGTCGAAGCCTCCAGCCTGCAGAGCGACCCGGTCCTGGCTTCGCTTGGCGCCAGCGGGGACGGGCTGGCCTACTACTCTCTCTCTGCCGGTCGCCTGGATGCGGGGCAGGTTTTCGATCTATCCATCGACTACCAGAAAAGCACCGACCGCCTGAGCGTCTCCGGCCTGCAGGTGGAACCGGTCGCCCCGCTCGATGAGGGCGGCAGCGCCGGCATCCTGGACCAGCCCTGGCTGCTGCCGGTCGGGATCGGGATCCTCGGTCTATTGCTGGTGATCGCGGCCGTTTTCCTGGCCGGCTCGCTGGCAGGCCGCAGGTCGGGTGGACCATCCCGGCGGGCGCGCCACACCTCCCACTGGAAGGAAGAGACGGAGCCCGGCGCTGAAGCCTACTGTCATGCCTGCGGACGGCGCGCCCAGCCTGGGGATGTTTTCTGCCGGGCATGCGGCATCCGTCTGCGGCGCGGCGAATAAGCCGTTCGCATCCCCATCCCACCCACCATGCACCTGCATTCGATCATCGTAGTTTATTTCCTCTACGGCCTGGCTTTCTTCAGCATGGGCCTGCTGGTGGCGGTCGAGGGCGGGCGCGCCCCCGACCTGCGGCTGCGGAAAGCCCTCCGCCCGCTGGCGGGTTTCGGCCTGGTACATGGACTGCACGAATGGTTGGAAATGTTCAACCAGATGGAGATCCTGATCGGGCACAATGAGACTGTGGTTTTCGAGGGGGTCCTGCTGGCAATCCTGGCAATATCATTCATTTCCCTGGCAGCCTTCGGCAGTTACCTGCTGGCTGTCACCCCGGTTTCGCAGCGCCTGGTGATGCTCGTCCCACTCGGCCTGGAAGCGGTCTGGGTCTTCGGCATCCTGTTGCTGCGCGGCCGTTACGCCCCCGAGCAGATGTGGGACATCGCCGATGTCTGGACACGGTACAGCCTGGCCATCCCGGCAGCCGCCCTGACCGCCGCCGGGCTGGTCGTCCAGCAGCGCGTCTTCCGCCGCAGCGGCCTGATCCGCTTCGGGCAGGATGCGCTATGGGCGGCGGTGGCCTTTGCATGGTACGGACTGGTAGGCCAGATGTTCACCCGCGCCACCGCCCTGCCGCCGTCACAACTCATCAACCAGGAACTGTTCCAGGACTGGTTCGGCTTCCCGGTACAGTTCTTCCGCGCCGCCCTGGCGGTGCTGGCGGCAGTCTTCGTGATCCGCTTCCTGCGCGCCTTCCAGGTGGAGACGGAAAGCAAGATCGCAGACCTGCAGGATGCCCGCCTGCGCGAAGCGCGTGAACGGGAACTGCTGCAGGGCGAACTATTCCAGCGGGTGGTATCGGCTCAGGAAGCCGAACGCCAGCGCATCGCCCGCGACCTGCACGACGAGACCGGCCAGGCGTTGACCGCCATCGGGATGGGATTGCGCAGCCTGGCCACCAGCGTCCCCCGCCTCCAGGCTGACGCCAGGGCGCTCGGGACCACCCGCCAGCTGGAGGGCATGGTGGCCCACTCCATCCAGGAACTCCAGCGCCTGATCGCCGACCTGCGGCCCTCCCACCTGGACGACCTGGGTCTGCCGGCCGCCCTCCGCTATTACGCCGGGACGATCCAGGAACGCTCGGCGATGAAAGTGCGGGTGGAGATCAGCGGCGAGGAGTACCCGTGCAGCAACGCCGCCAAGATCGCCCTTTTCCGCATCGTCCAGGAAGCCCTGACCAATATCGTGAAACATGCCGCCGCCAGCCAGGTGGATATCCACCTGGCCTACACCCCGGAGGAGATCTCGGTCCAGGTGCGGGACGACGGGTGCGGCTTCGACGCCCGCCGGGTCACCGCCGAAAGCCACGGGCGGCGTCCGTTCGGCCTGCTGGGGATGCAGGAGCGCGCCACCCACCTGGGCGGAGAGTTTTCGATAGAATCCTACACCGGCAAGGGGACCCTGATCGAGGTCAGCATCCCAAACCGGGGCAACCAACAGGAGGCTGCGGATGAAGATCCGGCTGTTATTGGTCGATGACCACGCCGTGGTGCGTTCCGGGCTGCGGATGTTGCTCGGCAACGAGTCCGATGTCGATATCATCGGAGAGGCTGGGACCGGGCAGGAGGCGCTGGCCGCCGTCCGCCAGGATCGACCGCAGGTGGTACTGATGGACATCGGCCTGCCCGACATGTCCGGGATCGAAGCCACGAAAGTAATCAAAGACCAGTTCCCGCAGACAGCAGTGGTGGCGCTGACCATCCACGAGGATGAGGAGTATTTCTTCCGCATGTTGGAGGCCGGGGCCAGCGGGTACGTCCCCAAGCGCGCCGCCCCCGGGGAACTGCTGACCGCCATCCGCACCGCAGCCGCCGGGGAGGTCTACCTGTATCCATCCATGGCGAAATTGCTGGTGCGCGATTACCTCTCACAGGAACGCCCGGCCGGTGCGAAAGGGAGCGGGAGCGACCTGACGGAGCGCGAGGAACAGGTGCTGGCCTGCCTGGCGGAAGGCGATACCAACGAGGCCATCGCTGAAGCGCTGGTCATCAGCCCCAAGACGGTTGCCCGCCACCGCGAGAACCTGATGCACAAACTCAACCTGCACTCGCGCGCCGAACTGGTGCGTTACGCCATCAGGCGGGGGATCATTAAAGCCTGACCGCCCGATCTACTCCCTGACCTGACCGTCTGACCGTTCCAATCCCGGACATGGACAAGTGGGATTACGCGCAGGGAATCCGCGTCGCCCGTAGTTTTTGAGCACCGGTCCATCATCCCCTGTGTGGGGCTACGTCCCGGGATCCAAAAAAGGGGGGAAAACCGATAATCGAATCGCCACTCCTGCATCCATCACGATTGGGATTTTCGCCCAATCCCAGCCCTTGGCAGTTACCTGCTTGGGGTATCTGCTGTAATATCCATCATGCACCCCATCCCGGTCGTGGGGCGCGCTCCCCATGAGAAGATGGGCTCGCTTCCGAATGTACGACGCAGGGGGAAATCCATACACTTAGGGTGAAACCAATCAATGAAAGGAACGGAGGCGCCCATGAATACCATCCTCGCCCTGCTCGCACTGACTGCAATCCGGATCCTCATCCCCCTGGCGCTGGTACTGGCCACCGGTGAGACCATCCGCAAATCCCAGACAGGACACCCGGTATAGGAGGCTGCCATATGAACTGGTTGAACGACCTGCTATCCTTCCTGGCCGGCGTCGGCCTGCGGCTGTTGATCCCCATCGCTGTCACCGCGCTGGTCATCTTCCTGCTGCGCCGCCTGGATGCCCGTTGGCAGGCAGGCACATCGCCCGATGCGGCTCCCGCCCAGAAGACGATTTGCTGGAAGGTCAAAG
>Ga0194126_10005742_pt1 | contig 18090 bp, 18 predicted proteins | sample TA2KigC150mmetaG_FD_148641 | JGI IMG/M metagenome (GOLD analysis project Ga0194126, IMG submission 148641) | Freshwater microbial communities from Lake Tanganyika, Tanzania - TA2015035 Kigoma Deep Cast 150m | ecosystem: Environmental > Aquatic > Freshwater > Lake | place: Tanzania: Lake... | reverse complement strand
TCCAGAGTTAAGATAACCGACTCCCAGTGCTGCTTCCGGGCACATAGCCAGAGGCTGCTGGACTCAATTGACATCACCGAAACCGGCTTCGGCTTTAGCGTTGAAGTGCTCACAAAAGCCAGAAAAAAAGGACTAATCATCACCGAGGTGCCCATTTCCTGCGTCTACCACTCCCAAGGCTCAAGCCTGCATCCCATACCACACGGCCTCGGCGTCGCCCTCAGCGTCATCAAACACCGCCTCAAGGCATTGATATGAGTACGAAAAGCAAAAAGAGAACCCAACGCAAAATCGCCATAATCCTGGGAACACGTCCGGAGATAATAAAGATGACTCCTGTGATAAGAGCATTAGAAGGAAAAGGGGCAGATTACTATATCCTACACACAGGACAACACTACTCCTACAACCTGGATAGGATTTTCTTCGAGCAACTCAAACTGCCAGATGCCAGATACAACATAGACGCTGGCTCCGGTTCCCACGCCGAGCAAACAGCAAAAATACTCGTAGGAGTAGAGGAAGTGCTGCTAAAAGACAGGCCGGACGTCGTCTTGGTCGAAGGAGACACCAATTCAGTGCTAGCTGGTGCCCTGGCCGCAACTAAACTACATGTACAAGTAGGACATGTCGAGGCTGGTCTGAGAAGTTACGACCGACAAATGCCCGAGGAGATAAATCGCATCCTGGCCGACCGCTGCTCCGACTACCTGTTCGCCCCTACCAAGAAGGCTAAGTCAATATTGCTCCACGAAGGCATCCCCAAAAGCAAAATCTTCGTCACCGGAAACACCATAGTTGATGCCGTCTATCAAAACCTGGAAATAGCCAGAAGAAGCCCCAATCGCAACTTTAGACCCATCACCTCACACGTAGAGCACAGAGCCCTGAACCTCGAACCCAGAACCTACTTCCTGGTAACACTTCACCGCCAAGAAAACGTAGACAATAGCACAAGACTCAAGGGAATACTCCAAGGGTTGGAGCTAGTAGCTTCAGAGTTTTCCCTCCCTGTCATATATCCAATCCACCCACGTGCCGCAAAGATGATGAGGCAATTTCGCCTCAAGCCCAAGAACATCGAACTCGTCGAACCATTGGACTTTCTCGCTTTCCTCCAGCTCGAGAGCAATGCCCGACTGCTCCTCACAGACTCCGGAGGAGTTCAAGAAGAAGCTTGCATCCTGAAAGTTCCCTGTGTTACCTTAAGAGACAATACCGAAAGACCTGAAACCATAAACGTTGGCGCCAATGTCCTGGCAGGAGCAACACCCAACAAAATATTGGAATGCACTAGGCTTATGCTCCAGCGTAGCACCAAGTGGAAGAATCCCTTCGGTGACGGCAAGGCTGGCCAGAGGATTGTTGAAATAGTGACTTGAACGTTGAACGCACAAGGAGAACAGTATGCCTAAAATCTTGGTAACCGGAGGCAAAGGATTCATCGGTTCCAACCTTGTTCCCGAACTCCGAAACAGAGGCCACGAAGTATGGGTATGCGACCTGGGCCAATCTGAAGGCCCGAACTATATCCGCTGCGACGTCAGCAAGTACCGGCAACTCGAGCGTATCTTCGAGCAACACAAGTTCAACTACGTCTACCACCTGGCAGCAGAATATGGCCGTTGGAACGGTGAAGACTATTACGAGAACCTCTGGCTGACAAACGTGGTAGGCACCAAAAACTTGATCCGCATCCAGGAACAGAAGAAATTCCGCATGATTTTCTTCTCCAGCGCTGAGGTCTACGGCGACTATGATGGCGCAATGAGCGAAGACACCATGGACAAGATACCCATCAAACAGATGAACGACTACGCCATGACTAAGTGGGTCGGCGAGCTTCAAGTTTTAAACTCAGCAGCCATGGTTGGTACCGAGGCTGTCAGAGTGAGGCCAGTCAATGCCTATGGCCCACATGAACATTACAGCCCCTACCGCGGCGTGATACCAGCTTTCATCTACAAAGCACTGCATAATGAACCCTACACCGTCTATCTGGGACACAAGCGCATCTTCGATTACGTTGAGGACACCTGCTGCACCTTCGCCAACATCATTGATAACTTCAAGCCCGGCGAAGTATACAACATAGGCGGCAAAGAGGAATGGGAACACGATATAAAGTATGTCTCGGATCTGATATTAAAGAACCTGGGTAAATCAGACGCCAAGGTGACCTATAAGGAAGCTGAGCCTTTCACTACCCGCTTCAAGCACATGGACTTCTCCAAATCCAGAAGAGACCTGAAGCACGACCCGAAGATTCCGTTGGAGGAAGGAATCCCCAAAACTATTGAGTGGATGCGCAAAACCTACGGGTTTAAGTAGCCCAAGCCAAACCCCGAACTTCAAACTCTGAACTTCGAACTCTTATGAGAATTCTTATCGTCCAAGAGAGCGATTGGCTCAAACGGGGACCCCATCAGCAACATCAATTGGCGGACCGTCTTTCACTCAAAGGACACCAGATTCGGGTAATCGATTATGAAATTCTATGGCGGGAGCAGACCAAAAAAGAGCTATTCTCCAGACGGCAGGTATTCCAGGATATAGGGAAAATCAATCCCCAGGCGAAGGTGACTGTCATTCGCCCAGGCATTATCAAAATACCCATTCTAGACTACGTCTCGCTCGTTTTCACCCACCAGCGAGAAATCGCACGTCAAATTGCCGAGTTCCAGCCTGATGTCGTAGTTAGCTTTGGCATATTGAACAATTACCTGGCGCTGAGGGCAGCAAAGAAACACAAAATCCCCTTTATTTACTACTGGATAGATGTGCTACACCATCTCATTCCCATAAAACCCCTACAATTCATCGGGCAGTTCCTGGAAAGCAGGGCACTAAGACAGGCAGATAGAGTGCTGACCATCAACGACAAGCTCAGAGACTATGTCCTATCTGCAGGAGCAACAGATAAAAAAACACGCGTAATCAGAGCAGGAATTGACATAGAGCAATTCAAGCCTTCAGGCAAATCCAGTGAAATCAGACAAACGTACAGGCTCAGAGAAAACGATGTCGTCTTGTTCTTCATGGGCTGGCTCTATCACTTCTCCGGCTTGAAAGAGGTGGCTCTTGAGCTGGCCAAGACGGATGACCCAAGATTGAAATTGCTCATCGTGGGCGAAGGCGATGCCTTTGAAGACCTGAAAAGAATACAGGAGAAACACAACCTTCAAGACCGGGTTATCCTCACCGGGCAGAAGCCCTACACAGAGATGCCGGCCTTTATCGAAGCTTCGGATATATGCCTCCTGCCAGCCTATCCACGAGAGAAGGTAATGCAAGACATCGTACCCATAAAACTGTACGAATACCTGGCTATGGAGAAACCGGTCATAGCTACCAGACTTCCCGGCATTATGCAAGAGTTCGGCGAAGATAACGGTGTGGTCTACATCAATGAACCTGAAGATACCATCGTTAAAGCCAAAAGCTTGGCTGAAAGTGATAAAATGGGGGAATTCGGCATCAAGGCCAGGAAATTTGTCGAGAAATACAGTTGGAATAAACTAACCGCCGAATTCGAAGAAATTCTAAGAGAGGCCACAGGCAGTTCGAAGTTCTAGATTCAAGGTTATAAAAGTTCAATACATATTTGTTATCGCATAATGAAAATCGACAGGTTTGAAGACATCGAGGCTTGGAAAGAAGCGCGAAATTTGGTCAACACGATTTACAACATTTCAAATGAAGGGCTATTTCCAAAAGATTTCAGTCTGAAGAATCAAATCCGTGGGGCTTCGGTTTCCGTAATGTCCAACATCGCCGAGGGATTTGACAGAGGAACAAATAGGGAATTCACACAATTCCTTATAGTAGCTAGAGCTTCCGCTTCCGAAGTAAAAAGCCAATTATATATAGCCTTGGATCGCAATTATATAGATAAAAACGAGTTTGACACAGTATACCAACAAGCAACGAAAGTCATCAGCATTATCGATGGATTCATCCGTTATTTGAAAAAACCCAGAACCTGTAACGTAGAACATAGAACGTAGAACTTCTGACTTTGAACAGAAAGGAGTAATATGGAACAATATCTGAGAGAGTATAAGGGAAAGAATGTCCTGATCACCGGCGGCGCAGGTTGCATTGGCAGCAACCTGACCAAAGCACTCATCAAGGCTGAAACCGGGAAGGTAATCGTCCTTGATGACCTGTCGGCGGCGGAGAAATGGAATGTTCCGGTTGACCCATCCGTCCTTTTCGTAGAGGGCAGCGTGGTAGATGATGAGGTATTAAAAAGGGTCTTTGCCATCAAGCTGGACTATGTCTTCCACCTGGCCGCTCATTTTGCCAACCAGAATTCCGTGGATAACCCGGAGACAGACCTCGAAGTCAACGGTCTGGGCACATTGAGAGTGCTGGAATACGCCAATCTGACCAAGGTAAAAAGGTTTGTCTTCGCCTCATCAGGATGTTCAGTGTACGGCAGCCAGGCACCACTGCCACTCAAAGAAGATTTCGTCTCCCTGCACCTTGATACCCCCTACCAGATAACAAAACTCCTGGGCGAGCTGTATTGCAATTTCTACCAGAACTATTATGGCCTCCCCGTAGCTATTGCTCGCTACTTCAACGTCTACGGCCCAGGGGAAATACCCGGCGCTTACCGCAATGTCATCCCCAACTTCATGTACTGGGCATTGCACCAGATGCCGCTTCCCATCACCGGCACTGGTGAAGAGACCAGGGACTTCACCTTTGTCGAAGATATAGTTGACGGCACGCTTCGTTGCGGTGTGGTTCCAGAAGCTGTTGGACAGGCGTTCAACCTGGCATCAGAGACAGAAACAAAGGTAGTAGACATCGCCAGTATGGTGAACGAACTCACTGGCAACCCTGGCGGAGTAAAATTCCTGGCACGCCGCGACTGGGACAAGATCACCAAGAGAAGAGCTTCCATTCAAAAGGCACACAAGGTTTTAGGATATCAGCCAAAAACAAAAATGAAGGATGGGATTAATAAGGTATACAATTGGATTGTGGAAAACCGCGAGAAAATAGAGGCATGCGCCAAGTTCTAATTACCGGCAGGGAAACACTGGACGCAGAACTTAGAACGCAGAAAATAGAACTTAGAATCTTGAACATAGAACTTCGAACTCTCATGCCCCAGATTTTAGCTTGTTAGGAGAATGATGTCATCTAAACTTAATGTTGCCATAGTGGGGTGTGGTGCTGTAGCTGATAAACGCCATATCCCCAGTTTTGCCAGATTGAAAGACAAGGTCGCTGTGCGGGCTGTATGTGACAAAAATGAGGAACTGGCAAAACTGGTCGCCTTGAGACATGGAATTCCTAGGGTCTTTGTTAGCCAGGCAGAGATGCTCAAGGCTGAAGAAATTGACATAGTTGACGTCTGCACCCCACCTCAGATACACGCTCCCATAGCGGTCGAGGCGCTTGAAGCTGGCTGCCATGTGCTGATGGAAAAACCCATGGCGCTTACTACTGCTGATTGTGACAAGATGATAGAGGCGGCGATAAAGAACAATCGTAAGCTCTGTATTGTTCACAACGTGCTCTTTCATCCCCCGCTTATCAAAGCCAGAGAGATGGTCAAAGCGGGAGCCATAGGCGACTTCAGAGGCATGAGAATCCTGTTATCAGACCCCAAGGATGAAATGATAATGCGCCAGGACTACTGGATACACAAGCTGCCCGGTGGATTGATTGGTGAAACTGGTCCTCATCCTGTCTATATCTCCCTGGCTTTTCTGGATAAGGTTAATAACGTAGAAGTATTTGCTAAAAATTATCTGGTGCATCCCTGGGCACCATTTGATGAGTTCAGGCTCGAACTCGATGCTGATAACGGAATGAGTTCGGTGGCTATCTCTTATTCCGGTGAGCGGTATGCTGCAGAGGTAGAGATATTCGGCTCAGAAGGTGCTCTATACATAGACCTCCAGAGCATGCTGCTGGTGAGACACGGTGTAAAGAAAACTCTAAACTCTGCTAAGTTGGTCTCAACATCTCTCGGCACTGTAACGCAGATTATCGGCGGCCTCATAGCCAACGGATTTAAGACAATCACCGGCCAGTTCAGAGTGGGACATGAAAAAATAGTGGAGCTATTTGTCGATAGCATTATTCAAGATACCACTCCGCCTGTTACAGGTGAAGAAGGACGGGAGGTTATAAGGCTAATGGAGATGATAGTTGACAGGCTTTATAACAAATACGGTCGACCTCCAGCATCTGAACCTGGAACTTAGAACGTAGCACTGTGAAACAGATGCCACAAAAAGAAAAGGAATCGGTCCGGCAGTTCTGGGACGCAGTCCCCTGTGGTACCGGCGATGTTAGCATAAAGCCTGGGACACTTGAATACTTTGAGGCTATTTCGGAAAGACGTAACAAGCTGGAGCCCTTTATCGCTGACTATGCCCGATTTGAAAAATGGGTGGGTAAAAGGGTGCTGGAGGTGGGATGTGGTGCCGGTAGCGACCTGTTGCGCTTTGCCAGAGCAGGTGCCCGTGTCGCCGGTATGGACTTATCGCCGCGCTCGGCTGCGCTGGCAAAGAGCAGGCTGTGCCTTTATAACTGCCAGGGCGGTGTGCTCATAGCCGATGCCGAACAATTGCCCTTTAAAAATCGTTCGTTTGACCTCGTTTACTCCTGGGGAGTCCTGCACCATACGCCCGATACTGAACAAGCCATTAAAGAAATATACCGTGTTACCAGTCCGGGTGGTGAGATTTGTATTATGCTCTACCACAGGCACTCTCTGGTTTCTCTACAAATGTACCTGCGCTATGGTCTCTTCGTTTTCAAGCCCCTGAGGAGCTTGAAAGATATACTTGCCAGTCACCATGAGAGCCCGGGCACAAAAGCATATACCGTAACCGAGGCTCGGCAGATGTTCTCGGCATTTAGAGACGTGAAAATTAAGGTTTGCCTTACTCCTTATGACCTCCGCTACCGGAGAGACGGCTACCTTCCGTCATGGGTTGGCAACTTCATCCCGAAGCGTCTTGGCTGGTTCATAATCATCATGGGGCGGAAGTCCTCGCAGGAGGTTAAAGTAAAATGCCTGGAATATGCGGCGCTGTAGGAATCAAGAACGAGGGACTATTAAAGAGAATGGCGTCGCTCATGGAGCACAGGGGGGAGATAATCGAGGTCTCCGCCAATAATGGCGCCACGGTTGCGGTAATCCGCCGCACCCATGAACCCGGACTGCATAACCGGGGAGCCACGTCTATCGCCCTCGACCATGATATTTATGCCATGGGCAGCCGGCTGGTTGAAGACGATTCACAGATTTACCCGCACCTCGAAACCGTCGCTTCAATTAAAGAGGCTGTAAAAGCCCTCAGGGGGAGCTTCGCTCTCGCCATTGTCAACGCGGGCAGCCGGCAGGCAAAGCTGACTTTAGCCCGTGACATATACGGCGCCCGGTCCATGTATTATCTGCAGACCCGCCAGGCGCTCTTCTTTGCTTCTGAGATGAAATGTTTCCTGGCTCTTGAGGAATTTAAGCCGGAAATCAATCCCGAAGCGCTGTATCACTATCTGAGTTGCGGTTTTATATCTGATAAGCGGACTTTGCTCAAGCATGTTTACAAGGTTCTGCCGGGAGAGCTGGTGGAGTTTGAAGATGGAGAAGTTAGACGCTGTAAATACTGGCACCCGATGCCCTGTCAGCAGACGCCATTAGATATAGACCACTGGATTCAGTCCACCTGGGATAACCTCAAAGACGCCGCCACCACCCAATTGCCCGGGAAAGAAGGTAAGATAGGGGTGGCGCTTAGCGGGGGGCTGGACTCATCTTTGATCGCCGCTACTCTAAAACACGTCAGCCGTGACTCCAAAATCATAAACTTCTCCCTGGACTACGGTGATGGTGATAGTGCCGAGCTGGACATGGCGATGAAGATATCCGGATACCTGGATATGGATTGCCGCATCGTCAAACTGCATGCAGAGAAAATCGTAGCCGACCTGGAGCGACTGCAATGGCTCTATGATGAACCTCTGATAAAGTTCACCTTCATACCCACCTATTATCTTATGAACGCCGCCAGCGAGGAGGTGAAGACACTGTTCACCGGCGATGGCGGAGACGAGCTATTTATCGGCTACAGAAATGACTACTGGCAAGACCCTCTGATAATCAGCTTCTTCTCGAAGCTGGGAGCAATCAGGAAGCCAGCCCTGAAAGCGGGCAAGTGCCTGGCTACGCCACTGGCTAACTGGACTGGCTCAAAAACTCTATCGTTAGCCACAGAATTTTTCACCAGGGAGCATGCCAGCCATCCGGAATGGCAATACAGGATCGCCTCTCGGGTTTTTCATCCCTATTTCCCGGAGGAGGACCTGCCGAGATTGCTCAATAACAGCAGTTCACAGGGAATAACCGATACCACCGTCGAAGCCATCAACACATCAAAAGCCCACAGTAACATCGAGAAAATATCTTATGTCATGGTTAGCGGTGAACTCCCCAACGACCTGCTCAGATTGGACAAATCTGCGGCGGCTACCGGACTGAAAATAAGGTCGCCGCTCCTCGACCCGCATATGACGAATTTTGCCCTGAGTATCCCCATATCACTTAGGCACCGTCATGGAACAACCAAGCACTTGCTCAGGCAATTAATCAAAAACTATGACTTGCTCCCGCCGGAGGTAGCTGCCGGTAAGCAGAAGGCAGGGTTAACTGCACCCATACATCAGTGGCTGACCGAGAGCCCATCGCGGGACTACTTCGATGCCCTGCTAAAGTCCAACACCAGCATTCCCAACCTGAATATGTCCTACGTACATAAGTTCTACCCCCCAAAAACATACACCCAGACCTTGAAAGCCTGGGCTTTAATAGGCGTGCTTTTGTGGCTGAAAACTCTCACTGCCAAATCCGGAAGGCATTTTCATGACACCGACTAACGATTGGCCAATCGGGAAGCCACCGGCACTTATTACAAATTAATATGCTATGAACTGAAATTCTACTATCGCGGCAGGTTAGCCACAGATTTCTATACCCACTGCCTCATCAACTTGGAGGCGTAGCAAATTCGGCAGCCTCGCTGTTAGCGCCTCTTATTCGCCTGTAGATATAATCCAGAGCAATGGCACTGAAAATGATGTACCCTAGGCTTCCTGGCACTATGCTTTTGTACGACGCAGCAAAGATAAACATGTGAACTACGGAAAAATATGCTGGCACTGTCGCCACCAAAATCAATGGTCTCCAATCCCTCCTCATAGCCCAGATGGCAACTATGCCAAGTAATATGGGCACAATAGCGACCAGTATTCCAAGCCATCTGCAAAATGTGGCGCTGAGACTACTCCCTGTAAGCGGAGAAATAAAGTCAGAAAGATACCGTCCAAGATGGCTAGAGTAACCCAGTGTGTTAGGAAAGCGCCTGACCAAAACGCTCAGCCACCATCCAGGATATTCCCTGATAGTATTCAACACCTCTCCCCGAAAATATGCCTCTGTTTCCGGCGACCATGGTTTGATATCCTCACCCAGCGCCTCCCTTGCCAGATTGGTAGCATGTGCATCGGAAAGTACCGCCCCTACAGGGTTCTCGAATTCGCCAAAGCCTTCCCAAATGCCCTGCCACAAGGTGGAACGCATAAAAACAAGCGCGCCGGTAACATGATAGTTTCTTACCATCCAGGGAGATACAACCAGCACCAGCATTGCCATCATAACAGCAGTTACCTTGGCAACATTCAGTACACATTCCCTGAAATTTGTCTTCCGAAGGCTATATATGAACAAACCCAGGCCAAACATCAAGGGCAAGAGCAGTATAGTCGGCTGAAAATAACAACCTACACCAGCAAAGAGACCCGATAGGATATAGAACTTCATTGCCCCCGTTCGCGCCGCCTTTACAAAGAAGTATAGGGAACTCAACGTGATTAATGGCATCAAAGCATCGTGAAGTGGCCATATAGATAGGTATGCGATGGGGAGCCAAATCGCGTATAGGAAGGCTGCAATTAAACCAGTTCTCCTGCTAAATAACTCTTTTCCAATCAAAAACATCAGCAGACAGCCAAAAGAATCGATGACTGCTTGAATCACTCGGAGATAAATATCGTTGTATTCACCAAACGCCCAGTATGTCCCAGCCAACAATATGCTGGTCCCCGGGGGAAGATCATAAAATGGTTCACCATCCCCAGTAACAAATCCTCGCTTTTCACACAGGTTTCTTGCCACCTCATCAAACTGACTTGTCATCCCACTATAAGGCGTCAACATGAAATGACTCATCATACCGGTATCAAGATTGGGAATGCAGGTATAACTTAGCATACCCACCCTAAGACTAAGAGCTAGGATAAGAACAAGTATCAAAAATTTATGTGATTTGATTCTGCGAATCATGTCTTCATCTCCTCGCCAGCACTACGGGAAGTCCGAAACTCCTTTTGCAAAAACACCGCAAGACCTGCTGAATTATCGGATGAAGGCCCAGTCAATTTAATCACGCACAATCATTGGTGTTGGCAATGGAATAATAAAACCGCCGCGGAACCCTTTATTCCGAAGTTTGGGCATTAATTCGTCTGCAATATGCCAGGAAAGTAGGAGCGCATACTCAGGTTGGTCGGCAAAGAGGCAGGACTCCTCCACAACTGGTATCAGTGTGCCAGGTATATATTTCCCAATTTTGTGCGACCCCTTGACTTCCAGCACATAGTCAAGCATCCCATCATCCAGGCCAACGTAATTGATAAGCGTGCTGGCACGCGATGGTGCACTGATACCATAGATGTGTTGTCCCTTTTCCTTGATAGCCAGAAGCAGAGAGTGCAACTGCAATTTAGAGACAACTACGCACTCTTTGAATTTGAGCAAATTATCCTTGCTCAACACAAACGGAGCTTCTCCCTCCAGAAGGTCCGCTACTGTCGGTTGGACAGCGTAATCCCCTGCCCTTGCGGCATAGACACGGATAGAACCCCCATGAGTAGGAATCCGCTTGGCATAGAAAATCTCCAACCCATGCTTTTCCAAAAGATACTTCAGGCTATGTAAAGAATAGTACCGCAAATGCTCGTGGTAAATTGTGTCATACTGCAAGGTCTCAAGTAACGGTAGCAAATAGTGCGACTCAGAAACAAACACACCGCCCGGTTTAAGTAACTGCATAATCAATGCCACCACGCCATTGACATCTTCGATGTGCGCGAACACATTGGTTGCAGTAACCAGCTTTGCCTGCCCATATTGTGCAATAACCGTGGAAACAACTTCTGGGGTGAAATAGTCAATTATCGTTGGAATGCCACGCTCTATTGCGATTTTACCGATTTCCTCGGGAGTAATCCCTAAAACTCGATGATTGTCTTTGAAATTACTTAACAGATTCCCATCGTTAGAACCGATGTCCACAGCCAAGTCTTGCGGCCCCAAATCCATCGTTGCTCTGACTTCGCGATAGAGTTCTGCAAAGTTCTCGCAAAGAATCTTTGTGGTGCTGCTAGTGTAGGGATATTCTGGAGGAAAGATAACCTTTGGGTCAACCACCAAGCCTAGTTGCACCAGATGGCATTGGGAACAGTAAAGCAATTGTGCAGGATAGCTAGGTTGTTCACGTGGCTTCTCACCGATAGGATTCATCCGATTGACCGGCGGAAGGTAGCCCAAGAAAAGTATTGGCTCAAGATCAGCATTGCGGCACACCTGACAGAATTCAATGACAACACTGGAGCCAGTCCCAGCTGCTAGTTCGGGTAGATTTGACATCACTGCGCCTCCTCGCTATTTGTTGTTCTCCGCCGGTATATACTCAAAGAACCTATTCAGCCGGATTGAGATAGGCATTCTCATCATACCAACGTAGCGCAATCGGTAATCCTCTATGTAAATTATACTGCGGCCCATATCCCAGCTTGACCAATTTGGCGATATCTGGGCAGCGCCGTGGCGTACCGCCACCTGCCGGTTCACCCGGTACAACCTCTACCTTCCGACCAAAGTAATCACCCACGAGATGCGCTAGTTTCTCTATGGTTACTTCTTCCATCGTGCCGATATGATAAATGCCTAAATGTTCGCCGTGCTCTAAGATTAAACCCAACCCAGCGATAAAGTCTTCAATGAAGACAAAGGCACGTGTCTCCTTGCCGCTACCCTGGACTGGGAAACGAACAGTGTCTCCCGCCGTCTGACATAGTTGTTTCATGCGTAGCGCAAACTGCGGAATGACATGCTCCCAACCCATATCAGGGCCATAAACATTGTGTGGGCGAAAGACAACCACACGTTGAAAATGCCTCCGCCCATAGTTAAGCGCCATCGCCTCACCGATGATTTTGCCAGCCGCATAGGAATAACGTGGATTTAGAATATCAGGAATGCACAATGGCGCTGCTTCATCTGTCGGCACAGTCGGTGGAGTCTGATATACCTCAGAACTGGAAGCCAGGATTAACTCGCCAACTCCATGTTTCATACAAGCGTCAATAACGTTTACTATGCCTTTGACTCCCACGTCCAGGACAAGCTCGGGCTGGGTATAAAAGAACTTGGTGCCGTTCACAAATGCCAGGTGACAGACGCTATCCACACCTTTACATGCCTCCTCGACCTCACATTTGTTTCTTATATCGCCTTCGACAAATTCAACGTCATCTATAACAGCCTGAATTCGTCTGCGACTTCCCCTCGAGTTGTTGTCAAAAATGCGGACAGCATTTCCTTTTCTAACCAATTCTCGAACTAGGGCACTACCTATGAAGCCGGAGCCACCTGTAACAAGATATTTTTTGCCTTGCATCCCAGAAACGCCCTTTGCCTGCTTATTTTTGTATAAGTAACCACAAGTGAACCATATCTGTTACGCAAAAAGAATATCAAAAAACCTTTCCGCAAAGTCGCAAGTCCCTCTTGATTTTGACAGTCTCCGGTTTTCTGCGAAGCCACTTTGTAGCCAAACCATATACATACCACTTGAGATAATGGGGTAACCACCGAACTACACGAAAGCGACTCTTTCCTTTAACTCGTTCAAGCCAACGGCATGGGATTTCACCAATTTTCCAACCTAGCCTCTCACATTTGACCAACAGTTCCAGTGAATAGGTAAACCCCACTCTTGATTCAATAAGAACCGAATCCAGAAGCCTGCGCGAGAACAGCCGAAAACCGTTAGTGGCATCACGAACTGGAACACCCGACAGTCTAAAAAGGGTGAATGAAGCTAAACGTGTCAAAACTGATTTTAACCAGGGGCATCCCTCCATTGACCCACCTTTCATAAATCGACTTGCGACTACAACATCGCAACCATCCTTGAATTCCCTGTACATCTTATCCAAAATATGCTGGTTATATGTATCATCGGCTGCAAAAACAACTACACAGTCAGCATCGCTCATCTCAAAGCCAGTAACAATTGCTCCATGAACTCCCTGTCCACGATTTTTAACCCTCACTATTTCATAACGCACTTTGCAATCATCCAGGGCAGGCAATGTGTTGTCTTCATCAAAATCATAGCAGATAAGCAATCGAAAAGGTGTCTTGACCTTCTCGTCTAACAATTTGAGCACCTCACTGATATTATCACCTTCATTATACACAGGAATAATAATATCTAGAGGGAAAGGGTTTCGTGGCATCGGACTCGCGTTCATCGCTGCAATGATAGGCCTTCCCACAAACTACAGTCCATTGATGAGTCCCATGGAATCTCAAAAGGCAAGCACTTAGCAATATCCTCACGGGTACAAGGCTTTAAGCTTGGTTTATATGCTCTATATCTATCATAATCAGAAAGGCGAGGATTCCCAATGTTCACTGTCCCAACAAAATCTATCGCGAGAATTCTCTGGATTGCTTTTACCAAATCATCTAGCGGCATGCCAGAAGTAAAAATGTCTGTAGCAGATTCCTCGAATTCAATTTGGTTGGGATCAAAAAACCTCGTACGAATTATGCAATGATTTGAGAGCGCATTCACAGCAGCTTCAGCTCCAAGCTTGGTCCAGCCATATACATTATAGGGAATCGTTTCGTCCTTTTCAGAATAGTTACCTCTCACACCAGGATAGACACCGTCTGTCGAAATATGAATGAACCTAATTTTTTTGTCATATCTCTTTTCAGTTTCAATAAGCTGTTTTACTAGATTGCTTGTGCCGACAATATTGATGGCTATAGCTCTGCAGGGTTCAGCTTCGCAAATTCTCATCCGTGCCAAAGCAGCGCAGTGTATCACAACACTAATCTGTTCACGTTCAAAGAAATTTTTGACAGAAGTTGGTTCCGTGATATCTAAAACATCTTTCGGAGGATGGAGTATATTTTGAATCAATCCGGAATTAATAATATGCCTTCCAAGCTTGCCCGAGCCGCCAGTCAAAAGAATGTTACTGGAAGTCATCGTAACCACCCATTTGGAACAGAAAGTTGCCCCCTCTGGCTACCTGCAACCTTAAGCGACACGCGAACAAGTACCGCTTCACACCCGTGTGGAGAAGTAACAGTAATCATCAAAAATGGCATCCCCCACAACCGCAAGAAATCCAGGATACCAAATTATAGAATTGTCTGGACCTGTGGGTTTCACGATTTCGCCTCAGACGGGATTACATTCCATAAATCCACTACCTCGACTCCCTGGGGCATACTAAGCTGCCGATATGCCGAATGCGGAACACCAACAATCACCACATCGCTTGATGCCACTAGCTCTTCTTTGCTAACGAACGTCGGATTTTTCGCAAACTCGTCAGAGTAAAGAACGTGTGCACCATAAAAACGCAATATCTTACCCAGTTTATACGAGAGCGAATCACGGGTGTCATCAATATCCGCCTTGAATGCCATGCCCAAGATACCTACTCTCGTACGGGTAAGGTCATACTTCTGTCGCAAATTCTCGACAATAAACCCCGGCAAACCCTCATTGATAGTCATAGCGGCTTGCCCCAGCGGGAAACTGGTGTTACCCAGTGCAAGGAGTTGCATCGTATCCTTGAGTAAGCATGGGCCTGCGGCAAAACCAGCAGCAGCCAGACCGGTAGCTCGTTCATATCCATCCATCATCGCCTGCCGCACGCGGTCAAAATCCACTCCAAAATTGCATGCAACCATGTAGAATTGATTAGCAGCGGCAAACTGGATATAGCGCCAGGCGTTAGCGAACAATTTTGCCAATTCGGCCTCGCCAACTGTCACCTGAATGATATGGGGGGTGATAACCGAGAACAGCTCTTCAGCATCCCTGACCGCCCTCTCGCTCAGGCCAGACACCAACTGAGGTAATCTCTGCAGCTCCCGGACGGCGTACCCCTGTACGATTCGTTCCGGACAATAAGCAATATGCCACGGGCCACCACCCATCTTCTCCAATAACCGCAATACCTGCTGGCACGTCCGTGGAAAAACCGTGCTTCGTATGATGATTGTCTGATGACTACTTAAATAGGGATGCAATTCTGCAAACAAATCGAGCAACGCACGCAGCTTTGGATTGAGATATTCATCAACAGGTGTGCCAATTGCTACAATAATAAAACGTGCCGAAGATAGTGATTTAACATCTTCTGACAAAAAGAGAGTCTCATCGATCACTTTGTTCAAAAGAGGCTCAGCCTCATACTCAATGAACGGCATCTGCCCTTGTTGTATCAATTCCATAGCCTGTTTATTCACGTCATACAAGATAACGCGCTGGCCTTTAGAGGCAAAAACCAGACCCAATGGCAGCCCAACATGCCCCGCACCACCAACGATGCCGATATCAAAATCGTACATCACTCTACTCCCTCTTCCTGAAAATCATGGTGTCATAAGCAACAAAATTGAACGCAGCAACTAATACCATCCCGATAGCCGCATTTATGATATAAAACACACCCAGAAACTGCAAAGCGGCAAATAAAACCAACCGCGTAACAATACTTATGCCTAATGCAAGGTGAAATTTAAGCATTTGAACAACTAAGCTACCTCCACTTTCTTTATGTCTGTCACGCCAGGTAATAGCCCGACTCATGAAGAAGTTATATATGATACTCAGTTCCATACTGATGGCGTTAGCTACATTTTCCCCCAGTTTTGTATCGAATCCCAAATAATTCACCAATATGAATAACGTTAGCAGGCATAGTATTACAGCAGAACCCCCAACAACCAGGAACTTAATGATTGTAAATCTTCTCTGGACGATATAAGAAACTATCCTCCATTTCTCTACTCGTTCAAATACGCTGGCAAATCCCATAGTAGTTGCGCGTTATACGACAGTATATTATCATATTCTAGTAACCATCACTATAGGACTCATCAACCCATAGCCAAGTTGAAATTGAAGGAGCATTCCTCTGGAACCAGTCGCATGCAGTTTATCGTCCTGGTCACAACACTTGACTTGGGCAATAGAACGAGTATGATTTTCATGGCACACAAGAGCCTGTCCTGTTACGATGTGGCAACAGAGACTGGCAAAGCGGCCAGGTGACACTCACTATCACAAATGCGGAGACGGATACAATACCACACCCACGATGGCGCCGTGTTTCTGAAGCATGGATATACACCAATCCCTCAGGGCAATAGGGCAACGAATCCAAATGAAATCGCCTAACAATTGGGAAATAAGAGACTGCATAGCCTTATGCAGCAGCGTATTATTAACGGCTCTGGCAATAATGGGGTTGTCCGCTCTGGGTTTTGATATCCCAGTCCTCAGGCAAGTCGCTGGCTTCTTTTTCCTGACCTTCATTCCCGGCATCCTCATCCTCAGAATCCTCAGGATTCACAATATCCACATAATAGAAAGCCTGCTCTATTCGGTAGGACTGAGCCTGGCATTTGTCATTATAATGGGCGTAGTGGCTAACTTTGCCCTGCCACCTCTGGGCATCTCAAAACCTATTTCGCTGTTACCACTGTTACTGGTAATCACCCCCGCTTTCCTGCTGCTTTGTCTATTCGCCTATATACGGGATAAAGGCTTCCGCCCATCCAGCCAGAGCGATAAACAGGCTTCGGAATCAACCTGGCAAAATTTCCGTGCTGCTAACCCTGCTCCCTACCTGCTGGCTGCCCTGCTGCCTCTCCTCGCTATCCTGGGAGCCATCCTGATAAACGCCTACTATAACAATGCTCCGATATTCGCTCTCATATTCGTCATTGCCATCGTAATAGGACTGGCTGCCTTCAACAAATTCATTCATCCCCGGGTTTATCCCATCATGATATTCATGATGGCACTGGCACTCCTGTATCAGACCACATTTATCTCCGACTATCTGGTAGGCAGCGACATTCACATCGAACATTACGTCAGCAATCTAGTAGTAGAAGATGGCCACTGGCATGTTGACATTCCCGGAACTGGCGCTGTGAATTCATGTCTAAGCATCGTCATATTGGCACCTATCTACTCGCTCATGCTGAATGTGGACATAGTCTGGCTATTCAAGATAATCTATCCCCTTTTCTTTTCCCTGGTACCTCTGGCACTCTTTCGTACCTTCAGCCTCCAAATGAAATCCCAGCATGCCTTTCTGGCTGTCGCCTTCTTCATCACCATGCCCATGTTTTTTATGGACATGCCACAGTTGGTCAGACAGCAAATATCTGAACTCTTCTTCGTCCTGGTGATACTGCTGATGATAGACCGTAAATTAACTTTGATACAGAGGACTACTTTGGTCCTTATCTTCGGCTGTGGTATAGTCGTCTCCTACTACGGATTAGGTACTGCCTATCCTATCGGTTATCTGGCTTTTGGTTCACTGGTGCTTATCGTTATTAAAAGCCGCCCCGGTCGAGCTCTGTGGCAATGGCTGATCGGAAAACATAACAGCCTACCCACTGACTTAACCTCAGCCGGAGCATTTAACAAAAAAGCCCTGGTCATCACTGTTGTCGTCAGTCTAATTTTTATGTTTGCTTACTTCAGAGTCACCTCCGCAGGCTTAATGGGCCCCCGCATTTTTGGCGAGATCATGCATAGTGCAGCCGAACAAACAATTCAGGGTATTACTACACCAGCTACCACTACACCAGCTACCACTACACCAGCTACCACTACACCAGCTACCACTACACCAGCTACCACTACACCAGCTACCACTACACCA
>Ga0194126_10005741_pt1 | contig 18093 bp, 17 predicted proteins | sample TA2KigC150mmetaG_FD_148641 | JGI IMG/M metagenome (GOLD analysis project Ga0194126, IMG submission 148641) | Freshwater microbial communities from Lake Tanganyika, Tanzania - TA2015035 Kigoma Deep Cast 150m | ecosystem: Environmental > Aquatic > Freshwater > Lake | place: Tanzania: Lake... | reverse complement strand
TAATTCAGCGTATGCCCCTTATCAACGATGTCCTCGACGATGATGACGTGCTCGTTTTGGATGGGGTCGCGTAGATCCAGCATCAGTCGCACCGCGCCGCTGACTACCCCTGATTTGCCATAACTAGAAACGGACATGAAATCCACAACATGGGGGATGGTCAAATGACGGCACAAATCGGCCAGAAAGATAAACGCCCCTTTGAGAATGCCGATCAGATATACGCGCTCTGCATTGGCGTAATCGGATGAGATCTGTGCAGCGAGGGCCTTGACTCGCTCCTGAATTTCTCCCTCGGATAAGATGATGCGCGCTAAATCGGGATGTAAATTAGTCATGGAGGCTCCTCTACGAGGTTGCCTGGAGAATCTTCCCCAGTTGATTGGCGATTTCGGCAGGATTCCCTTTCAGGAATTTGCGTTGGCGCGACCGCCCCGGGGCTTGTTTCAGTCCCGAGACCCTCGTCGGAGAGCCGGACAGACCGATGTGATCGTCCTCGACCTCGAGGTCCTCGCGCCTCCATATGGTGATGCGACCCTCCTCGAAGGCCCAGGGCTTGATCGTGTAATCCATGAAGCGCGGTTCGTTGCAGGCGGTCTTGGCGGAGATCACGACGGGGAAGGGCGTTTCTAGGGTTAAGTGCCCCCCCTTGATCTCCCGACGACCGCGGGCGAGTTTTTTCTTGGGGTCAATAACGACCTCGTCCATCTGGGTGAGCTGGTTGATCCCCAACCATTCGGCCAGGCCAGCGGGAACCTGCCCCGTCGCGCCATCGGACGATTCTTCCCCGCAGAAGATCAAATCAACATTGCCAAGCTTGCGGATGCCCGCGGCCAGGGTATAGGTTGTCGCCAGGGTGTCTGCACCGCCGAATTGGCGATCGCTCATCAGGTAGATGTGATCTGCCCCCATCGCCAACGGCGCGCGCAGGTAATCTGCGAAGAAGAGCGGCCCCATCGAGAGGATAGAAATCCGACCGCCGTATTGATCTTTTAGCTTCAAAGCCATCTCGATGGCGTTCATGTCCGGCGGGTTGATCTCCGAACGTACCCCGTCACGGATCAGCAGCATGGTCTCCTGGTCAACGGCGATCTCCTCGGGCTTGGGGACGACTTTGATGCAGACGACGATGTGTAATGTTGACATGGCTGGCCTCCGACTTGACATTGGAGATTGGGTATTTTTCCAACCTCTAATCTCCAACCTCCATTTTCCAATCTCTAATCTCCTGAATCAACGCTGGCACGATTTCATGCGTATCTCCCACGATACAGTAATCAGCATGGTCGAAGATCTCCGCCTTGGGATCGTTGTTGATGGCAATGACCATGTCGGCCTCTTGTATCCCGACGATGAAGTGGAAGGCGCCGCTGATGCCGAAACAGATGGCGACCTTGGGGCGGCAAATCGCCCCGGTCGAACCGATCTGGCGTTGGCGTTCGATATGGCCTTCGTCTACAGGGGGGCGCGTGGCGCCAACATCGCCGCCCAGCAGGTTGGCCAGCTCGTACATCCACTCGAAATGCCCATGGATGCCGCGCCCGCCGCATACCAGGATAGGGAGCTGGGTCAGATCGAGACTCTCGCCGCTGACCCGCTCGACGACTCTGGTCTGGATGATCTCCGGGGGCAGGTCGAACTCCAGGGATACCAGCGACCCTGCCCGGCCGGAGTCCGCTTCTCCTGGTACGAAAACACCGGGCCTCACCGTAGCCATCTGCGGCCGGTGAGTTTCCATCTCGATCAGCGCCAGCACTCCGCCGCCAAAACCAGATACTTCACAGATCAGAATGCCCGTCTTGGGGTCGAGGCGCAGGTCGGTGCAGTCGGCGTTCAATCCGGTGCGCATTCGCACGGCCAACCGCCCAGCCAGATCGCGGCCATCTGGAGTCGCCCCTGACAGGAAGATGCTGGGCTGATATTCCAACAAGGCCTGCTGAGCGACATGCACATAGCCATTCACTGTGAAATGTTCCAACAGGGGATGCTCGGCCAGGATGACCCGGTCAGCGCCCAGGGCGATGGCCTCTTCGGCCAGCGACGCGACTTGATGTCCAATCAACAAGCCGGTCAGCTCCCAACCAATCACATCAGCCAATTGGCGGCCTCTGGAGAGCAATTCCAGGGATACCCCCTCCAGGACTCCGTCATGGTGTTCCAAAAAGACCCATATGGCGGGGTTTTCGTTTTCGACGTTGTATAGCGATTCGACCATCAAGCGACTCCTTCAGACTGGGCGTAGGTCAGGTTGCCAACTGACCTGCATTCCCCAAAAATAACGCGTTAAAGCAGTTCGGTAGTTTCCAGGACGATGATGCCCCGTTTCTTCAATTCCTCGATGAAGGCGTTGTAAACCTCGCTGGCTATGCCATCCTCGGGAGCCACGATGCCCCTGCCTGTGATCAAACCACGCCCAATGAAGAGGGCTCCAATGGCCGCTGAAAAACCGGTCACCCTGGCCATAGACGAAAATCCGGTGACGGTATCGGCCTCGTCCCAAAGATGGTAGTTGATTCGGGTTCGCTTGCCGTCCTTGAGGCCATCCACCGTGTTCCACATCACACAGACATCGGTATCGCCCTCCTTGGGTTGGAGCCTGGGCTTGATGACCGACAACAGGAATTCGCGAGGCGGGATTTTCGCTCCGTTGATTTCCACCGGCTCGAGGTCCAACATGCCGCATTCTTTGAGCGTTTCGATGCCGCCCCAGTGGCCTGGCCAACGGACCGTTTTTTCGGCAAAGTATTTTAGCCCTGGCCGCGTATAAATGAAACTGGGCATTCCAGGGGTGATGGCGCATTCCAGCATCTCGTCTTTTCCAAGCTGGTTGAAGTGAAATTGTTCGCGCTCCGTCCCTGCATCCACCTCGACAATCTCGCCATCCTTGATGATGAATAGTTTGATCATGTATTCCCGCAGGACATGCTCGAATGCCCAGGTAATCATGTACCGCAAGGGATGGCGGGCAGCGGCTTCTTTCGAGGGGATGCCTCCCACCCGGGCGATGGCTGATTCGGCCACATCGAGTTTGCGGATTCCCTCTCCCACGGTGATATTGCTTATGCCGGGCGCGAAGCCGATGCCATCCAGGAAGGTGATCCCTTTTTCGGTCGCCTGCTCGTGCATCCAATTTCCGTAGGCGTAGAGATCCATGCCCTTGGGCAACTCTAATCCCTCTGTCTCGTACAAGTCCGGACGATAGTGATATTCTTCGAGCATATCCACGATATGCACGCCTGCCTCCACCCCGGCGTGGATGAATTTGTAGCTTGTTTCTCGATCGGGCAGGGTGCTCACGCTGATATCGTATTTTCGCATCAGCGCTTTAGTCGCCTCGCGGTCGGCGATATCAGATGGGTGAATATTGATCTTTGGGCTATTGATCCAGGCTTGTGTGCGCTGGAGGGAGGCTTTGCGTCTGCCGGCCAGACCTACTTCACTGACGTCGTCTTGCCTGACCAGGTCCCAGGCTACGGCAGCGCCCATTTTTCCAGATCCTCCAAAGACTAGGATTTTCATAGTACTTTCTCCTTTCTTGCGTTCTGACTCGAATAGGTCGAAAACGATTTACCGCGAAGCACGCAAAGACCGCGAAGGTTATTCTCAGTAGTTCACGAAAGCGATCAGGAGCCCGTCCCCTGGCGACCCGCAGACGGGTCTTGGATCATCTTTCGTGAAGTGCTGATTCTACGATGTTCTTTGCGACGATCTCAGCTACATCCATAACGGCCAGGTCTTCGATTCCTTTGGCCTTGACGCTGTCTTCCAGGCAGGCGATGCAGTAGGGGCAGGCGGTAGCCAAGATACGCGCTCCTGTGGAGAGGGCCTCTTCCACGCGCAGGTCGGAGAAACGCTCCCCGGCTTCGGTCTCCAGCCACATGCGCCCGCCGCCACCTCCGCAGCACAGCGTATCATCGGCGATGTTCGGCATCTCGACCAGCTCCACGCCGGGGATGGCGCTGAGTACTTTGCGCGGAGCTTCGATCTCGGCGTTGTGGCGGGAGAGGTAGCAGGGGTCGTGGAAGGTGATGAGTGATTGGGAATTGGGGATTGGGGATCGGGGAGTCAGGCGGCCTTGATCTATGAGGTGGGCGAGATATTGTGTGTAGTGCAGGGGTTGGATGGCGTCGTTGTAGTGATTCTTGAAGGCGTCGTAGCTGTGGGGATCGGTGGTGACGAGTTGGGTTACGCCGCGCTCTCGTAAAGTTTTGGTCGCTTTCTCGGCCATTTCTCGGAAGTAGAGTTTGTGCCCCACGCTGAGCACTTCTTCGCCGCAGCAGGGTTCGTCCTCGCCCAGGATGCCAAAGGATACGCCCGCGGCCTGGAAGATTTTTACCAATGCCCGGGCGACTTTTTGGGCGCGGCTATCGTAGGATGCGGTGCAGCCGACGTAGTAGAGGATCTCGTGTTTTTCTGGATCGAATTGAGGCGCAGCGAGGTCCTTGGCCCAATTCGCCCGTTGCGAGGGAGGTTGCTCCCAGGGATTGTTGTTCCAATAGACTGACCACAACAAGGTTGACAAGCCATGGTGGGGTTGGTTTCGTTTCCAGGCCAGGTAGCGGAGTCCACGGAAAACATCGGCGATTTCCACACCCCGGGGGCAATAGGCCTCACATTGGGCGCAGGTGGTGCATAACCACAAATCCTCGTTGCCGTTCTTATGCAATCCGAGCTGGGCAGCGCGCATGTACGAACGCACAGACAGCGTCTCCTCTCTGACCAATCCCCACGGGCAGGTTGCGGTGCAGACTCCACATTGGAAACAAACTGCTGCTGCGCCGTGGGTCAGTTCGAGGAGCTCTTCCCAGGTAGTGTCGTCGAGAATAATTTGTGTTTGAGGCATTCGGTACCTCCAGTATGACCGCGGTCAGCCGTCTGCGGTCCGTTCACTGCTCACTGTTCGCTGCCAACTGATAACTTCTAATCACCTCATCCATCTCATGCAGCTTTTCCGCAAACTCCTTGCCTTCAGCGGCTGAGATCCAGCGCAGTTGCAAACGTTCGGGGTCTATGCCCTGGCGTTGGAATTTCTTGACCCAGCGCTGGAAACGTTTTTCGGTGAATTTGTTGGCGTAATTATAGTGGCAGTCGGAGCCGTATTCGGTCAGGCGGCAGCCGGTGATCAACACCGCCCCTGCGCCCTTCTCGAAGGCCCGGGCTACGAAATCCTCCTCGAAGCGCGCCGAACACATCGTGCGTATGACGCGCGAGGAGGGGGGATACTGGCGCTTTTCGATGCCCGCCAAATCGGCCCCTGCGTAGGAGCACCAGTTGCAGGTGAAGACCAGGCATTTCTCCTGGGGATTCTCAGCGAGGGCGGCGTCCACCTGGGCGATGATCTGCTGTTTGGTGAAGTAGGGCATGATGATGGCTTCGAAGTTGCACTCCGCGGCGCAGGTGCCGCAGCCCATGCAGGCCGCCTCGAGGATCCTGACCGACCCGATTTCACCCGGTTCTCCGATCTGTTCGATGGCGCTGTAGGGGCAGACGCGCACGCAGCGCATGCAGCCTTTGCATAATTCTGGGATCAGCCTGGCGGTCAGGGGAGCTTTTTCGATGGTATCGCGTGAGATTAGCGCGCCAGCTTTGCCCGCCGCGGCCATGGCCTGCGCCATCGACTCGCGCACATCTTTGGCGCCCTGGGCTGCGCCAGCCAGATAGATGCCTTGTGAAGCAGTCTCAGCGGGACCCAATTTGGGATGCAATTCCATGTAGAAGCCATCTTCGCTGCGGGAGAGTTTGAGCTGCCCGGCGAGATTATCCTCGGTGGGAGTCAGGCCGACGACCAGCACGACCAGATCGGTGGGGATGGAGATGTCCGCGCCGAGCATGTGGTCGTAGAACTCGATGTGGGACAGGTTGTCAACCTGTCCTACAGAAATCACATCTTGCGGCGGCTGATCCTGATCGTAACGGAAAAATTGCACGCCAGCGCGCATGGCCTCTTCGTATAATTCCTCTGCCTGGCGGCTGTAGGTGCGGATATCTTTGCCCACTACGCGCACTTTCTTGCCCATCTGGCGCAATCTGAGGGCTTGCGAGATCATCGAGGTGCAGCAGTAGCGCGAGCAGCCCATTTTTCTACTTCCACCCTGCTCAGTATAAGCCTGACGCGAGCCGACGCAGGCGATGAAGGTGACGCGGTCGGCGGCGATTGGTGCGTCCTGGGCGAGGAGGTGTTCCAGTTCCAGGTTAGTGATGGTCTGGATATTGGAGATTGGAGATTGGAGATTGGATTCTTGCGACTTTCGACATGTAGCTTGTGACTGGCCATTCCCATAGCCAAATTCTGTCGGCGTATATGCCGCCGCTCCCGTCGCCATGATGACCGCGCCAACGTCGAGATCGGCGCCATCGGTGAGTTTAGCATGGAAGTTGCCCACAACGCCGCCAATGGTCTCGACTTCGGTGTTCATGTGCACCTTGACCCCGGTATTTACCAAATCCCTGGCCTTGGCTTCGATCAGGTCTTTGGCTGGAATCCCTGCGGGGGCAAGATGATCTAATTCGTTCAGCAGCCCACCCAGGGCGCCCGTCCGTTCGACCAGATGGGTTTCGAATCCCTGTCGGGCGATAGTCGCCGCAGCAGTCATGCCGGCGATGCCTCCGCCAATGACCAGGGCGCTTTGGGTCAGCGGTAAGTGGGCGATCTCCAGGGGTTCCAGCAGTCGGGCGTGTTCGACAGCCATGGCGATCATATCCTCTGCCTTGATCGTAGCGGCCTCTTTGTTGTGCTTGTGCACCCATGAGTCCATGTTGCGGATATTCGACATCACCAGCAGGTAGGGGTTCAATCCAGCGCGGGTCATCACGCCCTTGAAGATCATCTCATGTGTCTTAGGCGAGCAGGCTGCGATAACCACCCGGTTGATGTTGTGGACGATGATGGCCTGTTCGATTTCAGCCTGGGTATTACCAGCGCAGGAGAACATCTGGTGATCGGCGTGCACCACATCGGGCAGAGTAAAGGAGTATTCGACCACGCGCTCCACATCCACTACGCCAGCGATATTGCTGCCGCAGTGGCAGACGAAGACGCCAACGCGCGGAGTAGCGATATCCGGGCGGGGTTCGATCTCCGGGGGTTCGGGCCAGGAGCGGCTGGTCAGGTGGCTGAGGGCCAGGGCTGCTGCGCCGCTGCCTTCGGCAACGCTGTCAGGGATGTCCTTGGGGCCGCTGGCGCAACCAGCCGCATAGATTCCGGGGCGTGTGGTCATCACCAGGCCACCCAGCGTCTCCACAGATTTGAGGAAACCGTCATCGTCCATCTCGATTCCCAATCGTCCAGCTAGCTCAGCCAGACCCTCCTGGGGAGTGACGGCGTTAGCCAGTACAACCATGTCGAAATCTTGTTGGATGCGCGCGGCGTTTTCGACATCTTCGTAAGTCACTTTGATCGTGCCGTTGTGTCCCATGATGCGAGAGGGGCGACCGCGCAGAAATTTGGCGCCCATCTCAGCGGTGCGCTGGTAGAAGCCGTCGAAGCCCTTGCCATAGGCGCGGATATCCATGTACAGCACGGTGACATGCTCGACGCCGTGATCCAGGGCTTGATAGGCGTGCTTGATCGAGTACATGCAGCAGAAGCGCGAGCAGTAACGATGATGGCGGTGATCGCGTGAGCCGACGCATAGCACGAACAATATGTTTTGGGGATGTTTGCCGTCGGAGGGGCGGATGATCTCCCCGCCGGTAGGGCCCGCCGAATTGATCAGGCGTTCGAACTCCATGGCGGTCAGGATGTCGGGGTGGCTGCCGTACCCATACTCTTTCATCTTCCGAGGGTCGAGCATGTCATAGCCTACTGCCACGATGACCGCGCCAACCTGCCGGGTGTGGACGGTTTCGGGTTTCATCAGATAGTCTATGGCTTTGGGAGGGCAGGTCTGATAGCAGCGCTCGCAGGGGATGTAGTTGGGCGGATTGTTGAGGCAGTTGTCCATGTCAATCCTGTACGGCCCGGGGGTTGATTGCGGGATGGGGGTGTAGATGGCCTTACGGAATGCCATGCCTGAGTCGTACTCGTTGGGCAAGACCACCGGGCATACCTCGGTGCAGTCCCCGCAGCGTGTGCACTCATCCGTGACGTAGCGACTCTTTTGGCGGATCTTGACTTCGAAGATTCCCGGCCCGCCTGTGATGGAATCGACCTCGGCCAGGGAGAGGATCTCGATATTTGGGTGCAAATCCACCTCGGACATCTTGGGCGCTTCGATGCAAATGGAACAGTCCAGGGTGGGGAAGTTCTTGTCCAAGACAGCCATAATGCCCCCGATGGTGGCCTGTTTTTCTACCATGATCACTTTTGCCCCGGCCTCAGCCAGATCGAGCGAGGCCTGGATGCCAGCAATGCCGCCGCCAATGACGAGGACAGAATCACTCATGTGTGTATCCTGAACGATGAAATTCGAACCCGATTGTGAAAGCGCTCAAGTTTAGCTCGACAAATTTATCTTTGACTGACGATTTGATGGCTTCCTCCATCGCGGCGCGGCTGACGACGTCGGTCACAGCGGTGAAGAAGCCCAACATGACCATATTGGTCACGATGCGCTGACCTAATTCCTCTGCTAAACGGGTGGCAGGAATGCCAAAGGGTCTATCCTCGTCGAACGGATTGACCAGGTCATCGTCTATCAGGATCAAGGCTTTGGGCCTGGCATCGGGTCGGAATTTCGTATAGGCCTCCTGAGAGAGGGCGACTAAGATATCGGGGTGCTGTACGAAGGGGTAATCTATCGGCCGATCCGCGGCGACGATGTTCGCGCTGGATGCGCCGCCGCGCGCTTCAGGGCCGTAAGCCTGGGTCATCACGGCCTCTCTGCCATCGTGGATGGCGATCGCTTTTCCCAGGATACTTCCGGCCAATCCCACGCCTTGGCCGCCAAAGCCGCTGATGCGGATTTCAATACGCATGGTTTGCTCCGTTTTATTCCTTACCCAATCCTTACTGGCTTAAACACTGGTCTGTTTCGCTGAACGAACTCGCCAATATAAATCGGCTTATCTTCTCGCAGATCAATACTCAGCACATCTAAATCCACTTCGCCGTTCTCGGTGAGCACGCAGCGTTGGCGGTAAAGCTCCATCTCCTCCAGGCCATCGGGGATATTGTTCAACTTTCCAAAGCCAATTGGGCAGGGGGCGAGCACTTCGATGAAGTTGAAACCGGGCCGCGCGAAGCAGGCCAGGATGTCTCGTTTGAGCTGGCGAACGTGGAGGGTTGTCCACCGGGAGACGTAGTTAGCGCCCGAGGCGCTCACCAAGCTGGGCAGGTTGAAAGGCTGCTCGGGGTTGCCGTAAGGAGCGGTGGTGCCGCGGGCGGTGTAGGGGGTGGTAGGCCCGACCTGTCCCCCGGTCATGCCGTAGTTGAAGTTGTTGACGCAGACCACTTTGATATCCACGTTGCGCCGGGCGGCATGGATCAAATGGTTGCCGCCGATAGCAGCCAGGTCGCCATCGCCGCTGAAAACCGTCACCATCAAATCGGGATTGGCTAACTTCAAGCCGGTAGCGAAGGGGATCGCTCGCCCGTGGGTGCTGTGATACGAATCCAAATCCATGTATCCGGCCACGCGCCCCGTGCATCCGATCCCTGAAACGACGATATGATGATCTACTGGGATGCCCGATTCGAGGATCGCCGCGGCGTAACAGCGCATGGCGATACCGATTCCACACCCCGGGCACCAGATATGCGGCATTCGGTCGGAGCGGATGATGGCGTCGAGAGGGTGGGCTTCGACAACAATTGCTTTTTCCATGTAGATTTCCTCGAGAAACGTGAAACGTAAAAAGTGAAGCGAGAAATATTACGTTTTACGCATTACGTTTTACTTCCAGCAGAACAAATCGCCTCGAAAATCGGCTCCGGCGGAATCATCGCCCCTCCGGCGTGGTGCACACCCACCACCGGTTGGCTGACAAAGCGTTCGACTTCACGGCGAATCTGTCCCAGGTTCATCTCGGCTACGATGAAAGCCCTGGCTTGTTCACCAAGCGCTTCGACTCGCTTCTCCGGGAAGGGCCAGATGGAGATCAAGCGCAGAATGCCTGCTTTGATTCCCTGCTCCCTGGCTTCGCGCACAGCCCGGCGAGCAGAGCGGGCGGTACAGCCGTAGGAGATGACTACGATCTCAGCATCATCCAGATAGAGTTCTTCGGCGCGGATGAACTGGTCGGCGTTGCGGCGGATTTTCTCGCCCAGGCGGGTGACCAGCCTGTGGTGGGTATCGGCGTCCATATCGGGATAGCCGAGTTCGTCATGGGTCAAGCCGGTGAAATGAACGTGATAGCCTTCTCCGGCATGAGCCATGGGGGGAACCAGATCATCATCGTCGGCCAGAAAGGCTTTGTAATCCCCTTTGTTCTCCGGGGGCGATTTTGGGCGTTTGCGTTCCCAATGGGGGATCTCACCTTCGGGGGGGATCACCACGCGTTCCATCATATGACCGATCACTTCATCGCCCAGCAAGATCACGGGGGTGCGGAAGCGGTCAGCCACGTTGAAGGCCAGCACGGTTAAGTCGAAGATCTCTTGGGGCGACGAGGGCGCGTAAGCCACGATCTCGTAATCGCCATGAGAACCCCATCGAGCTTGCATGACATCCGATTGACCTGCCATGGTTGGCAACCCTGTGGAAGGAGAACCCCGTTGAATATCAACGATCACGCAAGGGGTCTCCAGCATCACCGCCAGGCCCAGGTTTTCCATCATCAAGCTCAATCCAGGCCCGGAGGTGGCCGTCATCGAGCGCACGCCCGCAGCCGAGGCGCCAATGATGGCGGCCACGCTGGCGAGTTCGTCTTCCATCTGGATGAAAGTCCCCCCAACTTGCGGCAATCGGTAGGCAAGATGTTCGGCGATTTCGGTCGAGGGCGTGATTGGGTATCCAGCGAAGAAATTGCAGCCTGCTGCAAGGGCGCCTTCTGCGCAGGCGTGGTCGCCATGCATGAAGAATTTCCCGGCGCGAACTCTGGGTTTGCTCATTGATATTCTACCTCGAGAGTGTAGATGGCAAATTCTGGACAGACCATCGTGCAGAACTCGCAATTGACGCACGCGTCTTCCATGCCAGATACGATCTCAGGATAGTGGTATCCTTTCGAATTGATCGCGGCCGATTCTTTCAACACTTGTTTGGGGCAGAAATGGATGCACAAATTACAGCCTTTGCACCGTTCGGGGATCAGGTATACCTGCCCGCGGGGGAATCTGGTTTCACTCAGGTTGATGGGAGTTCGTGCGAAGACTCTCATAAGTCACTTCACGAAAATGGATAGGATCGCCAGATGAAATCGGATTGATCGTATTTATTATACTTGGTAGTGTGTTTCGTAGCACATGTGACGAATCTCGTAGGACAGCCTGTATTTCATCATTCCGACTTAATATGCTAGAATCAACTTGTCCATCATTTGGTAAGTTCCCACATGTGGGAGGGAGGTTCCCGGTGAGTCTGCACAAATACCTTCTGTTGGTCCTGGTTGGATTGCTCGTAATCACTGCTCCCGTAAGTTTGGTTGTTGCTTCTGCCCCGGGGCAGGATGGGATCGAGACCGCTGAGGAGATTATTCAGGTTATTTTGATTTTGGATATCTCCGACAGTATGAAACATCCCATTCTTTCGGATGACTTGCCGCAAGAATTGTTATCCCTCTCGGACCAGATAAACACCATCGAAAGCGATCCGCAGTTGCAGCAACTCAATGATGCAATTTCTACCTTGTACGAAGATCCAGAATTACTGGCTGCAGATAGCGCATGGCAATCTGCTGTGATTGCGCTGGATAGCTGGTTGGCCGAGAATGAATTCGGTGATAGTCTGGAGAGTATCCGCACCGAAATAGGACAGGCTTTATCCGGTTACGGTTGTGACGCCTCCTCGCAATTCACTTTACAGCTTGCCATTTCGCAGACTTTGGATGAATTGGATTACTGGATAGATCAATCTTGCAGCAGCGCAGGGATTGGTTTTCAAGAAAAGCAGGCTTTGCGGGATATGGTTCCCTATCTTGGCAATCCTGACTATATCCCCTTGCAAGAAGCCTTCATCGAGACGTTGATGGCTCGCAACGATCTCCTTGTATCCCTGGGATATTTCGACTTGATCACGCAGCGAGACCAGTTTTTGAGCGACGCCAATTACGATTTGCTCCAGGGAAATTATTACGCCATGATAGACGACTTGGGAATCCCTCGCAAGATAGATCTGGCAAAGCTGGCTGCCAGGACACTGTTGGATTTGTCTCGCCTGGATGAAACGGCGGGGCGCAGAGTCTCGGTAGTGGGGTTGGTGGTCTTTTCCACCGAATCAGCGCTGATCCAGGAGTTGACGCCCGATCTGGATGCCGTCGAGGGAAAGATCATTCAACTCACGCCGCAATTTCAGACCAATATTCACGCCGCGCTGGATGACGCCCTCAAGGAGTTGATCCGTCATGCCGATCCAGCCCTCCCGACTGTGGTGATTTTGCTCAGCGATGGGCAGACCAATGTCGGGCCAGGGCCTGACCAAATCCTCGAAGAGATCCCCCGGCGGGCCAATGAGATGGACACTACGATTTGCACGGTAGGGATCGGACCAACCGAGGCGCATGTTGACCGGGAGCTATTGCGCGGCCTGGCTGACAAGACAGGCGGCGAATATCTCTTCGCCAAAAAGGGCGAGGAGCTGGTCAACTTTTTTGTGGCTTGCCGACAGGGGGTCGTCGGAGATGTCGAACAGGTTGCGGGGTATGTCAGCCCTGGCCAGTCATCGCAGATCGCTCCGATCACCGTGGGGGGCAATGTCTGTGAATTGAGTCTGGCGCTGAACTACATCACCGGTAACCCCCAGTTGGAAATCTTCGCTCCCGATGGGACTCCTGTACTGGTGGGATATCCGGACTTTACGCTACAAGTAGGAGATAACATCAGCCTGTATACCCTTTTGGAGCCTCTCGAGGGAGAGTGGAATGTTACAGTAACCAGCGGCGATGCAGCTGGCGAAGATATCTTCTACAACATCGTGATCACGTCGAACGAGTGCAAGTCCACCCCGACGCTGGTGATCACTCGAACCCCCAGCCCTACCCGCACGCCTGTACCTGAGCCTGGCATTATCGAGCAGGCCGCGCCGATCCTCCCCCTGGTGATCCTGGTCGTTGTGGTGATGGGGGTGTTCATCGTAATCACATTACGGAGAAAATAAGCTATGACAGATCAAACAGCGATTTGCGTTTATTGTGAGCGCACCCATGATCAGGCGCCGCTGATTCCGCTGAATTACCGGGGCCAACATTACTGGATTTGCCCTCAACATCTCCCGGTTTTGATTCACAAGCCACAAGTACTGGTCGGCAAATTGCCCGGCGCAGAGAATCTAAAAGGCGAGGGACACAATCATCCATAGTGCCTTAAGCGTCCAATCAGCTCTATGCGTAACCGACTTTGGCTCGTCATTCCACTGGCTATTCTGGTTTTGGCGCTCGTTTTGGTTTTGTTATACCAGCTCCCCCCGATCAGAAATCGGTTTTCTCCCCTCGTCGCCGATCTGCGGGCGCGCATACGATATGCCATCCGTCCGCCGGAAGAGGCGGTCTTCGTCCCTGGCGAGGCGACTGCGGTTTCTTTGCCTACCCCCAGCCAGATTCCACCTCCTCTGCTCCTGACAAAAACGCTCCCACCTGATGTTCCTACATCCACCCCAGAACCAACCCTGACGCCGACCTTCGTCCCCACCCCCATGGCCGAATCCGTCATCCTGGACGGCGTGGTCTACGTAGACCAGCACGGTCGCTGGAATTACTGCGGCCCCGCCAACCTCACCATGGCGCTCAATTATTGGGGCTGGCCTGGTACCCGCGATGATGTCGCCCGCGTGGTCAAGCCCGGCGTCCAAGACCCTGACCTGGATTTCATCCAGCAGGGCCGTTGGGATAAGAATGTGATGCCCTACGAGATGGTCAATTTCATCGTCGAGGAAACCGAATTCAACGTCGTCACCCGTTACGGCGGCGACCCGGAGTTGATCAAACGCATGATCGCTGGCGGTTTCCCAGTGCTTGTGGAGAAAGGCTACTACGAAGCCGATTACACCGGCAAAGTGGCCTGGCTGGGCCATTACTTATTTACAACAGGTTATGATGACGCGGCTGAGGAATTCATCGTTCAGGATGCCTATCTCAGGCCTGGGAAAAATATGCGCGTTGATTACGATATCTACCTGGAAGGCTGGCGCTCTTTCGACTATCTCTTCATGGTGGTCTATCCCCCCGATCGAGAGCTTGAAGTGTACGACTTATTGGGCCCTTACGGCGATCCTGCCTGGGCGAATCGAACCGCCCTGGAAACCGCCGAAGCCGAGATCCAAACCATGACCGGAATCGACCTGTTTTTTGCCTGGTTCAACAAAGGGTCCAGCCATGTCGAGTTATTGGAGTACGGCGATGCCGCCTCCGCATTCGACCAGGCATTCGATATCTACGCACAACTTGGGGAGGAGGATACCCAACGCCCCTACCGAATCCTGTGGTACCAGACGGCGCCCTATTGGGCCTACTACTATTCAGGCCGCTACCAGGATGTAATTGATCTGGCCAATCTCACCCTGTACGAGACCATCGCAGAACCAACTCTGGAAGAGAGCCTCTACTGGCGCGGCCAGGCCTACCTGGCTATTGGCCAGACCAACGTTGCTATCGCCGATTTCCGAGAGACAGTTCGACTGAACCCGAACTTCGACCCAGGGTGGGCTGCGCTGCAGCAGCTTGGCGTAGGGCCGTAAAAGTCTGCGGCGAAAATGGGGGGACCGAGGGGGGTCAAGAATCGAGACATTTTCCCTCATCTATCGTATACTTCAGCGACAATCTAAACCTTGAAATAAGGTAACTGCTCAGCTATCGAACCGATTTACCCGAAAAAAGATGTGCGCAGGGGGCTACGCCCCCTGCGCACACCTTTTTTCGGAAATTTTTCCGTTTGGCTGAGTAGTTACGAAATAAGGAACTTTCTGTTGATGGGCAACCAAAATCAGACTGCCCTGGTGATCGGCGCAGGGATCGGCGGCATTGCCACCGCCATCCGTCTGGCGCAGAACGGTTACCAGGTGACCGTTATCGAAAAAAACCAAAGCGCGGGGGGACGCTGCAATATCATCGAGAAGGACGGCCACCGATTCGATACCGGTCCAACCCTGTTCTTGATGCCCGAGCTTTATAAACAGGCCTTTGCCGATCTCGGCGAGCGCATCGAGGATCATCTCGATTTGATCCGCATCGATCCCACCTACCAGATCCATTTCGATGATGACACGGTTCTGCATCTGACCTCGGATCTCAAAGCCATGCAGGATCAATTAGAGGGCATCGAAACCGGCAGCAGCTTCAAGCCGATGTCGTCGTTGCCAACGCCGACCTGCCCTACGTCTATCGCGATCTCCTGCCCGATGACGGCAGCGCCGCCAGACTGGCTGGAAAGAAATTTGGCTGCTCGGCCCTGGTCTTCCTGTGGGGTCTCGACCGGCAATACCCGCAGTTAGCTCCCCACAATCTCTTCATCGCCAGGGATTACCGCGCCAGCTTCGACGCTCTGTTCGATGGCCGCACTGTGGCCGACGAACCCAGCTTCTATATCCACGCCCCCACCCGCATTGATCCGTCCATGGCGCCCCAGGGGCAGGACACCTTGATGATCGCCATCCCCATCGGTCATTTGGAAGAGGACGAAGAGGCCCAAAACTGGTCTGAAATCAAAAGGCAAGTCAAAGAATACGTTCTGAAGCGTTTAGAAAGTTTGGGCATTGATGATCTGGAAGAACACCTCGAATTCGAGATCAATTTGACGCCCGAATACTGGGAGAACCGATACAACCTGACCAAAGGATCGGCGCATGGCTTGAGCCATGACCTCTTGCAGATGGGCTATCTGCGCCCTCACAACCGCCACAGACGATACCGGAATCTGTACTTCGTGGGGGCCAGCACCCACCCGGGGACAGGCATGCCCACCGTGCTGGTCTCTGCCAGGTTAGTTACCGAGCGCATCCTTCGGGAAGGGACCAGGTGACTAGGAATCAGGAACAAGTGACTTGGGAACAAAGAGGTAACCGATGACAGCCAAACTCGCCCGCACGATTACCTGGAAGAGCAGCAAGCAAACCTATTACACCGCCCGCTTGCTGGTTGATCCGGGGATGAAAGATGATTGCTACCGCGCCTATAGCTATTTCCGATGGGTGGATGATGTCATTGACGAAGAATGCCCTACCCAGGCCGAACGGCTGGCCTTCATCCAACGTCAATCCGATCTGGTGGGTGGGCTGCGCCGGGGCGAGCGACATGGCGACCTGGCCCCCGAAGAACAGCTCATCGCCGACCTGGTCGAACACCAGCGCGAGAAAAACCGCAAACTGCACTCCTATGTGAGTAATTTCCTGGCCCTCCTGGCATTCGACGCCAGGCGCAAAGGCCGCCTGATCAGCAGGGATGAATTGGTCTGGTATTCGGAGCGATTGGGCGTGGCTGTCACCGACGCCATTCAGCATTTCATCGGTCATGGACATCTCTATCCCGAAGACGAGCGCCGTTACAAGGCCGCCATCGCCGCCCATATCGTGCATATGCTGCGGGACATGCTAGGGGATATTCAGGCAGGCTATATCAACATTCCCTGTGAGTATCTGGCCGATAAGGAGATCGATTCTCGGTGTATCGAGCCTTCGGCGTTACGCCCCTGGGTGCACGATCAGATCGAACTGGCGCGGAGATATTTCGCTAAGGGGAAGGAATATCTGAATACGCTCGACGTGCTGCGCTGCAAGCTCGCCGGCCATCTCTACTGCCTGCGTTTCGAAGGGGCTATGCAGGCTATAGAAGCAGACGATTATCTCCTGCGCGCTGCCTATCCTGGGCGGGGCATGTTGAAATCGTTGTCGAAGGTCATTTGGTTATTTGTTACGATTTCACTCCAACATCTGGGCCAACGAGTCCGACGGGTATTTCGGGAGCAACCGTCAGTCTCAGCCGCCCCAGAGACGGGCATGTTTCATTAAGAAAACTGACGAGGAGATTCTTTCCGCCGGCCAATTCGTGGACGATCCGGCCGCCATCCAGGGCAAGCGCGTCCTGGTCATCGAGGGCGGCCCGACCCTGACCCACGGCGAGATGGCCTACGGCGCGGGTTATGTGGCCGCCAGGCGCTTCGGCGCGGCCGAGATCGTGGGCCCGCGCCCGTCGAGATGCGGCAGGGCGGCGCGCGCCCAGTTCCGCCACTGGCCGAGGGAGACGATGTCCGCGGCGAGGTCGTACGTCCACGCGAAGTGGTGGTAGAGGAGGTAGTAGATGGGGCGGAGGAGGGAGGCGAGGAGGCGGGTGAACAAATCTATAACTCTTCCAGCGACTTCCTGATTTCGGCCAGTTCCTTTTCACTGATGCCCCACAATTGGGCGGCAGCGAGGTCAATCTCGGCTTCGATGGCCACGAGGCGAGACCTCCGAGTTCTCCGAGAACTCGGAGGTCTGCGCGGCCAGGGCGTGCGCCTGCTGCGAAAGCGCCGTCAGCCGCTGGTGCAGTGCGTTGGATGGCTTGTATTTGGGGATGGCGATGAAGTCTAGCAGGTTGGCGCTGCCAAAACTCTTACCGCCTTTGACCGAATAGGATCTGGCAACGAAGTTGACCACCACAGAGTTCAGAACAGCGCACAAGTAATGGGCTTCGTACTTGTCATCAAGCGAAACAGAGATCACCGTGTTCTTGTGAATTAGCGTCTTCTTGCCGACTTTCCCATCGTCAGCTGGCTCAAGTACTGTCGCGTCAATCGAACTTCCCATCGTCCGCCAAATCACTTTGAAAGGAGCGAACGTCTCTCGACTGATGTTGTACATCGAATAAAAGGCATCCTTTTCGGCATCGAAGTATTTGACGAAACCGCTGCGTTTGCGCAGAATGGCATCGAATTGCTTGAGATAGGCGTAGGTGTGAGGCAGTTCGGTTTTGATTTCCACAGGTCAGTCTGCTAATTGCCGACAGATAGATTATATTGCGTTCCACCACTTCTTCCACAATTACTCGTTCGGCGATCAAATCATAGAAACGGCTTTCGCCGCGTTCATA
>Ga0194126_10005737_pt1 | contig 18110 bp, 16 predicted proteins | sample TA2KigC150mmetaG_FD_148641 | JGI IMG/M metagenome (GOLD analysis project Ga0194126, IMG submission 148641) | Freshwater microbial communities from Lake Tanganyika, Tanzania - TA2015035 Kigoma Deep Cast 150m | ecosystem: Environmental > Aquatic > Freshwater > Lake | place: Tanzania: Lake... | reverse complement strand
TAATATGTCGAGCTATTCAGGAATGATACGCCGGATAAAAATTGTTTTAAATTGGGCTTTACTTGCTGTAGCTCTAAATGGACTATTCTCCACAGTCGCCCTTTCCCAAGTAAACCTAGGACAAACAGACCGGTGGATGAAGGGTGCATTGGCAGCGATGGAAAGAAATGACTTTCAGACAGCCAATTCCATTTTTAGAAACTTGATTGATTCTGGATTACCTCTACCCGACGACATGCCTTACTATTTTGCTGAGACCTTGTTTCAATTGGGTCAATTTGACAATAGCAATAATTTTGTATCCAAGTACTTAGAGCTCACTGGGTTTACTGGGCAGCATTACGAAGGAGCCATAGCATTAAAGGAAAAACTCAAAGCTCCCCTCGCACAAATCGACGCCTGTGATTTTTGTGATGCAAGAGGCTATCGCTACCGTCCCTGCTTTGTTTGCGAGGGAAAGAAACAAAGCGAACAAGCCTGTTCTTATTGCAAAGCAAAAGGGGTGGTAGGATGTAGCCGCTGCGGTGCTACGGGGATGATCAAAAAGATCAATGTGTTTAACCTTGTAGAATTTTTTGAATGCGAAAGATGCGCTGGAAAAGGGAGACTCACCTGTCCCGAATGCGAAGGGGTAGGAAAAGAAATTAGTGAATGCAAGACCTGTATGGGCTCAGGTCACCTGGCATCTGATCAGCTGTGCAATCACCAAGCTACCCAGGAACAAATCCAAATTTCTCCTACAAATACAGTGGAGACTCAGAAAAATCAATTTCTACAGTAGGAAGTTAACGCTTGTTCTGCACCAGCGTATTTTAAAGAAGCAGCTTGTTGAAAATCCTCGCAGGCTTCCTTGGTTCGTTTTAAAGCGACTTTCAAAATCCCTCGATTGAAATAGGCTTGTGCAAAATTTTTATCTAACTGAATAGCCATTCCATAAGCATTAAGAGCCTCTTCGGGCATTCCCAATTGATGAAATGCTCTTCCTTTGAGTAGAGAAGACATGGGTAGCGGTCCATCGACTTCCTCGGCCTTGGTGGCATACAACAAGGCGCTGGCAAAACTCTCTTGATCCAAGTGCACCAAAGATAAACTCATTAGTACTTGAGTGTTTTTAGGATCCTGCTGCAAAGCCAAATCAAAATCAGCTTGTGCTTCCAGAAATTGTCCCAATTCTTGGTAGGCTCTTCCCCTACTGAAAAGTAAGTTGATATCCTTTGGATTGGTTTTTAATTCCTCGCTGTAGCTAAGCACAGCCTCCGCAAACTCCCCTTTAGCAAACTGGGTATCGGCAATAGATTTTTCCTCTGGATCGGAGCATGAAAAAGTAAGTAAACTCGAGGCAAGGCACAAAACCCAAGCAAGTAGTTTTTTTAGTCCCATTAGACTGCCACGTTATTTTCCCTCAAAGCATCATTCAAAGAGGTTTTAAGATCGGTGGAGGCTTTTCTTTGTCCAATGATCAAAGCACAGGGAACTTGGTAGGTTCCAGAGGGAAATTCCTTTGGTAATGTTCCCGGAATCACTACGGATCGCGGAGGAACGTATCCTTTGTAGTCTTTTGGAGTAGCCCCCGTCACATCTATAATTTTTGAACTTGCAGTCAAGGTTACTCCAGCTCCAATGACAGCCTCCTTCCCGATTCGCACCCCTTCCACCACAATAGCTCTACTGCCGATAAATGCCCCATCCTCTACAATCACAGGAGCAGCTTGCACGGGTTCTAATACGCCTCCAATGCCTACTCCTCCACTCAGGTGTACATTTTTGCCAATTTGTGCACAAGAACCCACCGTAGCCCAAGTATCCACCATAGTTCCTGAATCCACGTAGGCACCAATATTTACGTAGCTGGGCATCATCACTACTCCCGAAGCTAAGTAGGCCCCGTATCGAGCTACTGCATGAGGTACCACCCGAACACCCTGTTGCGCAAAATTGGTTTTCAAGGCCATCTTGTCGTGAAACTCAAAAGGGCCTACCTCTATGGTTTGCATTTTTTGGATGGGAAAATACAGGATCACTGCTTTTTTGATCCAATCATTAACTACCCAATCTCCAGAGTCTGTAGGGTTTGCCACGCGGAGTTTGCCGCTGTCCAAATCCGCTACAATACTTCGAATGGCTTCTTGGGTACTGGCTTCTTGCAGCAGTTCACGATTTTCCCAAGCCTGCTCAATAAGTTTTTTGTATTCCATGAATATTTTTTCTAATGATGCTAACTGAAATATAAAAGGAGAAGTTTCAACTAACCTTGGTACCGTTTCCCCAAATGCCATGCGCTGGTTTCGAACGCGAAAGAAGTAAATACAGGACTAAGTTCATAGAACTTTCTTAGTAAAGACTAAAATTTTCCGACTCCCCAGTCTCTCTTTCATCAAATTCTCTCTTCAAAAATACCCCTTTCTGGGATATCGAATCTCCCCTTGCTTTTTTTGCTCTAGCCTAGTCTTCGATCCCTAGAAGAAAGAGGAATATAATTTAAAACCTTGTTAACTAATGATTTATATCATTTTTTAGACTATTTAAAAATTTTATTTTTGTAAATCTAAAACAGATTTCACCAAAATTTTGAAGTTATCCACAGGTGATTTAGTTATTTAAAACATTTTTTTTAGATATATCTAATTTAATTTTTATATTTGTCTTATTAACATCCCTACCCTATGGACTTAACCATTGCCGAAGAGAACTACCTCAAAGCTATTTACCACCTTTCCGAAGGGGGTAAAAAAAGTGTATCGACCAACGATATTGCCGGAGAAATTCAAACCAAACCGGCGTCCGTAAGTGACATGCTTCGTAGACTTTCCGACAAACACGTCATACAATACAAAAAATACTACGGACTACAGATTACCGAATCGGGGAAGCAGCTTGCCTTGCAAACCATCAGGAAGCATAGACTTTGGGAAGTGTTTTTAGTAGACAAATTGCAATTTGCCTGGGACGAGGTTCACGAGGTAGCCGAACAATTGGAACATATCCAATCTTCCCTATTGATCCAGCGGCTGGATGCCTTTCTAAACTATCCCAAATTTGATCCTCATGGAGATCCTATTCCTGACGAATACGGTGATGTACGGTCCCGACCTCGAATCCCATTGAACGAAATGAATATCGACCAAGTGGGACAAATTGTGGCAGTTAAAGACAGTTCAGCAGCCTTTCTCCGCTACCTAGACAAGGTTGGTGCCTATATCGGTGCCCGCATCAAGGTGCTCGATAAAGTCGAATTTGATGGATCAGTCGAGATCCTGGTCGATCAAAAGAAGACCCTTTTCATGTCCAAGGATGTAGCCAGCAATATTCTTGTCCTGCAGTCATGAAAGCCCTAGCCTATACTAGTTTGATTCTAATACTTTTTTGGAGCTGTACTTCAGCTTCCAAATCTACGCGTAGTAAACCCTTGATCGTGGCTACCACGAGTATTTTGGCAGATGGAATTCAGGAACTTGTAGGCGATCAAGCAGAGGTAGTGGCGCTGATGCCTGCGGGAGTAGACCCTCACCTGTACAAGGCCTCGGTACGTGACCTTGACCTGCTCACTCAAGCTGACCTGGTGGTCTATCACGGGCTATACTTGGAGGGGAAAATGACCGAAATATTTGAAAAACTCGCCAAGCAACAGGTCCTCATTGATGTGTCCAAAGGAATCCAAGAAGACCAACTCCTCCGATCCGGTCCGGAATCCCATAGCGTAGATCCCCATGTTTGGTTTGATATATTGCTTTGGTCCTCCGGATTACGCTATGCTAGTCAAGAACTGCAACGCTGGAAACCCTCCTGGGCTACTACCCTACAGCGGAACACGGAGGCTTACCTAGCACAACTGCACGATTTGGATCAGAAAACTAAATCAAAAGTTGCTCAGCTGGTAGAGCAAAAACAAGTGCTGGTCACCGCCCACGATGCCTTCGCCTATTTTGGCAAGGCATACGGACTCCCAGTCTATTCTCTACAAGGACTCTCAACACTTAGCGAACCAGGATTGCGTGACCTTACCGAATTGATAACCATCATTCAGACCTATCAGGTCAAAGCCATTTTTGCCGAACAAACCATTTCTCCAAAAGCCCTACAAGCGGTAGCTCGAGGCGCAGCAGAAAAAAATCTGGTAGTCAACCTAGCTGGTCCCTTGTATACGGACAGCCTCGATGCTCCAAACACCCCTGCTGGAACCTATATCGGCATGTTTGAAACCAATCTTCAACTTATTTACAGCCAACTGCTCCCATGATCACACAGGTAACCAACCCCATATTAGAAGTACATGACCTCACGGTCAGCTACGACCAGCAGCCCGTGCTGTGGAATGTAGACCTGAGTTTACCTGCAGGTCAATTGATTGGGACCTTAGGACCCAATGGAGCCGGAAAATCTACGCTGATCAAGTCCATTATGGGATTGATCCCTCCTACTTCTGGGTATATCAAGATTTTCAATAAGGCCCTGCAAGAAGTCCGCACACGAATCAGCTACGTACCCCAACGGGAATCTGTGGATTGGAATTTTCCAGCCTCCGTCCTGGACGTTGTCGTCATGGGTACCTACGGCAAGCTGGGGTTATTTCGCCGTCCCGGCAAAAAAGAGGTCCAAATCGCACAGGAGGCTTTGGAGCAAGTGGGCATGACTGCCTTTGTCACCCGACAGATTTCCGAACTTTCTGGAGGACAGCAGCAGCGGGTGTTTATAGCACGTGCACTAGCTCAGCAAGCAGATTTGTACTTGATGGACGAACCCTTTGCCGGAGTGGACATGGCCACCGAAACGGCCATCTTCCAGTTGCTCCAAGACATGGCTCGAACTGGTAAAACCGTCTTGGTAGTCCATCACGATATCCACAGCGCGATGAACTTCTTTGAATGGGTGATTATGCTCAACTTGCACCTGGTGGCCTCTGGACCCAAGGACCAAGTGATGACTGAGGAGCTACTCCGCAAAACCTACGGAGGAAAACTCAACCTGCTCACCCAAGTAACCGATTTGATCCGAAAGCAAGACTTCAACCCATTAAAAAGTTGATATGGAAGATTTCCTGTACTTCTTCACCTTTCAAGATCCCTCCATCACCTGGGTGGTATTGGGCATCATGCTACTGGGTATAGGTTCGGCCTACGTGGGTACCTTCTCCTTTTTAGATAAAAAAGCCTTGCTGGGTGATGCCATCTCTCATGCGGTACTACCTGGAATCTGCCTAGGTTTTGTTTTGGCTGGAGAAAAGGATCCCCGCTACATCGTGACCGGCGCTTTTCTTTCGGGTGCCTTGGCTACCTTTCTTTCTTCTTGGCTGAAGCAACACACGAAATTGAGTGAAGATAGCATCACTGCTAGCATCCTTTCTGTGTTCTTTGGGATAGGAATTGTAGCCTTGACCGCCATTCAAAAATCTGGTAATCCTGAGGTGGCAGGACTCAATTCCTTTATCTTCGGTAATGCCATCGGGATCGCCGAAGCTGACCTTTTCCTCTATGGAGGATTATCCATGGCCATCCTACTTGTATTGAGTCTATTTTTGAAAGAATTTCGCTTGATGGTCTTTGATCCTGGATTTGGGAAGGCCATCGGATTCCCAATGAAGGGCATCCGCTTTGTCTTCAATGTTCTTTTAATTCTAGCCGTGGTGATTGGCATTCAAGCCATAGGCGTGGTATTAATGGCAGCCTTATTGATTACTCCTGGAGCAGCAGCACGCTTTTGGACCGATAGATTACAACCCTTGCTCCTGCTTGCAGCTTTCTTTTCTATCCTTTCGGGAATTTTGGGCACCTATGTTTCCTTCGTATTGCCTCAAATGCCCACAGGTCCTTGGGTGGTGGTCTTCTTATCTTTGATTGCTCTACTTTCCTTTATCTTTTCTCCCAAAAGCGGAATAATTCGCCGATTCCTCGCACGACGCAACTACTTGCGCAAGACCCACAAAGATCACCTGATGAAGGCGTTATTCAAAGCAAAAGAAGCCCATAAGGAGAGGTTAACTTTAGAAGAAATTCATGCACTCTACCCCTTTCACAAAAAGGAAATCACCCATTCTTTACAGGAACTCACCACACAAGGCTTGGTGCTACAAGATTCCCAGGGTATTCGACTCAGTACTCAAGGCAACTCAGACGCCATGCGCATCGTCCGTCTCCACAGGCTTTGGGAGCTATACCTCAACGAATCCATGAACATAGCTCCAGACCACGTGCACGAGTCTGCCGAACAAATGGAGCACCTCTTGACTCCGGAACTTGAAGCCCAACTGGAACAGCGGCTCAATTACCCTACCCTCGATCCTCATCAAGAAACTATCCCTAGAGACACGCCATGACCTTTGATAGCAATGCTTTTCTTATCATCTTCACCGGGGCACTGATTGCTATTTCCTGCGGATTTTTAGGTGTTTTTCTTTTGCTCCGCAAAATGTCCATGACCGGTGATGCTATTTCTCATGCCGTACTGCCTGGAATCGTGATTGGCTTTTTTGTGTCGGGAAGTCAAAGAAGCTTGGAAGTGATCCTGGGTGCAGGCCTCCTGGGTATTCTGTCCACCTTGATGATCGATGCGCTACGCAAAAAAGCAAAAGTGCAGCTCGATGCCTCCATCGGCATCACCTTTACCCTCCTTTTTGCCATCGGGATCATCTTGATTAACCTTTTTGCTTACAAGGTAGATCTTGATCAAGAATGTGTGCTCTATGGGGAAATCGCCTACCTACCTATTGACCTTTGGATTACCTCAAGTGGGCTTAACCTGGGGCCAAGGATTACCTGGTTGGCAGGTGTCAATTTTTTCTTAATCCTAGGGTTTACCTATTTTCTCTTCAAAGAATTATCCATTACCAGTTTTGATGAACAATTTAGCTCTGCCATAGGTATTCCATCCAAGGGTATCAATTTGGCTTTGATGAGCATGGTATCTTATACCACGGTGAGTAGTTTTGAATCTGTAGGAGCCATTTTGGTGGTAGCTTTATTGGTGGTTCCCCCATCCACCGCCTACCTTTGGACCAAGAGTTTGATTCCACTTCTTCGACTCACTGCTACACTAGGAATTTTAATTGCCATTTTGGGATACTATCTTGCCTACTGGATCGACAGTTCCATTGCTGGCATGATGGTAGCCGTAGCTGGTGCCTTCTTCTTTGGAAGTGCCCTGATCAAGGGAAACTGGCCCTTGGGTCTCCGTGGAACTTCCAAATCCAGCCCTGCGTTTGACTCTTGAAAACACGTCTATGAAAGTCTATTCACTCATTTTGCTCTTGGTTCTTCTCAGTCTGAACCTACAAGCCCAAGATCAGATTCAATGGATGAAGTTTGAAGAGGCCATCGCGGCCAATGAAAAGAATCCAAAAATGATCTTGGTGGACGTCTACACCGATTGGTGCGGCTGGTGCAAAAAGATGGATAAGGATACCTTTACCGATCCCCAGGTGATTGCCCATTTTCAGAAGAATTTTTATGCGGTAAAATTGAATGCGGAAGACACCAAGCGAAACTTTCAATTTATGGGTAAAACCTTTACCGAAGCCCAGATGGCTGCATCCATGCGGGTCAATTCCTACCCCAACTTTGTAGTGATTGAGCCCAGTCTGCAAAACATTGCCCAGCTTCCCGGTTATCGAGAGCCTGCGGCCTTCTTGGCAGGTCTTGCGGATTTGATGGAAAAAGCTTTTAAGAAGATCCCATGAGTTTTTCACTTTCCGAGCGCGAGGACACCATCATTGCACTAGCCACCCCACAGGGAGTAGGTGCCATTGCCGTGATTCGCATATCCGGCAAGGACGCCATTCGCGTATGCAACGAAGTTTTTTTCGGAAAAAATCTGGAAGAGCAGCCCTCCCACACCATTCACTTGGGTACAATTCGTGATGGGGAAAAGATCATCGACGAGGTACTCGTATCCCTATTCAAAGGACCTCGCTCCTTTACCAAGGAAAATGTGGTGGAGATCTCCACGCACGGCTCTTCCTACATCGTAAATCAGGTCCTCAAACTGTTTGTCCGCAAGGGGATTCGACTGGCCAAGCCTGGGGAATTTACGCAGCGGGCCTTCCTAAATGGTCAGTTTGACCTCGCCCAAGCCGAGGCCGTTGCCGATTTGATCCACTCCGACTCCGAAAGCAGCCACCAAGCAGCGATCAATCAGATGCGGGGAGGCTTTAGTTCCGAGATTCAGGAACTTCGACAGCAGTTGATTCACTTTGCCTCCATGATTGAGCTAGAACTCGACTTTTCGGAAGAAGATGTGGAGTTTGTCAGCCGAGAAGGACTGCGCCAACTCGTGGAACGCATCCTTCGGCTCGTGGAAGAACTCATTTTGAGTTTTGACTTGGGCAATGTCATCAAGAACGGCGTACCCACGGTGATTGCAGGAAAGCCCAATGCAGGCAAGTCTACCCTTTTGAATGCGCTACTTAACGAAGAAAAGGCGATAGTTTCCGATATTGCAGGTACGACACGAGATTTTATTGAAGACGAAATCAGTTTGGGTGGGGTGATCTTCCGATTTATCGATACCGCAGGACTTCGGGAAACCACCGACACCATCGAGGCCATTGGCGTGAGCCGCACCCAGGAAAAGATGCGGACTGCTTCCCTGATTCTATACCTCTTTGACTTGAGTGCTACCGACCTAGCCGAAGTCCACAGAGATCTGAATAAATTAGAAAATCTAGGAGTCCCCTACCTTAAAGTTGGGAATAAATTGGATTCGGCTAAAAATAACATAGTCAATGAATTACAAGCAAAATATCCGGATATGCTGTTTATCTCGGCGGGGAATAAAGAAAACCTGGAATTGCTCAAGACACGCATCCTCGAGTTGGTCAATTTGGATAAGTTCCGCACGGGTAATACCCTCGTGACCAACGTGCGGCATTACGACAGTTTGACCAAGACACGGGAGTCTTTATTGGAAGTACTGGGTGGCTTGGATCAGTTGGTGACCAACGACTTTTTGGCCATGGATATCCGCCGTGCGCTACACTACCTGGGTGAGATCACCGGCGAAGTCACCACAGACGATTTGCTGGCAAATATTTTTAGTAAGTTTTGTATCGGAAAGTAAGTACCAAAAACAAAGCAATACAAAAACATTGACTAAACCTCAATTAAGCCTCAATTTGGGGCTTTTTTTATTAACTTTCGTTATTGGTATTTACTGGTTGATAGTTGTTTTTTTATAGAATATTTGTACCATTCTTGTACCTCGTTGTGGGATGCAGGTCAATTTTGTACCTCAACCCATTTTTTAGGGAGAATTCTAGCACATTAAGACACATTAAGGCACACAAAGACACGACTAGTCACGCTTATGAGTTCAAACATTCAGGTACAGCGCATTTGCCAATATTGTGGTTTTGAGTTTACAGCGCGAACCACAGTAACCCAGTATTGTGGCGATAATTGCAGTAAGAGAGCTTACAAGGCACGAATAAAGGCTTCAAAAATTGAAGCAAGCAATAAGCAAACCCAACGAACAAAGAACCAACCCATTGAGGAACTAAAAGCTAAAGCCTTTTTGAGTATTGCAGACACTTGTAAATTGATAGGAATAAGCAGGCGCACGGTCTACCGAATGATTGAACGGAACGAACTGACTACAGGCAAAGCAGGTAGGCGAACTATAATTAAACGTTCAGACCTTGAGCAAGTATTATTTGAAAAATCCAAAGCATAAAATACAATGGCAATAAAAGTCAAACTGAGAGAAAAGAAAATTACGGGTAACAGGCAAAGCCTTTATTTGGATTTTTACCCAGCCATACCACACCCCGAAACAGGCGAACAAGATGGTAGAAGGGTTTTCGTATTTTGCGCGTTCGATTGAGTTAAGTAGATCTTTTGACAGTCCTAAATCGGAAAACTTCATGGTAGGTATTTTGTACAAAGTTAGGAGAAGTATGCAGAAGCCTTTCCTTTTTACTCTTAGGAGATCCAAACTTTACCCTTGTAAACTGGAATGCTTCCATTTGAGGATTACTACTTGTAATTCAGAAGAATAAAAACCAAATTAGATCGCCCTAACTACTTTGGAATCTATCTTCTTCACTTGTTTAAACCCAACATAACTGATTGATGATGTTTCGGTATTCTCTGTTGATTTGTGTTTTTGGTTTGTTGCTTTGTTTTTCCTGTAAAGAAGTTGGACCTCTTCCGGAAACACCCAAAAGTCCTGTGCGGACAGCGGAGGAGGAGTTGAAAACTTTTCAAATTGAATCCGGATTTGAGGTTCAGTTGGTGGCTTCAGAACCCTTAGTCGAATCTCCTGTAATTATTCATTTTGATGAAGATGGAAGACTTTGGGTAGTAGAAATGCGTGGCTACATGAGTGATATTGAAGGTTCGGAGGAGAAGCACCCGGTGGGTTCTGTCGCAATTTTAGAGGATACCGATGGCGATGGCCTGATGGACAAACGGACAGTTTATCTGGATTCGCTGATTATGCCTAGAGCCTTGGGTCTTTTCAAAAATGGAGCTTTAGTCGCAGAGAATAATAAGTTATGGATTACCCAAGACCTTGATGGAGACTGGAAAGCAGATTCCAAAATTTTACTGGATTCGACCTATTCTGCCAATGGAATTCCCGAGCACTCCGACAATGGTTTTGTGCGGAATTCCGACAATTGGTATTACAGTGCTAAATCACGTCTCCGGTACCGCTTGCAAGACGGGACTTGGATTCGTGATAGTACCGAGTTTCGTGGGCAATGGGGAATTTCTCAGGATGATCAGGGTCGTTTGATTTACAATTACAATTGGTCCCAACTTCATGGAGATCTTGTACCGGCCAATTATTTATTCCGAAATAAAAATCACAAACCTTCTACTGGCATAGATCATGGCTTGACGATTGATCGAAAAGTGTTTCCCATAAGATCCAATCTTGCTGTAAATAGGGGATACATACCTGGTACGCTAGATTCTGCCGGACGTCTTTTTGAATTTAGTTCAGCCTGTGCGCCGACAGTCTATCGCAGTCAACTTTTCCCCAAGGAATATCATGGGAATATCTTCGTGCTAGAAAATGCTGGAAATCTTGTCAAGCGAAATGTGGTGATAGAAAAAGGAGTTTTTCTTGAAGCGCATGACCCTAATCCAGGCACTGAATTTTTTGCTTCCACAGATGAGAGATTCCGTCCAGTATATGCCACAATTGGGCCAGATGGTGGGTTTTACCTTGCCGATATGTATCAAGGGATTGTCCAACATGGCTCGTACATGACTCCTTACTTGAAAGAACAAACGCTTAAGCGAGGGTTGGATTCACCAGGCCACATGGGGCGAATTTGGAGGGTAGTCCCTAAAGGATTTGATCCTAAAAAGACACCAAAGCTTTCTCAAGCAAGCATGGAGGACTTGGTCCAATATCTTTCCAATCAAGATGGTTGGTTTCGGGATATGGCACAGCGGCTTTTGGTAGAAAAGAATGATCCTAATTCCGTGGGACTTCTTGAGGACTTGGTAAAAAACGGAAAATCTGAATTAGGGCGATTCCATGCTCTTTGGACCTTGGAAGGAATGAGGAAGATCAATGCTCCTCTTTTGCTCGAAGTAATAAAAAACGAGACTGACCTAATCAAAACCACAGTACTTCGACAATTAGAAATTTCAGCTGTAAACGATCCTAGAATTTTGCAGCAACTAGAAGCTATTGCAATAGATCTGGCTACCAAGGCTTCAGACAAAGTCGCTCTTCAATTGGCATTGAGTTCGGAGATTTTTTCACCTGAAGTCAAGATTGATTTTTTAAGCCAAATCATCGACCAATATGGTCATTTGGCGTTGATCAGGGATGCCACCATGAGTAGTCTCGAGGGTCAAGAGTATCTTTTTTTACAAAAAATACTGGCGAATAAAACCTGGACAACGGCCAATGCTGATCGGGAAGTTTTTCTTGAAATGCTCACCTCAGCCATTATTAATAACAGGAAGCCGGCGGAGATTGCTGGACTTTTGACTATTTCGGATTCAAAGAAAATGGGCTGGAAGGAAGCTATCATCCTTTCAGGTATGGCTATTCAGGCAGGGGATATTGATCAACCTGGTTTGGTGGTACTACCTAGCGAACCTTCCATATTCAAACGGACTGATTTGCCCATTAATCAAAATAGAAAGGCGATACTGAAGCGGCTTTTTTCCTGGCCTGGCTATCAGCCTTCCGCAAAATTAATTTCTACTGGGAATCTGGATGAAAAAGCCATGAAGCAATTTGCAGATGGACGCCAAAAGTATTTGGCCTCCTGTGCAGGTTGTCATGGGAATAATGGAAAAGGTGTGTCTCGGATGGGTCCGCCGTTAGCAGGCTCTGAATGGGTGGTTGGAAATGAGGTACGGCTTTCATTGATTATGTTGCATGGATTGGAGGGCCCAATTGAAGTAAACGGAAAAAAATATGATGCCCCTGATATTTTGCCGGTAATGCCCTCTCATTCAACGATGGATGATGCGGTAATTGCCTCTATTCTTACCTATATTCGGAATGAATGGGGCAATGAAGCAGCACCTGTTACCGGTAGGACGGTTGGTTCCACCCGTCACTTGAACCAGGGCAGGGTATATCCTTGGTCTGCTGCAGAACTCAATAAGCACATGGAAAGACTTGCAACCAATGCCAAACCTTAACCCAAAATATCCCAGCCAATGGAGTTCAATCGAAATACCAAAGATTTTTCCTCTGGTAGGAGGGAGTTTTTGAAAAAATCAGGACTTGTGACTGCTGCCATGAGTTTTCCTTTTTCGGTTTTGCCGGAAAGTTTAAATGGTGTACCGATGGGGGTTGTCGTCCATTCCTATGGGAATCGCTACGGTTCCAAGGTGGAAAGCACTAAGTATCCTGGATTCCAAAATGCAGTAGATTTCATGAGGCATTGTCATTCCATTGGTGCAGGAGGAATTCAGACCTTAGTAAGTGGATGGTCGGATGACTTCGCTAGAAAAGTTCGGGATGAGCGAGAGAATCTAGGAATGTATCTGGAGGGAAGCATCGGTCTTCCAAAAAATGAAGTCGATATTTCGAGATTTGAGAATGAGGTTCTTTCGGCAAAAGAAGCAGGGGTAAATGTTTTAAGGACGGTATGTCTAAGTGGTAGACGCTATGAAAATTTCAATTCGGAAAAGGAGTGGAATGAATTCAAAATAAATGCAACTAAGTCTCTTCAGCTTGCGGAACCCATAGTTCGAAAACACAAAGTGAAGCTGGCAGTAGAGAATCATAAGGATTGGAAGGCTATTGAACTTGCTCAACTCATTCAAAGCCTTGACAGCGAATGGGTGGGGGTGACTTTGGACTTTGGGAATAATATCTCCTTACTCGAGGAACCGATAGAAGCGATCCGGACTTTGGCGCCTTTTGCATTTTCTACCCATGTGAAAGATATGGGAGTAAAGGCATACTTGGATGGATTTCTGCTATCAGAGGTGCCACTAGGGTCAGGAATTGTAGATTTAAAGGAAGCAGTGACCTTATGCCAAAAATACAATCCTGCAGTGACCTTCAGCCTGGAAATGATTACTCGAGATCCTTTGCAAATTCCCTGCTTAGAAGAACGGTATTGGACCACTTTTGAAAATCCATCTGCCCAAGATCTGGCAAAAATCTTGAGATTGATCCGTGACAATTCTTATCCTGATTCTCTTCCTGAGGTAAAAAACCTGAGCGCGGAAGAAAAACTCGCTTTCGAAGAGGAGAATGTGTTGAAGTGTCTTGCTTATTCCAAATCCCAACTTCTGTAAAAAATTCATTTTGAGGGGTGAGTAGTAACCATGGACTTTATGAACTACTTACAATTTACGCTTCATACTAGTTGCAAATTCAAAAGAACAAAACCATGCTCCAATTCGACCTATCCCAACTCCCTGGAATCGCTCTTTTTTCACTCAAAGGTAAATCTGCCATTATCACCGGAGGTACTAAAGGCCTTGGATTAGCTATGGCTGCCGGACTGGCTTCAGCTGGTGCCAATGTAATGCTTGTGAGTCGCATGGCTTCCGATGGGGATGCCGCTGCTGCTGAGATTGCTGCTCATTATGGGGTCAAAGCGATGACTTTCGCTGCAGATGTAGTTAATCAATCCGCCATGGAGGCCATGGCAAAAACAGCTTTTGAGGCTTTTGGATCAATTGACATCCTAATCAATTCAGCGGGGATCAATATCCGGGGAGCAATTGATGAGTTAAGCCAGGAAGACTTTACCAAAGTAATGGACGTAAATGTTACTGGAACTTGGTTGGCAAATCGTGCGGTGACGCCCTATATGAAGGAAAAAAACAAAGGGGCAATCATCAATCTCGCAAGTACCTTAGGCTTGGTGGGACTTTCTAACCGAACCCCTTATGCTTCGAGTAAGGGAGCGGTGGTACAGATGACTCGCGCTTTGGCTTTGGAATTGGCACCTTGGAACATTACCGTAAATGCAATTTGTCCAGGGCCATTTTTGACTGAGATGAATATTCCAATTGCGGATACCGAGGAGGGGAAAAAGTTTATAGTCGGTGCCACTGCTTTGGGACGTTGGGCTGAACTGAAAGAAATCCAGGGAGCAGCGATTTTTCTAGCTTCGGATGCTGCTACCTACCTTGTAGGATCAATGCTCACTGTGGATGGAGGATGGACAGCCCGATAATGTACGAACTGTGAGGTGAGAAACCTCAATAAACTCAAATAAATGCCCTGGAAATTAAAAAGTTCAGAGGCTATCCTTCACTTGTATTTTTGAGAAGGGTTACAGCATTTTGGATAGTTGACAACTCTCAGATTTAAAGAGTTGAATGCCAAACCATGGAATTCAACTTTTTATCGGTCATTTTAAATCTGACCACTATCATGCCACCATCAAAGTCAACACGAAAATCAAAAAAATTGCAGTTACTCCCGCAATTAAGGTTCCCAAGCTATGCGACATATTCCCCTGCTTGATGCTCATGCCTGAAAGTTGAGTGACCAGCCAAAACCCGCTATCATTGGCGTGAGAAATGCAGAGTGAGCCAGCTCCAATTGCGAGTGCAGTGAAGACTTTCATTGTTTCCGAATCCAGTCCTAACTGTCCCAAAATTGGTGCTATAATGGAAGCGGTAGTGATCATTGCCACAGTCGTCGATCCCTGTGCTGTTTTTAACGCAAACGCGATTAAAAAAGGTAGAAATATCCCCCAATTGGCATCACTCATGTTAGAAGTAACTAGGTCTCCGACTCCTGAATTTTGGAGCATTTTTCCAAATACTGAACCTGCTCCGGTGATTAAAATAACTGGGGCTGCAAGGAGTATTGATTCCCCAACCCAACCTGAGGAAGATAGAAGTTTGCGGTCAAACTTTTTTGGTAAAGTGAAAGATAAAATTGCACCAATCAACAAGGAAATGACTGGAGAACCTATGAATTGAATGGCCTTTGTAAACCCGCTTTCTCCAAAAGGCTTGGTAGGATAATTTGCGATAGAGGCCAGAATAATCAGGATCAATGGAATGATTACAGGAAGCAGCGAATTGAAGAATGTTGGAAACTCTTTCTTTTCCAATTTTTTTTCATCCGCGATTAGTTGTGGTTCAAGGGGAATCTTGACCACAACCCTATTGACAAAGAAATAAAGTGGGATAAGTGTGATCAGTGAAACAACCAATCCCCAAATTATCATTTGACCTAAATCTGCGCCTAAAATTGCAGCAGCAGCAATCGGACCAGGAGTTGGAGGTACCAATGCGTGACTTGCCATAGCTCCTAGTGAAAGAGCTACAATAGTGGCTGCGTAAGAAATCTTACTTTTTGATGCCAATGATTTGGCAATTGGGTTCATCATGATGATGGTACTATCCCCAAAAATTGGAACAGATAAAACCCATCCGCTTAGCATCAAGGAAAGGTTGACAAATTTCTCTCCGATCCATTTCAGAATCCGGTCTGCAATGACGATGGCACCCCCTGTTTTTTCTAGAAAAGTACCCATGATTACTCCCAAAAGAATCAACAGACCCACACTTCCCATCACCCCTCCAAATCCTTCAGAAATTGATTTGACGATAAGGTCTGTTGGCATTCCCATCATCAGCCCGTAAATAATTGCCCCTATAAAAAGTGCAAGAAATGGATGAATATCGTATTTGACTATGGCGAGAAGAATCAAGGCCAAAGCAACTAGGAGAATCAGAAGTGTCAGCATTTCGGGTTTTTGTTAGGCTTTAAAGAATGAATAAAAATAATCTTTGTTCTCTAATTACGAATATTAGGGAAAAATGAAGAAAACCAAACCTTACCTAAGATTTATAGGATGGATGGTTGGAAGATTAGTATTAATTACTTGGTTATCCATTACTATTTCAATTCTAATTTTTATTCCATAGGTAAAAGACCAATTTTCCATTAATTTAATAAGTCAGAAAAATTCTTATTCCTAAAAGTATTGTAAATTCCTTTTTAACCAAGCCCAACCGATGCGTTCTTAGATCCTCTATTTATTCATTTTCCTTTTGGTATTTATGGCTTGTCAGCCAAAGAGAAATTCAAGGCTAGTTTAAAAGCGTATGAATCCAATCACTTTGTAAGCTACCTCATTGACTTATTTGGTTTAGAGGTCACAAATGGCTTGGTTGGGAAGTATTTCATTGGAACTTCAAAGCATTGGAACGGGGCTTCGGTCTTTTGGCAAATAGATGCTCAAGGAAAGATTAGAACAGGCAAAATTATGCTTTACAGCCCCTTTACGGGGAAAAGAGTTAAGGAGCCATTCAACTATATCACCTGGGTTCATACTAGGCTTAATCAGCCCAATTTTGAGTTAGAACAGAGCTTCTTTGGTGAGCATTTACTGAGGGAGAAATCAATGCCAGTAGCCATAGTTGAAAGCGAGAAAACTGCGATAATTGCTAGTGCCTATTTGCCAGACTTCATTTGGTTAGCAGCTGGAAGTTCAGATGGTTTGAATGCCTCAAAATGCAGCGTTTTAAAGGGTCGGAATGTCACACTATTTCCGGACCTTAATGCGTTTGATAAATGGAAAAGGAAGGCGGAAGAATTTCACCACATTGCCACCTTCCAGGTCTCTGATTTATTGGAAAGGAAAGCATCAGAGAATGAAAAAAGAAATGGATTAGATATTGCAGATTATTTGGAACGCTTTAGCTTAAAGGAATATTTAAAGGGGGAGTCACCTGATTCAGAATACATCAAGCATTTGAGAATAGAAAACGGGCGACTGTTGAACGAAATGGGCTATCCCGCAGATTGGGTTTTATCAGGAAGCTACAAATCTGGCAGCCAATCATTACATTAGATGGGTCTGAAGAAAATTGGGTGGAAGCAGGTTGGCTATTGATTGAAATTGGTTTTAATTGAGTTAATAAATAGAGACAAATGAAAAAGGTATTTCCGATTTTTTCAATCGTTCTTTTGATGGCAATTGCCTCCTGCGGCGGAGAGTATACTGAAGAACAAGCTATAGCTGATTCTATCGCTGCTGCTAGGTATGATTCAATTGCTGTGGTAGCAGATGAATTGCTTGAGGCTCAAAAAAAATTAGAATTAGCTACAATAATTGGCGATCCAATTAAACTTGGTAATCTTTTAGTTGCCCAAAAGGATTTTCCTAGTAAGATGAAACGGAATGATGCTAAAAAAGCGTGTGCTAGTCTTGGTCCAGGTTGGAGATTACCAACCAAGGATGAATTGAATACAATAGATCAAAACAAGGATAAAATTGGTGGTTTTACTGGTGACAGCTATTGGAGTTCTCCGGGGCTCGGTGTAGTCTACGTGTGGCACCAGAATTTCTTCTATGATTTACTACTCAACTTTTTCAATCATAGGAACGACAAACTCTCTGTTCGTGCAGTTCGGGATTTTTAAAATAAGTAACGATAGAACCTGCATAACTTGTAGTGAACTCTTCAGATGAGCCTTACCTATTCAATAGGCCGTTACCTTTAACTAAAAAGAAACGGACACGACCGGCACACTTAAAAGGACGGAGATGCTAAATCCAGCGATAGCTATAGCTCCAAGAACTATGGCGAATTGTAGCTTGTCCTGGCGAATGACTGAGGTGATTCCCAGCATAAACAAGGCAACTGCAAGCAGAGCAGTAAGCATTTGAAGGCGGTCACTGTATTCAGCTGAAATCTCATATTCATTCAAAAATT
>Ga0194126_10005736_pt1 | contig 18110 bp, 19 predicted proteins | sample TA2KigC150mmetaG_FD_148641 | JGI IMG/M metagenome (GOLD analysis project Ga0194126, IMG submission 148641) | Freshwater microbial communities from Lake Tanganyika, Tanzania - TA2015035 Kigoma Deep Cast 150m | ecosystem: Environmental > Aquatic > Freshwater > Lake | place: Tanzania: Lake... | reverse complement strand
TCCTGCACGCAGCGGCGGCCTTCATGATGCTGATCTTCCTGATTGCCCATGTCTATCTGACCACGGCAGGCCACACCCCGACAGCCCACATCAAGGCCATGATCACCGGTTGGGAAGAGGTGGATTAAAACGGCAGGGTTTCGCAGGATTTATCAAGGTACATTCAATTTTGACAGGAGATTTATCATGAAAATGCGTACATTGTTGATGGCAGGTTCCGTCGTGGTTGCAACCCTGATGCCTGCGCTGGCACAGGCCGATGCTGACTGGAAGCGGGGCCGGGTCTATTACCGGATGGTGTGCACCCAGTGTCATACCGAGAAGGCGGGTGGGGCCATTTCCCCGAGCGTAAAAACCAAGGCCGAATGGGTCGCTTATTTCCAGGCTGACAAACATGCCAAGGGCAAGGATTCGGTGAAGTATTACTTCAGTGGCAAGTTCCGCGACAGCATCAAGGCCACCAACAAGGCCGCGGCCAAGTTTTCTGATGTGCCTGAGGACGAGCTGGCAGCGGATGTGAAGGAATTCCTGCAGAAGGGTGCCAAGGATGGCGATGCTCCGGCTCGTTGCAGTTAAGCGCAGGTGACTACGACTGAATGCGGCTAACCGGGGGCCATTATGAGTGACCGTGCGTGGGTACAGGGCTTGCGTGAGGATTTCCAGCAAGTCTTGGTTGAGCCATGGTCGCCCTATATCGGGGCGATCCTCATGGTGTTGGTTGTGCTGGGCCTGATGATGGCGGGCCTGTTCTGGGGCATCTTCGGCGGGATGAAGTTGTTCGGGGATTGGTTCAACAACCTCATCGGACTCGGCCCGTTGCTGGGTATCAAGCCAGACCTGGATACGCCCCTGATGCACCGCATGGCCTTGATGAACATGACTCTGGTTCTGGGGGCCTGCACGGCCGCCCTGATCTCGCGCCAATTCGGTATTTATCGTCCGCCCAAGCTGGAATATGTGTGGGCGGCTTTGGGTGGTACGGCCATGGGACTGGGGGCGACCTTGGCCGGTGGCTGTACAACGGGTGGGTTCTTTACCCCGCTCGTACACGCCTCTCCAGCCGGCTGGGCGATGTGGTTGGGGCTGTTGCTGGGAGCTGTCATCGGCCTGAAGGCCTTGCTCTGGACTCTGGAGAATATTGCCTGGGGGATGTCTCCCCCGCGTCCCTTGCCATTTTCTGCACCCGTTCAGCGCGCCATGCCTTGGCTGGCGCTGGTTCTACTGGGCCTGCTTCTGGTCTGGACGGTGAACTGGTACGACAGCCCGGATGAAAAGCTGCGCGCCCGAGCCATCCTGATTCCGGCGGGCTTTGCCCTTGGCTTTATCATGCATCGCTCCCGCCTCTGTTTTGCCCGCGCCTTCCGCGAGCCTTTCATGACGGCCGAGACCGAGATGACCAAGGCAATCATCGTCGCCCTCGCAGTCGCCATGCCCTTGGCGGCGTTGCTGTTTGCGGCCAAGGTGATTGATCCCTATCTGGGCATCCCGCCCACCTTCTGGATCGGTTCCCTGTCTGGCGGTCTGATTTTTGGTATTGGCATGGTGTTTGCCGGCGGTTGTGCCTCCGGCTCGCTTTGGCGGATGGGCGAGGGGCACCTCAAGCTGTGGGTGGCTGGGTTCTTTTTTGCCTGGGGTGGCTCGGTGTCCAGTGCCCTGCTCAAGCACAGCGGCCTGATGGTCACGGATGTCAATATCGACGGACTTGAATTCACGGCCTTGGGCACCCAGACCTATCTGCCAGATCTGCTGGGCGGTTGGAGCTGGCCGTTGGCCATCAGTTTCGCCATTTTGGTGGTTTGGTACCTCTGGCTGCGTTACAACGAATCCACCGGACGCTTCACTTTGTTATAAAGGAGACGGTCATGAAACGATTTCTGTTGAGTGCTTTGGTGTTGGCAATGGCGGTGGGCTGTTCGGCCCCTCAAAAGGCCCCGCCGGCGGCCGCAAAACCGGCGCCTACGACGGCGGCAGAGCCGGCGATGGTGAAGTTTCACACCATTGTGGATGCCAATTTTGTTGCCAAATACGCCATCATTCCCAAACCGCAGGGGGTGATGATTGTTGATTCCCGCCCGACGGGCCGCAAGTTTGACCCGGGGCATATCCCTACGGCCATCAATATTCCGGACAGCGCTTTTGACAAGATGGTCGACAAGTTGCCAGCCGACAAGAGCACCCTGTTGATCTATTACTGCGAGGGCGAGACCTGCGCGCTCAGCCATAACTCCGCTTTCAAGGCGGAAAAATTGGGCTACAGCAATATCAAGGTCTATGCCGGTGGTTATCCGGATTGGATCGCCAAGGGCAATATGGGCGCTGTCAGCGTGGCCTTTATCAAGAAACAGATGGACGACAAGGCGCCGATGCTGTTGGTCGATTCGCGGCCCAAGGATCGCAAGTACGACAAGGGCCATATCCCGGGTGCCATCAGCATTCCGGACAGCGCCTTCGATAAGATGGTCGACAAATTGCCGGCGGATAAGGGATTGGCCTTGTACTTTTACTGCGAAGGGGTGTCCTGTGTGCTGAGCTCAAACTCGGCCGCCAAGGCGATCGCCCTCGGCTACAAGAATGTCAAGGTCGTGCCTGAGGGTTATCCGGCTTGGGTTGCCGCATATGGCGCTGGGCCTACCGTTGCTGCCGCTCCGGTTGCAGCGCCCGCACCGGTTGCTCCGGCCGCGGCCGCGGCTGTGGCGCCGGCCCCGACCGCCCCGATCACGACGGGCTTTGTCGCGGGCAAGGAGCCGGGATCACTGCAGGTGAGCGCCTTTGAGAAGTTGCTGGCGACAGCGCCGGAGAGTATGCGTTTGATTGATGTGCGTGACCCGCATGAGTTTGCCGCCGGGACCTTCAAAGGGGCGAGCAATGTGCCCATCAATACCCTCGAAAAACGCATCGAGAGCCTGCCAGCGGATAAGCCTATCGTCTTCTTCTGTGGCGCTGGGGGGCGCGGTGGCGAGGCGCACGATATGGTCAAGCTGTTGCGTTCTGAATTGAAGACCTGGTTCCTCAATGCCGACATCACCTTCGGCAAGGACGGTAGCGCCAAGATCGTCGAGAAGAAGTGATGCCCGCATGATCTTGGTTCCCTGAAAACCGCCGGTTCGCCGGCGGTTTTTTATGGCCCGGATCAGGAGATAAAACGCGCCACGAAGGCACCCACGCAATGGGCCGGCAGGTCGATCCAGGCACGGTGATCGCCACCGGGAACAACCTCCATTTTTTGGGCATCAGCATTCTCGATGCGGGACACGGTGTACTCACGGACCCCCTCGGGCTGAATGACCTCCAGCCGGTCGCCGACCTGGAAACGGTTTTTTGAATACACCTCACACAGGCCTCGCCCTGCATCGTAGCGAATCACATCGGCGACATAGCGGCTGCGGCCCGACTCGGAATGGCCGCTCAGATAGTTCTGATAATCGGCTGGGGTATGGCGCTCAAAAAAGCCGTCCGTATAACCCCGGTTGGCCAGCCCGTCGAGTTGGCCGAGCAGCGCAGGGTTCAGACCGCGACCGGCGACGGCATCGTCAATGGCCTGGCGGTAGGCCTGTGTGGTGCGTGCCACATAATAGGGCGACTTGGTGCGGCCCTCGATCTTGAGCGAATCGACGCCGATCTCAACCAGGCGTTGTACATGTTCGATGGCGCGCAGATCCTTGGAGTTGAAGATATAGGTGCCGTGGGCATCTTCCTCAATGACATTGAAGGCACCGGTGCGGCGTTCCTTTTCCTCGACCACCCAGGTGTCCCCAGCCGCATCAATGCGGGCCGCTTGCGGTTTAAAGTCCCAGCGGCAGGCGTTGGTGCAAGTCCCCTGATTGGCATCGCGGTGGTTGAGATAGCCCGAGAGCAGGCAGCGACCAGAATAGGCAATACACAGCGCGCCGTGCACGAAGACCTCCAGCTCCATGTCGGGGCAGGCCTGGCGGATCTCGGCGATCTCGTCCAGCGACAGTTCGCGTGACAGGATGATGCGTGACAGGCCGATCCCCTGCCAGAAGCGCACGCTGGCTGCGTTGACCGTGTTGGCCTGAACCGAGAGATGGATGGGCATCTCGGGCCAGGTTTCGCGCACCTGCATGATGAGGCCGGGATCGGACATGATCAGGGCATCGGGCCGCAGGGCAATGACCGGCGCCATGTCGTCGCGGAAGGTCTTCAATTTGGCGCCATGCGGCACGATGTTGGAGACGAGGTAAAAAGCCGCTCCGACGCCATGGGCACGCTGTATCCCATCGGCCAGCACCGGCAAGTTGCCGAAATCGTTGTTGCGCACCCGCAGGCTGTAACGCGGCTGCCCGGCATAGATGGCCGTGGCACCAAAGGCCAGGGCGGTGTCGAGCATGGCCAGCGAGCCGGCGGGGGCGAGTAATTCAGGGGTCATGGGCAGACTTAGGGACGCCGCGCCGGTTGCGTTGCCGGTTGTGCGGGCGTGTTGCTGCGGGGGGCTACGGACATCACGATCTGACTACTGTTGCTGATGCCGCTGCCTTCACTGATTTCCATCGTTACGGTGCGCTCCTGACGGGTTAGGACCAAGATGCTGTTTTTGGCCTTGACCGAGGAGAGCAGGGTCCAGCCGCCGGCCTGGAATTGCTCACGCAGGGTATTGAAAACCTCGGCCACCCCGATCGGGACGCTGAGTACCACGCGGCCGGTCCAGTTTTCCCCCGCTCCCAGGATCAGGGAGGCCTCGTTGTTGATCTTGGCCCCCAGAGGCAGTGGCATCTCGCCCAATAACTGCTTGCGAATGGCGTCGATGTCTTCCTTCTGGCCGTCGATGACGGGCAGGCTGTTGCACCCGGCGAGCAGTAACAGGGTGGCAAGGAACGGGATAAATCGATTCATTGGGGTCTCCATGCGGGGGTGGATGGATGGGGTCGGGCTCGGTCGGGTGAGGTCAGATTGGGCCGAGGCACTGGCTGCCCATTGTGCCAGATTCGTTGCCCGGGCGGTCAGGGATGCATGGCGCCACAAAAAGCGGGACAATAACCCGCTATGACAAAGACCTTGTTTTCCCTGTTTATGGGCGCGGCAATCGCCCTGGGTGGCGTGTTCAGCGGCCTGTTTCCGGGCGTCCTTCCGGATAGTCAACCCATTCCCCTGACCGGGCAGGTCGAGATTGGCTTCTCGCCCGAGGGAGGGGCAGAGGCCCTGGTGATTCGAGCCATTGGCAGCGCGCAGCAGGAAATTCTGGTTGCGGCGTATTCCTTTACCAGCAAGCCCATCGCTCAGGCCCTGCTGACAGCGCACAAGCGAGGGGTTCGGATTCGCGCGGTCCTCGACAAGAGCCAGCGCAGCGAGCGCTACAGCGCCGCCACCTTTCTTGCCAATCAGGGCATCAGCGTGCGCATTGACGAAAAGCACGCCATCCAACACAACAAGTACCTGGTGATTGATGGCCACTCCGTGGAGTTGGGCAGTTTTAATTACAGCCGTTCGGCCGCCGAGCGGAATGCGGAAAATGTCATGGTGATCTGGAACCAGCCTGAGATTGCCCGCCGTTACCAGGCGGACTGGGAACGCCTCTGGGACAAGGCGGTTCCTTACACGCCAAGGAGCGGGGCATGACGGAGGCGGCCGTTCAGGAGGCGGATCTCGAGACCCTGTTCAATGCCCAGACGGGTCGGGTAACCTGGACGGAGCTGGAGCGGGCGTTTGCGCGCGGGGCCCTGATTCGGGTCGACGCGGGCCTGGATCTGGTCGCTGTGGCCTGTTGTGTGGCTCGTGATGAGGCATCCACCCTTCAGGGCTGGATGGCGGCGGGGCAGGTGGCCCCGGTCAGCGTGGCAGAGGCGCAAGCCTGGTCGTCAGACGCAGCGCAGTTCTGGGCGGTGGTGGCCGCGCCCTTTGTTCTGGCGCAGGTGATCCCTGTTGGGACACCCGCTGTATGAAAGCTCGTTAAATGAACGCCTTACGCTCCCTCCTGTTTTTGCTGTTGCAAACCCTGTTGACCCTGCCGTACGGCGTGCTCGGCCTCGTCACCTTTGCGCTGCCGCGCCTCACCCGATATCGCCTGATCCGCACCTGGAGCACCTTGGTGACGGCCTTGGCGAGGCGCGTGTTAGGCATACGCTACACGGTTGAGGGTCTGGAAAACTTGCCGGTCAACGCGGATGGCCGGCCGGCCGCACCCGTTGTGATTCTCTCCAAACACCAGTCGGCCTGGGAGACGATTGCCTTCCAGCAGATCTTTCCGCCCTTGTCCTTTGTCCTCAAGCGCGAGTTGTTACACCTGCCCTTTTTTGGCTGGGGCCTGGCGGCCTTTAGCCCCATCGCGATTAATCGAGCGGCGGGGCGCGAGGCCCTCAAGCAGCTTGTGGAACAGGGGCAGGCACGACTGGCGGCCGGATTCTGGGTCATTGTCTTCCCGGAGGGGACACGCATCGCCCCGGGCGAGCGTGGCAATTATCAGATCGGGGGTGCCTGGCTAGCCTGCAAGGCGGGCGTACCCGTGGTGCCCGTGGCTCACAATGCCGGTGAATGCTGGAAAAAGAACGCGCTGGTGAAACAGCCCGGGCGGGTCACGGTACGGATCGGCGCCCCCATTGCCACGGCCGGACGCAAACCCGCCGAGGTTAATGCTGAAGTGGAGGCATGGATTGAGGCCCAGATGCTCACCCTGCCGTCGCCGCGTTAAATTGGGCTATTGGGCTATTGGGCCGGTGGGACGTTGTTTTCATGCGGTTCTTTCTGCCAGGCATCGTAACAATCCAGACCACAGAAATAGAGCAGATAATCCGCCGCTTCGGCCACGGTGGCCTCGGATTTCGGGATTTCCTTCATGCACAATGCGCACGCAATCTGTTCAACGGGTTCCGGTTTGGGTGTCATGATGGTCTCCTCGTTGCGAAGCTCCGGAAGGCAGGAAACGATTTCTCGATTCCTGCGTTCAGGGATAGACCATCAACCTCTATTCGTCAAATTTCGTAGCCCCGTCTCTGGGGTTGCGTTGGGAGTCCTATGCCAGCGGATTGGATGAGACGATTGAGAGCGCTGCTGCCTGCAGGGCAAGGGCGGGGCGGGCGGGCCACGATACGGCGCAGTGAGTCCTTCTACACCCTGACCGGGCCCGATCTTGAACTCAGCTATCAATTGCGGCGTAGCAGCGCCCGGCGCACGCTGGCCTTGCAAGTGCGGGAGGCGGGGCGCATCGTGGTGCAGGCCCCACACCACACCCCCTTGAGCGAGGTGGAGGGTTTTATCCGTCGCCATTGGCCCTGGCTGCTGACACGCCTGCAAGCCGCTGCGCAGGGTCGGCGCGAATGGTGCAACGGGATGGCGCTGCCGTGGTTAGGTGGGCCGCTCACCCTGAACTGGCAGGAAGATGGCCCAACCGTGCCGAGCACAGGGGCGGACGGCCTGCAACTGGGCGGTGCCTGGTCCGAGGCGCCCGGCCGTGTGCGTGATTGGTACCACGCGCAGGCGGCGATGATCTTGCCGGCGCGTCTGGCGATACAGGCCGCGCAGATGGGGGTGGCGATCCCACCCTTGCGCCTGTCCGATGCGCGGACGCGCTGGGGTAGCCTGTCGGCCCAGGGGCGGATGGCCCTGAACTGGCGGCTGGTCATGTTGTCCGCTGACCTGATCGACTATGTGATCTGCCACGAATTGGCACATCTGCGGCAACACAACCATTCGCCGGCCTTCTGGCGCGAGGTTGAGATTCTGTATCCTGACTATCGCTCGGCGCGGGTGCGCTTGCGGCGTGAAGGATCGCTGGCGCTGGCGTTAAGCTTTGCTCCCAGCGGGGAGGGCAGGGCGGTCCCAGAGCCATAACCCGTTGACGGGTGGTTCGCCACGCGCCTCACGCGCCTCGTTGAAGGGCTGTTCATGGAGCAGCATCTGGATCTCGTTGAGTTGTTGCGCGAGGGATCTGGCCAGCGGCCGCGCTTCAACTGCGGAGGGCCAGTGGCTGGCCATGGGGCGGCCGATGATTTCGTCGATGGGCAGGGGTTTGAAGGCGAAAGCGGTAGTGACGCGCAAGTAAAGCCGCGGCGTTGGGTTCAGACCTTGCTTCAGGGTCAGGAAGAAGCGCCATTCCTCGCCGTCGAAATACTGGTTCAGCAGGGATTCAAGCTGTTGCCACTCCTCCGTGTTGAGGTGGGCCGAGAGGTCTGCGCTGGGAACCAGATGTTCCATGCGCGCCTCAAGATGAATGGGCTGGGCAAAGTACCAGACCCAACCGGAGGTCTCGAGCCCATCCTCAGCCGCACACTGCGCGGCACTGGGAGGCGCCATGGGCGGGAGGTTCCTGGCAAAGAGGCGCGCAAGGATGCTTTTCAAGCAAGCGCTCTCAGGCGGGCCAGGAGGGGGTGGCAATGCCCTCGCCCAGATCGGCCTCGACCAGACGCTGGCGTACGGCCAGGAGCTTCTCGATCAGGGCCGGTTCGGCCTGAGCGTAGGTCTCGGCATCTGGCACCCGCTTGACGACCACGCCAAGCAGCTCGGTGATGGCGTTGCCGATGGAGTTCTGGCTGATGGTGACAATGAGGTTGCCGGCATCGTTACGATAGATGAGCTGCTTGAAGGCGGGCTGCCAGCGAATCGCGTTGGCGTACTTGGCGTCCTTGATGCAACGGTCGCGCACCATCTTCGCGGTCTTGAGGAAGTCGTTATTGAACTGCAGTTTTTCCTCAACCAACTGCGGAAAGTTCAGGTCGCGGGGCGGCGGGGCATTGCGGGTCGAGACCTGGCTGAAGAAGCTGCGGTAGAAGTCGATGAAACCCTTGAGCAAGGTGTCGTATTCCCTCCAGAAGCGCGGATCCTTGAGTGCGCTGGCCCCACCGTGAATCTCCCAGCTGGGCAGGCCCTGCGGATAACCGGTAAGGGCAATGCGGCAGGAGCCGGACTGGCAGGGCCTGAGGATGGAGAGTTCCAGGCCGTCGAAAAAGGCGCGATAGAGGTCGCGCATGTGGGCCTGGAACAGGGAGTGCTGGCCACCGTCGGTCAGGTTGGGATTGGCCTCGTCGGCCAGCGGCGCGGCCTGCAATTCCTGCTTGTCAAAGACGATGAAGTGATTATGCAGCATGCGGATCGAAGGGACCCCGGGCGAGGTGAGCGGCCAGGTGGCATCCAGGCTGGCCTCGCCGGCCAGAACGAGGTGCCTTTCCGGATCCGGATAGAGTTCCAGCATGTAATCGAAGAGGATCTGGTTCATCCGGTTCCAGACATTCTTCACTGCATCGGGCACCTGCGTGCGGCGCACCGGACGGCCGAGCGGGTCGAGAACGGATTGCGAGGTGTTATAGATGATGGAGGCATCGAACAGGTTGCTGTGGCCGATGGCCTTGCGATAGAGGAGCAGGCCTTCCGGGTTTTGCAGAAGACCGTTGTTGTGCATCAGGTCGTTGAGATTTTCGGCGCTGTTGAAAAACTCGTTGGGCTTCATGCCTTCCGGCACCTCCAACGGGATGGGGCGGAAAGGGGTGGTGATTTCGCGGGGACCGGATGACATGGCTGGATGAGGTGGTTTAAACGGGGAAGTTAAACAGGGAATGCGGCGTATTCTAACGAAAAGCCTGCCAGCGCCGATTGACCCGCATCAACGCGGACGCCGTAATACGAATAGGACGGCGAATAGGACAGCGAATAGGACGGACGGCGGAGCAGAGGCCCGTTACAATGTCTCCCATGTGTTTTCCCATGTCCATTTCCCATTTTTGTCTCGTCAGGGCCTTTGCATGAGTCTGTCAGGTTGGCCCTTTGAGCTGTGGATTGGTTTGCGTTATACGCGGGCCAAACGCCGCAATCACTTCATCTCCTTTATCTCGGTCGTCTCCATGGCCGGCATTGCCTTGGGCGTGATGGCGCTCATCGTGGTGATGTCGGTGATGAATGGTTTTCAGGATGAATTGCGCAACCGCATTCTGGGGGTGGCGGCGCATATCGAGATGAGTGGTCACGATGGCCGGCTGGAGAACTGGCCGGAACTGGACGGCCGGGTGCGGCAGCAGGCCGGCATTATTGGGTCAGCGCCCTACATCAACGGCCAGGGCCTGCTGGCGGCGGGTGGCGAGACGCGCGGGGTGATGTTGCGCGGGGTCTTGCCGGATCGGGAAGGGCAGGTCGATGAGGTGCCGTCGCGGATGAAGTCGGGCCGCCTTGAGGATCTGCGTCCCGGTGAATTCAATATTGTCCTGGGCGCTGAATTGGCCCGGGCACTGGGCGCGTTTCGCGGCGACCGCCTGACTCTGGTGGTGCCGCAGGGCGTGGTGACCCCCGCGGGCATGATCCCGCGCATGAAGCAGTTCACGGTGGTCGGCGTCTTTGAGGCGGGCATGTATGAATACGATGCTGGTCTGGCCTTTCTCCACATCGACGACGCAGCCAAGTTGTTGCGTACGGGCGAGGCGGTCTCGGGCCTGCGTCTGAAGTTGGCGGATATGGACGAGGCACCGCGCGTGCGTCGGGCCTTGGTGAATGCCCTCAACAGCGAATATGCGGTGTCGGACTGGACTCAGAGCCACGCCAATTTCTTTCGCGCTGTGCAGATCGAGAAACGCATGATGTTTATCATCCTGTCCCTGATTGTGGCGGTGGCGGCGTTCAACATCGTCTCGACCCTGGTGATGGCCGTGCAGGACAAACAGTCCGATATCGCCATCCTGCGCACACTGGGGATGCAGCCTGGCTCGGTGATGCAGGTCTTCATGGTGCAAGGGAGTCTGATTGGGGTGATCGGGATGCTGATGGGGGTCTCCACGGGCATCCTCCTGGCCCTCAATATCGAGACCGTGGTGCCGTTTATCGAGGGCCTTCTCGGACAGGACCTCTTCCCGGCCGATGTCTATTACATCTCCGAGTTGCCATCCAAGCTGGTTCTGGGCGATGTGTTGTGGGTTGGGGGAATCTCGCTGTTACTTTCCTTCCTGGCCACCCTGTATCCGAGCTGGCGCGCCTCGCGCGTGCATCCGGCGGAGGCTCTGCGCTATGAATAATTCCATGGCCTTGGCGTGTCAGGGAATCCGCAAGGGGTATCGGCTGGGTGCCGCTGAGGTCGCGGTACTGGAAGGGGTCGATCTCAGCATTGGGAGGGGCGAGCAGGTCGCCATTATGGGCGCCTCGGGGTCTGGCAAGAGCACGCTGCTCCATATCCTGGGTGGGCTTGATCGGCCCGATGCCGGTCAGGTGATCCTGAATGGCCAGGATCTGGCGCACATCAGTGAACGCGAGCGCTGCGCGTTGCGTAATCGCAATCTGGGCTTCGTGTATCAGTTCCATCATCTCTTGCCTGAATTCACGGCGCTGGAGAATGTGGCCATGCCTCTCCTCTTGCGGCGGATGGCGCGGGTCGAGGCCGAGGCTCAGGCCTCCGCCGCACTCAACGAAGTGGGATTGGGTCATCGCCTGGCCCATCGCCCCGGCGAACTTTCTGGGGGTGAACGGCAGCGTGCGGCTATCGCCCGCGCCTTGGTCACGCGTCCGGCTTGCGTACTGATGGATGAACCCACGGGCAATCTGGATCGCCACACGGCTGCGCATATTCAGGACCTGTTGCTGAATCTCAGCCAGCAGCACAAGGTGGCCTTGCTGGTGGTGACCCATGATCCGGTGCTGGCGGGACGCATGCAACGCACCCTGACGCTTCAGGACGGCGCACTTATGGCATGACGCTTGCGCCAAGCGGTGTTAGACTGACCTCGCATAAAGGATTGTTGAATCCGAATAATGAATGAGGACTGGTGCATGCATACGATATGGCGGGTTATTCTGGTGGCGTTTTTGTGCGGGAGTCCCCTCGGCTATGGATATACCCCGGGCGAGATGATGGATCCCAAAATACCGACCAAGACCTTGATGCCGAAGATCAAGGTCGATAGCGGACTCTTGGAGTGGGTCCCTTACTCCGTGGATTTATCACCCTGGCCGACGCTGTGCGTAGACGATCCTCGTCCCATGCCACGGCCGAAAAAGGCCCAGTATGTGGGTCCATTGCGGGGCGATGCGGTACGCGGAAAGGCGATCGCAATGGATACTCAGCGCGGCAATTGCGTGACCTGCCACGCGATTCCTGGTGAAGAGTGGCCAGGCACCTTTGGTCGCGATCTCCGGCACTACAAGCAGATGCGGATGAGCGATGCCGATCTTTATCAGCAGATTTACGATGTGCGCACCTCAGCACCGCGGGCCGTGATGCCACCCTTTGGTGCGCTGGGTATTCTGTCCGATCAGGACATTCGCGATGTTGTGGCGTATCTGCAGAGTCTGGAGTGATTATGCGTAACCTGATTGTCGTGCTGGGTCTGATGTTGGCACCCGCCTGGGCGGATGAGCCATACAAGGAATACACCTCGGCTGAACATTTTGAGCCGCATGTCAGTGGCGACTTGCAGCTGACCGGGACCTATCGTTACTGGAAGGATCCTGCCAAACTGGATCTGCGTTTGGCTGGACATCCGGACGATAGCTGGAAGCTGAACTGGAAGCACATGGACTACCCGTTCAACAAGGAGATGCACGCGGGTCACTTGGCGTTGGACCGTGGGTTGACGCTGTTCAAAAAACTGAATCGATCGGGAACCTTCAAGAACTGCCTCGTGATGTATCGGTTGAATGGCAAATACGAGACCTCTTTGCGCGGACTGCGGACGGCCTTTCCGGCTTATCGCACTGATCTTGGGCGGGTGGCCGGTCTGGAGGAGGTCATTGAACATTGCGCCGCGCTGGAGGGTGAGGTCCTGCAAAACGGCAGCCATGACAACAGCGCCGTATCCCTCTATGTGGCCTCCCAGAGTCTGGGAATGCCCATCCAGATTGATGTCAGTTCGGGCCCGCTGCGCGAGGCCTGGAAACGGGGTGAGCGTCTCTATCATCAGAAGATTGGCCGCAACAACATGTCTTGCGCCTCCTGTCATGTCGAGCGGGTAGGGCAGTCGCTGCGGGCCACCGTGGTGACCTCACCGTATGGGGATGTGGCGCATTACCCGGTCTATCGGGATCGCTTTGGGATCACCTCCCTGCACATACGCTTTGCTCAATGCAGTCTGGAATTGGGTTTCAATGCCCTCAAGCCAGGCAGCCCGGCCTATACGGATATGGAGGTGTTCATGACAGCACTGACCAATGGCTATCCGGTGAGCGTACCGTCGGAGCGTCCCTGATCAGGGTTGCTGCCGGCGGGCCTGGCGGCGCTTGAGATAGGCCAGCAGATAGAGCCGCCAGCCGATGCGTACGGCCGCATAGCCGAGGGCAGCGAGGATGCCGGCGAGGATGACCTCGCCGAGTAAAAAGGCCTCGCCCAGGCTGAGTAGCCAGTGCCAGAATTCGGGCAGGAAGGTTGTCCAGTCACTCCAGTCGAACTGCATTGCCGTGGGGGGGGCGCTGCTTGCGCCGAGCAGGAACTCTCCGATGGCGAGGGCCGCGATGATAATGAAGGGCCAGGTCAGTGGGTTCGAGATCAGGGTTGTGGCGACAGCAACCGGCAGGTTGACACGAAAGACGATGGCCAAGAGGGCCGCCGAGAGCATTTGTACCGGCCCTGGAACCAGGGCACCGATCATGCCGACGGCGACACCACCGGCCACGGAGGCCCGATTCAGGTGCCAGAGGTTGGGGTGTTTGAGCCATGTGCCGGTCCAGCGCAGATGGCGGTGATCGCGGATCGTGGCGTGATCGGGGAGAAACTTGCGAAAATGCTTGCGTGGCATGGCGGTGGGCGATGACATTTCTTGGAGCGCTGCGGGTCATTGTAGTCCGAATTCCGGGGTGGGCTGACTCCGGGGTGGGCTGATTCATGCGTTGGCTGATTTTCTGCTTTACGGCGGGCGCAGGCTTGCTGCAGATGCAGGCCACCTTACCGACCTTCGCCCTGCTGTGGTGGGCCCCGCTGGTGTTGCTCATTGGCTATTACGGGTTGCGGCCTCTGCCATCCACGGGTTACAGGGGCGTGCTCCGCTGGGGTGGCTTTGGACTTATTGCCCTTGCCACCGGTTTTTATTACGCCGCCGGGCGCGCGGACCTGCGTCTGGCGGACCGCGTTGACCCTCATTGGACTGGACTCCGCACCCCGGCCACGGGCCTGATTGAGGGGCTGCCGCAGGCAACAGCCTATGGCTGGCGTTTCGTCTTGCGCCTTACCGGCGACGAGAACGGGGTCCTGCCCGAGCGGCTGCAGGTAACAGCCGCGACAAAGTGGTTGAGCGCAGTCCCGAAAGGGGGCGATTGCCTGCACCTCGACTTGCGTGTTCGTCCCTCGCATGCCAGCCAGAACCCCGGTGTCGCCGACATGGAGGGCTGGTTGTTTGAACGCGGTATCCGCGGATTTGCGACCGCGGCCGGGCCCGTGCAGAGGGTTGATTTGTGCGCCACGAGCTTCCGGGCCCGCATAGATGCCCTTCGCCAGCGCCTGCATGATGGGATGACGCAGCGGCTGGTGGATCCGGAGGGTCGGGCCCTGCCATTTGCCGGGGTTGCCATTGCGCTGGCGGTGGGGGACCAGAATGCCATTCCAGACGCGCAGTGGCGATTGTTCCGGATGACGGGGGTAACGCATCTGATGAGTATCTCGGGCCTGCATATCACGCTGCTGTCCGGGTTGATGTATGCGCTGGTGTATGCCCTCTGGCGACGCGTGACTTGGCTTACGCTGCGCCTACCCGCCGTTAAGGCGGCGGCCCTCGCCGGTTTGCTGCTGGCAGTGGTTTATACGCTGTTGTCCGGATTTGGTATTCCGGCACAGCGCACGCTTTACATGATCGCGGCCATGGTCTCTGGGGTCTGGCTGGGTCTGGCGCACTCGCCATCACGCATTCTGGCCGCGGCCCTGGCCGCCGTGATCCTGATCGACCCGTGGGCATCCCTTTCGGCCGGTTTCTGGCTCTCGTTCATGGCTGTGGCCGCCCTTTTTTATGCGGGTGCGGGGCGCTTGCGCCATCCGCGTTGGTGGCAGGCCTGGGCGATGACGCAGTGGGTGGCCAGTCTGGCCTTGTTGCCTTTGCTGCTGATGTTGTTTCATGAGTTTTCCCTGGTGTCGCCATTCGCGAATGCCTTCGCCATCCCGGTCATCAGCCTGTTGGTGGTTCCACTGGCGATGCTCTCGGCGCTGCTGCCTTATGAGGTCCTGGCGCTGCTGACTCATGGTGTGATTGGGGCCGTGATGTGGGGTCTGGAGGCCCTGGCGGACTGGCCGCAGCCGGTCTGGCATGTGGGCGAGGCGGGCGGTGGGGCGATGTTCCTGGCGGCGATAGGGCTGATTTATGTGCTGCTCCCGGGAGCGTTCCCGCGCCGATTCTTGGGTCTTGTCCTGTTGTTGCCGCTGCTCTATCCCCCGAATGACCGTCCTGGCGCGGGGGAGTGGCGTGTCGATACCCTGGATGTCGGGCAAGGACTGGCGGTGGTGATCTCGACGGCACGCCATACGCTGCTCTTTGATGCCGGGCCGGCCTATCAGGGGAGCGATGCGGGACAGAGAATTATCGCGCCACGACTCTGGGCGATGGGGATACGGTCATTGGATGGACTTATTGTTTCGCATAGCGATTCTGATCACAGTGGCGGCGCGGCGAGTATTGCGGCGGCCTTTCAGCCTGCCTGGTCCCTGTACGGCCAGCCACTGGCGGGTTCCGGGCAGACGCGCTGTGCGGCGGGTCAGACCTGGCAGTGGGACGGTGTTCGTTTCGAGGTGTTACATCCCCCCGCCCATTGGGCCGAAAACGCGTATTTCTCGGCCAATGACCGCAGTTGTGTGGTCAGAGTAGAGTCTCCTTTGGGGAGCCTTCTGCTGTTGGCCGATATTGAGCGTCTGGGTGAGCTGGAATTGCTTGAAAAGCGGCAGGATCAACTGCCCAGTACCGCCTTGCTGGTTGCGCATCATGGCAGTCGAGGGGCCTCATCCGAGCGCTGGGTTGCGGCTGTACGCCCGTCCGAGGCCATCATCTCGGTGGGGCGCGGGAATTCCTTTGGCCACCCGCATTCAGAGGTCTTGGGTCGATATCGCGAGGTGGGCAGTCGGATCTGGCGAACCGATCTGGGGGGTGCCATTCGTCTGGACTTTACGCGAGAGGGGCATTTTGTCCGTTTGTGGCGCGATGAACGGCGTCGTTATTGGCATGCTGTTTAACGCCGAGGTTTATTTACCCCCGCCGATCAAGGTATAGTTCGACATTTGTAAAAATCCCTTTTTTGCGGGATACAAAGGTTAGAAGCATCATGTCAGATCACCTCATGCAGACTTACGCGCGCCAACCGATCGCCTTTACCCACGGTGAAGGTGCCTGGTTGGTGGCCGAAGATGGGCAGCGCTATCTGGATGCGCTGGCCGGGATTGCCGTTAATGGTCTGGGGCACGCCCACCCGCGCCTGACCCGTGCCTTGTGCGAGCAGGCGGGGCGTTTGATCCACACTTCTAACCTGTATGAAATCCGCGAGCAGTCCGAACTGGCGGATCGCTTATGCGCCCTGGCGGGCATGGACCGCGCCTTCTTTTGCAACTCGGGTGCCGAGGCCAACGAGGCGGCCATTAAGCTGGCGCGCCTCTATGGACACAGCAAGGGCATCGACACCCCGGCCATCATCGTGATGGAAAAATCCTTCCACGGCCGCACCCTGGCCACCTTGACCGCGACCGGGAACCGTAAGGTACAGGCCGGCTTCGAGCCCCTGGTTCAGGGCTTTCTGCGTGTCCCCTTTGATGATGTCTCGGCCGTTGAACAGGTCGCCGCCCACAACAAATCGGTGGTTGCCATCCTGGTTGAGCCGATTCAGGGCGAGGGCGGTGTGCATGTGCCAAACCCCGGCTATCTGCGCGAATTGCGCCGCATTTGCGATCAGCATGGCTGGTTGCTGATGCTCGATGAGGTCCAGACCGGCATCGCTCGCACGGGTCAATGGTTTGCCTTCCAGCACAGCGACATCCAGCCGGATGTGCTGTCCCTGGCCAAGGGATTGGGTTCTGGCGTGCCGGTGGGCGCGTTGTTGGCGCGCGGTGTGGCCGCCGAGATGTTTACCCCTGGCAAGCACGGCACCACCTTTGGCGGCAACCCGTTGGCCTGCCGAGCGGCGTTGACGACCCTGGAAGTGATGGCGTCGGATCATTTGCTGGCGCGGGCGACGGCCTTGGGTGAACGCATCAAGGATGGCCTGCGGACGGCATTGTCGGGCGTGGTCGGGGTTCGCGACATCCGGGGGCAGGGCTTGATGATCGGCATTGAGCTCGATCGCCCCTGTGCGGATCTGGTGGCCAGCGCTCGCGATCAGGAACAGCTCATCATCAATGTGACGGCGGATAGTGTGATTCGTCTGCTGCCGCCGCTGATCCTGTCCGACGCTGAGGCCGATGTGCTGGTTGAGCGCTTGGCGCGTTTGATTCGCGCCTTCCTCGCGTAAGCTGTTGTCTGACGAGTCAGGTCACCCGAGTTAGGTCACCCTTATGGAACTGCGCCACTTTCTGCAATTCAAGGATTTGTCCCGCGATGAACTGGATTACCTGTTCGCTCGCACGCGCGTGATCAAGGATCGCTTCAAACGCTACGAGACCCATCATCCCCTGACGGATCGGACGCTGGCGATGATTTTCGAGAAGAGCTCCACACGCACCCGCCTGTCTTTCGAGGCCGGTATGCACCAGTTGGGTGGCTCGGCGATCTATCTCAACACGCGCGATACCCAGTTGGGCCGGGGCGAGCCGGTCGAGGACGCCGCCGAGGTGATCTCGCGCATGGTCGATATCGTGATGATCCGCACCTTCGAGCAGGACATCATCGAACGCTTCGCCACGCATTCGCGGGTGCCGGTGATCAACGGCCTGACCAACGAATACCATCCCTGCCAGATCCTGGCCGATATCTACACCTACATCGAGACGCGCGGCCCCATCCAGGGCCGGACCGTGGCCTGGATCGGTGATGCCAACAACATGTGCAACACCTGGCTGCAGGCGGCCGAGATCCTTGATTTCAATGTCCATGTCTCGACGCCGCCGGGCTACGAAATCCAGCCGGAACTGGCGCAACTGTCCGGCACCGACCACTTCAAGGTGTTCGCCGATCCCCTTGATGCCTGTCGCGATGCCGACCTGGTGACCACCGATGTCTGGACCAGCATGGGCTTCGAGGCCGAGAACGCGGTGCGCCAGAAGGCCTTTGCTGACTGGCAGGTGGATACCGAGA
>Ga0194126_10005731_pt1 | contig 18120 bp, 18 predicted proteins | sample TA2KigC150mmetaG_FD_148641 | JGI IMG/M metagenome (GOLD analysis project Ga0194126, IMG submission 148641) | Freshwater microbial communities from Lake Tanganyika, Tanzania - TA2015035 Kigoma Deep Cast 150m | ecosystem: Environmental > Aquatic > Freshwater > Lake | place: Tanzania: Lake... | reverse complement strand
CCAGGGCTTAAAACCCCTGCAGTTATTGTATTTTATATCTGGGAGATCCAAAAGCAAATTCTTATGCATTAAGTTTTTTTATGGGTATCTTAATTCTTATACTAAATAATGCTTTCGGTACCGAACCTATACTTCTGATAATAGTACTGGCGCTCGGTGCTTTAATGGCAGCTGAGCTTGGTATGTTGCTCGGAGTCTATGTAAAGGATTTTGCTACTATATTTACCATCTGGAAATCTGCAGGAATTATACTTTTTGCCCCTGCTATAATCTACCTTTTTCCCCAGATTCCACAGTGGATCGGTAAAATATTTCCAACCTATTATATAACCCAGCCCATTGTCGAGCTAATTCAGAAAGGTGGAGGCTGGGCTGACATTTCAACAAACACTTTTATTCTGGTTGCCATAGATATAGCTCTCATTTTTATATTATTGTTTACCTTAAAGAGAAAGCAGTATACTGTAACCGGTGAATAATAATAGTACATCCGACTTTTCTAACGCATTTTCCATCTGGTTAATATGTTTTCCCTAAAAGTAATTCTGATGTTTTTACAGGAGTGGCAAGAAGAGGTTCTAGGCTTTTGCTTTCTTTTTCCATTATTATTGATGCTGGTGCAATTAAACTTGGCACCATTGCTGGGATAAGAAGTAAAAAAATTAAAAACTGTTTTGTCATAAAATGAATAAGCGCCTCATAGGGTTCTTCAAAATCAAAAAAAATCTGCTAGTAAAGTTATTATTTTCCAAATCCTTTAGCATTGCCTCACCAGAAATTAAAAGAGCTGAAGGCATAATAATAGAAAACATAATGCTAACTATAAGCTCACTTTCCGCACCTTTTTGGTTAAAAATATTATATTTTTCTTCCCAAAAATTATCAATGCCCCCCCATGCTACCTGTTCAACTCTTCTCTATGTTTTTTAATCCTAATTTTAATTATCTTTTCCGATATCTCTTCCACCATCTTTACCTTGGAAATTAGTAGCTTGTAATTATATATATAAGTTTTTATCTCTTCCAACACATCCTCCGGCACAGAAAAGGTCTTAGTCTTGGCCCTACTTTTGGTGGTCAAAAGAAAGTATGGGCCATGCTTAAGCTTGGGATCCCTGCTACATCTGCAGTTTGGGTTTCTGCAAGCCTGATAAGTCTTGGTAAGAGAACCTTTTTTAACCAGGCCCATAGAAGCTATCTCTTTTTTTATATTTTCAAACTCTTGATTAAGTTTTTCTATTTGAGGACACCTGTTGACTCACCTAAAAAAGTACTCGAAAGGAGATTCGTTGCCTCATTTAAAAAAGTACTTAAAAGCCAATACAGAAGGATAGTGATATAAGGGAGTAAAAAGATACACTATCCCTTGATATACCCGTAAGCCCCCTCATTTACCATCATCTCCTTTCTCACTGTCTGTTTTAATGCATTAAGTTTTAATAGCTTATCCTGCAGTTTTGTTATTTTCCTTTTAAGCTCTGCAGGATTTAAGCTCTCATACTCCCTCTTTAGGCTTTCCTTTATTTTATCACCAATATATTCTGACTCAAGAACCCTCCTATAGGGAGTCTTTGCGGTGTCATACTTTTTTACCACCCTGCTACCGGTCCTTGTCTTTAAGGCAAGCTTTGTTACTGGGATAAAAAAGTTATTGTATCGGCCCAGGTAAAGGTAGAGCTCATTTAGGACATCAAGCTCCTCATCTGTGTCATATCTTAAATAACCTACAGCCCTTCTAACTATCGAATAATTTTTCTGCTCCACATAGCAGCTATCATTTTTCCTATACTCTCTGGATCTAGTAAAGGTAATTTTATTTTCTATGCAATATCTTAACATGATACCATTTATAAATTTAAGAGCCGTTATCAGAGTCAATACCAAGTATATCAAAGGGAAACCTTGCTGATATCTCCTTTATTGCCCTAAATACATGCTTTTGGGCTTTATTTTTGCAGGCTGCTGTCTCGTCCCAGCAGGTGGCTATATCGGTAAAATTTAAGCTCTGGGCATAGTCTCCAGAAGGATTTCCACCATCATGACCCACAAGATCTGCTTCTACAAATCCAGGCTTTGCATCATCCCAATCTGAAAAGGTTCTTACCGGAATCTGCTTTTTGAGTAGCGACCCTGGTTTTGTGCCTGATCTGCCCTTTCCCAGCCTGTAGCGGTCCTTTTCTGGTTTTAAGAGCCTGTCTATGGTGGAGGCTGATATCTTAAGTAGTTTTTCTCTTACCTCATCTGTTAAATCTATCTCCTTATGTTTTTCAAGCTTTTCTACAGCTTCAGCCATAAATGGAGCTATCCTTTTACCACAGATAAAGTCAAAGACTGTCCAGATTCTCCTAAGTGCTAAAAATACATCATAACCATAGATTTTCTCCCTTTTCCTTTTTTTCTTTCCTCTCTTTCCAATAACATATCTTATCTTTCTTCCTCCTGCCCTTACACATCCTATTACTTTTCCTACCTTAAGCCTTAGTATTCTTGCTGCATAGTTCCTGTTATATTTTGTGGTTGCAGTAAATTCATCAAGTATTATGCTCTTTTGCTTTTTGGTAGACTTTGCATATCTATCCTGGACTTCAGCTGTCAGTTTCATTTTATCTTTCATAGTCAACATTGCCTCTTTTCTCCTCATATCTAAAGATGATAATTTATCTTTAGAATATATGAGATTTGTAGCTATTTGTTAAAATATTTTTGAGTACTTTTTTAAATGAGGCAACGATAGTGTTTCGAGTACTTTTTAGGTGAAGCAATTCGGGACATTGACTTTTATTGGTTTTATTTTATAATTATCTGAGAAAATGTTATTATTTTGTACAATTGTGCATTTTACAAAAATAAATTTATTTTACTCTTATACAATTATTAAATGCCAAAGTTACTTGATAGTGTAATTAAACAAATAACTGGTAGGTTATCCAGTATTTAAAATATTAATTAATAACCTACATTTAGGGAGAGTTTAATGGTAAAAAAATTTGCATCGCTTCTTTCAGCAGATGCTTCAAACTATGAAAAAGTAATAAGAAAATTAGAAAGAGAAAAGTTTAATGGTTTTCACTTTGATATTTTAGATGGTCATTTTGTAAGAAACTTTGCTTTCAATGCAGAAATTATAAAATTTCTTAGAAAACTGACGGCACTTCCATTTAATGCTCATCTGGAAATAGAAAATCCTGAAATATACCTTGACATGTTTATAGAGGCAGGCTGCAATATCATTACCATTCATCCTCAAACATGCAAAAAAGTGGAGAGAGAACTCAGATACATAAAAGCTAAAAACACTCTATCTTCTGTTGCAATTGACCCTGATATAAAAATCGATTATATTAAGAATTATCTACCGTTAATTGATAACATCCTTATAATGAGTGTATACCCTGGCTTCGGTAAACAAAAATTCATTGGTGCTTCTCTTCAAAAGATAAAAAGAGCTAAAAAAATGATTACTTCAAATAATCTTAACATATCAATCTCTGTAGATGGTGCAATAGATGAAAATACTTCCAAAAAAGTTATAGAATGTGGTGCTGATATTCTTATCTATGGATCCAGCATATTTGAGAGTGAAAAAATATAGGTCCCAATATCCTTAAACTTCATTAATTGTTTCATAAATAGCTAAAATATTTTCAACAGGTGTATCTGGTAAAGTTTCGTGAGAAGGAGCCAAAATTATCCCTCCTCTACTACCCCATAAACTTACTACTTTTTTAACTTCTTCTTTAATTTCTTCTGGAGTTTTTTCTACCAATAATTTTTGAACGTCCATTCCGCCGTGCAAGCAAACCTTTCCTCCATACAATTTATATACTTTTTCTAATTCCATATCCCTTGCTGAAGTTTGAACTACGTCAAAGACATCTATACCGGCATCTATCATTAAAGGTAAAACATCATGAACACTACCACAGCAGTGCCAACCAAAAAAAAGATTGTATTTTTTTACATTTTCAATTAACTTTTTATATATAGGTAGAAAATACTTTTTAAATAATTCCGGTGAGAATATCATACCATTTTGCCCAGCTACATCATCCCAGGTACCATAATATTTAGCCTTTCTTCCAAATTCTGAAAGCTCCCGTCTGTTGAATTCAAGGCAAAATTCTCCAACTACGTCAATTATAACTTCAGCAACTTTAATATTATATGCCAAATCCATCAAAAAATTCTCCATTCCTCTTAAGTAACAACATATCATAAACAAGCTACTAAGAGTGCCCATACAGATTAAATCATCATTGCTATCCTTAACATTTTCATAGCTTAAACCTTCAATATCATATTTATTTCTCATTGATTTAAAATCAAATAAATTTAATCTTGAAGTTAAAAATCCCTTTTTTATCTCACCTGGTGAATCAATATCTGCCAGAGGAGGGTCAATTCCAACATTTGGATACTCAATATTATATTTATTCATTCTCCCAATTTTAGATTTAATCCCCAATGAGTAAAACATTGCACCGTCATCTACATATGGAGGCTTGGGTAATGATCCTTTGTATTCTGGAAGAAAGGTTGAGAATTTATCAATTTTTGAACCAGAAGACCAGAAATCAGCTCCTATTTTGCTTAACAATACTTTATAATTTTTTTTAAAATTGCCAGGATCTTCAATTTTAAAGTGCTTCATTAAAGATTCAGAAAGACATTTAGATGCCCTATAAGTAGTAGGAATCCTATCTACTTCCTTCAAATTAATTGCTGCCAGTACTCTTTCCTTTTTATTCACATTAATCTTCTACTTCTCCAAAACAAGCTTAATGGACAGGCCAAGCTCTTTATCCAAATCTACTACTTGCAAATCTTCCTCAGGTGTGTCTTTCTTAAGAATCAATGCAAAATGGGTTTTTTCAGATAATGGATAAGGAAGCCAATGCCAGACTCCTGGTTTTAAATTTACTCCCCTTGCTCCATCAATAAAGAAAGCTTCGATAGACTTTATATCAGGCAAATCACCACCAGGACCGCTTCCAGGCAGACCAACAACAAGTATCGATTGACCTGACATAGGTATAAGAGTCTCAGAACAATTCATGTGGCACTCATGCTTATTACATATAAAAGGACGTTTAGTTTTTACTTTGAGCCAGCAAATTTGACCAATTCCATTACTCAACTTTATTTCATCAATACCAAACCAGAGATTAAGTTCAGAATTAGAAAAAGTTGGCTTACTATCTTTGGGACCAATTATGGTTCCATAAGGGGCAAAAGACTTATGACTTAAGCTTTTTACTTTAACCTCAATTTTTTTCATATTGATTACAAATTAGAAATATACTTATTTGTCTCATACATACTATCCTTTAAAGACAGGTATGTATCTTTATATTGATCTACAAAGAATTTATACCTGCTATGATTATTCATATTCGGAGTCACTACATCTTTAAGTTTTACCATTTTATCTGCTGCTTCTATTATACTGCTATACTTTCCAGCAGCAACCGCACCAAGTGTAGCAGAACCTAATGCTGCTGCTTCTGGAGTGGTGGTTGTCTTAATTGGTAGACCAGTTACATCTGAATAAATTTGAAGCCATAGTTTACTCTTTGTGGTTCCACCACAAGCAATTATCTCCTTAATTTCAAATTTATTCTCCCTGATTACTCTTAAAATAACTTCCGTTCCATAAGCAACTCCTTCCATTATTGCTCTATAAATATGAACTGGGGTGTGTTTTAATGAAAGTCCTCTTACAACACCTCTACTATATGGATCTACAAATGGAGTTCTATTGCCCTGCCAGTGCTCAAGAACTATTACCCCTTCAGAACCTACTGGCAGCCTTTCAGCCTCTCTGTTCATAAAATCATATATACTTAATCCCTGACTGGCTGCTTCATCTTCTATTTGGTTACTTATAAAGTTTGTCTTGAACCACTTCAGCACAGAACCAGTTGATATCTGGCCACCTTCTATTACGTAAGTGTCATCAATTAATGCATCGGGATATGTTCCAAAAAGACCCTTAGTATGAAATTCTTTATCTGAAGTACCCAATAAAAGATGTGAAGAACCGGTAATATATGCAAGCTGACCTGGCTTTAATGCATTTAAACCAATGACCGCAATAAATGCATCTGCCCCACCTTGAGCTACTGGGATTCCTTCTGGTAGTCCAGTTTCATCTGCAACCTCTTTTCTCAGCCCTCCTGTAACTTCACCGATCTTTAGAACTTTATCAGGTAACTTTTCAAATATATCCTCAAGCCCTATCTTCTTATAAAATCCTTTAGGAAAACCTCCACTCCTGTTATCATAATAGCCTCTAGCAGAAGTTGTATTTATTCCAAGATTCCACTGACCGGTTAGTTCAAACGTAATCCAGTCAGTATATTCTGCTATAGTTTTTGATTTTTTGTAAACTTCAGGCTGGTTTTTTTTAACCCATAAATTCTTACACGGAAACCACTCTGCTGAAACTTTCCCATATCCATTATATCTTCTTGCCGGGTCATCAATAGATTCAATAAATTTTGCCTCCTCAGCTGCTCTAACATCCATCCATATAATAGGATCTCTAACAGGCCTGTTGTCTTCATCAAAAAAAACTACTGAGCAGCAGGTTGCATCCAGACCAATACCTATAACATCACTGGGATTGATACCTGAGATTTCAACAGACTGCCTGATTGATTTAATTAGAGCTTCTCTCCATTCTTCTACTTTTTGTTCAGCCCAACCAGTATGCTTATGATATGTTTTGTATGAATAGATGCCAAACCCAAGTATATTTCCTTCAAGATCAAAGACTCCTGTTCTAATACTTTCAGTACCTGCATCAATTCCAAGTACATATTCAGTCATATTTTTACCTTTCTTTATTAATATATTTACTTTCAATATTAATTTCTATCACTATATCAGGTTTTTTTATAATTTATGATTTTTGTAAATAATTATAAAAAGCTTTTATCATCAGCATCCCAGCAGCAGCGCCTGGGTCTTCCTTCCCAGCCGATCTTTCTATATGGTATACAGCTTTTCCATGCTTTGAAATCATTCCCTTTGTAGCCTCCACCCCTTCTTTAGAACTCCTGTAGGCTTCTTTAAAACCTTCTTCCAAAGTTTTTCCATTTTCTGAAGCAAATTTAAGCGCCTTAGATGCAGGTAGAAAACAGTCGATAATTGTTTTATCCCCGGGCTTAGCCTTTCCTCTTTCCATTATGCCACTTACAAATCTTTCCATCATCACAGCAAAGTCTTGCAGGTCAATTTCTGTTTTATCCTTAACAGCCTTACCAGCCCTCATTAGTCCTGTTGCTATAAGAGTTCCCATGGTAGATGGAACAGTTGAGGCTAATGTCATACCTGCTTTTATAAATATTTTTCCTATATTTTCTTCATCCATTTCTGCAATCACTTCATTAACCCTGGAAAATCCCCTACTCATAGTAAGACCTAAATCCCCATCTCCCATATCAGAATCCAGCTTAAATAAAAAGTCTTCATTCTCAACCATTATATCTTTAATTTTTGAAAATATATCCTTTATATTTTTGGAATTCAGTTTATCCATATTTTAAATTTCTCCTTTATTTGAGTTGGTTCTGCTCAAAGAAAGGTGTACAGGCTGGTTTTTGTAGCAGTTTCTTTAGCTCATCATCAAGTCTCAGCAGTGAAATAGACATTCCTGCCATTTCCATTGAAGTGGCAAATTCACCTAAATAAGGGTGATATATTTTAATTTCTTTTTCTTTCAAAATCTGCGCTACTTTTCTATATACTACATACAGCTCCTCTTTAGGGGTAGAACCCAGTCCATTTACCAGTACCGAGACTTCATCTCCTGACCTATATGGTAAATCCTCTAATATAGATTTCATAATCTTTTTAACTATCACGTCTGCTGCCTCAAGTTTTCCTTTTCCTATACCTGCTTCCCCATGGATACCAATGCCAATTTCCATTTCACCTTCATTCATTTCAAAAGTTGGTTTTCCGACCTCTGGAATTATACAAGGAGAAAGTCCTACTCCCATTGTTCTTACATTAGCACATACCTTTTCAGCTATCCTTTTTACTTCATCCAGTGAAGCCATCTCCTCTGCACAAGCACCTGCTATTTTATATACATAAAATATTCCAGCAACTCCTCTTCTTTTGTCTTCTTTTCCTCTTGGCGATGAAGCTACATCATCTGCTGCAACTACTTGCTTGACTCTAATGTCCTCCATATCAGCCATTTCAGCTGCCATGTCAAAATTAATCACATCCCCGCTATAATTACCATAGATATATAAAACACCACTTCCACTATCTATAGCTTTTGTGAGCTCTAACATCTGCTCCGCACTTGGAGAAGCAAATACATTTCCAACAGCGCAAGCATCTAACATCCCCTTTCCAACATAACCTAAAAACAACGGCAGATGTCCTGAACCTCCTCCTGTGGATAGTCCCACTTTTCCAGGTTTTTTCTGGTCTGAACGAATTATGCATCTCAGGTCACCCTTGATACACCTGAGCTGTTCATGATGTGCTTCCAGTATTCCCTCAATCATTTCATCTACGAAATTTTTTGGATCATTTATAATCTTTTGCAATTACACCTCCTCCTTTCACTCAAAATCAAACATTTTCATTTATTAATTTAATCAAATTGCAAGAAATATAGATATTTTAAACTAAGAGTATACAGATAAGGGTATATAGATGAACCACACATCATTAAAAATTTAAGCACGGGTTTTTAATTTTCCTGACCTTTGCTGGTACCCAGCAATAATAAAGTTTATTACCATTACCAGAAGCAGCATAAATCCCCATATGAATTTCTTAAAGAAAGGACTAAAAGCTAAAATATTAAAACCACTTTGAAGCAACTGTAATATAATGACACCCATAACAACCCCTGACACAGTTCCAAATCCTCCACTGGGGTTAACACCTCCCAGAACTATAACAAGTATTGCTGTAAGTAAATAAGCATAACCATAGCCAGGTCTCATTGAATTAACCCTTGAAATCATTATTATTGAGGATATTCCAGCAAGAAGTCCTGTCATAAGATATGTTTTAACTAAAACACTATTGTTATTTATACCAGCAAATCGAGCTGCAACTGGATTTGATCCCAACATTTGAATACTTAGCCCAAGTGAGGTCTTGTTTAAGGCTAAAGCAACTATCAGTGTGCAAATAATAAAAATAATCAAAGGTATTGGTATTACCCCAATTGTTCCACTCCCTATATATAAAAACTTATCAGGAAACCCGGTAACTCCATGACCTTCGGTTATCACAACTGCTATCCCCAAAAAAAGCCCCATTGTACCAAGAGTAGCAAGAATTGGAGGAACTCCCACATACACTATTAAAAACCCATTTATAAATCCACAAACCAAAGATGCAGCAACTGCTGCTAAAATTGCTAGAATTATAATAAGTATAATTTGTCCTTCTCCCATCTGAGGACCTGCAAATTTAGTTAAAATAATTGCAGCTACTACTCCTGTTAAATTAGTTATAGATACAACTGATAAATCAATACCACCTGTCATCATAGCAAGCATCATAGCAAGTGCCAGCAGTCCAAACTCAGGAATTTGACTGGATATTGATTGAAAATTTGTAACCGTTAAAAATTTATCCTGCAAAAATATCACCATTACTGCAAAAACACCCACCATTATAATAAATAAAACTATCGTTTTCGCATACTTACCTAACAATAAATACCCCCTAAGAACATATTATCCTCATCTAAAAGTTAAACTTTCTATACTTCTTCTTTTATTCTGATAAGAAGTTATACTAACACCTACTATAATTATTAATCCCACAAAAAATTGATGCCAGTAAGATGATAACCCCATAAGCACGAGATTCTTCTCCAGTATACTAATCATCACAACACCCAGTAGTGTCCCTAAAATTGAACCTGTTCCTCCTGTTATCCTCGCGCCACCTAACACCACAGCAGCAATAACGCTAAGTTCAGTTCCAACTATATACATAGGATTACTATACCTGAGTAGTGAGATATGCATAACTCCCATAATACCAGCTAAAAAGCCCACATAACAATAAATAAAGAACTGAATACCTACAATATTAAAACCAGATCTTAGAGCAGACTCTCTATTGCCACCAATAGCATATATTCCTCTTCCTAACATGGTATATTTTAAAATAAGCCAACTAAAAATAACAACACCTATAAGTATTAATACATAGACAGACAATCCATAACTTGTGCCATCTGCTCTAGATAGCATAAAGATATTTTTATGACCAAATACTTTAAAGCAATCAGGTAGTTCAGCTGTATTAATAGCCTTGGTTCCAACAAAGGCAAGGAGTGCTCCATGAAAAGCACTTAAAGTACCAAGTGTGACAATCAAAGTTGATAGTTTAAATATCGAAATAAATATACCATTAACTGCGCCAAGGAAAACTCCTACCGAACATGAAATAAGAAATGCTAAAAATATATTATCTACTCCAGAAGCCATTAGTACATTTGCAGATATATATTGTCCTGCAATTGCTATTGCAGTAAAAGATACATCAATTCCACCTGATAATAGAACTATAAAAAAACCAATAGCTAAAATACCCATACCTGCACTACTTTTTGTAAGATCGAACAAATTTTCAAGAGTAAGAAAAGCAGGATTAATAGAAGTTATTATTAATGAAAAAACAATTATAATTAAAAATAAATATATTTCATTATGCTTAAATATTTTTTTAATCTTCGTATTCATTACAGTTTACAATTATTAACTTACTTTAATTAGTTCTTTTCTACTTACTATATTAAATAATTCTTCCTCAGTTACATCGCTGACGTCATCAATTTTTCTAATAACTCTACCTTCACTCATCACCAGTACTCGATTACAATTCTGAAGAACTTCAGGTATTTCGTCAGAAATTATTATAATTCCTATACCTGCATTAGCTAAACCTCTAACTATACTATGGATATTGCTCTTGGAAGCAATATCTATCCCAATAGTGGGGCCATCTAAAATAAAGATTTTTGGACTGGTAGCAAGCCATTTTGCTAAAACAACTCTTTGCTGATTACCTCCTGAAAGACTCTGAACAGCTAATTCTAAAGACGGAGCTCTTACATCCAGTTTTTCTGACCATCTCTTTATAGACTTTTCTCTTTTACTGCTGCTGATTAATTTTAACCTATTTAATATTTTTTTTAGTATAGTAATTATTATATTATTACCAATGGATTGTTCTATAAACAAACCCTGGCTAAGTCTATCTTCAGGTAAATAGCTTATCCCCAATTTAACAGCATCTTGAGTTGAATTTATTCTCACTCGCTTACCATCAATATATATTTCGCCCGAATCAGCTTTATTCAAACCAAATAGTGACAGAGCAAGTTCAGTCCGCCCTGAACCCAAAAGACCTGTTATCCCTAAAATCTCACCTTTCCTGAGCTTAAAACTTACATCTTCAAAATTACCTTTTTTTGAAAGGTTCCTTACTTCCAGCAGCACCTTCCTGTCATGTTCTTTTCCCTTATACTTAAAGCTAGAATTTGCAATCTTTTTACCTGTCATAAGAAAAATAAGCTTATCGTTGTCTAATTCATCAGTGCTGTACTCGCCAACCTTCCTGCCGTCTCTTAAGATGGTTACTTTTTCAGATATTTTAAGGACTTCACTTATTTTGTGACTTATAAATAATGTTGAGATTCCTTTTTCTTTTAAACCTAAAATTACTGAAAATAAAGAATCAATTTCACTTTTAGTAAGTGCAGAGGTGGGTTCATCCATTATTATAAGTCTTGCACTATGAGTTAACGCTCTGCAGATAGCAACAAGCTGTTTCTCAGCCACAGAAACATCTTCAACCATCACGTCCAGATCCAATTCTTTCCCAATATTTGAAAGCTCTGCTCTTGCATTATTTTTTACTTCCTTCCAGCTAATAAACTTTTTCTTTATTTCTACCATCTGATTTAGTGAAATATTTTCAGCAACTGAAAGATTTGGATATAACGATAAATCCTGATAAATTACCTGTATTCCTTCTTCTATTGAATCAATTGCATGTAAATTCTTGTAAAGCCTGCCATTTATTATAATTTCACCCTCATCTGCCTTAACCACCCCTGCTACTATTTTTATAAGGGTAGATTTTCCAGAACCATTCTCACCTACCAGGCAGTGTATTTCACCTCTCTTTATAGACATACTAACATTATCTAAAGCTTGCACTCCTGTATAAGCTTTACTAATATTCTTAACCTCAAGTAATTCTTCTGCCATAATAACTTTACTAAAAAAATATTTAACTATTAAATAATTGACTAATTATTATATTATATTATTTTTTATACTCAACCAAAATATAATGTGTGATGCTATAAAAATAAAATTTTTAGAATACAACAACTTATATTTTTTATTCACAAGATTTAAAAAAACATCTTTTTAAAAAAATACAACTATTACTAATAATACTAATAGTAATATGCTGGCTGGAGGAAGCATTTCCTCCAGCCAGCTTTCTTACTAAATGTAAACTATAGCTTAGAGATCATATTCATCTATATTTTCTAGAGTTACATCTACCCATGCTGAGCCATAAATAACCTTTTCACCAAACTCATTTTCCTTGATGGTTATATTATCATAACCTGGTCTGCCTAAATCCATACCTTCAGTAATTTCATTACCTTTAAGAAGTTCATATGCTACAGCACATGTAACATATCCTGCATCAGCCGGAACCCAGAAATGAATCGACAAAGCTGCACCACTCTTTAAATAATCATATGCCACTGATGGCAAACATGTTCCAAATGCTCCTACTTTTCCAATAAGATCTTTCTCCTCTATTGCCTGAGAAAATCCAGGTACACCACACATAGCACTGCCCATAAAACCTTTTATATCGGGATAAGTTTTTATAACCTCTAAAGCTTTTTCATAATCAAGTTGCTGATTTTCCTGATCTTCTATCCTATCACATGCAAGCTCCATATTGGGGTAATTTTCTTCCTGCTGTGCAATCTCACCATCAACCCACTCATTATGAGTCGTTGAAGTAAGATGTCCTACAAAGCAAACATACTTACCTTCATAATTCATCCATTCAGCCATAATATCCATCATATGTCTACCATAAGCATGATTATCAAAAGCCTCTATATCATAACTTATCTGTTTTTGAACTGATGCCTCATGAGTTAATGTGAGAATTCCAGCATCATTTGCTTTCTTAAATACTGGTTCCAAAGACCCAGGATCATTTGGAACTACAAGTATTGCGTCAACTCCTTTTGCAACAAGGTCTTCAATTAACGCAACCTGTGCTGCTGGATCAGCTGTATCAGCACCAATCTGGTAAGCATTAACACCAGTATCTTCAGCAAAATCCTTAATACCCAATCTCATGTTATCAAACCATGCAACACCTTCAAGTTTAACCACCATAACAATTTCATAATCTTCAGGAGCTTTAGCTTCTGCAGCTGCTTCTTCAGCTGGTGCAGCCTCTTCAGCTGCCTCTTCAGCTGGTGCAGCCTCTTCAGCTGCCTTACAGCCACCAAATGTAAACACTGCAATCACAGACAAACTTGCCACCAGAATTATGAACCACAGTAATGATTTTTTCATTTTTTTCTCTCCTCTATAAATTTACTTTTTACAATATCTACTACTTTAACATTTTCGAGATTTGCTTAAAACATAAAAAATAACCTATATCAAATTTAATTTAAGCAAATCTTACTTTTCTCTTTTCGCCACCCCCTATCGTGTTAATGTAATAATAAATCTCACTTTTTTAGCTTCTCTCATCGCCTCCTCATGTCTAATAACAATTAAATACATAATTTCTCTTCCCCTGCTGAACCCAAGCTTTCAGTAATCAGTTTTTATTGCAAACTTGCCCACCATTTCTGTTTTTTTTGCAATAACATTACTTTTTATATGAAAGCCATAATTTTCATAAGTACTCCAATATAAACTAATTAAATACTTTTTTAGCATAAGATAAAGGTAAACTTTTATATTCAAACAGCCCTTATTCATTCTAACCAATATAATTCCTCTAAAAGTGGACAAATGTGCAATCATCAATAATATGTTTAAATATTATAGAAAAACAATGTACTTGTCAATGTTCAAATTGTGTTATTTAAAAAGTACTCAAAAAATCACTTTAATTATAAAATCAAGGTACAACCTACTTTTGATTAATATCTTTAATAACGCGAAAGATCAACATCAACCGGCAAGTTCAATATAAAAGTCTCCAGCAGCTTAATTAATTGCTCAATGTCTCCTAAATTACAGACTTCCAGTGTAGTATGGAGATATCTTGTTGGAAAACCTAATTCTATTGATGGAATTCCTTTATTTTCAAGTTGTAGAAAGGAAGCATCAGTTAAGCATCCATACGAAACATTTGTTTGTGTAGAAATACCTGCTTTATTAGAAGCATCCTCAATTAGTTTTCGCAGCTTTGGATTCGGTATAACACCTCCTAATGTTCCTCTTCCATGAAAACTATAAGCATAAATAACAGGACCACCACCAAGCTTTATATCTGATTTCTCAAGATCAGGTGTATCACTGGATATCGCACAATCTACAGCTATGGCAAAATCAGGACTTAACATACGTGCAGCAGGGAGAACTCCTCTTAAATTATATTCCTCCTGAACTGTTCCTACAATAAAAATTTCAGGATTAAATTTTTTATCTAATAGTCTTTCAATCAACTGAAGTAGTACCAAGCACCCACCTCTATTATCAATAGCAGGAGCAAAAACAACAGGCCCTCTTTGAATAAATCCCCTTGTATAAATAACTGTACTCCCCACTTCAACACCCAGAGATAAAACCTCCTCCTGGCTAAAACAGCCTATATCTATATATAACTGATCAACAGGCACTGCTTCGTCCCTTTCACTAACAGGGGTCAGGTGGTGAGATTTGCTACCAATAACTCCTTTAATAAGATTTCCATTTCTTGTTTTTATAAGCACTCTACAGCCTGGCAGTATTACTACAGTAACACCTCCTATTCTCTCTACTCTTAAAAAACCATTATGCTCAATTTTTCGTACGACTAAACCCACTTCATCCATATGTGCCAGTATCATAATCTTTGGCTTCCCGGATGAATCTCCTAAATGTGCTATTACATTTCCCAGTGGATCAACCTCTGATTTAACCCCATAAGAGCTTATTTTTTCACTCATATATTTAATCATTGGATCTTCGAAACCCGAAGGGGCAGATATAGCTGTTAATTCTTTAAGTTGCTCTTTCAATTTATCAAACTCACCCATATTTAATCTCCTCAATTTTCTTACTTAATTGTAAATAAAAATAATCTACTAATATGTTATGACTACTACCTCTACTTCTAATATCTTTCTCCTATTTACACTACAGCACCTTAACAACTTGCTTTTTGTTGTTAAAATAATTGCTTATTTACTCAGTTCCTTTCTAAGCGAACGTACTTTATACATGATTTTCTTTACACGCTCTTCATCAACGCAGTTCCAGGTAATCCCATCAACTTTAAAAGCTGTACCTATAATAGCACCATCAACTACTCTCAGGATATCTGTAACAGTTTCAAGAGAGATTCCAGTATTAGCCAAAACTGGTACATCCTTTGCATTTGCTTTAACTTCTTTAAAAAGATCCATTTCTGCAATATTCCCTGTAATTGGACCAGAGATTAAAACAGCATCAGGCAAAGATGACATAATCATGCTCTTGGTAACAATAGACAAGGGTCTTTCAGCTAAAGGCGCTGAAAATTCTGCATTTACAGTAAAGAATAACTTAATATCCTCAGCACCTATTAATTTTCTATAACGAAAAGTTTCATTACAATTAGTCTGCCATAATCCTATATCTCCACTGTACACATTTGTAAAAATTTCTCTTACAAAGGAAGCTCCTGTTACTTTAGCCAAACCCAAGGCAGCCATTGGATCCCAGAGTACATCTACTCCAAAAGGCACTTTTAGGCAAGACTTAACATCAGCAATTACGTATGCCATTGCTGCTACTGCTGCTGGACCAGCTTTGAAGGAATATGGTCTATCATGTTCATTGCAAAACATTATACTATCTACTCCACCCGCTTGCAGTGCTTCAACATCCTTTACAATACCATCTTCTATTGCTTTTATTCCTCCACTATCATTATATAAATAATTACCTGGCAAAGGTAGAAAATGAGCCATTCCAATAATAGGCTTTTCGACTCCAAAAATTTCTTTTAATGCATTATTCATAATTGAAGATCCCCCTATACTATTATTATACTATTATACTAACACTTTAATATATTCATGTTTTGACAATTACTACTTTCTATAAAAAATTTTCAAATCATTCTATGCATCAATAAAACCGATAAAAAAATATTTTATTTTAAATACACAATAGTTTACTCATATCAATACTACACCAAGCTTAATTTTATTCCTTTTTCTATAAATAAGTCCTTATACTTCTTTGGCATCTTTTTATCACTAATAATACAATCTATTACGGAAAAGTCTGATACTTTTGCAAAAGAAACCTTATTAAACTTTGAACTATCTGTAACCAGAATTACCTCTTTGGCAGAATGAATCATTTCTTGTTTTAAGTGTGACTCTTCAGAATTAGCATTTGTAATCCCTTTTTCAATATCTACTGAATCAGCCCCTAAAAATAATTTATTAACATTAAAACTTTTTAAATATTCTTCAGCACTATGACCAAAACTTGAAAAAATATACGGTCTTATTTTCCCACCTATTAAATAAACGTTAATACCAGACGTATTAGCCAAAAGCAATGCGATTTTAAGATCATTTGTCACAACGGTAAGATTACTCCTTCCTATCAATGAGGAAGCTACATGCCAGGTAGTCGAACCCGCATCAATTATCAAAGTTTCTCCACTACTTACCAGCGATGCAGCAATAGAACCTATTTTCTGTTTTATCTCCAGATATTTTCCTGACTTTACATCATAGTCCGGCTCATAAGAAGTATCCTCTTTATTAGATAAAGCTCCTCCTCTAACTCTAACTATAGGCATTTGTTTAGATAATATATCAAGATGCCTGCGAACTGTTACTTTAGAAACACCAAGATATCTTGCTAAGTTGCTTACTTTAACACTTCCCTGACGTTCTAATATTTCTATAATTTTTCTTTGTCGAGCCTCAAACAACATTTCCGAAACTTTCTAAAACTTTCTAACTCTTTCCATTATATTTCAATTCGATTAAAAGTCAATATTATTTCCTCATTCCCCAAAGCTAAGATAAATTCCATATTTTTGAGTCATAGTCATTGAAAATATTTTACTTTCAAAGTAAAAAAGTGCTTGAAATTGTTCGAAATTGCTCTAACTATAGAATTAAAAAAGCTTCGACTGAAGATTATAAAGATTGTAAATAATACTATTAGTACCACACTCTATGTTTTTAAAAGATATAATCTTATCTTTTTGAATATTTCTTATAACTTTACTATTTTCAACCAAACCTATTGGAACATAATTTTTATTTGTCATTTCTTCATAATTAATTGCCAAACCTGAAAAACTATAACCACCAACGCTATCTATAAAATCCCCTTCTTTTAAATCCTTCTTCGCTCTTGTAACAACTGTGGTTACAAATTCATCTTTTACAGTAAGTGTCGGTTTCTTCTTTAAAACTACATCATAAATTGATAGAGGAGCTTCAATATTTCCCAAATGATATGGTTTATAAAGAACAAAATTAGGACCATCGCCCATCTTCAGATACTCAAGTTCTTTTATTACAGACCTCTGCTTGGAAGTAAACACAACAATTACTCCAGGTGCTATATCTCCTACTGCATAATCTATAGCAGGAATACTAGTCAAAATTCCACCATTTTCTTTTAAGTTGAAAGTTTTTACTAGATCAGCCACATTTATTTTTGGGCCATGCATTCCTGCTTTATCTACAGGAATTCCAGTAGCATTAGAAAGGATAGCCATCTAAATGCAAGGGGCAAATGCGCATTATTGCATTTATAGAAGATTATAAGGTTATAAAAAAGATTCTTGACTGGCTGGGCATAGATGAGGCTAGAAGGGACAGGCCTCCCCCTAAGA
>Ga0194126_10005724_pt1 | contig 18134 bp, 15 predicted proteins | sample TA2KigC150mmetaG_FD_148641 | JGI IMG/M metagenome (GOLD analysis project Ga0194126, IMG submission 148641) | Freshwater microbial communities from Lake Tanganyika, Tanzania - TA2015035 Kigoma Deep Cast 150m | ecosystem: Environmental > Aquatic > Freshwater > Lake | place: Tanzania: Lake... | reverse complement strand
ATTTACCGGAGAGGAAGCAGAGATCGCTGTTCACTTAACTCCTCGGCCACAATCCGTAGCACAGCTCTCTGAAAAAACTAGAATAGCTGCCGATGAGCTGGGCAAAATCCTGGCCAGGATGGCTAACAAAGGCATCATCTTCGAAATCAAAAAAGGCAGTGAATCACGTTACTCGCTAGCGCCTTTTGTGCCAGGCATTTACGAATTCCAGGTTCGGAATATCGATGAAGAGCTAGCTCAAGCCTTCGAGAAGCTTTACCCAGGGCTAGTAGAAGAATTTGCCTCGGTCAAGACGCCGTGGATGAGAGTGCTGCCAGCAGAACAGAGCCTCGTGAGCACAGAGGTCGTACCCTATGAAAAAGCTTCTGAAGTAATAAGCAAGGCCAAAGCTATTGCCATAACTGACTGCATCTGCCGCAAAGAACAGAAGCTCCTGGGACATGGCTGTGCCCGCCCCAAGGACTCAATTTGCATGTATCTGGACTTTTGGGCCGACTTCGCCATAGACAAGGGAATTGGGCAAAGAGGAACGGTGGAGGACGCGCTGAAAATCATTAAGAGGGCAGAGGATGCAGGGCTAGTACATCTTGGTATGAATACCAAAGACAACCTGTCTGGCTTCTGCCAATGCTGTCCTTGTTGCTGCGGCGTCATGAGAGCGTTAGCCCAGTACGATATAAAATCAGCCGTTGCCAAGTCAGACTACTATTCAGCAGTAGACATCGATGTGTGCACCGGGTGTGAAGCATGTGTCTCCATCTGCCCGGTGAAGGCTATATCCATCGACCGCAAGAGTGAAAAGGCAATGATTAAAACGGAGGACTGCATAGGCTGCGGCCTGTGCATAATGGAGTGTGCACCCGGAGCATTAGCGCTCGTTCTCAAGAAAAAAGATGAAATAGTCCCGCCACCAAACAACTGGCAAGAAATGTGGGGGGCAATAGCCCTGCAAAAGAACAAAACGTACTTCTTCGAAAATCAGTAGCCTTTTTTAACTTGCCTCCCTGCCACCAAACTAGCACACAAACTATAGGTTTGTACCCCTGGTGCGACTCGAACGCACGACACGCGGTTTAGGAAAACGTGTCTTGCAAAATCCCCTCACTCTGAAGCTAAAACTGCCGTTTTAGGGCATAACCGACCTGCAGTTTTCACATCATCGAGGAGCTAAATCCAGCAAAATTGTAGAAGAAATGCCCGGAAAATACAACGCTTCCGTAGTCATGTCAACCACCCCAAACTCGGGGTAACTTCAGAAAGCGGCCAATACTATGTCAATGACCATAGCAGCACCAACGGAACCAAGGTCAACGGCTCCAGCACCAGTGGCAAGACCGTTTCTCCATTTTCTACAATACTTCTAAGAGCCTGGGCACGGCGCTACGCCAGACTGCACATGCAACACAAATAAGAAGGAAAACCAATAGTTTGCTAAACATGTGGAGGACTCTAATTGAGGTCATTACTGTTTACGGGGGTAAGGTCTCGGAGACTAGACCTTGAGGTTGCGCTGCAAGGCTTGCGCCCTTAGTTCCTCGCGGAAATCGGGATGCGCAACTGAGATCAGCTCTTTAGCCCTTTCGCTCAATGATTTCCCGATAAGGGTAGCTACGCCATATTCGGTGATTACATAACCTGTATCAACCCTGAGCGTTGTAACTGCGGCTCCTGTATCAAGGCCATTGACAATTCTGGACAATTTGCCATTCTTGGCTGTTGATTCGGCAACAATGATGGCTTTTCCCTCTGGATTCAGACAAGCACCTTGCATCAGTGCCCCTTGCCCACCCGGCGTCGTGAGTTGGTAAAAGCCACTACTTTCGGCGCAAACTTGACCGGCTAGGTCAACCTGGATCGCAGAGTTGATTGCGGTTATTTTGTAGTTCGCCGCTACCACTGCAGGGTCTAACACAAAATGCGAGGGCCGCAAGCTAAAGGCGCTATTATCACTGGCCCATTCCATCAACTCGGCTGAACCCTGGAGGATTGTAGCCACAGATTCCTCGGGAAGAATTGTCTTATGACGGTTAGTGATAGCACCGGCCTTGACCAGGGAGAGCAGCGCATCGCCAAAAACCTCGGTATGCACCCCCAGTTCCTGTTTGTGCGTCATCTTCCTTATCACTGCTCCGGGCACGCGGCCAAGGCCTACTTGAATGGTTGCTCCATTCTCTATCATCCCATCTAGATGCTCTGCAATTTTGTCTATGACCGGCCCTGATGGTGGAGGCTCCGTCCATTTCGCATCAACCGCTGGTGGCTCCGGGACAACGACGAAACGGTCAATGTCACTCACATGAACGCGGCAATCACCCATGGGTGTGGGCAACCTATCGCTAACCTCAGCCACCACTGGCTTCCCTATTTGCTTCATGTAAGTGACTAGGGGCTTGGTATAGTCGCAGACTATTCCCAAATTGCAGAAACCATCCGCATTCGGTGGTGTGACTTGAATAAACATCACATCAGGCCGAATGGCTGCCCTGATTACAGCAAAACTATTGCACAGAGAAACAGGCACGAACTCCAACACGCCATTGTTCACCGCTTCAACAGTGAGGGGATTGACAACCCCGATAGTTACTCGAAACCGTCCACCCAACTCGGGTTTAGTTAATTCAAAGCATCCTCCCTTTGCCGGACTGGGGTCGAGCACGCGCACGTCAGTCAAATCTCGCCTTGCTGCCAACGCCTTGAGCAGGGCATTTGGTTCATTCAGCCCGGTGACGACAACATCGCCAGATTTAACGATTTCGACAGCCTCCTCTGTGGTTGACACTGCTCTCGATTCAAATTCATGTTGCCAGCTCATTATTTACCTCCATAATCGATATCGCGTCACGGCAAGGTAATCTGTGCTGTTCCCTGCACCAGTTGCTCATTAAGTTGGTTGACCATGATTACGTCAAACGTCAGGCGTATGGTTCCAGCCTCGGAAACTACCTCCTTCACTGTTGCCGATGTGCTTAATACATCCTCTGAGACAGCCGGCGAAACAAATTTCACTGATAATATGCCTTCCTCTGCCCAAACCACGCCGAGTTCGCAGAGAAACATGTCAGATATATAGGAAAACAACCTGACACCCGGAATAACAGCATCCCGCAATCCATACCGCCGGGCGATTTCTGAGTTTGTGTGTATACTATTGGCAACCATAACTTCAAAGGAGGGGCATACTCCCGGCTCGAAAACCACCGGCGCCATAACTTCCCAGCCAAAAAGCTGTTCTTGGACGAGTTGCTCACGGGTAACGGCGATTTCTTTATAGTCTATCCTATCTCCAACTGTCCAGCTTCGCGACATCTGGGCTATACCTCCTTGGCCTTGGCAGTTTTGGATACACAGGTGATCTTGCTACGGCAAATCGCCTTTCCATCTTCGTTCGTTATCACGAAGGAGGCAATCGTATATTGGTCTCCACCGTGGAAGGAAATGTCTTCGATCTTGCTCTCGCATACATTCACTGTGCCAGAATCAGACATCAGCCCTTCGAACTCAAGTTCCAGACCAGCAAGGAGCACCCCCGTGATGTCAAAATATTTGGAGGCAATCCAGACAATGTCGTGTGCTAACATGCCGGGAGATACATACGTGGAAGATGCTGACACTGGCTGTGAGACACCATTAACTTCAGCATAGCGTTTGGCGATTTCGGATGTCACTATGTATGATACTGGAGGAAAAGTATCGCCTATTTTAGCTTCAGATAAATTGAGCTTGCCCATCTAAGGTTGCCTCCACTGCCAGAAGTAAGATGCAGGAGCCTATTGCTCTCACTTGTATGGCAACACAAATTTTAGGCTTGCATCCTGACCATGTCAACAAATGTTGCCAAGAGACACATCTACGCTTGACTAACAACATGACAGGTGCTATTCTCTAGCTTGCCTCGTGGTGACTAAAGACCTCTGGTGGCAGTCTGTCAAAAAGACCAAAAGGAGTTTAAGAAATGAAGCGGTCATTGTTTCTGGCAGTTGTATTCCTTGTGACGTTTGCGCTAACCTTTGGTTGCGCAGCACCGAAGCCGGCACCGACGCCGCAGGGTCCTCCACAAATTCTCAAGATCGGGACCGTCTGGCCTTTAACCGGATTGGGTATGCTTTGGGGCTTGCCATTTAAGAACGTCATACAATACCAGGCAGACAAGGTTAATGCCCAAGGTGGCTTAGATGTTGGCGGGCAAAAATACACACTAGAGATAATTCATGAAGACAGCAGGTATGTGCCTGCAGAGGCCAGAAAAGCCACCGAAAAGTTGGTCTATCAGGACAAGGTCAAATTCATTCTTGGGCCATTGGGTGGCGGAGAACTCAATGCCATGCTGCCTGTGCTAAACGAGAACAAAGTTATAAATATCGAAGTCAATAATGCCTTTGATTGCCTGGGGCCAGACAAGCCCTATTGCTTTAGAGCCTATGACGGGGTAGGCGAGCAAGTCTACACGTTTCTGAAGTACTTTCGAGATAACCTTAACGTCAAGACGGTTCAATGTGTGATGGATGACTCCGAGTCAGGGCGAAGCGTGATAATTGACAATACCATAGCCGCGGAGATGCTGGGCATAAAGATGCTCGAGACGGAATATTTCCCGCGCGATGTAAAGGACTTCTACCCGATTATGAATAAGGTACTCCCCAGAAATCCCGACATGATTCTGGTGGGTGGACACCCCGGCATGCAGGGTTTGCAATTGAAGGTACTCAAAGAGCTGGGTTATAAGGGATTACGCGCTACCCAGACGCCAACTAGTGCTGACCTAATGGGCAAGCTCGTTGGGGCCGAGGTGATGGAGGGCTATTATACTACCGTAGACATATACGAAGGCCCTCTGGCACCCCCTTTAGTTAAACAGTGGAAAGCAGAATGGGAAGGCGCAGGGAACTCTTGGGCAGACGGCGGTACAACTACTACAAACTATTTGCCACTGCTGATCCAAGGTATACAAGCTGCCGGAACCGCCACTGATACCGACAAAATCAAGGCTGCCATGGAGAAAATGACCTTCAATAGTCCCATCTTTGGGACCTGCCCTTGGGGTGGCATGGATAGATATGGCATCAACCATCTCGTACTGATGCCGATGTCTATCAGCAAAATCGAAAATGGCAAAGATGCAGGATTAGCACTCATACCCGCAAAAGACCTTAGAGTTATAGTACGTCCAAAGTAATAGCAGGCTAACCCAGAGAAATCTGACAAATCTCGGAGGCATGCCCAGCGTTGGCTTAAGAGCGCCAGCACCAATTTGTATCGTCAATTGGTTTTTCACAAATATCTGACACGGGCTTCAGGCAATCCATAAGCAGGTCAAGGTTGATATGATATTGCAGGTGACCCTAAACGGCATGACAATGGGCCTCACTTATGTATTAATAGCCCTCGGTTTCTGCTTGGTTTTTGGAATAGCCAGAATATTCAATTTCGCCCACGGCGAGATGTACATGCTGGGTGGTTGGGGCATAGTCCTGCTATTTGGCCAACTCGGGCTGAATTATGGCATGGCACTCCTTATCAGCGCACTGTCTATCGGGCTTATTGGTATCCTGCTAGACAGGTTCTTTTTCCGACCATTTCGCGGGCAGACCATACCACCGATGGTGGTAGCTCTAGGATTACAGCTATTACTCTCTGCGCTTGCTATGCTAGCTTTTGGGGAGAAACCTGTGTCTGTACAGTCACCGTTTACTGGCATAACGAAGATTGGCGATTCCGTTATCTCAAACGAAAGACTGGCAGTGACACTGACCTCGATTGCTATGGTTGCCTTTGTCTATATTTTTGTGCGTACAACCAAACTGGGGTTGGCTATGAGAGCAATACCACAAAATATGGAAGGTGCAGTATTGCTAGGGGTGAACATCAATCGCGTCAGTTATCTCGCCTTCTTTGTAGGCGCTTTGCTGGCCGGTGCAGCCGGTGGTCTGCTGGGACCGCTATTCTATGTTAGTTCTTTCCTAGGACCATGGGCAGTGTTTAAAGCCATAATAGTAGTAGCCCTCGGAGGAGCAGGCAGTATTGGCGGCACTATTATTGCAGGGCTGCTGGTGGGATTTGTTGAAGCTTTTACTCAGCATTTCTTCGGCGGAGGAGTAGCTGAGATAGGAGGATTCGTACTGATAATCATCGTACTCTTACTAAGACCCAGAGGGTTGTTTGGTCATGAGGTCGTCTAAGGTCGATTGGAAAAAACTGGCTACATACGGCGTACTCTTAGCGCTTATGTTAACTATCCCACTGTTCGTGAAGAACCTCTATGTGCTGCATATTCTGATGGTGGCTGGCATATGGATAATACTCACTGTCAGCCTACATCTGTTATTTACCACTGGTGTACTATCCTTGGCCCACGCAGCTTTCATGGGCATCGGAGCCTACTGCTCAGCAATCCTGACCATGAAACTGGGATGGTCCTTCTGGATTGCTTTGCCTATGTCAGGTATTATCTCAGCAGCCATCGCCGCACTAGCAGGTTCAATCTTTCTGAGAGTCAAAGGTTTGCTTTTCGCTGTAATCACCTTTGCTTTCGGTGAGGCGGTAAGGCTCGTCTTTTCTAACTGGCCTGGATTAGGGGGAGACGCAGGGCTTACTCGAATTCCAGCGCCTGACCCCATTTCCTTTCCATTTGATGTCACTGTGACATTCGTGGGCAAGATGCCGTACTACTACCTGGTACTGATTATTGTTGCTGTGTCAGTGCTCATTCTTTATCGAATTGAGAAATCTCGTCTGGGTATGGTTTTTACATACATCGAGGAAAATGATGCACTGGCAGAAAGCGCCGGGATTAACGTTCAAGGATACAGGCTTCTATCATTTGGAATTACCTGTTTCTTTGCTGGCATTGGCGGCAGTCTCTACGGGCATTATCATAGCTACCTAGCACCGGATGAATTTGGGGTATGGACATCGGCGCTGATCTTCTTGCTATGTGTCATAGGCGGGCCAAGCTCTATAATGGGGCCAGTGGTGGGTGCTTTTGTCCTCACTATCATTCCAGAACTGCTCAGAGGAGCAAAAGCATATGCACCCTTGTTCTATGCTGTCGTGATTCTGTTGATAGTATTTGTACTTCCCGAAGGGCTGGTAAGTTTACCCAAACGTCTAAGAAAATGGGCACAAAAAAGCCGTAAGTCATTGGAATCAAGGTAAAACACGATGTCGCTATTGGAAATTCACAAGGTTAGCAAGCATTTCGGAGGCCTTGTGGCACTTCAGAATGTGGAACTAAATGTCGAGGAGGGGAAAATACACGCAGTCATAGGACCTAACGGGGCTGGCAAATCCACGTTACTCAATGTGATTGCTGGCTCTGTACGTCAAACGGCTGGCAAAGTGGTCTTCAATGGCCAAGATATCAGCCGACTCAGAGCTGATAGGCGAGTTGGCAAGGGGATTGCAAAGACATTTCAAGCTGGGGTCTTGCTCAGCAAAAGAACCGTTCTTGATAATATTATACTTGGGTGTCATTTACGAACAGCGGAGGGTTATTGGGGCTCGATTCTTGGTAGTACCAGAGCTCGCAGCGCGGCAGCAGCTACCAGGAAGAGAGCGCTGCAAATAGCGGAATCAATGGGGTTAGGTGGTTGGGAAAACAAGTTAGCTTCAGACCTTCCTCATGGCCTGCAAAGGATTTTGGGCTTATGTATCGCACTGGCTAGTGCCCCGCGGCTTCTCATGCTGGACGAACCCGTGACAGGCATGAATCCTACCGAGACAACAGAAACAATGGGGCTAATAGAGCGGCTGAGAAGTCAGGGTATTACCATTGTTCTGGTTGAGCATAACATGAAGGCAGTCATGGGGCTTTCCGACAGAATAACAGTCCTCAGCTACGGGGAAAAGATCGCTGAAGGCTTGCCTGACGAGATAAGAAACAACAAATGTGTCATCGAAGCTTACTTGGGGAGTAGCACATAGGTTACGGTTTATCTTTAACACCATCGGACAGAACCATGAACGTGCAGGAAGACACAAGCGCCGAAGGAATGCTGCAACCATATCGCGTTCTTGATCTCACCGACGAGAAGGGATTCCTGTGTGGGAAACTACTGGGCGATCTTGGAGCCGATGTGGTCAAAATCGAAAGGCCTGGAGGTGACGCAGCACGGCACATCGGGCCTTTCTTTCATGACATTCCAGATCCAGAGAGGAGCCTTTTCTGGCTAGCACTTAACGCAAGCAAGAGGGGGATCACACTCGATATCGAAACCCATGATGGGCAAGATATCTTCAGGCAATTGGCCAAGAGCGCAGATGTAGTCATCGAGTCCTCTTGTCCTGGATATTTAGATGGGTTGGGATTGGGCTATCGGGAACTTAGCTCGATAAACCGCCAAATCATCATGGTATCGCTCACTCCTTTTGGCCAGACAGGTCCCTACAGTGCGTATAAAGGAGCCGACATCGTATGTTGGGCTCTAGGCGGCAAGCTGCTTCTGACCGGCGATGCCGACAGGCCACCCGTTCAGGTTAGCCAGGTTCCACATGCCTGGCTTCATGGTAGTGCTGATGCCGCAGCCGCTACAGCCATGGCCCTTTATCGAAGGACAGTATCAGGAAAAGGACAACATCTGGACATCTCAATCCAAGAGAGCGTCGAGAAGGTAGCCTACCTGTCCCATTTGACCTGGACACTGGCTCATAGGGAGGCATGGCGAGGAGGTGTTATGAGGACACCACCGTTTAACACGGTCACCTATTTTGTCTGGCCCTGCAAAGACGGATACATAGTTTTCTACCCTTTCACCGGCCCAATGGGGCCACTGGGCACTCGGCCGGTTGTAGATTACATGGATGAGGAAGGAATGGCAGATGATTTCATCAAGGGAATCGACTGGGCGGCAATCGATTGGGGACAAACACCACAAGCAGAGGCGGATAAAATTTCAGCACGTTTCAGGAAGTTTTTCCAAACAAAGACCAAGGACGAGCTTTTCGCAGAAGCAATCAAAAGGCCTCTGCTGATACAGCCTGTATGCACGTCTGCTGATGTAATGAAGAATATCCAACTCCAAGCCAGGGAGTATTGGCAAAGAATAGCAAATCGCGAATCAGGGGAAGAATTGATCTACCCCGGAGGTTTCGTCAAGGCATCAGAAACGAGCTGTGCGGTCAGACGACGTGCCCCACTCATTGGAGAGCACAATGACGAAATCTACGGGGGAGAACAGGGATTACCCGCGGGAAAATTGAACAAGCTAAAGGAAGGAAGGATAATCTAAGTTATTCTTTGTCCTAAAGAATCAATTAAGGATATTTCAGAATGAATGCTGTTCTTGAAGGCATAAAGGTTGTGGACTTCACCTGGGCAGCCTTGGGGCCTCTAACCTGTGACTACCTTGCTATTCATGGAGCTGAAGTGGTTAAGGTGGAGACACAGAATAGACCAGACCCATGGAGAACTATGTCACCATTTGCAGACGACAAGCCAGGATTAGACCGCGCCGGTCAGTTTGCCGTGGTAAATGCCCAGAAATACAGCCTGGCCTTGAATCTTACCCGTCCCGAAGGATTAAAGATTGCCAAGAGACTGGTGGCATGGTCCGATATCGTGGTCGAGAGCTACAGGCCTGGAGCAATAACCCGCTTAGGCCTGGGGTACGAAGAGCTTAAGAGGATCAAACCTGATATCATTATGTTGAGCACTTGCATGTATGGACAAACAGGCCCTTTTGCTAAGCTTCCCGGCTTCGGGTTGACCTTGACAGCAGCTTCAGGTATCAGCCATCTCGTCGGCTGGCCTGACCGACCTCCATTGCCCAGTGGCGCTTATACAGATTTTGTTGTGCCAAAGTTCAACGTTTTGGCAATAGCAGCAGCTCTGGACTATAGAAGTAGAACTGGCAAGGGCCAGTATCTTGACATATCACAATTAGAAGCAGCCTTACACTTTTTGGCCCCAATCCTGCTAGATTACAGTGCAAACAGGCGCGAGCTCGGAAGGATTGGCAACAAATCCACCATCACCGCTCCTCACGGTGTCTATCGATGCAAAGAAGCCGACAGCTGGTGTGCCATTGCAGTAACCAATGACGAGGAATGGGAAAGCTTATGCAGGATCGTTGCCAAGCCTGAGTTAACAGAAGACCCTAGATTTGCGACTGGTGCTGCCAGATTAGAAAGCGCAGACGAACTGGACCTGCTTATTGAGGATTGGACGAGCAATCAGACTGCCGACGACGTAATGTCCCTGCTGCAGGCGGCAGGAATATCAGCAGGCAAAGCGCTGAACGGCGAGCAGTTGGACAATGACCCACAGCTAGAACACCGCAATTATTATCAGGAACTGGACCACCCGGTGATGGGCAGGATGTCTTATAGCGGGATGCCTGTTAAGATGTCGGCAACCCCCTATCAAATAACCAGGAACGCACCCTGCCTGGGAGAGCACACTGAGTACGTGTGCACTCAAATACTAGGGATGTCAGATGCAGAGTTTACCCAGCTAGTAAGTGCAGGGGTTTTTGAATAGGCGACCCCGCAAGCAAGTACCGCGAATGGAGCTAGAATACAAAAGGGACAAAGATGGGGCAAGTTGAGACCAGAGAAAATAACGCTGACGGCATCGAAGAGGCTATAGCAAAATATAGAGAATCAATCGGAAAAGTAACACGCCTGTGTTTGTCAAATGATCTGCTGGGCCAAAAGAGCGAGTCGGCTTCAGAGGATGCAATCAGGCATTTTGCTAATGCCGTAGGGGATCCCAATCCACTGTGGCGCAACCATGAATATGCGATGAATACCAGGTATGGCGGGATAGTAGCGCCACCTCTGTTCACGAACGTCATCGCATTAGGTATGGGTGGTGCACCCATACCTGGTTTTGCCGCCTTTGTTGCTGGGGCTGAATGGGAATGGTTCAGGACTATAAACGCTGACGATAAAATAACAGTAGAAGATGTGCCTACCGATATAATTGATAAGACAGGGGGAAAGGGCAGACGCCAATTCCTGCTGCTGGGCAAAATCGTGTACAAAAATCAAAAAGACGAGGTTGTAGCCGTCTGCAAACGCATGACAATGAGTATTGAGCTTGGCGAAAAGGCATTGAATGAGAAGGACGGTAGTAAGAATGCCCAACGCGGGCGATACAGATACGGCAAGGCTGAATTAAACGCTATTGAACAAGCCTATCAGGCAGAGGAAATACGCGGAGCCAACCCAAGATACTGGGAAAATGTGACAGAGGGAGAAGAACTGAAGCCGGTGGTTAAAGGCCCCCTCACATACGGAGATATGTTAGCCTTTCTTGCCAGCGTGGGTTGGATGGGAGAGGCCCACGGTTTAGCCCGAGAACTTTTTAGGAAGTATCCTGAATTTGCCTATACTGACCCAGAGACTGGAATCACAGAATGGCATTTCATGGGTCACATCATTGATCGCGTAAGCTGGCAATCGGGACTACCCGGGGCTATTGCCATGGGGATACAGACTTGCTGCTGGCTCGGACACCTGACAACAAACTGGATGGGAGATGATGGGTTCCTGAAGAGCTTGGGAGCACAGTGCAGAGACATTATATGTGTTGGGGATACTACGTGGTGCAAGGGCAAGGTAACCAGAAAATACGTTGCCAATAATGAACACTTGGTCGACTGTGAGGTTTGGGCCGAGAATCAATACGGTAAGATAACAACTCCTGGCCATGCCACAATAGTCCTTCCCTCAAGGGAGCAGTGACTTTGCCATGCATATGAATAGTATATTCTTCAAAACCAATGAAGTTAGTGTGAACTATGACAAGGTGCCAGCTTTGGTAGATATTGCCATGGAAGTGGAGAGGGGTTCGATTGTCACTCTCATCGGTGCCAATGGTGCGGGAAAGACTACTTTGTTGCGCACCATATCGGGATTGAAGAGGGTTGAAGCAGGGGAGATCTGGTTTGAAGAGACAAGGATAGACGAGACTACGCCTCAAGAAATAGTGAAACTGGGCATCATTCAAGTACCTGAAGACAAGAAGCTTTTCCCTTTCATGAGTGTGTCAGACAATCTTAAAATGGGCGCATATCTGCGCAAGAGCGGTGACTCTAAAGCCGTCCTGCAGAAAGTCCACTCCAGCCTTCCGATCTTAAAGGAGAGGACTGGACAGCTAGCTGGAACCCTGAGTGGCGGTGAACAGCAGATGCTTGCTATTGCCAGAGCATTGATGGCCAGCCCTAAGCTCCTCCTACTAGACGAACCGACCCTCGGCCTGTCACCCATAATGTCTGCTGAGATTGCCAAGATCATCACCGAGATCAACAATTCTGGAATCAGCATTGTTCTGGTGGAGCAAAATGCACGTATGGCACTGACACTGGCACAAAAAGGCTACGTGCTGGAAACAGGCAGAATAGTACTGGAAGATACCGCTGAGAGACTCCTAAACAACAAGAGCGTTAAAGATGCTTATCTGGGCGGATAGAGAATCAGACTGTCACACCTGGTCATGAAACTTGAGTATTAGCTCCCCAAGTTGCTCAGTTTGTTGAAGTGCCACGCCATGGCCGCTATCCTTAACTAGAACAAACCCTGCTGCAGGCATCATCCCTGCCATAGCTTCTGCCAGTGGCGCCGGGCAGATCAAATCATTGTCCCCAGATACCACCAATGTCGGCACTTTGACGCCATGGATTTTGTCCATGCAATCATGCATGGCAATTGCATGACATAGTCGTTTGTAGGCAGTATGGTCAAATAGAGGCAGACTGCCCAGCATCTCCTTTGCCAACCTCTCAAGTTGGTCGATTTGGTCATAATACTGTTCATATAGAGTCCAAGGGAGACACATCAGGTTCACCAGCTTGCTGAAGTCAGCATAATCAAAGCGTTCCAGCACCAGACACCAGAAATCCAATGTCTTAATCAGGTATTTGTTAGCCCGGGCAATGCTGTCAACCAGCACAAGTGACCTCACCTTGTCGGAGTGATTAATGGCCAGATACTGAGCTATCATGCTACCCATAGAGGAGCCAACAATGAACGCCTCTTTCACTTTCAGCACCTCAAGCAATTCGTTCCAATCCTCAGCCATATCTTCGGTGCTGAAGTCGAAGTCAACCTTGCTGCTGAGACCACATCCGCGGCTATCTGCGATTATAATCTTGTAGTGCTTATCTCGCTTGTCAAAATAAGGACGTAGCGCATTCAATCCTGAGGTCACCGCACTGCTATAAAGACCTGGTATGAATACCAACGGAGGACCTTCACCGGCAACCTCATAGTTCATCTCGATTTTCGACAGCTTGATCGTTGGCATTAGCAACTACTCCCAGGTTATTTGATGAGAATATCCGCCATAATCTGCATCACTGCAGCCATCATTTCAACGAAACATCAGCTCAATACTTGCCATAAAGCGGTCCGAGAGCAGCACAAGCTCTGAAATCCGCACCTTGGGGATCCATGGCACCAAAAGCACTCCAGGTACTTGGTCTCAGAATCCGCTCTTCTGGTACATTGTGCATACAAACAGGGATACGCAGTATAGAAGCTAGAGTGATCAGATCATGACCGATGTGGCCATAGTTGAGAGCCGCATGGTTAGCACCCCAGTCGTACATCACAGAATAGATATCCTTGAATGGCCCAGAGCCTGTTAACCTGGGGACAAACCAGGTAGTTGGCCAAGTCGGATTGGTACGCTCGTCCAAGACACTGTGTACCTGCTCCGGCAGCTCCACGGTATATCCTTCTGCTATCTGCATGACTGGGCCAAGCCCCTTTACCAGGTTGACTCTGGACATAGTCATCGCCATGCCGCCACGAGTCAGATATGATGAGGAATAACCCCCTCCTCTAAAATATTCCACCATCGCCGGACACCAGGCCGTCGCGGTTAAACATCGTTCAACCTCTTCCTGCGTGATATCCCAAAATGGTTTCATGGCGGGCTGCTCACCAACAGACTGCCGGCCAGTACCATCCAGGCTAGCCGAACCAGAATTTATCAAATGTATAACGCCGTCTTTCGCTGCCCCCGTCAGTCTATGCCCGGCCACCCGCTTGACCGCATCTGGGCTCCAGTAAGTTCTGACATCAGCGAAAATTTGGGCCACATTTGTCAGAAGATGCCCAAAAAGCATGGAAACCCCGTTAAGGCAATCATTTTCGGTAGCCATTACAAATGGTTCACGAATACCGTTCCAATCAAAAGATGAGTTGAGCATCGCTTCCATGAAATCGCCATTGGGGAAATGGTCAGTCCACTGGCGTTGCCCTTGAAATCCTGCGGCAATTGCGTTGTGCCCCAGCGCCTCCTCGGCATAGCCCAGTTCTGCCAGGCGCGGATTGCCAACCATCAGGTCACGCGCAATGATGGCCATCTTGACCACCATTTCCCAGTCGCGGTCCTTTTGGACTCGGCTACGCTGAATTTCGGGGGCATTGTAATCTCGCCCTTCTCTGCAATTCTGCTTCACCCATTGCAAGGCTTGAGCGTACTCTGCTCCGTCGTAGATCTTCTCATCCATTCTCCGGGCAAATTCAGTCATGTCTACCGTCTCTACTCGCATACCCAAGTAGCTCTCAAAAAAGGCATGATCAACAATAGAGCCGGCAATGCCCATAGAAACGCCACCCATGGCCAGGTATGACTTCTTTCTCATGACAGCCACTGCCAGCCCAGCGCGTACAAACTTCAGGATTCTCTCCCTGACGTCGGGGGGGATCACAGTGTCGCCTGCATCCTGGACATCCCGACCATAGATGCCAAAGGCTGGTAGACCTTTTTGATTGTGTGCTGCCAGGATAGATGCCAAGTAGACTGCCCCTGGGCGCTCGGTGCCATTGAAACCCCATACCGCCTTAGGCACATGCGGATCCATATCCATGGTTTCCGCTCCATAGCACCAGCAGGGTGTGACAGTCAAGGAGACACCTACTCCTTCCCTGTCAAACTTCGCGGCGGCATTGGCCGACTCCGTTACCCCTCCAATGCAGGTGTCCGCAATGATACACTCGACAGGCAAGCCATTGGCATGGCGTACGTTATCTTTTATCAGTTTGGCCACAGCCTCGGCCAGCGCCATTGTCTGGGTCTCCAATGACTCCCTCACTCCCCTACGCCGCCCATCAATGGCAGGGCGAATGCCCACCTTGGGCATGTCACCAGCCAGTCTGTTTCGGGGCTGTGTCATTTTGAAGTTTTCTTTCTTGGCCATTGGTGTTTCCTCCAAAAGGTCAAATTCAAGAAATATGGCTGGTTTTCGCTTGCTGTCGCCGCAACCTGCGCAGAACCTTCATCACCTCATTCTGTCGATCACCGAAATAGTCATGCAGACGCCGGTATTCTGCAAAAAGCGCGTTGTACAGGGCCAAATGCTCCGCTGTCGGACGATATACTTCCGCAGGGCATGGAACCATGATAGCAACTGCCTCGGCCAGCGAGTCATAGCCTCCGCGGTGTTGACCAGCAGCCACAGCACCCAACACAGCAGCCCCAAGGGCAGAAGCTTGTTCAGTTCCTGAAACAGCTATGGTACGGCCAGTCACATCAGCATAGATTTGCATAAGTAGCCTGTTCTTGGTAAGACCACCCCCCGCTATGATGGACGATATGGGAACTCCCTGCGCCAGGAAAGTCTCGATGATAACCCGTGTACCAAAGGCTGTTGCTTCAATAAGAGTCCGGTAAATCTCCTCCGCTGTCGTGGTCAGCGTGCAACCAAGGAGCAGACCACTCAGCTCAGCGTCAACCAAGACGGAGCGATTGCCATTCCACCAATCAAGAGCCAGTAGACCGCTCTGTCCGGGTCGCAGATTGGCCGCTTTTTCGCCCAGAAAATCATGCAGCGGTTGCCCTTTTTTATTTGCCTCATCACAGTAGGCTTGTGGCACTGCGTGTTCAATGAACCAGGCAAACATGTCACCCACTGCCGGTTGGCCTGCTTCATAGGCAAACAGCCCGGGCACAATGCCATCTTCAACCACCCCGGCAATTCCCTTCACTAAAGCCTCATTTTGGGACATTAGCATATGACAGGTAGAAGTACCCATGCACATGAACATCGTGCCCGGTCCACTCATACCAGCGCCAAGCACTCCGGCATGAGCATCGATAATAGGCACAGCTACTGGCGTTCCCTCCACCAACCTAAGCCGTTGTGCCCATTTCACCGTTAGCCCACCAACCAACTGCCCCGGCGCCACTACCGGGCCTGCCAGCTTGTCACTGTATAGGCCAACCATATTAGGATGAAGAGCCGCCAGAAAATCAACCGATGGGAACCCATCTGCCTTGTGCCACGTAGCCTTATAGCCGGCAGCACAAGCATTGCGAACCAGCCTGCCAGTAAGCTGCCAGACCACCCAGTCTGCCCCCTCGACAATACGCCCGGCAGCAATGTATGTGTCGGCAGCCTCTTCTACCATTTGTAGCGCTTTGGGCATGACCCACTCCGACGATATGCAGCCTCCATACCGGGCTAACCATGGTTCCTCCCTGTCCAGGGCAAGTCTATTGACTTGGTCAGCTTGAGCCCAGGCCGCATGGTGCTTCCAGAGTTTGGGCCAGGCATGAGGCTGTCGTCGGTAGGCCTCAATCTCACATAGCGGCACGCCTTCAGTTGTTGTAGGTAAGATAGTACAGGCAGTGAAATCCACTCCCAACCCCACCACATCCTGCGCAGCGACACCACTCTGCGCCAGAACCGCAGGGACCACAACACCCAAGGCGGCCAGCCAATCGCCCGGGTTCTGGAGCGCCCACTCAGGAGGGAGCGCTTCTCCGCTCACCGGCAAAATCCTGTCGATCACACCATCGGCATAGGGATGAACAGCCTGCGCCGCTGTTTGCCCGGTAGCTACATTCACAAGCACCGCCCGGGCTGACTCGGTTCCAAAATCGAGCCCTAATGCAAATTTGCTCATCGTCTTTGCCCTCTTTCATACACACGTATACCGTTGACTATTGTCATGGAACCAGACGCACTACTGCATACGTCAGCAGCCTAGATGCCTCACCAAGGGAATCTGTCATATCCTACCTTTTTCGGACTTTTGTCGCAAGAAGAGTTAGAACTGCCAGACACTGTCAGCAATAATTACTTTCAGTTGCTTCTTCCTGGAAGACATTCCGTGCCGCTTTCGTTTCCTACCCAATGGCCATCACCTGAAATTGATGCGAAATTGATACTTGCTTGACCTGGGATTGATGTGGATTTGACCCCCGGATGAAGAAACACACCGAGCAGCAGTTTAGCTCAAAAAGAAAAACTGCGTGTCCTGCATCTTGTGCAAGGCAGCGCAGTCAAAACCTATATCCTGTGTGGTACCCCTGGTGCGACTCGAACGCACGACACGCGGTTTAGGAAACCGCTGCTCTATCCTCTGAGCTACAGGGGCACGAGGCTGACCACCAACCCTGAAAAACAAACCTACACTGCCTCCCCCAAGATTGGGACATGGGGCTACCTGCGTGATTTCCGAATTACCAGGCCTTCGGGTGTCTTATACCTGGGTGGCCGCAGGCCAGTGCTCTTTACTTCCACACCCTCTTCCACCACAGCTTTAGGTACTATCTCCGCCGAAACTTCCGGCTCAACCTCGACTGTTGCTGGTTTCTGCCGCCTCTTGCCCAATGCCCTCTCCAAGTCATCGACTATCTCGCCAATCTTACTTTCCACCAGCGCATCGGCTTCTTCCGCAGTCAAGCTCTCAATCCGAGCCACATAGTCCTGCAGCTTGACACTGTGCTCCTCGAGCTTCCTGATGCGGTCTGTCAACTGCTTGGCAACCGCCTGTATCTCAGGAATCTCCGACTCCAGGAGATTCTTCAGAATCTTCTCAACTTCTTCCCTACGAGGCTTTCTAGCCATCTCTCAAACCTTCCCTCCAGAATTGTAGCGGAGCATTCTTAAAACAACAAGCACACTAGCTCCGCTTGCCTTCAATTATAATACAACAACGGAGTATGGGCAATGCAACACACACAGGCAAAGGCAATACGAATCTGAAATTGACATCCCAATTAATCGCATGCTAATATAAGACAGCATCGCATAGCGAGGTATGCTATGGCTGTAGCAATCGTAACCTCCAGCATTTCCTGCCTGCCCGCCGACCAAGTAAAGAGATACACCATCAAGATAGTACCGGTGCCCTTCATGCTTGACGGGCGGAGTTATCTCGACGGAGTGGACATCTCCACC
>Ga0194126_10005722_pt1 | contig 18139 bp, 12 predicted proteins | sample TA2KigC150mmetaG_FD_148641 | JGI IMG/M metagenome (GOLD analysis project Ga0194126, IMG submission 148641) | Freshwater microbial communities from Lake Tanganyika, Tanzania - TA2015035 Kigoma Deep Cast 150m | ecosystem: Environmental > Aquatic > Freshwater > Lake | place: Tanzania: Lake... | reverse complement strand
CTGGGCGCTCGGATATACGGGGCAGCCCCAGCTCCTCTCCAGGATGATGGCCATCCGAAGTGATCAGGAAGTGCGACGCGCCAAATGGGTAGCGGCCATCTGGACCATCCTTGCTTACATCGGTGCCATCCTCATTGGCCTTTTCGGTATTGTCTTTTTCAAATCAGGGTACCTGAGTCAGGACGCCACGCTACTCGCCAAAGACGCTGAGCGGATCCTGCCGGTGATGGTCATGAGCCTTGTGAACCCTATCCTGGCCGGCATCCTGCTGTCGGGGGTCATCTCCGCCATGATGTCAACCGCTGCAACCGAATTGACGGTATCCTCAGCATCGATCACAGAAGACATCTATTCCAATGTTGCCAGTCGAAAAGCCGCATCACGTAAAAAGCTGTGGATCAACCGGATCCTGACCCTGTCCGTTGGCCTGGTGGCGATCATCCTGGCGTTGTACATGCAAGACACCGTCTATGGCCTCGTCTCCTATGCCTGGTCGGGGATCGGGTCTTCCTTTGGACCTGCCTTGCTGTTGATGCTGTTCTGGAAACGGTTCAGCCGAGCCGGAGCTTTTGCTTCGCTGATTTCCGGCACAGCCGGTACAGTGATCTGGAAGAACTTCCTCCTGGAACCCACGGCGGTTTCCGAACGACTCGGAAGTTTCGTGTTTGCCTTCGCCATGGCTGTTCTGTTTTCACTGCTATTCCCTGAAAAATCAAAAAATACTGCCTGAAACATGGAACTCATTGCCATCATCCCTGCACGATTGGATTCTACCCGCCTCCCCAGGAAAGTTTTGCTGGAAGTGAACGGGAAAACCATCCTGCAACATGTCTATGAGCAGGTTTCAAAAGCCAGGACAGTGGAAAAGGTCATCATTGCTACTGATTCAGACGAAGTGTTTAACGCTTGCCGGAAGTTCACTCCCCATGTTGAAATGACCAGCCCGGCTCATACCTGTGGCACAGAACGGATTGCAGAGGCAGCCTCCCGCCTGGATGCACGGTTGGTGCTCAATGTCCAGGGAGATGAACCGCTGATCCGCCCGGAGGTGATCGACCAGATCGGACAGACCATGCTGCAAACAGATGACCTGATGTACAGCCTCATGGTTCGTCTGCACGACACAATAGAACTCGCCAACCCAAATGTCCCAAAAGTGATTGTCGACAAGCAAGGTTACGCCATATACTTTTCCAGGCTCCCTATCCCCTACTGCCGGGACCAACATCACATCATCCGTGGATCTGAACTCCTGCATGAGGAGGTTGTGTACTACCGCCATATCGGTATCTATGGATTTAAAAGAGAATTCCTGCTTAAATATGCCTCCCTGGAACCCTCCCCCCTTGAAAAAATGGAGAAACTGGAACAATTGCGAGCCATCGAAAATGGCTACCGCATCCGGATGACCGAAACCGACTACAACTCCTTCAGCATCGATACAGCAGAAGATTTTATCCGGCTGAAGGAATTTTTGAAAGAAAAACCCCTGCCATGAAAATATCAGCATCCGTCTATGCTTCTGACCGAAAGGACCTGGAAAAGACCGTGAAAACGCTCGAGCGGATCAGCATCGACTATTTCCATATCGATTGCAACGACGACCTATCCGTTTTCAACGACATTGCCCTCATCCGGAAGATCAGCAAGACGCCGATCGATCTCCACATCATTTCAGCAGAACCGGAGAAATTCTTTCCGGCTGTTCAGGAACATGCGGTTGACCTCGTCACGCTGCAGTATGAAAACTTGACCCGAAAGCCCATGATACCCAAGGGATTATCATCTGCCTTCGGGCTGGCCATCACCACCCACACCAACATTGAGGTTTTCGAAGACTACCGGGATGATTGCGCTTTCATCCTTTTCATGACATCAACGCCAGGGCAAAGCCGGGGCAAATTCAATGAGAAGAATTTTCAGAAGATACGTCTTTTCCGGGATCAATACCCTGACAAACTGATCCACGTGGATGGTGGCGTAGACGAGGAAGTGTCGTTCATCCTGCGGCACCTGGGCGTCTATTGCGCCGTGTCAGGATCCTACCTGCTGAACTCTGAAGCCATCGAGAATTCCATTATCAGACTTAAATCAGGAAAAGGACGACTCCATTTCCCAGTCAGTTCATTTATGAAAAAACCCAATGAGCTGGCCATCATCCCGGAGAAGGATCTCGACATCCTGGAGGTGCTGAATAAAATCACCCAGTCAAAAATGGGGTTTTGTCTGATCGTTGATGATGGTTTCACGCTGAAAGGGCTGATCACCGACGGGGATATCCGGCGGGCGCTGATCGAAAACGGAGATGATTTTAACCGGATCCGGAGTTTTCGGTTTATCAACTCCGCTCCCTTTGCGATCAATGACCAGGATACCATCCAGTCGATGCTGGAAAAGATCTCCCGTCAGCCGAAGAATATTAATTTTGTGCCGGTCGTCAACAACCGGAAACAACTTGTCGGCGCCATTTCGTTCCATAATTTAATCAAAGGAGAGTTATAGATGGTTATACATACGATCCGGGGAATCGATCAGCAAAACCTGGATGCCCTGCAAGATGCGTTGAAGGCTGTGAGCTACCCCAGGGAGGATTACCATATTCTGGTGACTCCTTCCGGGCTTAAAACAGTGCCCGATCAATGGAAGAAATTCGTGTCGGAGGCCTTTGTCTGCGATAGCGACATCCAATTGGCCAGTACACAGTACCGGGCGAAGAAACGATTGATCGACCTGGGTGACGGGCTGGCCTTTGGAAAGGCTGGATTAACCCTGATGATGGCTGGCCCATGCTCGGTTGAATCGGAAGAACAGATCGAGCAAACTGCACAATTGCTGCTGAAACTTGGAATCCGGATCCTTCGTGCAGGTTCTTTCAAACCCAGAACTTCCCCGTATAATTTTCAGGGTTTGGGGCTGGAAGGGCTGAAATTGCTTGCCAGGATGCGCGAGAAATACGGGTTCCGGATCATCACCGAAGTGCGCGATGCTTCCCAGGTTGAAGAAGTGATTGAATATGCTGACATCATCCAGATCGGATCCAAGTCGATGTTCGACCATGGCATCCTCCAGAAGTGTTCCAAAACAAGTAAACCGGTGATGCTGAAGCGGGGATTCGGAGCCACCGTCCAGGAATTCGTTCAAATGTCGGAGTTCATGCTCAGCGGCGGTAATGAAAACATCATCCTGTGTGAGCGCGGTATCCGGACTTTTGAGACCAAATCAAGGTTTACCCTCGATCTATGCGGGGTGGCCTACCTGAAGAAATACACAAACCTCCCCATTGTGCTGGATCCTTCTCATGCTATGGGCCATGCCTATGGTGTTCCCGATCTGGCCAAAGCGTGTCTGGCCATGGGAGTTGACGGGCTGCTGATTGAAGTACACCCAAATCCGGAAGTTGCACTGAGCGATGCCTCCCAGCAACTCGATCATGCGGCCTTTACATCCCTTTACAGGGAACTTTCGGCTATGTCCAATGCCCTGAATATCAAGCTAATATAACACTCACACCACCTCGGCTACGACAAAGGTGCTCCCACCCACAAAGATCAGGTCGTTTGGTGAGGCAGCTTTCTTTGCTGCTTGCAAAGCATCCCTAACCGAAGGATAGGATTCACCCTTCAGGTGGCAAATAGCAGCAGCTTCCTTGAGTTTGTCCGTATCCATGCCACGGGGAATATCTGCCTTGCAGAAATAGTAGGTGGCTTCTTTGGGCAGCAGTGGGAAAATGCCCGATAAATCCTTGTCATCAACAAACCCAACGACCATGTGCAACAACTGATAACCGGTTGCTGCTAACTGATCACTGACTTGTTGTATTCCTTCCCGGTTATGGCCGGTATCGCAGATGATCAGTGGTTTTCTTGATAAAACCTGCCAGCGCCCCTTGAGTCCGGTGTTTTGAATGACATGAAAGATACCTGTACGGATGATTTCCCGGTTTAGCGGCAATCCCATGCCTCTGAGAACTTCCGCACAACAAAGGATGGTTTGTATATTCTTCTGCTGATAAGTCCCGGTCAAAGGGCACTTCAGATCGTTCCACCAGCGATTGCCATTGAAACAAACTTCCATGCTGCTTACCGGAATCGTTTTCATTTCACTGCGAAAATTCCTGACCTCAAACAGCTGATCAGCAAAAAAAATGGGAGAACGGCTTTTATCTGCATAGTCCACAAAAACCTGTTTGACTTCTGCTTGCGTCTCACCAATGACAACCGGGACTCCATTTTTAATGATCCCGGCTTTTTCTCCGGCGATTTTCTCCCGGGTATCCCCCAGGAAAGCCATATGGTCCATGCCAATATTAGTGATGACCGACAGCAGGGGTGTGATCACATTCGTTGAATCAAGTCTTCCGCCCATGCCAACCTCAACGACAGCAATATCGATCTTTTCGGAGGCGAAATAATCGAAAGCCAGTGCAGTTGTCATCTCAAAAAAAGATGGTTTGATGACATTGAAGAGGCTTCGGTAACGATCAATGAATGAGGTCACGGTTTGTTTCGGGATCATTTTCCCGTTGATCCTGATCCGCTCTCTGAAATCTTTCAGGTGAGGTGAAGTAAACAAACCTGTTTTTAGTCCTGCTTCCTGGAAAATGGAAGCAAGCAGATGGGAGGAAGAACCTTTCCCATTGGTGCCTCCGATATGCACCGAGCGAAAATCGTTATGCGGATTTCCGAGGTGGTCACAGAGTCGGAGGATGTTATCCAGATTGGCCTTATAGGCAGCAGCCCCCAGGCGGTGATACATCGGAAGCCGGCTATACATATAGTCCAGCGTTTGCTGATAGTTCATCAGTTACGGATGATGAAATGGTAAGTGATGGTGCCCTTTTGTTCGATGGGGGCGTCGGTATCTACATTGAAGACCGATTGCCGCGCGGCATCCACCGCCAGGCGGCGGAGTACGCTGTTGGTGGTGTTGGACCCTTTATCGATAGCGATGGCGCGGGTTACCTTTCCATATTTATCCACAAAGATTTGCACGACAACGGTGCCGTCTTCCGTAAAACGGTTGGAAGGTTTCGGCAGGTATTTTGGGCTCCGGTTTGTCAGGCTGTATGAGATGTTACTCCCCGATCCTCCCAATCCTTCGTAATTTGTCGCATCCGGTGAGCTATTAGGATTTCCCTGGTCGCCAGGCTGGTTGGTGATACCTTCATTTCCGGTATTGCCTGTGCCCTGGACTTTTCCTTTGTACAGGGCATCGGGGTTGATCACCGGTTCTTTCGGTTTCTCAACAGGTTTTTTGTCGGTTGTGGTGGTTTTGGGTTTTACACCGGTCGTTTTTACGGCAGGAGCTTCTTCGATATCCTGTGTTACGACTTCCTCTTTTCCTCGGTCTTGCGGAACTGGAGGAGAAGAGGGCTGAGCAGAAGGAGTAGGTAATTGGATGTTACCCATCCCTACCTCATTGTATCCCAGATTAACCTCAATGCCTTGTTCTGGTGGTGGTTCTGATGGAACAGTGAGTCCGTAGAACAGGATAGCCAGTAAGATGATTGCATGAAACAGAATAGTCCCTGCAATTCCTTTGATCCTGTTATTTTTTTCCTTCTGTGTCAACGCTTATTGCTTTTGGGGCTGGGTAGCCAGGATGACCCGATGGCGGGTCTGGTTTTGCTGGTTGATCTGGTTAACGATATCGATCACGGTAACAACCTCCTGGATGGATATTACCTTGTCGGCTTCCAGCCTGATGGAAGCATCTACCTTACCTTGTAATAGCTGCATGAGAGAAACATCAAGGGTAGGTTCATCCACCTGCACGCCATCCAGAAAGTACTGATGTTGGTCGTTGATGGAGATGGTGAATTTGGGTGGTTCTTCCACTGCCCGGCTCTTGCTGGCTGGGAGCAACAATTTAATGGCGCTGGGGCTGATCAGCGTGGAGGTCAGCATGAAGAAGATCAGCAACAGGAAGACGAGGTCCGACATGCTGGCTGTGCTGAATTCAGCGCTGATCCTTTGTCTTGATTTGATGGCCATAACTCTGCGATGAAGCGTTATTACTGTTTGGCCGGTTCATGGAGGATATCCATAAAATCGACCGCCCTGGCCTGAAGCATGAACACTACTTTCTGCACCCTGGAGACCAGGAGGTTATAACAAATATAGGCCATGATTCCGACAAACAAACCGGCGATCGTAGTAATCATCGCTTCATAGATGCCACCTGCGAGCAATGAAATGTCGATATTGTTTCCCGCCATTGACATGTTGTAGAATGCCCTGACCATCCCCGTCACGGTACCCAGAAATCCAAGCATGGGAGAGGCTCCGGCAATGGTTGCCAGGAGGGCAAGGGTTTTTTCGAGTTTGGCAACTTCGAGGCTACCCACGTTCTCGATGGCCACGTTGATGTCAGCGAGGGATTTGCCGATCCTGGAAATACCCTTCTCGACCATCCGTGCAATGGGTGTGTCGGTGTTTTTGCAAACAGAGAGGGCAGAGTCTATTCTTCCCTGATGGATGAAATCCCGGATCTGGTTCATGAAGTTTTTATCCTCCCTCGAGGCCCGGGAGATGACAATGAATCTTTCAACGAAGATATAGATCGCTATCAGAGAAAAGAGGCCGATTGGGATCATCACGATACCTCCTTTCAGGGTGAGTTCCCAAAGGGAGATGCCTTTTTCGATGGTTTGAGGGGCTTGTGTGACCAGCGCCTGCTGGATGGTGTCAGCTGCCGTGGTTACCGTCTGGTTGACTTGCAATAAGATTCCTGCCAATAACATGGATTTCGGTTTTGATTAAGATTGCATTGCGAAAGTAGATACAATTAACCGGTAGAATTCAGGCCGAATAGATGAATTTTTAACAGTTCTATGTTAATATAGCTCAAGGAGCGATCACTCCAATAAAACTTCTTTTCCCTTGAATTATTGCCTCATGCCGGTATATATTGCACCTCCGGATGAATCCCTGGATGCACCGGTGACTGAAGCCAGACAGTTATTTTCCCCTAACATGCGCAGTAGCCCAAGGAACGCGAAAATCAAGGCTTCCTTGAAGTCAATGATCAGCCTGTCAGGGAGCATGATGGAGTGGCTTGTATGGGCCTTGATCCGCTCGATAAGGAAAATATGATGCGCCCCGCCTCCTGTCACCAGGGATTTTTTTCCAGCTGGTTTTACATGCATGGAAGCAGCTACCCGGATGGCAATATGTTCTACATAGGTCCGAAGAAGATCAGGAATTGAACCGGGATAACGATCAAGCAAGGGTTCAATATTTTTACTTGTGAAGTCTTTCCAAAGTGATTTGGGAGGAGGTTGATTATAATAAGGTAAGCAATTCAACTCATCAAGCAACGGTTCGATGATTGTTCCCTCTTTGGCCAGACGGCCATCAGGATCATAGGAATACCCCATTTTCTGAGCCAGCCTATTCAATACCGTATTGGCAGGACAAATATCGAATGCGATCCTTTTGCCATGGGTATCGTCATATGAGATGTTGGCAAATCCGCCCAGGTTGAGGCAGAAATCAAAATCGGAGAAAAGCAGTTTATCTCCTATCGGGACCAATGGAGCGCCCTGGCCAGCGAGGGCAATATCCATGCTGCGAAAATCGCAAATCACCGGTAAACCTGCTTCAGCAGCGATAGCAGCGCCATCACCAATCTGGGATGTAAAGCCAAGATCAGGCCGGTGAAAAACAGTATGCCCGTGAGATGAAATGAAGTCCGGTTTTACCTGCAAGCGATGGATAAAATCAAAAGCCATTTGCCCCAGCAGATGACCATAATCCACATGGGTTTGAGCAAACGCGAAAGCATCTGATCCGGGAAGTTGTTCAAGTCGTTTTCTCCACGTAGATGGATAGTCAACCGTCTCTCCGGTAAGGATCTCAAAATGCCAACCGGTATTTTTCCGTTCAAGGCGGCAGCAAGCGAGGTCAACCCCGTCGAGGGAAGATCCCGACATGATCCCAATGACGATAAAGGTGTTCTTCTTTTCCATTTAAATGGGGTTGTGCCTCAGAGAACTTCCATCAACAGCTCAAGTCTCATGCTCCGGGAGCCTTTAAGCATCACGGTGGAGCCTGTTAACGGATTCATCTTGAACCACTTCATAGCCTTGTCACTGTTTTCAAAACAGAAATTTCCGGTATTCTCAACAACCTGGCAAAAAACCGGTCCAATATAATAGACTCGTTCAAAACCCATGCTTTCCGTCAACTCAAATATCTGCTTATGCTCCGGGATGGTTTCTTTTCCGAGCTCCAGCATATCGCCAATGATGGCAATTTTTTCCGGAAGTTGCAAACGGGAGAAGTTCCGGAGGGCGGCTTCCATACTCGTTGGGTTGGCATTGTAAGCATCCATGATGACCAGGTTCCTGCCGGTGTCAATAACCTGTGAGCGGTTGTTGGTTGGCTGATAGCCTGCTATCGCCCGAACGATCTTATCTTCAGGGACGTTAAAAACCATCCCGGCACAAATAGCGGCCAGGACATTGGGTGCATTATAGTCACCTACTATTTGGGTCTTAATCTCGAGTGATTGATCTCCTCTTTTCCATCGCATCGATAAAAATGGGTCGGAGGAAACGATTTCCCCATGACAATTGGCGGACGATGTCATGCCATAAGTGGTTCTTCCAACATTCGACGATTTTTCGATCAAAAGCGGATCGTCATGATTCACAAGGGCAGTTCCATGATGGTTTTCGAGGAACTGATACAATTCACTTTTGGCACGGATCACCCCCTCATAACTTCCGAAGCCTTCGAGGTGTGCTTTCCCGATGTTGGTGATGATCCCACAAGCAGGCTGCGCGAGGGAACAGAGGAAGGCGATCTCTCCCTGGTGATTGGCGCCCATTTCGATAATGGCAACTTCGGTGTCTGAGGATATTTTCAGGAGCGTGAGTGGGACTCCAATGTGGTTATTCAGGTTTCCGCAAGTACTGATGGTGCGAAAATGGGAAGAGAGTACCGAATTGATCAACTCCTTGGTGGTTGTTTTTCCGTTGGTCCCGGTGATCCCTATGACCGGTATCTGGTATTGATTCCGGTGAAATCTGGCAAGATCCTGCAAAGTTGACAGTACATCCTCTACCAGGATACATCGGTCATTCAGCCTGGCCTGTGGTTCATCCACGATAACCCAGGCGGCTCCGGCTTTAAGGGCTTGACTGGCAAAGGCATTGCCGTTGAACTGAGCTCCTTTGAGGGCAAAGAAGATGCTTCCCGCAACCATCTGACGTGTGTCAGAAACAGCTATCGGGTGTTCAAGAAACAACCGGTGAAGATGTTCAATAGTCATATACCCGGATTCTTCCGGCAAAGGTAATGATGGAAATAGCAGAAGATATGACCGATAAGATATTCGGGAAATTCAGGCACAACGTTACCTTCCGGCAATGTTGCTGCCCACCCGTGTCATGGCGCAACGGAATCCAATGAAGTCGGTAGCCAGGTTCTCCTCCAGATAACGACGCGTACTGGGATTCATGAAATAAGCTTTATCCCGCCAGGAGCCTCCTTTATAAACCCTTACATTGTCGCTGATCAGACTGGAAGCCCCATATTGATACATGAGGTTGGTACTGTTGACATTTTCCGGCTCGTTTTTCCAATCCTGTTCGATATTCGACTGAAAATCTCCATCCAGGAAGTTGATGTTATCAGCCTTCCGGTAGTTTCTGCGGTTTGCGCTTTCCTCGACGGTGACGTCACGCATACGGATTCTGCCGAGTGAGTCTTTCTGTTCCAGGAAACCCTGTGCATTTTTCTCATAGGTTTTGAAAACATTACCACGGAAAGGTCTGAAATCGGATACATCCTCGAAGGTGAGGGGACGATATACATCCAAAACCCATTCGGCTACGTTACCGGCCATATTATAGAGCCCGTAATCATTGGGGAAGAAAGAGCCGCAAGGCGCCGGGATATCACTCCCGTCGTTCAGGTTACCGGAAACGCCCATATAGTCGCCACGACCTCTTTCAAAGTTATCCATGAAAGTACCGTAATATCTTGATTCGCTGCTCCGGGTAAAATTCCCGTTCCAGGGGTAGATCCTTCTTTCAACGACCCTTTCATAAAGCGTATTCCCGATAAGCCCGTAAGCGGCGTATTCCCATTCTGCTTCGGTGGGGAGGCGGTACTTGGGAAGCAAGATTCCGTCTTCCATCCTCACAGATCGGGTGCCAGTGCCTGATGGATTCAGGTCTTCCAGCGGTTTGTTGACCAGGCCTGCATACTGTCCATTCAGGTAAGCATCGGTATTGAAGTTATCCAGAGGCGTCTGGTCGGGGTCAAAAAGCAGGATTCCTTCGCGCACCAGCAGCATTTCATTGACACGATCCGAACGCCAGGCGCAATAATCGCTGGCTTGAACCCAACTAACGCCAACAACCGGGTATTCACGATATGCTGGATGCCGGAGGTAATATTCAACCAGCGGTTCATTATAAGCCAGTTTGTTCCGCCAAACCAGGGTATCGGGTAAAGCCCGGCGATAGACGCCCGGATAATCCTTTCCAAAGATCCTTTGCAGCCAGTAGAGATACTCCACATAGTCGAGGTTTCTGACTTCCGTCTCATCCATATAGAAACTGGCCACGGTCACCCGGCGCGGGATGTTATCCCAGTTGTACATCACGTCATCCTCAGTCTGACCCATGACGAAGGTCCCGCCTTCCACGAAGATCAGCCCAGGTCCGCTCTGCTGTTCCTGGTATGAGTTTACCTGGAATCCACCGTTTTTGTTGTCATTGTAATTCCATCCCGTGGTTCTTGATGCCTCTTTCCGGCATGATGAGATCAGGATCACCAGCCCCAGCAGGGCCATAAGGGAAACGATTCGGTTGTAACGTATCATTGCGTAATGATTTTATGATTAACTAAAACTTTGGACATTTTATTGCTTTGATATGCCTTCTTTTTTCAATGCATGGAAATTGCCAGGCGAATGAAATCTCATGCGCTCCGCCTGATGATCCTTTCAACCTGGAGATCGTTGCGTCATAGCTGTATCCGGCTTTCAGGTTCAGGTAATGAACGCCAACCATCGGGATCACGGCATCGGAGTTCTCGAAGTTCATCCGGTACCAGCAGCCAAACACGATGGGTTCAATATTCAGGTACATCCCGACGTTGAGTTGATGGAACTGGCCTTGCTGCTGATAGAGTATGTTTGGTGAAAGTGAGAATTCCTTGCCATAATCACCATACGTACTTCCCCGCAGGTCAAAAGTGTATCCGGCATGGCCGGTGATCTTCATGTCAAGTTTCGACTTGGTGTCAGAATAGAAACCGATCTTGGGTTGAGTCAGGTGATGAACAGCCACCCCGCCAAAGAAATTCTTCTCATGACTGAAGATGAATCCAAAAGCGAAATCCGGAACTCCAACCGTTGGGTTATCAGGTTGTTTTTCACTGGTAGGCAGCACAAAACCGTTTTGCGGGTCAATCATGTCCTCAAAGGTAAGCTTTTCCCACGCAATATGTCGTTGATAATAGCCCACCTCCAGGGCTGCGCTTGCAGCAACCTTGGAAGTGATATTGAACTTATAGGCATACATGGCGCTGATGGAGGTGGCGTTCAGATGCCCGCCACCAGCCCGGTCGGCATTGAAAAGAATGCCAACCCCTCCCGCAATGGCACCGATGTATTGGTCGTAGGATCCGTTGTAAGTTACATACCCCTTCGAAAGGGATGGCCATTGATTCCGGTAATTGAGAATGAGCCTCGGACATACCCCTGATCCTGCTAATGCCGGATTAAGGTAGAGCGGGTTTGCATAAAATTGCGAAAAACCCGGATCCTGCGAAAATGCCTGTTCCATGAATAACATGAGCACGACCAATGTGATGGCTGCTTGTCTCAACCTCAGTTTTGTTTTACCCTCCTAACGGAATTAGGGTTACAATATTACAAATATTTTTTGAATCAGAATTTTATAGGTACTGCAATATTGATCAATCTCAACACGTTGATGTTACATCTGCCCGGCAATCCAAGGGCATGATGACCAGAGATTTTGTAATTTCGTCATCCAAATTATTCTGTATGCACCGCAACCTGATCATTTGCCTTGTATTCCTGTTGACAATCCCCTTTGTCACCCTGGCTGAAAACACGATTGATTATCACCGGCATATCCGTTGGAATGGCATCAATTTTTCTCCGCTGCCAGGCAACCAACCGATCCATTCATTGTCTTTCTCCGGATCAGTCCCCTCTTCAGCACATGACATGCTGCCTTTGTTTTCCGAAAGTATTGAAATGGATGGATGGAAGCATGAAATCTCTCAGGTTTCAATCATCACCTGTACCTTTGAGCCATTGGATGAAAAGGAATCACTGGGGATCAGGGATGCATCGGTCATCCCGGAGAAAATACAGGCTGAATGGTCGGTTGAATATTACAGAAAGCAGCCCCGGCTGATGATATCCTTCCTCCCCTTGTTTCAAAGTGAAAGGAAGATTTTTAAAGTTACTTCTTTTGATATTCAGATTGTATTCTCTGATCTTCTTTCGTCCAAGCCATTATCTCCATCAAGAACATATGCAGACCACTCGGTCCTTGCCTCCGGTAACTGGTATAAAATAGGTGTTACACAGTCAGCTTTGTATAAAATAACCTACAGCGACCTGGTTTCCATCGGTATCGATCCATCCATCATAAATCCTGCGCATATCCGGATATACGGCAATGGCGGCGGGATGCTCCCGGAAGCCAACAGCGCCACACGGTACGACGACCTGATCGAAAATGTCATCTTTGTTGCAGGACAAGAGGATGGCGTCTTCCATCCGGATGACTACATCTTGTTTTATGGCCGGTCACCAGATACCTGGCAATATGACGACAACACCAACACCTTCCTCCATTCAAAGAATTTGTACAGCGAACAGTCGTTTTATTTCATTACCACTGACCTCGGAGCCGGAAAAAGGGTTACAGATGAAGCCTCATCTACCCAACCTGTGACGCAATATATCAATAAATTCAACGACTTTGCTTTTTATGAACCCGATCAGGTAAACCTGATCAAGTCCGGGAGGATATGGTATGACCAGGATGTTTTCGATGTCAGTCCGACAAAAACTTACGCATTCAACTTCTCGGATATTGAAACCAATGCTGTCGCAACCCTGCGGGCCGATGTGGCAGCCCGTTCCACTTACGGAAAAACCGGTTTTGCAATATCAGTGAATAACAATCAATTGATGAATTTCCAGGTCCCTTCAACCACCTCTTACTACCTGGATCCATATGCAAAAACAAAAACAGAATTTGAAACGTTCGGACCAAATGCTGCCAATCTTAACGTGAAGGTTGTTTTCACCAAATTCAACTCCAGCGACCTGGGATGGATGAACTACCTGGAAATGAATGTAATGAGAAAACTCATCTTCCGCGGAGGTCAATTGGGTTTCCGCTCCGTGCAATCGGTTGGGAACAACAACATATCCCAGTTTATGTTCACGGAATCAAGCTCTTCCATGAAAGTCTGGGATGTAAGTGATCCGGAGAATGTCCGCAACATCATCCTACAGGGCTCCGGCCAGGACCGCACTTTCACCCTACCGACCGAAACCCTCAGGGAATTCATTGCTTTTGACGGAAACTCCTTTCCCTCTGTACAATTTATCGGGCGTGTAGACAACCAGGATTTACATGGCATAAACGGGATTGACATGGTTATCGTTTCGTATCCCGATTTCCTTCAGTCAGCTGAAAGGCTGGCCGATCATCACCGGCAACAAAATGACTATTCCGTTTTGGTTACCATACCGCAGATGATCTATCATGAATTTTCTTCGGGTCGACAGGATGTGACTGCCATCCGCGATTTTATGAAAATGTTGTATGATCGCTCATCCACAGGGGGAACCATCATCAAATACCTGACCCTGTTCGGGGATGCTTCTTATGATTACCACAGCAGGGTAAGCAACAACACCAACTTTGTTCCGACCTATGAATCCGTGCAATCGCTCGATCCGATTGACTCCTATGCAACGGATGACTATTTCGGCATCCTGGATGACAATGAAGGTCAAAATTGCGCCGGGATTCTGGACATCGGCATTGGGCGGTTTCCTGTTGTTAATGCTTTGGAGGCCGAAGCCATGGTGGATAAGATCATTCACTATTCCATCAATCAACCGGTGGTGATGGATGACTGGCGGAATATTATCTGTTTCGTCGCAGATGATGAGAACAACCACATGCATGAAAACCAGTCGGAGAAGCTGGCCATATTCATGGATACTACCTATAGGCAATACAATGTGGACAAGATATATATTGATGCTTACCCGCAGATCTCTACTCCCGGCGGTCAGCGGTACCCTGATGTGAACCTGGCGATCAACAACCGGGTCGATAAAGGGGCTTTTATCATCAACTATATTGGTCATGGCGGTGAAGTTGGCTGGGCACATGAAAGGATCCTGGAGATAGCTGATATCAATAGTTGGAGGAATTTCGACAAAATGCCCCTCTTCATCACAGCCACATGCGAATTCAGCCGTTATGATGATCCCGGAAGAACCTCCGCAGGAGAACTGGTGTTTTTGAATCAAAAAGGCGGTGGTATCGCCTTGTTGACTACCACGCGCCCCACCTATTCCGGGGCTAATTATAGCCTCTCCGAGAAATTCTATCAGAAAGCCTTTGAGATGAATGGAGATACCCATTATACCCTGGGAGACCTGATCGCCTCTTCGAAAACCGGCACCTCCTCCGATGCCAATGCCCGGAAATTCATCCTCCTGGGAGATCCAGCCATGACTTTAGCTTATCCTGTCCATAAAGCAGTGACTTCTTATATTGGAAAAGTCCAAACCAAATCAGTCACCACCACCGGCGATACGTTGAAAGCCCTTTCGGCAGTTAATATCTCAGGTGAGATCAGGGATAAAGATGACCAACTGCAAAGCGATTTTAACGGGGCGATCTATCCAACCGTATTTGACAAGGTATCAGAGATCACAACCCTGGACAATGACGAAGAAGGAAGTATCTCCTTTACCCTTAGAAAAAACATCATCTATAAAGGTCAGGCCGAGGTCAACAACGGACTGTTTTCCTTTACTTTCATTGTTCCCAAGGATATCGAATACAAATACGGTCAGGGTAAGATCAGCTATTATGCCCATAACAATGAAAACAGCGATGCCAGTGGGTATGATCTGGATATCATCATCGGCGGGTACGACAATACCTCCATCATCGATACCGTCGGTCCCCTGGTAAACCTGTACATCAATGATGAATCATTCCGCTTCGGAGGTCTGACCCATGAAAACCCGGTGATCCTTGCTACCATCATGGATGAAAGCGGCATTAATACGGTTGGTAATGGAATTGGGCACGACATTGTGCTGGTTTTGGATCACAACACCACCGAGTCAAAGGTCATCAACGATTCCTATGTCTCGGATATGGGCACCTATAAAAGCGGGATTATTTCGTATCCCTTGTTCTCGGTGCCGGAAGGGCGACACCATGTTCAGTTGAAAGTCTGGGATGTTTTCAATAATTCAACCACTGCATATACCGAATTTATCGTCGCCAATTCATCCACCCTTGCGCTGGAAAAACTCCTTACCTGTCCCAATCCATTCTCTACAAGCACAACGTTCCGTTTCGAGCACAACCAATCGGGTGAAGCCATGGATGTTAAAATTCGTATCTTCAATATGTCAGGGAGTCTCATCCGAACCCTCGATTCACACATTCCGGCAGGAGGATCACACATCGAACCCATCACCTGGAATGGCACCGATGAGCAGGGAAATACGATCGGAAGCGGTTTATATGTCTATCAGGTTGAATTGGACGATGCCAAAGGCAATCAAGCAGCCAAGTCATCCCGTCTGGTATTTATCAAATGACCGGTTTATGAAGAAAGAGACTCATTTCCTTTTTTTCCTGCTATTGCTGATCCCAGCTCTGGCGCTGGGACAACAAACGGAAATAACACTCCAGCGTACGCTGGAGTGGCAGGGAATAAAAATCCTTACATTGCCCGATGGAAGCTCAGTCCAGGTCATCGATCTGAAAAATGGTGTCTTTACAGATGATCAAGTGCCCCTCCCAAAATGGCAGGAAGATATCCGGCTTAGGCATATCTGCCCATTCAATGACGTTACTGTTGAAGTTGTTTCCATTGCTTCGACTCCACTTGATACGGATGAAATTTTCCTGGTGCAGGAGGATTTGATACCAGATGAAATTCATGTCCAAAAAGAGATCATTATTACCTCGAAAAAGCCTTACTTACGCCTTTCCATTTTCCCTTTCTACCGGAACCCGTCTACCCATGTCATACACAAGGTTCTCTCTTTGGGTTTAAAGGTCAGTTATCCGGAAGAAATACCCGCTCCGTTAAAAGCACTTTCCTACACGCCCAATTCCGTTCTGGCTTCAGGTGAATGGTACAAGATCGCTGTCAAAGAAAGCGGTATTCACAAGATAACCTATGAGGACCTGGTGCTCTTGGGCGTTGATGTGACCAATCTTGATCCGCACACAATCCGGATCTTTGGAAACGGCACCGGCATGCTTCCGGAGAAGAACAACAAACCTCGTCCTGATGATCTGATCGAGAATCCCATCTACGTTTTCGGAGAGCAGGACAATACTTTCGATCCGGGAGATTACATCTTGTTTTATGGAAGATCACCCCAAAGCTGGATTCTTGATGTGGAGGAATCCTTCTTCGACTTCTCAAAACATTTTTATACCGATCAGAATTTTTACTTCCTGAATGTGGAGCAGGCTTTGGGCAAGCGGGTCAAAAATAAAGCATCGATCACCGATTTGCCTACTTTTTTCGTCAATAAATTCAATGACTGTGCCTCACATGAGCCGGGGTATTACAACCTGATCAAATCCGGAAGAATATGGTATGGAGATGCTTTCAACAGGGACAGCCTGACGCATGATATCCGTTTTATATTCCCTGACCTGGATCCAAACTCGCTGGGACGGATGCGAACCTGGGCTGCTGCCCGGGCTTTTCAGAACAGTCACATCCGCGAATACCTGAACGGGGAAATGATTGATTCCATTTCTATTTCTGCCACAGATCCTGCATCGACAACAATCTTTGGACAATCCAAGAAAAATAGCAAGAAAAGAGCTTTCAATGCTGATACACTTGATTTTCACTTAAATTATTCACTCCCTGCTGAAAATGCCCAGGCATGGCTCAGGTACCTGGAAATCAATACCGTCCGTTTTCTGAAATTCCGAGGTGGTCAACTGGCTTTCAGGGATGTGAAATCAGTTGGGCAGGATAATGTCGCCGAATTCATTATTAAAGGACAGCGTAAGGATGTAACCATATGGGATGTCACGGATATTGGCAATGTTAGGAATCAGGAATATTTTATTGCCGACAGCACAGTCAGGTTTCGAATCAACTCTGACTCCCTTCATGAGTACATTGCCTTTGACGGAACATTCTTCCTGCAACCAGGAATTATCGGATCGGTTCCCAACCAGGATCTTCACGGGATGTCAATCCCCGATATGGTTATCGTCGTCCATCCGCTTTTCCTGGATCAGGCTGAAATACTCGCTCAACTGCACCGGGATGAAGATCAGTTGGAAGTCTCTGTTGTGACCACCCAACAGGTATTTAATGAATTTGCCTCCGGCGTGCCCGATCCTACAGCCATCAGGGACTTGATGAAAATGTTGTACGACCGGGCATCCGCCGGGAATGAACCCCTATATTTGCTCCTCTTCGGAGATGGCTCTTATGACAACAAGAACCGGATTCCCAATAACACCAACTTTATTCCTACCTATCAGTCGGAAGAATCTTTAAAGCATACATATACTTACGCTACAGATGATTACTTTGGACTCCTGGATGATGGGGAGGGAGAGAGCGCTGAAGGTTCACTGGATATCGGCGTCGGAAGACTCCCGGTTACAAGTGCGGTGGAAGCAATGGCCCTGGTCGAAAAAATAATCAACTACTATAGCGCCAAGGACACGGTCTATAGCGACTGGCGCAATGTGATTTGTTTCGCAGCCGATGACGGGAACAACAACCTCCATTTTAACCAGGCTGAGGTGATTGCAGGCATTGTACAAACAAAGTTTCCGGGGTTCAATGTGAATAAGATATACTTTGATGCCTATTCCCTGCAG
>Ga0194126_10005720_pt1 | contig 18155 bp, 13 predicted proteins | sample TA2KigC150mmetaG_FD_148641 | JGI IMG/M metagenome (GOLD analysis project Ga0194126, IMG submission 148641) | Freshwater microbial communities from Lake Tanganyika, Tanzania - TA2015035 Kigoma Deep Cast 150m | ecosystem: Environmental > Aquatic > Freshwater > Lake | place: Tanzania: Lake... | reverse complement strand
TTACAACTTGTTCCTCCATGCCAAAATTGGCCTCAACCTCTTCTACGAGATTAAATTTTTCATTCGCTCCCAACACCATGTTCACGCCAGGGATTTTTGCGATATCTTGGGGCTTTAACTGGGCATAACAGCCCACGATGGCCACGTATCCGTTGGGGTTAATTTCCTTGGCTTTTCGCACGAGTTGCTTGCATTTTTTATCGGCATTTTCGGTAACGGAGCAGGTGTTAATAACAAACACATCGGGAGCATCGTCGAAGTCCACGCGAGCGTAACCGGCCTCTTCAAAGCTTCTGGCTAAGGTGGAAGATTCAGAAAAATTCAATTTGCACCCGAGGGTGTAAACCGCTACTTTTCGTTGAAATTGCATGTGCAAAAATACGCTAAAATCCTTGATTTTACGAAAGGCTGCGCGTTCCTTTTTATTGCTAATTTTGTGAAAAATACACTCATGAGAGTTTTTAATAATGTGCTCGAGACCATTGGCAATACCCCGCTGATTAAAATCAACCAATTAGCTAAAGACGTTCCCGCATTGGTCTTGGCAAAAGTAGAAACCACCAATCCCGGAAACTCGGTCAAGGATCGAATGGCCGTTAAAATGGTCGAAGATGCGGAAAAAGCAGGGTTGATTAAACCCGGAGGTACGGTCATTGAAGGTACTTCGGGCAATACCGGAATGGGCTTGGCTCTTGCCTGCATCATTAAAGGATATAAACTGATTTGTGTCCTCAACGACAAGCAATCAAAAGAAAAAATGGATATCCTCAGGGCAGTAGGTGCCGAGGTAGTGGTGTGCCCGACGGCCGTAGAACCAACCGATCCCCGTTCGTACTATTCCGTCTCTCGAAGACTTGCCACGGAGATTCCTAACTCTTGGTACGTTAACCAGTACGACAACCTTTCCAATCGTATCGCTCATTACGAACAAACAGGACCGGAAATTTGGGAACAGACTGAGGGTAAAATCACCCATTTTGTGGTAGGAGTTGGAACCGGGGGCACTATTTCGGGGGTTGGGAAATATTTGAAAGAAAAAAATCCCAACATCAAGATTTGGGGAATTGACACCTACGGTTCGGTATTTAAGAAGTATAAGGAAACGGGCATTTTTGACGAGAACGAAATCTATCCGTACATCACCGAAGGAATCGGGGAAGATATCTTGCCGGCCAATGTCGATTTTGACGTGATCGATCTGTTCGAAAAAGTCACCGATAAAGACGCAGCCGTTTACACCCGTAAATTAGCGCGCGAAGAAGGGATTTTCGTAGGGAATTCTGCCGGTGCAGCGATCAAAGGGGTACTTCAATTGAGCGGACAACTCACCAAAGACGACGTGGTAGTAGTACTTTTTCACGACCATGGGAGCCGCTATGTGGGGAAGATTTTCAACGACGAGTGGATGCGCGAGAGGGGATTTTTGGAAGAAAAAGTGCTAACTGCAGGTGAATTGGTTGCCAAGCACAAGGACAAACCTTTGGTTACGGTCTATGCGGAGGAATTGGTTTCGCATGCCATTGCTAAAATGCGCACCTTCGGGATTTCTCAAATTCCTGTAATGAAAGACGGTAAAATCGTGGGATCTGTTAACGACAGCCATGTGTACAAATTATTGGTGGATCAGCCTTCATTGCGCGATGCTTCCATTTCCTCGGTGATGGGACCTCCTTTTCCAGTGGTGCAAGCCCAAACCTCTTTGGAGGATCTTTGCAAATTGATCAACAAAGATACCCCGGCGGTGTTGGTGGAATTGGAAGAAGGAAAATCGCACATCGTAACGCGTTACGACGTTATTTCGGCCATGGCCTGATGACAACGTTCCGGGATCAAATGGGGCGGGAAGTTTCGGTTCCGCAGTGTCCCCAGCGCATCGTTTCCTTGGTACCTTCGATTACTGAATATCTATTCGCACTCGATCTTGGAGAACGTGTGGTTGGAATTACCAAGTTTTGCATCTATCCTGAGGAGTGGTTTCAGTCGAAACCCAGGGTAGGTGGGACCAAAAATCCCGACATGGCGAAAATCCAAAACTTAGCTCCCGATTTAATTATTGGAAATAAAGAAGAAAACCGTTTGGAGGATATCGAGGCTTTGGAGCGCCTTGCCCCCGTCTGGATGAGCGATGTGAATTCCATTGAGGATATGTACGATTTTCTGACATCCATGGCCACCGTGGTAGGTTGTGAGGAAAAAGGAGCTGAAATTATCGAACAATGGAAAGCTTATTTCAAAAAGAACAGCAATAGAGGTTCGGGCAAAAAAGCGCTGTATGTGATTTGGAAGGATCCCGTCATGGTGGTGGGGAAAGATACCTACATTGATGCCTACATGGAGGCGATTGGGTATCAAAATTGCGTTCATGAATCGCGGTACCCCAGGTTGGATCAGTTGGAAAACTGCCAGCCGGAAGTCGTTTTGTTGAGCACCGAACCCTATCCGTTCAAAGTGACTGATTTTTCGTATTTTCAAAGAAAGTTTCCCGATGCTGAAATCGCTTTGGTTTCTGGCGAAGAATTTTCATGGTATGGCGTACGAAACATCCTCTGAGGCACCAGTGTTGTTTTACGACGGCGATTGTCCCTTGTGCAACCGCGTGGTGCGATTTATCCTCGACCAAGAGCGTGCTCCGGTCCTTTATTTTTCAGCGCAACAGCAGCAAACAACCTTGGACTGGTTAGCGCAACATCCCGAGTATGCGATGAACGAAGACACGGTGTATTATTACAATGGAGGGAATCTTTATGCTCGTTCAAGTGCTGTACTGCGTTTAATTCCGACCTTAAAATGGTACTGGGGATTTTTGTATTTGGGATGGTTGTTGCCTCGTTGGATGCGTGACAAGTTGTACGATTTCGTGGCGAAGCGACGCAAGAAATTTGGGGGGGAATGTCTTTTCGATCCTCGGTTAAAAGGCCGTGTTTTATAATCCTAATTTCCGTTCAATGCCGTCGATGAAGGCGTGAATCACCTTGATGTGAATTTCTTGCGCACGGTCGGCGTATTCGCTGTGCGGTGCACGAATCTCAAGATCCGCCAAGGAAGCCAATTGACCGCCATCTTTTCCTGTGAGAACAACCGTCTTCATTCCTTTTTCCTTGGCTGCTGCCACGGCATGGATTACGTTTTTTGAGTTCCCAGAAGTAGAAATCCCGAGCAGCACATCGCCTGAGTTTCCTAAGCCTTCGATGAAGCGGGAGAAGACAAAGTCGTAACCATAATCGTTAGCCACACAGCTTAAATGGGAAGGGTCGGAAATAGATATCGCGGCGAGCGCTTTACGGTTGTTTCGGTATCGGCCACTGAGTTCTTCCGCAAAATGCATGGCATCGCACATAGAACCTCCGTTCCCGCAAGAAATGATTTTACCACCGCCTTGAACAGCCTCCGACATCCACGCAATAGCCTGCTCGATTTTCGTGAAATTTTCATCGGTTTGAAACTGTTTAAGTACCGATTCGGCTTCTTGAAAATGGGAGGCAATTGAGGAAATTGACATGGCGTTTTTTTTCAAAAGTAATAAAATATGGGATGTTAGGATATTAGGACTCAAGGATGCCAAGAATTTCATTTTCTCCCCTTGAGGGGAGATTAAGAGGGGTGACATCAATCCAATCTATTGTTACACTGCTTATGAGAGGGGATGATTTAGAATAGAAATACAGTCACCTCCCTTTTCGCCAAGGCGAACCCTCCTCTGTGCCTTCGCTGCGTGCCTTCGCTGAAGCTTCGGCGCAAGCGAAAGCTTCGGCGCAAGTGAAAGTAGGGAAACAAAAATCTTCATCATAAGAAGCCAGATACTGGTGACTTTCATTCCCCTAAGTCCTCATTTCAAAATTTAAGCGAATAAAAAAATAAGAAATAAAATTCGTTAATTTGGGATAAATATAAAAATTGAATATGACAGTGTATCAAATTATTGCTGTAGCAAGTTTAGTTTTGGTAATAGCTTTATGGTTTAAAATGGATACACTTCAAGCAACATTGAAACAACTTATGTATGCTAAAGATGCAGCCAACTTAAATCAACCGAACGATTCAAATGAAGCACGAGAATCTCAAGCGCAAAAAAGTGAGGTAATAATTGGTGCTCAAGTTTGGATGGCCAAGAATTTAGAGATAACTACGTTTCGTAACGGAGATCCGATTCCTCAAGCCGCTTCCGATGAAGCATGGAGCATAGCAGTCCAAAACAAACAGCCGGCTTATTGCTACAATGGGGAAACGTACGGTAAGCTGTACAATTGGTATGCGATAAACGACCAGCGAGGCTTAGCGCCGGAAGGGTGGCATATACCTTCCGATGCTGAATGGACGCAGCTGTGCGATTATTTGGGAGGAGAAGGCGTTGCGGGTAAAAAAATGAAAAGCACGAGCGGTTGGAACAATAAAGGCAACGGAACCAACGAAAGCGGCTTCAACGGTCTTCCTGGCGGCTACCGCAACAACTATGGTCCATTTAGGTACCAAGGTGACAACGGTCACTGGTGGAGTGCTGCAGAGGTCAGTTCAGACGGCGCATACTACCGCGGTTTGGTCCACAACGGTGACAACCTTTTCAGGGACGACAGCGGTAAGGTAGGAGGGTTTTCAGTTCGTTGCCTCAGGGATTGATGGAACACTGAGTTCTCTACCGAAGCTTTGCGTAGGTGGGACGAAGGGTGCGTATTTTCTTTATGTCTTAAAGTCTTTCTGTCTTAATATCCTTTTATCTTGACGTCTTTCTATCCTAACGTCTTTATGTCTTAAAGTCTTTCTGTCTTAAAGTCCTTTTGTCTTGACGTCTTTCTATCCTAACGTCTTTATGTCTTAAAGTCTTTCTGTCTTAATATCCTTTCGTCCTAACATCCTTTCGTCCTATCGTCTTTATATCCAACTTTCCTTACCTTTGAGTATGCGTTCCTATCACAACAAAGTCGTTTGGATTACCGGAGCCTCCTCGGGAATTGGAGAAGCGATGGCTCGGGAATTTGCGAATCAAGGCGCCATCTTGGTTCTTGCTGCGCGCACTGTGGAGAAATTACAACAGTTAAAGGAATCCTTGCCCAATGCCGAAATTCATACCGTTGTTTCCTTGGATTTGACGGATCTTTCGAAGGTGGATGACGTGGTTTCATCCGTGATTAATCAGGTGGGCAGGGTAGACGTCCTCGTGAACAATGGAGGCATTAGCCAACGTTCCTTGGCGCGGGAAACCCCGATCGAGGTGGATCGCCAAATTATGGAAGTCAATTTCTTTGGCGCCGTGGGGTTAACCAAGGCCTTGCTTCCTGCACTCCGAGCGTCGAAAGGTCAAATCATTGTCATTAGCAGCATTTCGGGCAAATTCGGTTTCTTTTTACGTTCAGCCTATGCGGCTTCTAAACATGCCCTGCATGGGTTCTTTGAAAGTTTAGCCCTGGAGGAAGAGGCGAATGGCATATCAGTCACCATGGTTTGTCCTGGAAAGATCAATACGCCGATTTCCATCAGTGCGCTCAATGCGCAAGGACAGCAACACAGCGCCATGGACCACAACCAAGAAACGGGAATGCCGGCGGAAGAATGCGCGCGCCAAATTGTGCTTGCCGCACGAAAAAACAAACCGGAGGTGTTGATTGGGAATAAAGAGATAATAGCGGTGTATCTGAAACGATTCGTGCCGAGCCTCTTTCGAAAAATCATTCGTAAGCAAAAGGCTACGTAGATAATATTGAGGTCAACACCCCCGCCTCAATGTCGTGCTTGCCCTCATAGGTATGCACCTCAAATCCGAGGGTTTTATACATTGCTGTAAGTTCTACCGCTGCTTCCCCTTGGTAATATTCATCTTCCGTACCTAATACAAAATGCAAGGGTTTTCCATTTGGGAAGGTTCCTGCATCGATATCCGGTGGAAAAACGGCCGCCCATAAAATGAGCTGGTCGAAGGCTATTGGGTTTTGCTGATACCACCTTGCGGCTGTGGCTGCCCCTTGCGAAAACCCCAGCAAGGTAATTTTCTTCGGTGAGTAGCACTTTTGCAGTTCAGTCAACAAGGCATTCAACCACACAAGGTTATCTTGAATGTCCAGTTCTCGGGCTTCTTTGGTCATCCAACTGGCGCCCACCCGTCCGCTAGATCCTTGCAAATAAAAGCGGTGAGGCCCTTCAGGAGCAAGCACCCGACAAACGGATTCAAGTCCTTGGAATTTTCGAAGGAAAAACTTGGCGAGTTGACCGTATCCGTGCAAGGCAATCACAAGGTGCTCCTGTTCAAGCTCCTGAATTTCGTAGCGGTAGGTTTTTGGAGCCTTGAAGTGCTTTTCCATGGTTCGAAAGTAATCATTAAATTTATGCGCAGTGAAAAAGGTTTTTGCTTCATTCATGGTATTGGTTTTTCTTCAGGTAATCCTGCTTGGGCCTATGTTTTTATGGCAGCAGCATCGATGGAAAGAACACATGATGAAGGAAATAAAGCAGCATCCAGCATCCATTGATGCGCAGGAGATGTATTTTGCCGATGCCGAATTTTCTGAGCTTTCATGGCACGAGGGTAAGAAGGAGTTTGTACATCAAGGGGAGTATTACGACGTAATTCACGTTAAAACCGTTCGTGGAGGAAAGGTGATTCAATGCGTTCGAGATACGGCGGAGCATGAACTTGTTAGCCATTACGTAGAGTCAGGAAAAGGTGAGCAGAATCCTTTTCAGCAACTCCTTAAAATGAGTTGGTTAAAGTTTGTTATGGAACCGCATGAACCCATGTACAGGAGGCGAATTACCTTGTCGCTCATCCAAGAAGAACAGCGATTCCATTACCTTTTTTCTATTCAAGAAAGTTCCTTAAATAACCTATCACCACCCCCAAATTTCGGTTAATTACGACTAAGCCACTTCAGCGATATTAGTTTTAATTATAAGAAATGTATCATGAAAAAACCATATGTTGCCCTTTTGTTGGGGGCATGGGCTATGGCCCTAAATGGGGCATTATTTGCCCAAAAATTGTATATCTACGACCAAAATACCAACCTTCCGCTGCAAGAGGCCGTGGTGAAGAGTTGTGATGGTCAAACTAGGTTAAACCAAACGGGTGCTGAGGGCTATGTTACTTTGATTCAAATGGCGCCTTGCTACCTGTTGGAGGCCGAGGGATATCTGCCGCGCTCGGTGAGTGCCGATGAAATCAAAGCCAATTCGGGGAGAATTCCGTTATTTCCCAACCAACATTCCGTGGAGGAGGTCGTGGTTTCAGCGAGTAAGTTTTCCGAAAAACGCAAGGATCTTGCCCAAAAAGTTCAGGTGATTTCCCAACAAGAATTGGCCTTGACGAATCAATCCTCTACCGCTGACGTGTTGGCAAATTCCGGGAATGTATTTGTTCAAAAAAGCCAATTGGGGGGTGGTAGTCCCATCATTCGCGGATTCGAAACGAACAAAGTGCTCATGGTAGTGGACGGCGTTCGCTTGAACAATGCCATCTACCGTGGGGGCCACCTTCAAAACGTGATTACCATGGATAACGGTATAATGGATCGGGTAGAGGTCGTATTTGGGCCAGGATCTGTCGTATATGGTTCCGATGCAATCGGAGGGGTTATGCATTTTACCACCAAAAATCCTACCTTAAGTACCACCGATAAAACGCTCATCAAAGCGAGTGCCTTTACGCGGTACATGAGTGCCGTAAACGGCTTTGCAGCGCATGCGGATGTTTCGGTGGGTACCTTACGTTTTGCCTCTCTAACTTCGTTCACGTATTCCAACTACGGAGACTTGCGCCAAGGGGCCAAGAGAAACGATTTTGTAGGAAGTTTTGGTGCTCGTCCGTGGTATGTGGAACGCATCAATGGGGTGGATTCCATGATCGTTAATGCGGATACGAACTTGCAAGTGGGTTCTGCTTATTCGCAATATGATGTATTGCAGAAATTCACCTTTCAACAAAAAGTTGGAGTTTTACATAAATTAAATTTCCAACTTTCCAATTCCAGCAACATCGACCGTTACGACCGCTTGACGCAAATGAGCAGTGGAAAACCAAGATTTGCCGAATGGTATTACGGACCTCAGTTCCGACTCATGGGGGCTTACAGCGTTGAGTTGAGCAACGCAACGTCGTTGTACGATGCCGCACGAGTTACCGTGGCCTACCAATCCATCGAAGAAAGCCGCATGGACCGCAGGTTTAAAAAGAATTTCTTAAATCACCGCATCGAGAACTTGGATATCGTGACCTTGAACGCTGATTTTTCGAAGAAAAAAGGTGAACATGAATTCCGCTATGGGATGGATGCGTGGTACAACAAGGTAAATTCTACGGCTTACACGGAGAACATCGTAGCCGATACTACTGGGACTTTAGATACGCGCTATCCTGACGGGGGATCTACCATGATGTCGGCAGCTGCATACGCCACGCATACCTGGGAAATCAACGATCAATTAATCTTGAATGATGGACTTAGAGCGTCGTATGTAAGCTTGAATGCAGCGTTTAACGATAAAACGTTTTTTCCGTTCCCCTTTGATGACATCCACCAAAAACACGTGGCCTTGAATGGAAATCTTGGGTTGATTTATATGCCGAATAAGTGGTGGAGAATGTCCTTGAACGGTTCAACGGCATTCCGTGCACCGAATGTGGATGACTTATCCAAGGTATTCGAAAGCGTACAAGGTTCAGTGCTTGTTCCAAATCCGAATTTAAAGGCTGAATATGCCTACAACGGTGAATTTGGGGTAAGCCGCGTGCTTTCAGAGGGATTGACGGTTCAAGCAACGGCTTATTATACCTTACTGAAAAACGCACTCACTGTAGGGACAGGAACCTTTAACGGTTCCGATTCCGTGGTTTACGACGGGCAGTTGAGTCAGGTAATGACCACCACCAATGCAGGCAAGGGGTATGTTTACGGTTTTGAAGCAATGATCTCCGGAAAATTGAACGATCATTTGAGCATGATGGCCACCGTGAATTACACCAAAGGAAGAAATGTAAGCGACAGCCTTCCCTTGGATCACATTCCGCCGGTATTTGGAAAATTGGCCATGGTGTACACGGTTGGTAAACTGCGTGCGGAATGGTTCATGAACTATTCAGGTTGGAAACGCTTAGCGGATTACAACATGGCAGGGGAAGATAACTTTGCGTATGCTACACCGTACGGTATGCCATCCTGGGCGACGGTGAATGCCCGCGTTAATTACAATTTCTCGCGTCGGTTGTCGTTGCAAGTAGCTTGTGAAAACATCCTGGATCAGAATTATCGAAATTATGCTTCGAACATCTCTGCACCGGGACGTAATTTCATCGTTACGCTGAGGGGAAATTTTTAACCGAAAAGTATAGCGGAAAAAGGCGAGGGGAGACCCTCGTTTTTTTTTGAATAAAACTAATCATTCCAACAACTAGGTGCAACAACTGGGTGCTGTTCCCTGAGTCCGCCGAGGCGGATCGAAGGAAGCACCCTGTTGTTTATTAGCTTAATCCGAAATCGCTAGGATATTGCAAGGAATATGAGTTAAATATCTATTTTTTGCTTTTTAAAATAGCAATAAAATATTATTTTTGCTTTCAATAATAGCAAAATGGAAAGGTTAGTAGGAAAATCAGCACGCAAAATAAACGAGGTGTCCATGGCATTTAAGCGTTATTTATACGATGAAATCAATACATCCAACCGATTAACGGCCATAAAAGGAGCACGAGGAACTGGAAAAACCACCTTATTGCTGCAACTGGCCAAGGCGTACCAGTCGGATGAGGTGCTATATGTGGCGTTGGATGATTTATTTTTTTCTGAAAACACCTTATACGGTTTGGCTGAAAAATTCAACCAAATAGGAGGTAAGCTCATGCTAATCGATGAAGTTCATAAATATCCGAATTGGTCGCGTGAACTAAAATTAATCTATGACGATTTCCTTGATTTAAAAGTCATCTTTACCTCTTCATCCCTATTGGATATCTATAGAGGAGAGTCTGATTTAAGTAGAAGAGCAGTAACGTATACGTTGGCTGAGCTATCCTTTAGAGAGTATTTGATGTTGTATGAAAAAATCGAATTGCCTGTTTTAAGCCTTCAAGAAATTTTAAATAACCATACATCAATTAGCTTAGAATTTTTGAAGCAAATTACCCCGCTTAAACATTTTTCCAAGTATTTGAAAGTTGGTAATTACCCGTATTTCGAACACAATGAGGAAGAATATTTTCAAAGACTTAGAAATACGGTCAATCTAATTCTGGAGGTCGATCTCCAGACGACTGAAAATTTGGATTTTCAAACGCTCGCCAAATTGAAACGCTTACTGTTTGTTATCGCATCAAATGTTCCGTTTACGCCCAATATCCAAAAGATTAGTGACACGATACAGTTGAATAGAAATGCGCTTGTTCGTTCGTTGCAATTGCTCGATAGAGCTGCGTTAATTCGTATGATTTACAAGCAAACAAGAAGTATTAGCTTGTTAAATAAACCCGATAAACTTTGGATGCATAATACCAATTTGATGTTTGCAATCAGTGGAGATCATGTTGAAATAGGGACCGTTAGAGAAACGTTTTTTATGCAAAACTTAGCCCATAACCATAGGCTATCATTGCCTGACAAAGGCGATGTTTTGGTGGATAATACCTTCCTCTTTGAAATTGGCGGAAAAAATAAAACGAAAAAACAAATTGCGCATTTGGAACATGCCTTTGTTGTACATGATGACATTGAAATTGGGTTTCAAAACAGCATTCCTTTATGGCTTTTCGGTTTTCTTTATTGATAACCGTGTGCAATAGCTGTGTGCAACAACTGAGTGCAACAACCGGGTGCGGAATTAATTCCGCACCCGGTTGTTGATGCGCTTAATCCTAAATCGCTTGATTTTTCGTAGGATTTTTAGTGGAAATACCCCTCCATAAATGGGTAAAATGAATAATTTGGGTTATTTTAGCGCATACAATTTGTAACCTACGTGCCATGAAAGCTTTGCTATGTTTGTTCCTCCTATGTGTTAGTTTCCTAAGTTTCTCCCAAATCCCCAACTACGTTCCCTCCAACGGCCTCGTAGGCTGGTGGCCTTTCACCGGAAATGCCAACGATCTGAGCGGGTTTGGAAACAACGGAACGGTTAATGGAGCAACGCTTACCACTGACCGCTTTGGAAACGCGAACCAGGCATATAATTTTGGAGCTTCCCACCAAGGGATAAAAGTAAATCAAAATGTTTTCGGCATTCCAACAGGAAATTTGAGCTTCACCGTTTCAATTTGGCATTTAAGAAATCCTTCTATTAACTCAAGTATGGAATTAATATCGAATCGTTTCAATTTAAATGACCAATACAACTTTAGGTTAATTTTAGCCAATGGTGGTGGTATCAATTATAATTTTGCGACCTACAATAATCCCCCTAATTTGTCAAGTGTTTTATCTGGGTTATCCATTTCCCCAAATTGGGAACAGATTGCAATAGTTGGTGATTTAGTTAATAACCAAATGCGAATGTACAGAAATGGTGTATTGATTGGAACAACTAACTCAATGCAGAATCCAAATTTAACCACGCCACTGTCTATTGGATATGTTAATAGCATTGATCCATTTTTTCAAGGTAAACTCGACGACATAGGAATCTGGAACCGTGCCCTAAACCAACAAGAAGTTACGGCCTTGTACAACGCATCCGCGGGAACCGTTTCGGCGCTGAACTGCGGTAGCTTCACCCAATCCGGGAATTTATTCAGCGGTCAAGCGGCATCTAACGTCAGTGTTTCCGTACCCTACACCGGAGGAAACGGAGGTTTTTATGCCGGACAAGCGATCGCTTCTACGGGAGTAACGGGACTCACCGCAACCCGCACCTCGGGCACCTTGGCCAATGGCAACGGAACCGTGAGTTACACCGTTACTGGTACCCCTTCTGGGGCAGGAAATGCCACCTTTGCGGTTTCCTTGGGCGGACAATCCTGCAATTTGGTGCTGCCCGTTACCACGCTTTCTTCGCAATACGCCGCCAACAGCGTGTTCTGCGCCAACGGACCTACCGCGATTGTGGACGTCACCAACCCCACCACGGGAAAAACCTGGATGGACCGTAACCTTGGCGCAAGCCAAGTGGCTGCCTCTAGCACTGACCAAAACGCCTATGGGGATTTGTACCAATGGGGAAGACGAGCCGACGGTCACCAGTGCCGCACTTCACCCACCACCGCTACCTTAAGTTCGGTGGATCAGCCTGCTCACGGCAACTTCATTCTTGCACCCAATGCACCCAACGACTGGCGAAGCCCGCAAAACACCAATCTTTGGCAAGGCGTAAATGGGGTGAATAATCCCTGTCCAACAGGGTATCGGGTTCCTACAGATTCTGAACTGAATAACGAGCGATTAAGTTGGGGTACAAACAACATAAGCGGGGCTTTTGCATCGCTGCTTAAGTGGACTGTAGCGGGATCTCGGGTCGCGCCAGGAGCAAATTTCGTTGCTGTTTCATCTGAGGGGTATTATTGGACGTCGAGTATTTCTGGATCCTTAAGTAATGTAATGTGGATTCAAAATAATTCTAATATGTATTCAGATATGCGGGCAGATGCATTATCCCTCCGCTGCATTAAAGAATCGGTAGGTAGTGTTGGTTCCATCAATTGCAACGGAACAACCCAAACGGGTAATGTATTCGTCAATCAAGCCGCTTCAAATGTGAGTGTTAGCGTTCCTTACACGGGCGGAAACGGAGGTGTTTACAACGCCCAAACGCTGTCATCTACAGGTGTGACTGGTCTAACTGCTACCCTTGCTGCAGGGACGTTAGCCAATGGAGCTGGCTCATTGACGTATACAATAACAGGCACCCCAACTACTAGTGGAATGGCCAGTTTTGCTATTACCATCGGAGGACAATCATGTACCTTGAACCTTGTAGTATATGGCGTGCAGCCGTCTTACCCAGTAGGTACCGTAAACTGTAACGGGAATGCAACTATTGTAAACGACGTCACCAATCCCACTACCGGTAAAACCTGGATGGACCGAAACCTCGGCTCCAGCCAAGTGGCGACTTCCAGCACCGACCAAAATGCGTACGGGGATCTGTACCAGTGGGGCAGACGAGCCGACGGCCACCAATGTCGTACTTCACCCACTACAGCTACTTTAAGTTCGGTGGATCAGCCTGCACACGGCAACTTCATTCTTGCACCCAATGCACCCAACGACTGGCGAAGCCCGCAAAACACCAATCTTTGGCAAGGCGTAAATGGGGTGAATAATCCATGTCCAAGCGGGTATAGAGTGCCTACTGAAACAGAAATCAACAACGAGCGATTGAGTTGGGGTAGTAACAACGGCACTGGGGCATTTGCCTCCCTGCTTAAATGGACTGTGGCTGGCTTCCGCAACGGCAGCGGTGGATCGCTCATCGCTGTCGGCGCGGACGGCAACTATTGGAGTAGCACGGTAAGTGGAACGAACTCACTCAACTTGGCCTTCACCAGCAGCAATTCCTTCATGTTCGACACCTACCGAGCGCACGGATTGGCTGTCCGCTGCATTAAAGAATCGTCAGGCAGCGTAGGCGCCATCAACTGCAACGGAACCACCCAAAGCGGTACCTTGTACAACAACCAACCTGCAAGCAACGTAACGGCCAGCGTACCTTATACGGGAGGAAACGGAGGTTTTTACCCCGCACAAAGCATTGCATCTACCGGCGTTACTGGCCTTACGGCTACTATTTCGCAAGGCTTGTTCGCGAACGGTGCTGGCACCTTAACCTTTACCATCAACGGTACCCCAAGCGCTGTGGGCACAGCCACCTTTGCCTTAAACCTTGGAGGTCAATCGTGTTCGTTTACGGTGACGGTTGGGAATTTAGCAACCCAATACCCCGCCAACAGCGTGTTCTGTGCTAACGGCCCCACTGCGATTGTTGACGTCACCAACCCCACTACGGGCAAAACCTGGATGGACCGTAACCTTGGCGCCAGCCAAGTGGCTACGTCCAGCACCGACCAAAATGCCTACGGGGATCTTTACCAGTGGGGAAGACGAGCCGATGGCCACCAATGCCGTACTTCGGCCACCACCGCAACCTTAAGTTCGGTAGACCAACCCGCCCATGGTAATTTCATTCTTGCAACTAGTGCTCCATACGATTGGCGTAATCCGCAAAATACTAATCTTTGGCAAGGCGTAAACGGGGTGAATAATCCGTGTCCGAGCGGGTATCGGGTGCCCACTGAAACGGAACTCAACAACGAGCGCTTGAGTTGGGGGCAAAATAACTACTTAGGTGCATTTGCTTCCCCGCTCAAATGGACCTCGACGGGCTGGCGCAGCGACAGCAATGGGTCGCTCACCAGTGTCGGCACGGACGGCAGCTATTGGAGTAGCACGGTAGGTGGAGCGAACTCACGCAACTTGAACTTCGCCAGCAGCGGTGCCGCCATGTACGACAGCTACCGAGCGGTCGGCTTAACGGTCCGTTGCCTGAAGAACTAGCCCTGACTGCGAAGCACGTCATGGGTTAGGGGAAGGAGATTTATTTACCCGAGATTATCCTGACTGCGAAGCACGTCAGGGGCCATCTCGGCTAGCTTTTATACAGCGTATTGAGTGAAAAAAGCTGGCCTCGTCCGCATGGGTGGACATTCCTCCTACGTCGGAACACTCGGCTAGCTTTTTTCGGCGACCTGTAATTTTTTTTTTTTTTTCATGAAGCGTAACGAGTGGAATGTATGAATTCAATATATTTGTGTGTCTTAAAATTTATTTAGGACGCTATTGACCTAATTACCAACCAGTTTACATAAGTTTATGAAAATTAACCTGTTACCCGTTCTACTCATCAGCGGAAGTTTTTTTGCGCAAGATAGAACAACAGCATCGGGTGGCGACGCAAACAGTGCTTCTGGATCTATTTCATACAGCGTTGGATTAATCGATTACATTGAAATTTCAGGAATGAATGGATCAGTGTATCAAGGAGTTCAACAACCCTATGAATTGTTTTCCGTTGGAATACCTGAATGGGGACAAAACTTTACCATTACTGCTTTTCCGAATCCTGTGACCCACCAATTGACGCTTATATTTGAAGAAGAACCTGACCCAAAAACGCATTTTGACTTCATTGATGAAACAGGAAGACTTGTGCTTTCGGGCGATATTACTTCCAAAACCACAACCATAGAACTTGGTTCTTTGGCTGTTGCCACATACTTTTTAAACATAACATCATCCGAACGTGTAATAAGCAGGTATAAAATCATTAAAAACCATTAACCTGTTAACCATGAAAAAAATTATTTTATTTGCACTATCCTTTTGGCTCGTGAGTATCACATTTGCTCAAGCCCCACAAAAAATGTCATACCAAGCGGTAATCCGAAATGCAACTAATGCATTGGTTACCAATACTTCAGTTGGAATGCGTGTGAGTATTTTACAAGGATCCGCCTCAGGAACTGCCGTATATGTTGAAACACAAACAGCTATCACAAATGCCAATGGTTTGGTATCCGTTAAAATTGGTGAAGGAACTCCTGTTTCTGGTTCGATGGCATCGATTGATTGGTCTGTTGGTCCCTATTTTATAAAATCTGAAACCGATCTTACCGGTGGTTCTAATTACACCCTAGTTGGTTCTACAGAATTATTAAGCGTTCCATATGCCCTTTATTCAGAGAACAGTGGAACCCCTGGACCTCAAGGCCCACAAGGTATCCCGGGCGTTGCAGGGCCGCAAGGGCCGCAAGGTGACCCAGGTGTTGCAGGACCTCAAGGTTCTCAAGGAGTACCAGGTCCAGCGGGAACGAATGGCACGAACGGAATCAACGGATTAAACGCAGCAACCCTCACAACGGTGGAGCCTGCTGGAGCAAATTGTGCAACAGGCGGTGTAAAATTGGAATTTGGTCCTGACGTAAACGGAAACGGTTTGTTAGATGCCGGAGAAATTGTTCCAGCACTTACAAAATATATCTGCAATGGGGCGGTTGGGGCACAAGGAATTCAGGGAATTCAGGGAGCAACAGGCGCAACCGGCGCTACAGGATTGACTGGTCCGCAAGGCCCACAGGGGGCTACCGGCTTGACCGGAGCAGCTGGTGCTACTGGAGCCACTGGTCCGCAAGGTCCAATTGGTTTGACCGGTCCAGCAGGAACCAATGGAACCAATGGAACCAATGGAACTGCTGTCCTTAACGGAATTACCAATCCCGTTGCAGGAATAGGCGTTAATGGTGACTTTTACATCAATACGGCCACCAACACCTTATTTGGCCCTAAAGCCAACGGTACTTGGCCAGCAGGTGTTTCCTTGGTTGGACCTCAAGGAATTCAGGGAGCAACAGGCGCAACCGGCGCTACAGGATTGACTGGTCCGCAAGGTTCAACAGGATTAACAGGTGCAACCGGCCCTCAAGGTGTGGCTGGCGCAGTAGGTCCTCAGGGAATTCAAGGGGTGGCAGGTCCAGCAGGAGCGAACGGAACCAATGGAACCAATGGAACCAATGGAAATGCTGTCCTTAACGGAATTACGAATCCCGCTGCTGTAACAGGAGTAAATGGAGACTTTTACATTAATACAGCTACAAATACACTATTTGGCCCTAAAGCCAACGGCACATGGCCCGCAGGTGTTTCCTTGGTTGGGCCACAAGGTATTCAGGGAATTCAGGGTGTTGTTGGACCGACTGGAGCAACAGGATTGACTGGCGCAGCTGGTCCTCAAGGCCCGACAGGTTTACTTACGAGCGGTTCCCTTGCTGGAAATACTCCGTATTGGAACGGATCGCAATGGGTGGTGAATAACAGCAATATCCATAACAACGGAAGCGGTGTGGGCATTGGCACAGCAGCGCCTGATGCCTCAGCCAAAGTGGATATTTCGAGCAGTACCCAAGGCTTTCTGCCTCCGCGCATGACCACCGTACAGCGCAACGCGATTGCTTCACCAGCTGTTGGTTTAACTATTTACAACACCACAGTCAATTGCCTGCAATGGTGGAATGGTACTGTTTGGTACGACGGATGTGGTAATAACGCTCCTCCCGCCGCTGCACTTTCCACGATTAACTGCGCTGGTGCCACCACCACAGGAACGCTCACGAGCGGCACTGCGGCCAACGGCGTGAGTACTGCCATCTCTTACACGGGTGGGAATGCGGGCACGTACAGCGCACAAAACGTTGCTTCCACGGGTGTTACAGGTCTCTCCGCTTCCTTAGCTGCAGGCACCTTGGCCAACGGCAACGGCAGTGTGACCTATACCATCACAGGCACCCCTGCAAGTGCAGGAACGGCGAGCTTTGCCATTACCATAGGAGGTCAAAGCTGTAGCTTTACGGTGAATGTAGCAGCTGCCCAACCTCAATACCCTGCCAACAGCGTATTCTGTGCGGCAGGAGCCACCGCCATTGTGGACGTCACCAACCCCACTACGGGTCTTATCTGGATGGACCGTAACCTCGGTGCAAGCCAAGTGGCTACCTCTAGCACCGACCAAAATGCCTACGGGGATCTTTACCAATGGGGCAGACGAGCCGACGGTCACCAGTGTCGGACTTCACCCACTACAGCAACCTTAAGTTCGGTGGACCAACCCGCCCACGGTAACTTCATTCTTGCTCCCAATAACCCTTTCGATTGGCGTAGTCCGCAAAACACCAACCTTTGGCAAGGCGTCAATGGGGTGAATAACCCGTGTCCGAGCGGGTATCGCATACCCACCGAAACGGAACTTAACAACGAGCGCTTGAGTTGGAGCAGTAACAACGGCAGTGGGGCATTTGCCGCTCCCCTCAAATGGACCATGGCGGGCTACCGCGGCTACAGCGATGGATCGCTTGGCAATGTCGGCGCGTACGGCTACTGTTGGAGTAGCACGGTAAGTGGGACGGGCTCACGCTACTTGGGCTTCAACAGCAGCAGTGCCGGCATGTACGGCACCAGCCGAGCGAACGGCTTGGCGGTCCGTTGCCTGAAGAATTAATGGAAGGGAATGCGGGAAGGAGATTTATTAACCCGAGATTGCCTTGACTGCGAAGCACGTCAGGGCCATTCCTTGAAATTCCTGAGTGCAATGAAGCAACGCGAAATGGAAACGAAGGTTGTAAGGATGGTCTCGGGCCCTAAGCCGCCTACCATAGCATAGCGTAGGTGGACGGCTTGGTATTTTGGTTAAAAATAGAGTGT
>Ga0194126_10005719_pt1 | contig 18161 bp, 21 predicted proteins | sample TA2KigC150mmetaG_FD_148641 | JGI IMG/M metagenome (GOLD analysis project Ga0194126, IMG submission 148641) | Freshwater microbial communities from Lake Tanganyika, Tanzania - TA2015035 Kigoma Deep Cast 150m | ecosystem: Environmental > Aquatic > Freshwater > Lake | place: Tanzania: Lake... | reverse complement strand
CTCGGCTACAAACAGCGCCTGGCGCTGGCCTGCGCGGTGATCCACGAGCCGGCGGTGCTGTTCCTGGACGAGCCGACCTCGGGGGTCGATCCGCTTACCCGGCGGGAATTCTGGAACCACATCAATGGCTTGGTTCGCAAGGGCGTGACCGTGCTGGTGACCACGCATTTCATGGACGAGGCCGAATACTGCGACCGTGTCGCCCTGATGTATCAGGCCCGGGTGATCGCGCTGGACACCCCCGACGCCCTCAAGCGCAACGCCGCTGTCGCCGGATGCGAAACGCCGTCGATGGAGCAGGCGTTCATTCATCTGATTGAAGCCGTGGATGCCGGTCAGGCCGGCCTGCCCGCGCGGACAGCGGCATGAGCGGCTTGGCGCGCGTCCCCGCCCTGAGCCCGCGCCGGGTTCTGGCGCTGGCCTGGAAGGAGTCGCTACAGGTCGTGCGTGACCCCTCGGTGATCCTGATCGCCTTCGTGCTGCCGGTGGTGATGCTGTTCCTGTTCGCCTATGCCGTATCGCTGGACATCAAATCCGTGCATATCGGCGTGGTGCTGGAGTCGGATGGCGCCGAGGCCCAATCCCTGGCGGCCGGCTTCGCGGCCACCCGCTATTTCGTGGTGCATCCCGCCCGCCACCGGCGGGAAGTCGAGGAGGACCTGGTAGGCGGCCGTCTGCGCGGCTTTGTCGTCATTCCGGCGGATTTCGAACGTCGGCTGGCCTCATCCCTGCCGCGCCCATTGATCCAGGTCGTGACCGATGCCACCCAGCCCAACACCGCCAATTTCGTCGCCAGTTATGCCCAAGGCGTCCTGGCCGGCTGGCTGGCCGCGCGGCCTGCGGTCGTGTTACCGGCGTTGTCGCTGGAGCCCCGCTTCTGGTTCAATCCGGAAATCGAGAGCCACCGCTTTCTGGTGCCGGGGGCCATTGCCGTGGTCATGACCATCATCGGCACCCTGCTGACCGCCCTGGTTGTCGCCCGCGAGTGGGAGCGCGGCGCCATGGAGGCGATTCTTTCCACCCCGGCGACGGTGGGCGACATCATCGCCGGCAAGTTGTTGCCCTATATTGTGCTGGGGCTGGCGGCCAGCCTGTTGTCGGCGTTGCTGGCGGTCAGCGTGTTCGGCGTGCCCCTGCGCGGATCGTGGTTGGCGCTGATCATCCTGTCACTGGCCTTCCTGTTTCCGGCGCTGGGTCAGGGCCTGCTGATCTCGACCCTGGCTCGCAACCAGTTCATCGCCTCGCAACTGGCGATGTTTTCCGGGTTCCTCCCGGCTTTCCTGTTGTCGGGCTTCCTGTTCGAGATCGGTTCCATGCCGGCGCCGGTGCGCGTCATCACCCATATCATTCCCGCGCGCTACTTCGTGAGTTCCCTCCAGACCGTGTTTCTCGCCGGCGATGTCTGGCCGCTGCTGCTGCCCAACATCGGGGCGATGCTGGTCATCGGCAGTCTGTTGTTCGGGCTGGTGCGTCTCAAGACCCGCAAGTCGCTGGATGTATGAGAATGGGGAAGGGGACAGGGACAGTGGTTGGTTGTTAGTGGTTAGTGGACAGGGTCGGAGGGTAGTGAGGTGATTTCCGTAAATCAACTTCATGGTAGGGTGCATAAGGCCCGCCGCATCCACCCATCCGGCATGTGGGATGCCGGATTCGGTGGATGCGCCGCGCTTATCCACCCTACGGTGCTGTCTACCATCTTCTGCATTGACGTGTGTCGGGGGAGAGATAACAGATGAATTTGCTGTCGCCGCGTCTGCGGGCGCAAATCGTCAAGGAGCTGCTGAGCATCCTGCGCGATCCCAAGAGCCGCTATCTGTTGGTGGTTCCGCCCATTCTCCAGTTGCTGATCTTCTCCTTCGCCGCCACCCTGGAGCTCCAACACGTCGAGATCGGCCTCTATAACCGGGATGCGGGGCGCTGGGGCTACGAACTGGCGGCGCGGGTCGGCGCCTCCCGCTTCGTGCGGCGGGTCGTCCCCGCGCGGGACGAGAACGCGGTGCGCGACCTGATCGACCGGCGCGAAGTCCTGGCCGTCCTGGTGATCCCTGAAACCCTGTCCCGCGACATCGCCGCGCGGCGGCCGGCCACGGTGCAGGTCATCCTGGACGGGCGGCGCGCCAACGGCGGGCAGGTCCTGCTGGGTTACCTGAACGCCATTGTCGGCGACCTGAACGGCGAGAGACCCGGCCCGGGCGGCGGCCGCGAACTGACAGCGGTCCGCCACGGGTTCAATCCCAATCTCGACTACCAGTGGTTCATCGTGCCGAGTCTGGGGGGTGTGCTGGTGATGTTCATCACCCTGGCGGTGACGGCGCTGTCCATCGCCCGGGAGCGCGAGCTGGGCACCTTCGACCAGTTGCTGGTCTCGCCCTGTACGCCAACGGAGATCATCATCGCCAAGATCGTCCCGGCCATGCTGCTCGGCCTGGTCATGGAAGGGGTCATGGGCGCCGCGGCCATCCTGCCCTACGGCATTCCCTTCACCGGTTCCTACTTGCTGCTGTGCGCCAGTCTGTTGCTGTTCACCCTTTCGATCGTCGGCATCGGGCTGATGATCTCCTCGATCTGCGCGACTCAGCAGCAAGCCATTCTTGGCACTTTTGCCATCGGCGTGCCGGCCGTCCTGATGTCGGGCTTCGCCACCCCGGTCGAGAACATGCCGCAATTCCTGCAATGGCTGGCCGAGGGTATCCCGCTCAAGCATTACCTCATCATCGTGCAGGGCAGTTTTCTCAAGGCCATGCCGGCGGAGGAAGTCTTCCGCCACGCCTGGCCCATGGCCATCATCGCCCTCGTCACCCTCTCGGTGGCCACGGTGTTCGTGCGCGGCAAGCTTGAGTGAGGGGAGGACTTTGTTGAGCTTACCCCCCTCATTTCAGCACTCCTAAACAGAATGAATGAGGAGGTTCAAGCGAGCATGATCATTGGGCGATGCCCGGCGCGCCTGATTACAATGCGCCTTCTGGCATTACGAGAGTCAGGCTTTCGGTTTGTCTAGTCTTCGTCCTCGCTGATCAGGCTCATGGTCTCACCACCCGCATCGGCATCGGAGCCACTGTCGGATAGCTTGATCATCAATCGGACTTCGTTTTGCGAATCCGCCGCGCGCAGGGCTTCTTCCATCGAAATCTTCCCCGCCTTATAGAGATCGAACAGGCATTGATCGAAGGTCTGCATACCCTGTTCGCGGGAATGTTTCATCAGGTCCTTGAGCTTGTGCACTTCGCCCTTGCGGATCAGGTCCGCGGCGCGCGGCGTGTTGATCAGGATTTCGATCGCGGGGTGGCGGCCCTTGCCGTCCACGTTCCGAATCAACTGCTGGGCGATGATGGCACGAAGGTTCAGCGATAAATCCATGAACAATTGGGGGTGCATTTCTTCCGGGAAAAAATGCAGGATGCGGTCGATGGTCTGGTTGGCGTTGTTGGCGTGTAGCGTGCTCAGGCACAAATGCCCGGTTTCGGCGAAGGTGATGGCTTGCTGCATGGTCTCGCGGGTGCGGATTTCCCCGATCAGGATCACGTCCGGCGCCTGCCGCAGCGTATTTTTCAGCGCCACCTCATAAGAGTCGGTGTCGATGCCGACCTCGCGCTGGCTGATGATGCAGCCGGCATGGGGATGGATGTATTCCAGCGGGTCCTCGATGGTGATGATGTGGCCAGTGGAATTTTCGTTGCGATGACGGATCAGCGAAGCCAGCGAAGTCGACTTGCCCGTGCCGGTGCCGCCGACGAAGAGAATCAACCCGCGCTTGTTCATCACCAGTTCCGCGAGGATTGGCGGCAGGGTCAGTTCCCGCCAGGTCGGTACGTTGGTCTGGATGCGGCGCAGCACCATGGCCGCACTGTCCCGCTGCATAAAGGCGCTGACGCGGAAGCGCCCCAGATCGCCAGCCTCGATCGCGAACTGGCATTCGTGGGTTTTCTCGAATTCCGCCCGCTGATCGGCATTCATGATGCTGGTCACCACCTGGTAAGCCTGTTCCTTGGTCAGCTTGTTCCGGGTGATGGGCTGTAGCTGACCATTCGCCTTGATGCTGGGCTCCTTGTCCGCCGTGATGAACAGGTCCGAGCCCTGGTTGCGGGTCATGATTTCCAGGAGGGCATTGAAATGCGAGGGATTTTCGCTCATGGCTTAAAAGGCGGCCTTGTTGGCGGATTTGGTGCGGGCCATCTCGCGGGTGACCAGCCCGCGTTCCACCAGTTCCTGCAAGTGCTGGTCGAGTGTCTGCATGCCGTCGCGGCGGCCGGTCTGGATGGCCGAGTACATCTGCGCCACCTTATCCTCCCGGATCAGATTGCGGATGGCGGGGGTGCCGACCATGATCTCCCAGGCCGCCGTGCGGCCGCCGCCGACTTTCTTGAGCAGGGCTTGCGAGATGACCGCTTGCAGAGACTCCGACAGCATCGAGCGGATCACGCCTTTCTCGGCGGCTGGGAAGACGTCGATGATGCGGTCGATGGTCTTGGGAGCCGAACTGGTATGCAGCGTGCCAAAGACCAGGTGCCCGGTTTCCGCCGCCGTAAGCGCCAGGCGGATGGTTTCGAGGTCACGCATTTCACCGACCAGGATGACATCCGGATCCTCGCGCAACGCCGAACGCAGGGCTTCGTTGAAGCCCAGGGTGTCGCGATGGACCTCACGCTGGTTGATGAGCGACTTCTTGCTCTCATGCACGAACTCGATGGGATCCTCGATGGTCAGGATATGGGCATAATCGTTGGAATTCACATAATCGACCATCGCCGCCAGCGTGGTCGATTTGCCTGAGCCAGTCGGGCCGGTGACCAGGATCAAACCCCGCGGATGTCGGGTGACATCCTGGAAGAATTTGGGGCAGCCAAGGTCTTCCAGGCTCAGGATTTTCGAGGGAATGGTGCGGAAAACCGCCGCCGCGCCCCGATTTTGATTGAAGGCATTCACGCGGAAACGCGCGATCCCCGGCAATTCGAAGGAGAAATCGCATTCCAGAAACTCCTCGTAATCCCGCCGCTGCTTGTCATTCATGATGTCGTAGACCAGCGTATGGACCTCCTTGGTGTCCAGCGGCGGCACGTTGATGCGGCGAATATCACCGTCCACCCGGATCATGGGCGGCAAACCCGCCGACAGGTGCATGTCGGAGGCTTTATTCTTGTAGGAAAAGGCGAGTAATTCGGTAATATCCATCGCGGTCGTTTGCAACAGCCGGTCTCTGGCCGTGAAGCCGGGAGTATAGAACAGAACTCGTTGGCGCGGGTCCGGGTGGCATCGCCGCTTGAAGCGGATCAGACCCTCATCGATCCATCGCCGCCGGGCTCACGACGTTTTGTCGCTACTATTCCAAAGCCTCGGGGGCTGGGCGGAGCAAAACTTACACGCTAGCCGCAATTCTCATTGTGGCTAAGCGTTGCCGTACCTGGGTTTTCCCGCGGGGATGCTCCGAGGCGTAGATACCGGAATAAGCCTGTCCTGAGCGGAGCCGAAGGGCCCCTTCGAGTTCCAGCGAGAAGGGGCGTTTCCGGCGCCACCGCCCGATTCCGCCGGAAACACCCGCCCTTCACACCCTTCGACTTCGTTCGGGGCTATCCACCAGGGTGAAAGAATCAGACCGAGGGCCAACATCTTAATTGCCCAAAGGTTCCTACCCTCACCCCTAACCCCTCTCCCTCTCCACCAGGGTGAAAGAATCAGACCGAGGGCCAACATCTTGATTGTCCAAAGGTTCCTACCCTCACCCCTAACCCCTCTCCCTCCTGGAGAGGGGAATAAAATCAACAGCTTGCTTGTGTGTAGATAGTCTTGCTCCTGTGAGAGGGGATCGAAAGCAATGCCTTGCTGGTGTGCGGATAGTCATGCCCGGCGGAAGAGCGACCAACCTGCGCTGACTCGCACCGGATCATTCCCGGGAACCCGGTTCCTGGGTAGGGTGTTGATCCTGATTTGCTCGTTTACCCATGCCCCTCACTGCGGACCGGCGCCGCCCCCGATGATCTCCTTGCGGTATTTATGGGCCAGGAAACCCACCGCCAGGCCGAGGCTGAAGATGAACAGCGGGCGCCGGATCAGACGGCCCAGAAAACCCCGCCCGGCATTCGTGCCTGCCGCCGCGGCGGCGGACCCCATGGCCATCATGCCCGGATGCCGGGGCATTTCGGCCATCATCGGGCGGGCGCCCTGGTGCATTTGCTCCATCATGCCGGGGTGACGTGGCATGTTGGGCATCATGTGGCCGCCTTGCATCATCTCGCCCGAGCCGCCGTGATGCGCCATGCCCGCGCCCGACCCGTGGCCGGCATGGGCGTGATGCGCCATGGAGGAAGCCGCCTGCCCGCCGTGGGCATGATGCGACATCGATTCCCCCATCCCGCCGCCCCCGTGACCGGCATGGGCGTGATGCGAAGCGGATTTTGCGGTTGTTGTACCGTGTACATGTGCCATGGTGATACCGCCTCATAATCAAGTGGCATGAGGGTCGCGCCGGGGTCGCCCAACCTGACGGCTGGCCGACTTGAGCCGAAGTGACCGAATGGACGCCACTTTACGCCCCCCGGCGTCGAGGGCAAATGCGCTGGCCATCGTCTTTCGGGGCGAACTCGGCGGGAGAAAAGACAACAACTCATCAAGACCCCGGCGAATCACCCCCTTCGCGCAAGTGGCTACGCAGCGCGCAACATCCTGATTATGTGACCTTTTGTGGTGCTAACGGGTAAAAAGCCGGAAAGGATGTAGAATTTTCAGATTCGCCCATCAACTCCCTCTCCGCCTCTGGGGGTTGGGGTGAGGGGATTTCAAATGAACCTTGACCTGCTCATTTATCCACGGCGCGGCTTGACCCGATGGAAGTCGCCCATCCGGCGCGAGCCACGCGTTGCCGTGGACGGCCTAGACGCGCGCGGGGCAGTCCGGCCACGCGCCAGGACGCGGATGGATTCACGGCGGGCCACCGCAACCACGTGTTCGAAAGCAAGGAGGATGTCATGAGCCAGTCAACAGAGACCCAACCCAGGACGGAACCGCCCGTCAAGGGATCGTTCCATGCCGCGATGAAACGCCTCCTCGGACTGACCTTCGCGCTGGCGGGCATCGGCCTGATCCTCTGGCTGGACAACTGGTTCATGGCCCATGCCGACATGCCCGACCTCGGCCAGAACATGAGCTATGGCCTGCTGTTCCTGGTCGGGATTCTGACCAGCTTTCACTGCGTCGGCATGTGCGGGCCGCTCATCGTCGGCTATACCGCCAACGAGGCGACCCAGGGCGTCAAGTCGCATTTCTCGCACCTGCAGTACGGCATTGGCAAGACGGCGTCCTATACCGCCATCGGCGCGGTCTGCGGCGCCTTTGGCTCCATCCTCGCCTTCACCCCGCAAACGCAAGGCCTGGTGGGGATTGCCGCCGGCGTCTTCCTGATCCTGTTCGGCCTGCACATGCTGAACGCCTTCGTCGGGCTGCGCCACTTCTACATCAAGCCCCCCCTCTTCCTGACCCGCCTGGTCGGCCGGGGTTACCGCAAGCACCGCAATCCGCTGGTGATCGGGCTACTGAATGGGCTCATGATCATCTGCGGCCCCTTGCAGGCCATGTATGTCATGGCGGCCGGCAGCGGGAACTGGGTCGAGGGCGCCCGCATCATGTTCTTCTTCGGGCTGGGCACGCTGCCGCTGCTGATGGGCTTCGGCTTTCTGACCAGCATGGTGTCCGCCAATCTGACGCCCAAACTGCTCAAGGCCTCGGGGGTGATCGTCATCGTACTGGGGGCCATCATGCTGAACCGGGGCATGGCGCTGGCGGGCTCGGGCTGGGATTTCAATACGGTGATGGCGCGGGTGTCCAACTATCTCACGCCCGGGGCGCCGGAGACGCCGCTGTGCGATCTTGAGCAAACCATCCGCATGGAGATCGTCGCGGGCAAGTTCGTACCCAATCAGTTCGTACTGAAGAAAGGCATCCCGGTCAAATGGATCATCGATGGCAAGGAACTGAACAAATGCAACCAGAGCCTCGTGGTGCCCTCGTATGACCTGAAGTTCGACGTCCATCCCGGCTTGCAGACCATCGAATTCACCCCGAAAGAAGCCGGCGCCATCTCCTGGAGTTGCTGGATGGGCATGATCCCCGGCAGCTTCCTGGTGGTGGATGAACCCGTCGCCGGTGAGGCCGATCAACGCCCCTTCTACCTGCGCTGGGGGGATGATCTCGACCGCCTGATCGCCCTCTGGGTGAGTCAGGGCGACCGCATAGTGGCCTGGGTCCGGGGTCTGGGGGAGGCGGGGGATAGGTAGTGAGGAGTGCCGCTTGGCGCCTCAAGACCGGCCGCATGCGGGTCGTCAAGGACACGGCGGTCCGCAAACGGGGTAATCTTTAGGGCCGGAATTTTCAGGACCCGACGACATGCACCGAACCCTAGCCCCGCTGCTGGACGCCGCCAACTCGATTCTTCTCGGCCACCGCGCCCAAGTCCGGCTGGCGGTCTGCTGCCTGCTGGCGCGCGGCCACCTGCTGATCGAGGACCTGCCCGGCGTCGGCAAGACCCTGCTGGCCCACGCCCTGGCGCATCTCCTCGGCCTGGACTACCAGCGCATCCAGTTCACCAGCGACTTGCTGCCCGCCGACATCCTGGGCGCGTCCATCTACGAGACCGCGACCGGCGCCTTCCGCTTCCAGTCGGGGCCGATCTTTCATCAACTCATCCTCGCCGACGAGATCAACCGCGCCACTCCCAGGGCCCAGAGCGCCCTGTTGGAAGCCAAGGAGGAACGCCACGTCACGGTCGAGGGCCGGACCCGCCGGCTGCCGGAACCCTTCTTCGTCATCGCCACCCAAAACCCCCAGCACCAGGTCGGCACCTTCCCGCTGCCCGAATCCCAGCTCGACCGTTTCCTGATGCGGCTGGAACTCGGCTACCCGGACCCGCTCTCGGAACGGGCGCTGCTGGCCGGCGCCGATCGGCACCTCATGCTGCAACAACTGGCGCCCTGTCTGGCCCCGGACGCCTTTCTCGTCCTGCAGGCCGAGGCCAGCCGGGTCCATGTGGCCGATGCCCTGCTGGATTACCTGCAAGCCTGGATTACCTGCAAGCCTTGATCGCCTTCAGCCGTGAAGCGGGCGAATACGAATGGGGACTGTCGCCGCGCGCCGGTCTGGCGCTGCTCAACGCCGCGCGCGCCTGGGCCTGCCTCGACGGGCGCGACGCAGTCCTGCCCGAGGATGTGCAGGCGGTGCTGGGCCCGGTCTGCGCCCATCGGCTGCGGCCCGCGACGGCCGGTCGCGGCACGGCCGCCACGGTGGTGGCGCCGCTGCTCGATGCGGTCCCGGTGCCGGCATGAGTCCGGCCGCGGCCACCGCCGTCACCCTGACGCACCGGCGCATCGCCCTGCGCCCCAGCCGGCCCGGCGCCGCCGACGAAGGCGGCGACTTCCAGGGTCTGCGCGACTACCAGCCGGGCGACCCGCCGCGCCGCATCCACTGGACCGGCGTGGCCAAGGGGCAAGGTGTCGCGGTCAAGCGGTTCGGCCGCGACACCGGGTCCGACCCGGCGGCCAGCGGCCGGCGCTATGGACTGCGCCTGCCCGACCGGACGCTGCCGCCGGACGCGGGGCCGGCGCACCGCCGCCGCTGTCTCGAAGCCCTGGCCCTGTGTCCGTACTGAGCGTCACGGCATCGGCGGAGCGGATCACCGGCCTGATGCTGGCCCTGGCGCTCGTCGTCGCGCCGCTGGCCGCAAGTCTCGAACCCCGCCTCATGCTGCTGGTCGCGGCCCTGCTGGCCTGGCGGCTCGTCCTTCAGCGGCGTCCTTGACGAGGACCTGCTGCACGCCGCCGGTGGCGGTTTTCGTGAAGTAATGGGTGGTTTGCCCCAGGCTGAACGGCATCACCCGCGCGCCCCGCTGTTCCACTTCATCGAGCCGCTGTTCGCTGGCGGGTTCCGCCGATCGGGCGGCTATGGGGAGGCAGGCGATCAAGGCCAGCGCGATCCATGGTTTCATGTGAGGGTCCTCTCTGTGGGTGTTGATTCGGTTGCTTTCGATTACGTCACGATGGCCTACTTCGCCCGGTCCGAAGCGCGGTACAGCCATAACCCGAGCAGGGCCGTTACAAAGCCGGCCAGACTCTCCAGCGGGTGGCTGGCCACGAAGAAACCGCCGACGCCTAGTGTACCCAGCACGAAGGTGAGCGGCGACCAAGGGTAGCCCCAGGCGCGATAACCCTCCGGCGCGCCCAGGCGTCGCCGCAGCACGAAGAGGCCGGCCACGGTCAGCACCGTGAACAGGGACAGGGTGAACGCGGTGTAGTAAAGCAGGGTATCGAAGCGCAGAGTCTGCAAGAACAGAATGGCCAACGTGGCCTGAAAGGCGATGGCGCGGACCGGGTTGCCTGCCGGGTCGGTCACGGATAGCTCCCGCAATAGGGGCACGGTGGCGCTCAGCGCTTGGATGACACGCGGTCCCGCGAGGATCATGGAGCTGATTGACGACAATAGAAGCAGGCTGATCGCGCCGCCCATCAGGTGACCGCCGCCAGCGCCGAAGATCTGCTCGGCGGCGACCAGCCCCACTTCCTTGACCCCGCGCAGGGATTCCACCGGCGCCACCCGCATGAACACGGCATTCAGGGCAAGATACAGGACGATGACGGCGCCGGTCCCATAGAGCAGGCTGCGCGACAGGTTGCGTGCCGGATCGGCTATTTCTCCCGCCAGGTAGCTGCTGGCGTTCCAGCCGCTGTAGGCGAAGGAGACCCAGACCAGGTTGACTGCCAGCCCGGGGTTCCAGATCTCGGCGGCGGTGAAGTCGAGCGGGTTGAACGAGACCGGCCGCGGGGCCGCGACTCGGAACCCCGCGATCACGAACAGGACGATGACGCCGGCCTTCAGGGCCGTGGCGAGTTTCTGGAACGCGAGCCCCGCCCTGAAGTGCAGTGCGTGCAGGGCCGACAGCGCCGCGATCACCGCCGTGGCGATGGTCTTCTCAGGTAGGTCGGGCCATAGCCCGCGAAGGCCAGGGCCGCCGCCGCGATCGGCGCGGCAAAGCCGACCGTCGCGCTGGTGAAGCCGGCCATGAAACCCAGCGCCGGATGGTAGCTTTCGCTCAGGTAATGGTACTCGCCGCCGCTCTCGGGCAGACGCGTGGCGATCTCCGCGTAGCAGACCGCGCCCAGGAAGGCCAGCAGCCCGCCGAGCAGCCAGATCAGCAGCACCGGAAAGCCCGCCGGCGTCTCGATCAGTTGATAACCCAACGAGGTGAACAGGCCCGTGCCGATCATGTTGGCGACCACGATCGCCATGGCGGCGGCCAGATCGACGCGGCGCCGGATCATGAACGCACGGAACCGTTCAGCGGGGCGGTCGGCCCTGGCGGGCCGGCGCGGGGAGATGCCGCTTCATCAGCGGTTAGGGATGAGCCTTGATCAGGTATTGGTAGGGTAACAGGGTCGTATCGATGGCGATGTCCCGGAAGCCCGCCGCGACCAGTTCCCGCCGGATTTCGTCGGGCGTCAGCCGCATGGCGAGCGGCGGGCCATCCGGGGTCGGCTCCTTCTTGAAGTCGACGATCGCCAATTCGCCGCCAGGCTTCAGTCCCTTGCGCAGCAGGGGCAGGTAGCGCTCCCGCTGCTCGATGTGATGATACACGTCGACCACCAGCACCCGGTCGGCTTCGCCCGGGGCCAGTCCCGGTGAATCGTAATCCAGATGGCGGGTGACCACCCGGCCCGGCGCCGTCGGCATTTCCCTGATCAGATTTCCCTGATCAGGCGCTCCTGAATGTATTTCTGGAATCGTGGGTCCACGTCCGCCGCGATGACATTCGCCCCGGCCGCCGCCAGCCGGAGGCTGAAGTAACCGGTGCCCGACCCCAGGTCCATGACGGTCTTCCCCTGGATGTCGCCGAGGGCGGCGACCACCGCCGCCGGTTTTTGCCATCTGTCACGGTCGCCATGCTCCCCGGTTTCGAAACGCCTGACCAGCGTGTCGAAATCCATGGATTGCATGTGCTGGTTGGCCGCGCCATGATGCCCGGCCGGGGCGGTTTCCGCGGCATGGACGGTAGCCAGTGTGGCGGTCATGCTCAGGATGGCGAGGTAGCGATAATTCGGTAATGACATGGGTGTCTTGTAGCGATGTAGGGTACGGAACGGGAATTAGGCCTTGGGCATTGTTGATCAAGCAGACCGATACTGTCATTAACCCGCCAATAGACTTTCAACCTCAAAACGGCTGACCGGAAAGTTTTGCAAGAGGTTCTTCAGTTCCTCGCCATCCCAGTGTACCACCCCATTGATTTCGGCGTGATTCATGGCGGTCTGGTTGAACCAATGGTGGGTCGCCGCGATGCGGGTGAAGGAAACGCCTGGATGTTTCAGCGCGTAAAATGCCGTCCCTGCCACGACATCCTTCACCGCAAGCAGCGGATGGCTTCATGGGGCGGGGCCAGGAAGGCTTTACCATCCAATACCTTGATCGCACAGACCAAAAGGGCCTTGGCATATTGCCTGACGAAGTCCTCGGGGTCGTTGAATTGCTCGTAGCACAGCAAGTGCGAGGGCAAGGGCAAACTCCGACGCCAATCCTCGGGCTCCTCCTCGGTGGCCGCCATATACAGGTTATAGGGCGGGTCTTCGAGCATGGCGATGCAAACATAGCCGGGCATGACTTCTACTCTCTGGGGTTAAACAATACGCACCGTGGCGCCATACCGCGCCAGCTTGTCATCCACGGTCAACAGGATCAGCGGTTCGGTGAGGCTTTGCGCGACCAGCAGGCGATCGAAGGGGTCCTTGTGGTCGTCAAAGGTCGGCAACTCCGCGACGGCCAGCAGGTGGTCATTACGGATGTCCAGCCACTCGAAGCCCTGAGATTCGACAGCGCCGATGAGGCGGGCCAGATCGACCCGCAAACGCCCCAGGGAAATCTTGATCGCCATTTCCCAGAGGGAGGCGCGGCTGACGTAGACCGCCTCGGACTGTTCCAGCACCGTCTGCCGCACTACTTGCGGCAGCTTGGGGTGGTTCCCTTCCCACCAGAGAATGAGATGGGTGTCGAGCAGCAGCCTCATCGCGGGTCGCTCAGGCAGTCGAACAGGTCATCCAGCGGCGCGTCGAAATCCTCCGCCATCCAGATTTCACCCGCCATGCCGCCGGGTGGATCGATCTGGCGACGGGGCGGCTGATAGGCGCTGAGCCGGGCCACCGGCTGCCCGGCCCGGGCGATGATGACGTCCTGACCGCGGGCGACCTCTTCCAGAAGGCGCGAGAGTTGGGTCTTGGCTTCATGTATGTTGACGATGTGCATGGCGGTCTCCGGATTAGCTAAGGCTTAGTCTATCCCGGCCGGGCACGGCAAGACAATCCGGGAACCGCTATAGCGCGCAGGTCCCATAATTTTCATCCGGCATGTCGGGTTCCACTCGGGACGCTTCCTTGACACCCCGGAATTCCAGCCGCGGTTCGATGCGACGGCTTTCTTCCAGGGTGGCTTTCTGTGAGTTGGAGGAGTAGCCGCCGACCAGGAATAACGGGCGGATGTCCTCGCGCTGGGTCGGGCTCAACGGCGTTTCGCCCGGCTCCGGCGGTCCCAGCAGGACGCAGAGCACGCGCTGGCTGCGTTGCAGGCTGAGGTTGAGGTTGAACAGGTAGCTGCCGCGCAGGTCGGCGAAGCCCTCGGCGACGATGCGCTCGAGCCAGTCGCGGCCCAGGTCGCTGTTGGCGATGTCGAGCACGGTGGGGATGAAGGCGCGCGGCAAGCGGGCCTGATCTTTGTTGAGCTGATGACTGGCAATGTCGAAGCGGGCGCGGTCACCAAAGTCGATGACGTGGCGGTCGCGGTCGACGCGAATGCCGTGGAAGTTGGGATCGTGGTTGACCGCCAGTTCGACCTGATCGAGGAGACGGTTGATCGCGTCCTGACGCGCCTCGCCGGCGCGCTGTTCTTCCGAGACGGATTTGGTGACGGCCAACAGGGCGACGTTGCTGTTGAGCTTCGCTCGCTGAAGCCGAGCGGTCGGCTTGCTGCTGAAGGGTGGCGACCATGGCCGCCAGTTGTTGCTGGATCGCGTCCATGCTCGACTTGACTTGCCCATCCAATGTGTCGAGATTGCCGACCTAGACAAATCAACCCCTGATGGCGGAATCCCGCGCCAGACAACTCGATCTGGATATTTATACGCCTTAGGCGTATGTTTGATGTATGCTTACAGTTGTTGAAACGAGCCTCTTTCAAAAACAATGGCCTTTGTACTGGACAGAGGGAGAAAGAGGTGAATTTGCAAGCTACCTTGCAAATAATCCAGAAGCTGGCGATGTCATACCAGAGTCAGGCGGAATGCGGAAAGTCCGCTGGAGCCGGGCAGGTTCAGGTAAGTCCGGCGGTGTTCGCATTATCTATTACACCAGACTAGCCAACGGGCAAATCGTGCTTTTGACTCTGTACGCAAAGTCCAAAACAAACAACCTTACGGGTCAAAAGCTAAAGGAGATTCGAAATGCCCTCGAAAATAAAGCCGCTTTCTGATGAAGAATTGGAAGTTTACGAGGCTGGACGTGATTTGGCGGCGGATATTCTGCAGTCGGTCAAAGAGATGAAAGCAGGTCAAGTCAAGGCTGTTGACTCTTCAGCCGTTGATGCCCGCATGAAAACAGGGTTGTCGCAAGCACAATTTGCCCACCTGCTTGGCGTTTCGGTTCGAACACTTCAAGGGTGGGAACAAGGAAGAAAACAGCCAAGCGGTGCGGCTAAAAAATTGTTAGCCATCGCAAAAATGAATCCTGACGCATTGTTGGCGCTGGCAAAAGATGCTCAGGCATGACTTTGACCATGTCGGTCTATTCTCGTCGCCTATCAGTGACCTGGCCACACCTACAATCCCGAACGCCCTTTAATGAGGTTGCCCCAAAATTCGATCGATGCGCCCCATTAAAATGAGAAGGCTGAGAACCTGTTTGCCGTTGAGACCTTGTGTTACCGGCGCGTGTGGCTGTATCGGAGTAGCGCATGACCAAGACCACCTCGACCTACTGGAATGCCTTGGACCCATCGAATCGGAGTCGCTGGACGCCGATCAAAGGGCTTGAGCAAATGGCTGAAGAACTCACCTTGAGTATCGATCCGGTGACTGGCGAATACACCAGATTGACGCGCTTTCATCCGGGGGCCGATACAAGTCCATTCGGCGGGAAGACGCACCCGTATCCCGAGGAAGTGTTCATTGTCAGCGGTCGGCTCCACGACACGGCATTTGATCTCTGGCTCGAAGCTGGGCATTACGCCAGTCGGCCCCCCGGAGAGCCTCATGGGCCCTTCAAGACCGATGTCGGATGTGTTGTTTTGGAGATATCGTTTCCGAATCGCACCGGTGAAGGCATTGCCACCCAGAGCATCATTCCACCGGACACCGCCCGATAAGGCCGACCAGTCAGCGGAGTCCGGGAGGATCGGAGCCACGAAACCCCGCTAGTACAAAGATTATCCGTTGCCGGCCTGGCGTGCGCTAGATCATGCCCCCGTTCACGCTCAGCACCTGGCCGGTGATGTAGGAAGATTTGCCGGAGGCGAGAAAGGCGACGAGGTGCGCGACTTCCTCGGGCCGCCCGGCCCGCCGCATGGGCGTCAGTTGGGCGATGCGCTGGGCATCGAAGGCGCTTTCGCTCATCGGCGACTCGATGATGCCGGGGGCGACGACATTGACCAGCACGTCGCGGCTGGCCAGTTCGCTGGCGAGGGATTTGCAGGCTCCGATCAGGCCGGCCTTGGCGGCGGCGTAATTGGCCTGGCCGCGATTGCCGGTCAGCGCGGCGGCCGAGGCGATGGCGATGACGCGGCCCCAGCGGGTGCGCATCATGGGCATGAGCAGGGGTTGAGTGATGTTGTAGAAGCCGTTCAGCGAGACATCGATCACCCGGCTCCATTGTCCGCGACTCATCCCCGCCAGGGGGGCGTCGTCATGGATGCCCGCGTTATGCACCAGAATCTGGATGGGGCTGGCCTCGGTCAGGGGCGCCAGAACGTCGATGCAAGCCTCGGCGTCGGTGATGTCGAAGGCGATGGCGGCGGCCGAGCCGCCGGCGGCGCGGATGGCCTGGGCGGTGTGCTCGGCGGCTTCCACCTGGCGGTTGGCATGTACCCACACATGCAGGCCATCGGCCGCCAGCGCTTGGCAGATGGCCGTGCCAATCGCGCCGCTGCCGCCGGTGACCAAGGCGTGTTTCATGGCGTCTTAGCTCCTTCGGGGAAGAAGATGGCCAGTCGGCCGCCGAGCCGTTCGGCGTCGCTGGCGATGAGCCGGAAGGCATAGAGCGTGCTGTCCGTTTGCGCCGTCAGCAGTTGAACCTGGATGTCGAGATCATCGACCAGTGTGTCCAGCCGGTCGACGCTCCAGCGGATATCGCGCGCCATGGCAAGGAAGCCCTGACGCGCGCCTCCGCCCTCGGCGCAACCCGGCGCGTCGGCCCTCAGCAGGGCGCCATGGATGGCGGTGGCCTGCGCGGCGTATTCGATGCCGGCGAGGATGGACAATCGCCCGGCGCGGCGCAGGGGGTTGTCCGGGGCACGATGCGAGCAGGCCCGCGCCCGCAGGGACTCTGCTGTCCAGTCGATGATGCCGTCGAGCAGCACCATCCGGCCCGCGTGGGGGATGAGCCGCGCGATGTCCGGCCGGTTCAGGCGCATGGGCTGACGCGGAGATCCAGCGAGCCCCCCATGCCCTGACCAAGGCTGAGTTCGGCCGCCGTGCCTCGGGCGATGGCCGCCAGCAGGGGCAGGGCGCGGGCGGCGGGGTTGGCCTGGCGCAGTGCCTCCAGTCCGGCATCGGTCAGCCGCGCGCTGACGGGCGGCGCCGGCCGATAGGCGCCGGCCAGCCGGCTCAGCCCGGGCTGGTCCGCGTCACACTCCAGTCGCAGGGCGACGGCGAACGCTTGGGCTATGGGGCGGAATTCGGCGATGGGAAACAGCGGCGGCCAGTCATAGGCGACGAGCAGGATCGGCCCTTCGCCCGCCGCGATCCGGAGCAGGGCTTCGGCCAGCCCGCTGCCGAAACTGTCGTCATAGGCGCAGACGCTGTCGGCGGGGTGATGCGAGCCGCTGGCGATGCTCCAGTAGCCGGCCGCCGCGTTATGCACCGAGTTGTGAAACGCCGTGGGCGACAGGCGGCGATCCTCGCCCGCCAGTTGGTCGAAAATGGCGTGGATGACCTCGACTTCGCCGCCCGAGGAGGCGAAGACGGCGGTGACGGCGGCGGGATCGCCGTCGCCCAGCGCCTCGCTGGCGGCATCCAGCGCGAGCCGGGTGACCGTCGTGGCGCGCCGACGCTCGGTCGCGGGCAGGCAGGCGGCCAGCGGTTTCGGTAGGGATTCCGCCCTGTAGGGCGTGTCCCCGGCCAGGATTGGCCGGCTGGCCGCCCAGCCGTTCAGTCCGGGGCCGCGCAGGCCCACGCCGGTGACGAGGGCGGCGATCATGGCGCGCGCCTGCCCAGCAGCAGGCTGGTGTTGCTGCCGCCGAAGCCGAAGGCGTTGCTCAATACCGCGCGCAGGGGGCGCCGCTCCTCTCGCGTCATGACCCGGCTGCGGAAATCGTCGTCGACCCGCAGGGTGTTGAGGCTGGGCGGGGTGAACCCCTCTTCCAGACACAGGCAGGCCGCCAGCGCGTTCATGATGCCGGCGGCGCCGAGGGTGTGGCCGATCCAGCCCTTGATGGAGGCGCAGCGCGCTTCGGTCCCCAGCACCCGGACCAGGGCGCGGTCCTCGGCGCTGTCGTTGGTGCGCGTGGCCGTGCCATGCAGCAGGGTGAAATCGACGTCTTCGGGCTCCAGACCGGCACGGGCCAGGCATTGGGCCATGGCCAGGGCCGCGCCCGTTCCCTCCGGATGCGGCGAGGACATGTGGTAGGCATCGGCGCTTTCGCCATAGCCCAGCAGCACGGGGCCTGACTCGGCGGTTGCGGCGCGCTCCAGCAGCGCAAAACCCGCCGCCTCGCCGATGGAGATGCCCTTGCGGTCCCGGTCGGCGGGTCGGCAGGGTTCATCCGCGATCAGTTCCAGCGCGTTGAACCCGTAGAGCGTGGTCAGACAGAGGCTGTCGACGCCGCCCACCACCGCCGCGTCGCACCAGCCGGCGGCCAGCAGACGCGCCGCGCTGGCGAACACCTTGGCGCTGGAGGAGCAGGCCGTGGAAATCGACAGGGTGGGTCCGGCC